>ODAK010000041.1_pt1:0-47500 | contig 139104 bp, 142 predicted proteins | sample 1539591 | NCBI WGS metagenome assembly ODAK01 (sample SAMEA3539303, study PRJEB22396) | soil metagenome | biome: tundra; feature: field; material: soil | place: USA | collected 2010-05 | depth 0.15 m | reverse complement strand
AAGCAGTTTTGGTGGCAATCCTAACCGATATGATAGCGGATCATCTAAAGATGCTCCAGTGGATGTTGGAAAGGAATACGACGTTAAAATTGAAGATATTTCAAAAAAGGGGGATGGCATCGCCCGAGTTAGCGGTTTCGTAATCTTCGTTCCCAACACAAAGATCAACGACGAAGTTAAAATTGAAATCAAAACTGTGAAAAATAATTTTGCCATCGCTGAGGTAATTGTAGCGGATTAACTTCGCTTGTTCTTTTGCCGCTTAGAATTGAATATATGGACTGACCGCATTATGGTTTAAGCATTCCTTGCTGTTGACGATCGTGTTGTTCGTCCATCCATTTTTCCTTTCCTATCAAAGGAAATCCAAAAAAGAAGTGCCTGGGAGGAGCTTATCAACTGATGTGCACGTCTCCTATCAAATGCCGGTCGTAGCTATAGTAGATGCTCGGCTGCCTACGACAGTGGATCGGTTCCGCGCTGAGGTCATGCGTCACGAGACACAAGGCGTGGATCCCTGATTGCTGTGCGGCCTGCAGGCTGTAATCGGCGCTTTCGTCAAAGGTGAAATCTGACTTGAACACGTCGAACTACAGAAGGTTCGGCTTGCGAATATGATAGATGAGGTAATAGCAGAACGATTTGCTGAGGCCCCAACTTATCATACCTGTCGGTCGCGCAGTTTCGATGAGCTGTGTGAACATAAGGAGATTAAGAGCGAGCTCTCCGGAGCATGATCGAGGTTTCTTTTACCACTAGGTGCCGCCTCAAGGCTGCTATCTCTGAGTGGGTTGATTCGTAACCGCCACGTTGTAATTCGCGAAGCGACCTCCGCCTAATATATGCGATGACTTCTTGTTCAAATCAGGCACGTTGTGGACGCACTGCAAAGCATCGATTGGAAGCTATGTAGAAATATCTCATAGTATCCGCTGTTTGAACACGTTTGCGACGCTTGAATTCAATATTAGAGAGCCTTAGAACCTAAATCGGGTTAATAAGCTCCTCGAAAAACGCGCGACCCAAAATAGGCGGAGCGCGGCGCAGTGCGGCTGGGCTGCGCATCTGACTGCAATTACAGTAATTCGTAAAGAAAAACAAAGCGCGAGCCCAGCTCGCTGGACTCACGTATTGCCTTAAAGCGTTACTTCCTACGTCGTATCACCAAGTACGCAACGGCCAACAGTCCTACTACCGCGTACGACGCTTCAAAGCCTGGCAAGCCGAGGAATCCTCCGGCCGCCGTGGCTGACGCCGACGCTGCTGCGGTTGCGTTTGCCGGCGGTATCATAACGCTGTCGATGACCTGAATCGCGCCATTTGTCGCGTTGATATCCGTCTTGGTTATGTTGGCGTTGTCAACTGTGACTGCAGTGCTAGTGACGGAGTACGGCAACGACAGTCCGTTTGCCGTCGTAAGCGTTCCATTGCCCTTGATATCTTTCGCTAAAAGCGTCCCCGGTACGACATGGTAAAGCAGCACTCTCTTAAGGGCGGTCGTATTATTCGCTAGATCGGCAAGAGTTGAGCTCGAGATTTTGTCAAAAGCCGCGTTTGACGGTGCGAACAATGTGTAATTAGTAGTTCCGTTCAACGTGTCTGTGAGGTTAGCAAACCTGAGTAAGCCCACCAGCGTGGAAAAGTTCGAGTCGCTTGCTAAGGTCTGAATGATAGTCTGTCCCATAGGTGCCGTCGTTGTCGTTTGCGTCTGCGCGAAGCCAACGGTCGACCCTGCGACAATAGAGAGGATCACTAACGTTGCCAAAACAGCGGAAAAGAGTTTTTTGCTAATCATTTTTCACCTCCAAATGGAGTTGCCTTGCTTATGCGCATGATTTCCTATATACGCTATAAACTTTGCTTCTCTCTACTTTCCGACGTCGTATAGTAAAATTCAAGCCAATTCATAAAGCAAATTCTCGAAAAAACGTGACTAAAGAACAATATGCGGAGCCTATACAGGCTTCGGCAGCGGCTCCAGATCGAGTCGAGTCGGCGCATTGCAGGCATCCGCTGCCTGAGCACGTATGTGATGTTTATATGCGATATTGGGAGACTTTCGAGCAGAGCCAACAATAAGCTGCAATTAAATTGGATAATTTAGCAGATCAGCACGCCAAATAACACTGCTTAGCCGTCTAATAAGCAGATCACATTCTGAGAAGTTAGAGCTAAAACAAAATATGATAATTTAACCATAAGGGGAAGCTATGGAAGAAAAAATGAAAAAGTTTATCCCACTTTTGTGCTGGTGGGACTGGCTTTAGTAGCTGCAGCAATCTACATAATAGTATACCATGTTGGGATGCCGACCCGCGATCTGTCGGGGGCGCCAGCGAACTTTTGGCTTGGTATATGGCAAGGTCTTATTATCTGCCTATCATTCATAGCCAGCTGGTTTGACAACAATATTGTGCTATACCAGGTTAATAATAACGGATTTTGGTATAACCTAGGATACCTTATTGCCCTTTCTGTCTCTGTTGGGGGTATCGCAAGAGGTTTCAGAACAAAAGGAAAAGCCAAGAAATTATGAGGTTCGACTCATTGAAGATCCCGCCGAGATTCAGACCTTTTTCGTGAATCGGCCCTACTGGGCCTATAAAGAAACAATCGAGACGGAAACGGTAGTGCACGCCCACCGCGATGTGCCGGATCTACGGCTCGAAATCGCCGCAACTCCTCCGTCGAAATCTCACACGCTCAAACACCCCTACTCTCACGCTCGGCGCAGAACAATCGGTGCCTTTGAGCGCCCCGATTCAGGGAGTATCATTCAGCGTAGAAGGCTTAGGCTGTTAAGCTCCTCAACGATTCGATCGACCGCATTGACCATATCTTCGGGCTTCTTCCCGCCCGTGACGACAAGTTTGCCGGAACCAAACAAAAGAATCACCACTTTAGGATCCGATAACCGGTAGACGAGGCCGGGAAACTGTTCGGGCTCGTACTCAATGTTCTCAAGCCCGAGACCGGTGGCAATTGCATTTAAATTCAAAACTGAGTGAAGATCTGCTGACGCGACGATGTTTTGCACCTTAATCTCCGGCGTTCCCTTCACGTCGATTCCGATATTTCGTAGACTTTGAAATACCTTTTCCAGACCCTTGTACACATCATTTATACTCTTTGCGCCAGTGCAAACGATTTTTCCCGATCGAAAGATTAGTGCAGCGGTCTTCGGTTCCTTGGTGCGATAGACAAGGCCCGGAAACCGTTTAGGATCGTAATCTGCGCCATCTAAAGCAAGCGTTGCTTGCTTGAGGTTTATTTCTTGTCCAATGCCGGTGGATGCAACCACATTAACAATTTCAACAGTGTCCCGCGGTTCAACCATACACTTCCTTCTTCCCTGTTGGTTTATAAAGGCTTAAGCTGGAGAGCTCGAGAGCTGCGCGCGTTTGATACGTCGAAAAAGAAGGAAGTTATCAAAACTGCCGTAGCGTGCACGCTGCGCGCTCGCACTTTGAGATAAAAGCCGTCTAAACGGTCGCGTAATACCCTTCTTTTTTGTAGCATGTGATGATCACCGGTACCTGTATTTTGTCACCGAAGGATTAAATGCTGATGATCATTACAAAAGTTGTGGGAATGAGCCATGGCTCAAGAGGCAACGCAAGAAGACCTTGACACAATCAAAGAATTAATAGCTGACTGTTATGAGCTCCTACCTAATATGAAAGGTGAATAAATGAAAGAGAGGTTATTAGAGGTTATTGACTTGCTCAACCACGAGAAAGAAGACCTAGATCAACTGTGTAAAGACGTTTCGTTCCCTGAGACGAGACTGGCCCGTTCTGCTGCAATGACCAATAGACGGGTGAGAGAGATCTTAGAAGAAGTTCTTGAGGGTATTGACAGTGAGTGAATAAATCTATCGATGTTGCAGAGCCACATCCACTTTTTCATATTCGTGGCCCCTCGCGCAGATTGCCTTCAGGCCCCTATTTGACCTGAAATGGAGACGGTCTCGCGTCACGCTGTGCAGCAGCTTATTAAAGGAAAGCGGAAAAAGAGTCATTTTCCTCCGTGATGTCGATAGGTAAATTGAACACACTGCACTATCTGTCTATCGATCATAGCGGTCTTCACTAAAACTAGCGAGATCGAATTCGCCATTTTTTCAGCACGGATCGTGACCGTGACCTTCGTGGCTCGGGACGAGATAAAAGAGCTTTTCTAAGACTGAGGAACGTCAGATACTGCGGGGCGCATGCTCTCAGCAGGCAATCCTTATTGCCGACTCTGGTCTAAGAAGGTGAGGCGACGGCCTATGAACGTTATTGCTGGTAGCCTCCTGACATTGGGCTAATGGTTGCATCTGTCGCTATGAAGCTATAGGTGGCCTCTTCTAATGGCCGTCTGAAGAACGACCCGGGGAGGTCTTGAGTCAAAAATGCCCCCTCTATCGGGATTTGATAGAGTCTCTCTGATTCCAGATGTTTGAACTTCCCTTTGATGGTGACGGTAGGTAACGGAAGGGTATACAGATCCGTCAACGTAAATCTACTATCCAAGAAGAGATACCTCTCTGCATCACTGTCTGGCTTTGCATTGCCGATGTATCCTGTTGGTCTTAAAGCTGTGTCTGGAAGCACGACCTTGAATTGCCCGTCGATTAACACATTCTTGAGCTTGATTTTTTTCTCTGGTTCACTGTTCGGTAGCTCAAAAGACCTAATTAACGTAAAAGAAGCGCTATCTAACTTAGGCTTACCCTCAAGTGCTGGGTTCACATAAACTGTCTCTAATGTCGCATTTCCATCATTAACTAACTCATAGCGATCTTCCACAACATAGGATCCGCTCTTCGGATAGTATCCTGTTATTGATTCTTCTGATTCATCATCCCACATGCTTTCAATATCCCCTTATTTCGGCAACGACAGCCGCAAACAAAGCTTCCCCGGCAAACAGCTTTTCAGGCCCAAATCCGTCTTCATTCATCTCTGTCGCCCCAGCATCAGCTACTCATGCGCGCGCTATGCTCGACAGAAACCGCAGACAGCACGAGCGATCTGCAATAACCGGTAACGACAGTCGTTCTACTTTTTGACAAACGTGCCTTCGCGATACTCTTGGAAAGCTGTGCGAAGCTCTTCTTGCGTATTCATCACGATGGGGCCAGCCCACGCAACAGGCTCGCCAATGGGTTGTCCGGTGATGAGGATAAAGCGTGCCCCATCATTTTCGGTGCTTACTGATATCTCATGCCGTTCACGCTCGTACTCGATTACGCTCTCTGGACCGTGTAAGCTCCCGCGCGGCTCCTGCTGTAATGCGTCTCTGCTGACTGTTTCAGACGGTGATTTCGGCTCTTCATCAAAATAAGCAGCCCCCTCGAGCACATAAGCGAGTGCCGTATAGCCGTCTGTAACGCGGTGCTGGAGACGGGAATGAGGGGGCACGGTGATATCAAGGTATTCTGGCTCGGCGATTATGTCCTGAACCGGCCCGCGGACCCCCTCCACTGTGCCACAGATCACCTTTATGCGAGAACCGGAATTAAGAACGACTTCTGGGATGTCCTCAGCTTTAATCTCCCGATAACGGGGCGTCATCATTTTATGGGAGCGAGGGAGGTTGGTCCACAGCTGCAAGCCCCACAAGCGACCATCTGCCCCACCTTCCGGCATCTCCTGGTGGATTATTCCGCTGCCAGCGGTCATCCATTGCATGTCGCCAGCGCTGATAGTCCCCTTATTCCCCATGCTATCACCGTGCGCGACCATTCCTTCCAAAACGTAGGTTATGGTTTCGATTCCGCGGTGCGGGTGCCACGGAAACCCGGGCAGATATTCTGACGGAGTGTGACTATGGAAGTCATCCAGCAGAAGGAACGGATCGAGTTCCGGGGACGCTCCTTGAAAACCAAGCGCCCGCTTCAAATGGACTCCTGCCCCTTCGATGGTGGGCACGCTCTTCCAACTCCTTACAACCCTCCTGGTTTGGCTCATGGTAACATCTCTCCTTTCTAATGAACGATCTCCAAGATTACTAAGCGCTTGTAGTTGTGGCGCCGCACAAAGGAATATCTTTTGCGTCGAGCTGTGTCATTAAATCCGTAAGAGGTTTTTTAATGCTGCACAAGAACCTTGCTGGACAGATGAAATGGGAGAATGAAGATGACGAAATACAAGGAAAATGAAGGCCCCTACGAAGCGTTAACTTCAGGAGATGCGGCATTACTGTTCATTGAGCACCAAGTGGGACTGATGCAATTGGTACGTGACGCATCCCCCGAAGAATTCAGAAACAAGGTTTTAGGGCTGGCAAAAACAGCCAAATTGTTTGAATTGCCCGTCATATTGACAACCAGTTTTGATTGGGGCCCCAGCACAAATTATATGCTATGCATAAAATCTCCTCGAAACGTTGCTGTATCAGTCACCACATGAAGTGGTAAGATATCAGCATCAATTCAAGAATGTGATTACAGCATCAATATGAAGGCACTTTATCTAAGGCTCAATGATCAGGATCCGCAGGAAGTGAGGATAATACGGGCCGCAGTCTCCCTTAATTTTTTATATAAATAATCCGAATGACGACTCATCAACCAGAAATGGAGAATTCAAGATACATGATTGAGGGATGAGGACATGGCAGAAGGCACTTCGCAGGCAGGCAGGACCAAGGTATTATTGAACACCAGCATGGGGGACATCACCCTGGAGCTTTTTGATGATATGCCCATTACCGCGGGCAACTTCCGAAAGCTGGTGGAGAAGGGATTCTACGACGGCACCATCTTCCACCGGATCATCGACAGCTTCATGATCCAGGGCGGGGACCCCACGGGCACTGGCCGGGGTGGACCGGGTTACGCTATCAAGGATGAGTTCACCGATCACAACCGCAACGATCGGGGGACCATTGCCATGGCCAACGCCGGTTCGAACACGGGCGGCAGCCAGTTCTTCATCAACCTGGTAAGCAACAACTACCTGGACAAAGCTCATCCGGTCTTCGGCAAGGTTGTTGAGGGAATGGATGTGGTAGAGAAGATGGGCAAAGTGAAGACTGGCGCTATGGACCGGCCGGCGAAAGAGGTGAAGATAATAGGCGCGAAGATCGCAGACTAATTTTTTGGGCTAAAATAGGGCGTGTTCTTTCTTGACTTAATGTTTATCCATTACTGCCGCTCATCACGGGTTTGTGAGCAGCAGGGCGACATATTGCAATGGGATCAGTCGAACAAGAACTACATACTCACTCACGGGGCTTCTGGAGTGGATTGGCGTTTTTACAAGCATCCGCTGCCTGAGCACGTGTATGATCTTTACATGCAATATTGGGGAGACGTGCGGCTAGCGTGTGAAGATGCTCGCACCGACCAAGATTTGGATGAAAGCACGTGCGCGGGCACCGGCACTGTGATCATGTATATTTTTGTTTCAATCCTTGTGCAAATCCCCGCGCTTCCTCCAGATCCTGCTCATTTGGTCTTCCCTTATTAATCCCCCCGAAAAGTTTCAAAAAAGAGTTTGTATCCCACCCTTTGCAGGAAAACTCACCCACCACCGAGAATCCTCGGTTCACCAGCAGCTCTTTGAAGGCAGCGTGCCATCGCGTTCCTCCTACACCGCAGGTAGAGAATACAAAGGCCTGTTTTTCCGTAACGGTTGGGAGCGTCTCTACAAAATGGAGGAGAGCCTGATGGAACTTCCCGCCATAAATCCCTGATCCAAATCCGATCAGGTCATACGCCGTGAGGGCGCCGGGTTGCACGTGACCAACAGAGACAAGGTCTGCCTCTAGCTCTGCTGCTATCACCTTCGCCACTTTCTCCGTATTCTGGTGGTGAACTGAAGCGTAGACAATCAATGTCTTCATGTTGAGTATCCTTCAGCACGTATTGTTGATATTCTCGGTCCCCACGACCGCTCTCTGCGACCGTGCCGAGTTTACATCGTGTATCCTGATATGCGGATGATTTCAACGTGGTGACCGGAGCCTTGTGCCGACGTAAGAACCCTCATAGCAACCTATTATGATCCGCTGCCTGAGCACGTGTATGATGTTTATATGAAATATTGGGTGAGTACCCCTTTTGAACAAGCTAGAAAGAAAGCTGATTGCTAACCGTTTACACAAGTGTTGCTGCAAACCGATCCTCTTATTGCTGGTAATCAGACGGTTTGGCCTTCTTGATCTGTAAGTATTTCTCCTCCCTCACTTCTGTAAACCTGCTTGAACGAATAGCACGGTTAAAGCTACGTTCTAGAGACGGTGACTGAAGCCAGCGTTATGCATCCTGAAGGAAGGGCAGGCAACCCCGAATAATCACCACTCGATTCACTGGCCGCTTGGTATAGTAAGAGAGTCTCGTTGGCGTTTTGGTCTGCAGCGAGCGCCGTAATATCATGCCTTCCGCTGCTCCCAAAAGATGCAGTCATCTCCCATTGACCGTTTGAGGAGACAGCAACGGGTCCATCTTGTGGGTAATGGCGGTTCGCGTAGGCGACATAGCCATAAAGCAGGTGAACGAATGACAAATGAAATGACTCCAGCGCCTGAAATGACCCCAGCCCCGCTGCAGTAGCGTAGCGTCGGTGTCAGATTCGTAGCTCTTCTTATCGATGTCATTATTGCTGGCATTATTGCGTCAGTTTTCGCGAGTCCTTTGCAAACGCCCGTCGTCAATAGCGCGAATTTTACTAATGGAACCTTTCACATTTCCACGACAGCGAATTCGCTCGCAGGACTTGGCAGCATCATAACAACACTCATCGTGCTCTTCTATTTCACTCTCTTCTTGGGAGCGTATGGACAGACGGTGGGCATGATGGTCCTTAAGATCAAAGTGGTCAAAGAGGATGGTGCAAAGATTGGCCACGTCGACGCACTCGTGCGTTCCTTACTGCTGATCATCGACGCAATACCGTTCATTATCCCGTTCTTGCTCGGTGCAATTCTTATATGGACGTCGGATAAGAGACAGCGAACTGGAGACCGCGCAGCGCACACCGTCGTAGTGAAGGCGTAGTAGGGGCTTTACCCCTTTTCTTTTTTCTATTTAAAGGCCGTTATGGGTTTAGTTTACGACCTGACCCAAGAAGGCATAGAGTGACACGGTAGAAATTGTTTCTTGGAAGTTTTGCTTACTATTCATTGGTCCGTTGAGCTGAGCGTCGCTAAGATAATGGTCATGCGTCCAAATGTCGACGCTTGCGGCGAACGTCTAAACCCTAAAGAAACTCGTAAATTCAATCTTTTCCACTCAATAAAGAAACAGATAAATATAACGATTAAACATATCCAACAGGAGGTGAAAATCATGGTTGAGACAAGACAAGCGAGTGGCGGTGGGTTGATCCTACTTGCTATTATACTAGCAATCCTTTTATTCCTGCTTCCGGGTCTAGTACTTTGGCTAGCTTGGATCGGAGTTATCATATTGTTCATAGGCGGACTTGCTTCCTTATTCGCGTGACAATTCAGTTACAGCCTTGAATACGTAAAATCTCTTTTTTTTTCTTTGTGCACAGGTTGCAGTATACTGCAGCGTTTTCTTAGTGTCGGACCGGAAATAAGGACGTAAATGTCTCTGGGCAGCGCATGCCTGCATCAGCCGGAGCAGGAGCCATAGCGGTTTCACCAACGCTGATCTGCGACGCACGTTTTTACGAGAACGTCACAAAAGCCAACGAAAAGTCATCGATCGTCTTCGGAAGGAGTGGCAAAAAGATCCATCCTGAGCTAATCGAGATAGCATCACTGTGAACGTCGTGCCTTTGCCCCCGTCACTCTCAAAAGTGATCGTCCCGCAATGGGGCTTCCCTTCACCCTGCGGGTGCCGTCTGTGAAACGAGACAGAAGAATTCCCATGAAAATCCTTATCATCATGTTTTCGCTGATATTCGCGCTAAGCGCGTGTTAGGACAGACGCAAAAAACAAGAGGTGAACAATCCTATGAAAGAAGAGCAGACAAATTTGAAGGTCGCAACCCTCGCGGGTGGCTGTTTCTGGTGCATAGCTTCCGATTTTGAAAAGGTGTCTGGCGTTGCAAAGATCATATCGGGCTATACCGGTGGTCAGAAGGAAAACCCCACCTATGAGGAAGTCTCAACGGGAAAGACGGGCCACTATGAAGCGGTACAGGTATACTACGATCCTTCAAAGGTGAGTTATGAGCAGGTCCTGGATATCTTCTGGCATCATATAGATCCGACGGATCCGGGCGGGCAGTTTGCTGACCGGGGTCCTCAGTACCGGACGGCGGTTTTCTACCACGATGAGGAACAGAAGCGCATCGCAGAGAAATCGAAGGAGGATCTTGAAAAATCCGGGGAGTTCAAGAAGCCTATCGTCACGCCGATTGTGAAATTCTCAAGGTTCTACGAGGCCGAGTTCTACCACCAGGATTACCATAAGAAGAGTCCCTTAAGGTATAAGCTCTACAGGTTGGGCTCCGGCCGTGACCAGTTCCTCGATGAGACCTGGGGAAAGGAGAAGACGGGCGCGAACCCCGGCGGCAACCCGGGCGGACAGAAGACCTATTCCAAGCCCGATCACGCCACCCTGAAAAAGAAGCTCACGCCGCTTCAATACGAGGTAACGCAGCACGAAGGCACTGAGCCGCCCTTCCAAAATGAATACGATGACAACAAGAGGGAGGGGATTTACGTTGACATCGTATCCGCAGAGCCTCTCTTCAGCTCGCTCGACAAGTACGACTCTGGGACGGGATGGCCTAGCTTCACAAAACCGCTAGAGCCGGAGAACGTCACGACGAGAAAGGACCGGAAGCTCTTCGCGGCGAGGACCGAAGCGAGAAGCAAGCACGGGGATTCCCACCTGGGTCACGTTTTTCCCGACGGGCCCGCGCCGACGGGGCAGCGTTACTGCATGAACTCGGCGGCGCTTCGGTTTATCCCTAAAGAGGACCTGGAGAAGGAGGGCTACGGGGAGTATCTGAAGCTCTTTGCAAGCAAGAGCGAAAAATCTGTTTAGAAGGAGCCCACGTGGGCTGCGCTCATCAGCTTTAGATTCGTGGCGCTAGCAAGCGTGTAACACCATCGAGACCTCATAAAGACAGTCCCTACAACACCAGGATAAGGCTTGAAATACAAGTACTGCCAGCTTAAAGCTTCGCTTTCAGCGCGTTTCGTTGGCGTGTTTAGAATTCAGAGCGCGCCGAATATAAAACCGAATATGGCCATAAGGCCGCAAACGCCCCCCACTGTCAAGGCGGAGCCAATAAAGAAGATAAATCCATATTTTACAACGCGCTCTATTAACGTCATCGTTTGTCCTCCTCCGGGTCGGTTTCTTCTTTAAACGTGCACTTCCTTAGGTTAACCAATATTTCGGGGGCGATTTGGTCATATTTGGCGCATTTCATACCTTGCTCGTGGAGCTTGCAGAAATAACATTGCGGTACCATAGCGGTCATAAACCGAGCGTCTCCTTAACTACTTAGCTAGGCGCATAGCAAAATCGTTATTGTATGTGCTGGACTTTATGCATTTGGCGCTTTAGATGTTGCGCCCCGCTTCATATTATTTCCCGAAATATTCCACTACGGTCTTCAGGTTATCGCGGATGGGGAGACTCTGGGGGCATTTCTCTTCGCACTCCCCGCACTCCTCGCAGAGGGACGCGTACTTTGGAGTGCCGTCCATGACACCGCCGAGGAACGCTAAATAGATCCGCCGGGTCTGTTCCTCGTCTTCGTACATGTGCCCCCTGTTATAATATTCAAAGCACTCGGGGACGCTCACACCATGCGGACACGGCATGCAGTACTTGCATCCGGTGCAGGGGATTACGATCCGCTTCTCTAACTCTTCTTGTACGTTCTTGAACAGGGTGAGTTCTGCCTTCGTCAATGAGTTCGGTAACCCGTTTTTTGTACTATCAACATTCTGCCGGACCTGCTCTGGTGCCGACATGCCGGAGAGGACGACGGTCACTTCCGGATGGTTCCAGACCCAGCGGAGCGCCCATTCTGCGGGGGTATGTTGGACGTCTGCCTTCTTCCAGATCTCTGAGATACCAGTAAGATCCCTGGCAAGCAGACCGCCCCGGATCGGCTCCATGACCACGATGCCGAGCCCTTTCTTCGCCGCGTATTTCAGCCCCTTCGTCCCTGCCTGGTAGTGCTCGTCCATGAAATTGTACTGGATTTGGGCAAATGTCCAGTCGTAACTTTTCACGATCTCCTTAAAGACCTTCGTGTTGTCATGGAATGAAAACCCGGCATAGCGGATCCGCTCGTCCGCGATGGCATCGTCCAGAAAGTCCGTGACGCCGAGAGATGCGAGGTTCTCCCAGAACGGCTGCGTGAGCCCGTGCAAGAGATAAAAATCAATGGAGTCGGTTCTGAGCCGGACAAGCTGCTCATCGAGATACTTATCCATTTCCTCCCGGGATTTTACCAGCCAGCTGGGGAGCTTGGTTGCGAGGTGCACCTTTTCGCGGTACCCCTCGGCGAGTGCACGTCCGACGACTGGTTCGCTTTCACCGTTGTGATAGGGATACGCGGTATCGACATAATTCACACCGTGGTCGATCGCGTACCGGATCATCCCGGTTGCTTTATCCTCGTCAATCTGCCCGCTTTCTTTCAGGGGGAGCCGCATGCACCCGAACCCGAGGATGGAGAGGTCAGGTGCGGCCTTTTTCATCTTCCGATAAAGCATTTCTGTCACCGATTTCCGTTATCCAGATTGTGAGTGCTATTCTGTTTAAATGCGTGTGTTGGAGTAGGACTTTTTTTAACTGCCGAGAGGCGCCGTGCTACACCTCATGTCATAAATGCAAGCTTATGTTCAACCACGCTCGATGACGTTCGGCAATGGAAACCATTTCCGCGGGCAGCTCAATGCTGATAAATTAGATTCATTATCTAACATAATTTACAACATCCTCATTACGGATCCCCTTTGCTGGCGGTGCATCAGAATGACCAATAGCCGCGGATGCACATACATGATAATGCTGCGGTACACCAATCTTTGTTAATAATGCTCTAACCTCTGGATCATCATCAAACCACGTCGGCGCGTTAATGTATACCGAACCAATCCCTTCTGCATGAGCTGCAAGTAAAATATTCTCAACCGCACACGCGCAGTCAGCCATAGCATTTGGATTAGCGACGTCGCCAGATACAAGGATTAGTGTAGGTGCCCCATAATAGAAGCAGTACATATTGCTCTGTGCTACTTTTGCGCTGCCCTTGATAAATCGGTTATCAGAATCTGCATTTTTAGCAAATGCTTTTCTTATTAACTCGTTCAGTTCTTTTAACGTATTCTGGTTTTGAAGAACGGTGAAATGCCACATTTGTGTATTTCCACCGTTTGGTGCATAGATACCGGTCTTTAAAATTGCTTGCAAACTTTCTTCTGGGATTTGCGCTTCTTTGTATTTGCGCACGCTGCGTCTGGACATTATTAATTCTGTAAAATCGCTCATTTTGATTCCCCCATTATCTCAGTAGTTATATTTAGTTAGGTCCATAGTCTCTTTTCCATCCTTTCGCTTCGATATCTCAAACAATTTACTCTTTATTTCCAGATTACTTCAACATCTTCCCGTGGCGCAGTTCGACAATAGGTAACATCAGGATAGCCCAACCCAAATCCTAGTATGATTTCCTGTTCGGGGCGCAAGCCTAAGAACTCCTTAATAACAGGCGTATTATTTTCAATGTAACCTCCCATCCCGCTGAAAAACGCTCCTAATCCTAAAAGGTTTGGGTGGCAGCAAGCAGTTTCAGCACTATCGCCGTATCGCTTTCTGAGAGTGTGCCCATGCCGCAGGACGGCGTGAAAAGAAGTTGTTCACGTAACAGATTTTCAGCAATCCCTTTGCCGACAAATTCCTGGATAAGGCTTTCGTGTTTCGCCTTGAGGCTATCGGGCGTTTCGGCGCGCAGTTTCTCGACGTCACAGGTCGGCACCAGGCCGGAAGCCAAGATCCCGCCGCGTTCCAAATAGGCCTGAATTTTGTCAGGATAGAGCGCCACTCTAGTGCCATAAAAATACGCGTCAAAGGCAATGATGTCGATCTTGGTACTGGCAAGCAGGCCCCAATCCAGATTGCCGCAGCAATGCACGCCCACCAACGCGCCGGCATTGTGAGCAATTTCAAAGACTTCATTCAATCCATTAATCACATCATCATCCTGAATCGTCATGTATGCGGCCGTACCTAACGCGGCAAGCACCGGCTCATCGAAGAAGATCAGCACTTGCTCAGTGTAGGGCTGCAATTGCTGAATTTGCCAGAGCGCCTTCATGCCCAGACCTTTCAGCACAATGTCGCGATATTGTTCGTCGAACCAGACCGAGCGGCGTTCCTGATCCGCCAGCCCTAAACCGAACGTAAAGGGGCCTGTAACCTGCCCTTTCAGAAATGGAAGTTTCATATTGGCAGCGGCCAACTGTCGCAACATACCATGCAGGCCGGCGGCGTACTCTTCGGAAATCGCAAAGGCATCCACACGCTCCGCGACAAGGTGTTCATAAAACTCAACCATGGCGTTGGGTAGGTTGTCATCAACCTGCACCCAGATGCGCTTCGCGACCTCATTAACTCGAATACCCGGAAACGCTTCGGTGTACTGAGGAATCATAGCTTCCTTAAATGACCGTCTCGGCAACTGCGGCCATGCTGGAATAGTGAGTGGAACTTGTTCGAGCGCTTGAAGAGCCTCTTTGGGGGTCAAATGGGGCATACTGCCCATCATGGTCGTCTGGTGTGCTGGAAGTACAGACATCGTAACAAATCTGTTATAAACATCCAAATAGCTTTCAGCTGTTCTCTTTTGCCTCGGTCTCCAACAAGATTGATAAATCTTTTTTTTATAAATCGATTTATTTGTCGATTAGGCATCATCGCGTGGCTAATGCCACGTCGCTTCCAAAACGGATACAATTATCGATGCCTTTGCTATTCGGATTCCATTTCTCCATGATCCCGTCATTCAAAACCTGGAATCCGCCTTCTTTAAGCCTTTCGGATATAACCGCTACAGCCTCGCCGCTCCATCCATAACAGCCGAATGCAGCTGCTTTTTTGTTCTGGAATCGCAAGCCCTTCATTTCTTCTAGGATAGCGGCCGCAGCGGAAAGAATTCCCTTGTTCACGGTTGGAGATCCGACCAGAACCGCCTTCGATTTGAATATTTCCGTGATCAGATCGCTTTTGTCTGATCGGGCAATGTTAAACAGTTTTACGGTTACATCTGGATCGGCCGCCGCGATTCCGTGTGCGATCGCTTCAGCCATGCGACGAGTTCCGTTCCACATGGTGTCATAGGCTATGGTGATCTGGTTTTCAGAATAGTTGTTTGCCCATTCAACGTATTTTTTCACTATCTGTAATGGGTCGTCACGCCATATCACCCCGTGACTCGGACAAATCATATCCACTGGAACGTTCAACGCTAGTACGTCCTTGATTTTCTTGTCAACCAGCTTACTAAAAGGCGTTAGGATGTTCGCATAGTATTTGATGGCTTCCTGAAACAGCTCCGCCTGATCCACCAGATCGTTGTACATCAGTTCCGTTGCTATATGCTGACCAAACGCGTCGTTGCTGAAAAGGACGTTATCACCAGTGAGATAACACATCATGCTATCAGGCCAGTGGAGCATCGGGGCTTCGATGAATATCATCTCCTTCGATCCTAGGCTCAGCGTATCTCCCGTCTTTACCACCTGGAAATTCCAGTTCTGATGGTAATGGCCCTTAAGCGAGTCTACGCCTTTGGAGGTGCAGTAGATCGGGACTTCGGGGATATTGCGCATCAGTTCCGGCAATGCACCACTGTGGTCAGGCTCTCCGTGATTTGCTATTACAAAATCAATCTCGTCAAGTGAGATCTCTCTTTTAAGTCTCGCAACGAATTCGTGCGAAAACGTTCCCCACACCGTATCGATCAACGCTATTTTTTTGTCCCTGACCAAGTAGGAATTATAACTTGAACCGCGATGTGTCGAGTACTCCTGCCCGTGAAATGTCCTTAGTTCCCAGTCAACCTTTCCAACCCACGAAATATTTTCTTTGATCGTAAATGGCATGTGCTTCTCCTTTTCTTGTGTAAACAGATCGCGATGCGTAAAGCGGCGTAAAACGATCTTATGATCCGCTCTTATTTATAACAGTCCGCGTCTTCGATCTTCGGCCGGACCACTGCTTAGAGGCGTATATGATGAACCACATATAAGATGACGTGGATTTTTTCGTCACTTTGTGAAATGATTATCACCGCTCCCGCGTTCTCGATTTTTTTGCTTTTCTGAATTCAGTCGGATGAGGTCAACGTATTACGATTTGTGCTAAGTGAATGGTAATTGATCCTAGGCCACATAAAAAAAGACCGTATAGCCTCTTTTTTGTCACAATTCTCGCTCCCGACAAATGCCTAATGCACGGCCTAATATGTCCGATTGTAAAAAGAACGATGGGCCCGGCCGGATTCGAACCGGCGCCTTCGCCGTGTGAAGACGGAGGATTCTGAGCTTTTTGTTATGGTCTTTTCGTGAGGCGCTATAACCACCAGAAAGGCTAACGCTCCTTCTTGAACAGTCTTATAAATTCTGGTGGGTAACCCCGCGAGTTTTGAAAAAGTATGTGGCAGATGGAGATGTTAGCTATATGAGCAGCGAAACACTATTATTCATTAGTAGCGCTGTTCAACAATTCACACCACGAAAGGAGCCAACATTATGAATGAAGATAGCAAGAGCCCGGTAACGGGCAGTGCGCACAAACACCCGGCCGGCAGAGGCAGGTCGAACCGGGACTGGTGGCCGAACCAGTTGAACCTCAGGATCCTCCACCAGAACTCTTCCTTGTCCAATCCCATGGGCGAGGCGTTCAACTACGCTGAGGAATTCAAGAAGCTCGACCTCGAGGCCCTGAAGAAGGACCTCTACGAGCTGATGACGGACTCACAGGACTGGTGGCCGGCCGACTACGGTCACTACGGGGGGCTCTTCATCCGGATGGCGTGGCACAGCGCGGGCACCTATCGCATCGGCGACGGCCGCGGGGGCGCCGGGTCCGGCACCCAACGCTTTGCGCCCGTCAACAGCTGGCCGGACAATGCGAACCTCGACAAGGCGCGCCGTTTGCTGTGGTCGATCAAGCAGAAGTACGGCAAGAAAATCTCCTGGGCCGACCTGATGATCCTCGCCGGCAACTGCGCTCTGGAGTCAATGGGCTTCAAGACCTTCGGCTTCGGCGGCGGGCGCGAAGAAGTCTGGGAGCCTAAAGAAGACATCTACTGGGGGGCCGAGAGCGAATGGCTTGGCGACAAGCGCTACTCCGGTGACCGAGAACTCGAGAATCCTCTCGCCGCCGTGCAGATGGGCCTGATTTACGTGAACCCGGAAGGACCGAACGGCAAGCCGGATCCGGTCGCGCAGGGCCGCGACGTCCGCGAAACCTTCGCGCGTATGGCGATGAACGACGAAGAGACCGTCGCACTCGTCGCAGGCGGGCACACTTTCGGCAAATGCCATGGTGCCGGCGATGCCGCCCGTGTCGGTCCCGAGCCGGAAGGCGCCAGCATCGAAGAGCAGGGCCTTGGCTGGATCAGCAGCTTCGGCAGCGGCAAGGGGGATGACGCGATCACAAGCGGCCTGGAAGGTGCCTGGACGCCGAACCCGATCCAGTGGGACATGGGCTATTTCGACATGCTGTTCGGCCACGAGTGGGAACTGACAAAGAGCCCCGCCGGCGCCTGGCAGTGGATGCCAAAGGATGTAGCTGACAAGGACCTCGCACCATCCGCCCACGATCCGTCGAAACGGGTCCCGACCATGATGTCCGCCGCGGACATAGCGATGCGGATGGACCCAATCTACGAGCCGATCGCGCGGCGCTTCCACGAGAACCCGGAAGAGTTCGCGGATGCCTTCGCCCGGGCGTGGTTCAAGCTGACGCACCGCGACATGGGTCCCCGCTCGCGCTATCTCGGCGCGGAGGTCCCGGCGGAAGAGCTGATCTGGCAGGATCCCGTGCCCGCAGTCGATCACGACCTGATCGACGCGGCCGACATCGCGGAGCTCAAGGCCAAAATCCTTGCCTCGGGGCTGTCGATCCCGGAACTCGTCTCGACCGCCTGGGCGTCGGCCTCGACCTTCCGCGGCTCCGACAAACGCGGCGGGGCGAACGGGGCGCGCATCCGTCTCGCGCCGCAAAAGGATTGGGAAGTCAATCAGCCGACCCAACTGAAGACTGTGCTGCAGACCCTTGAGGAAATCCAAAAGGAATTCAACAGCGCGCAGTCAGGAGGGAAGAGGGTTTCGCTCGCCGACTTGATTGTCCTGGGTGGATGCGCAGGTGTCAAGCAAGCTGCGAAGAATGCCGGTCACGATGTGACCGTTCCCTTCACGCCGGGACGTACGGATGCGTCGCAGGAGCAAACCGACGTGGGGTCATTCGCCGTACTCGAACCGGCTGCAGACGGGTTCCGCAACTACCCAAAAGCCAAGTATGCAGTAACGGCAGAGGAACTGCTGGTTGATCGTGCGCAACTGCTGACGCTGACTGCTCCTGAGATGACGGTTCTCGTTGGTGGTATGCGAGTCTTGAATGCCAACTTCGGAAAGTCCCAGCACGGCGTCTTCACCAAGCGGCCAGAGACGCTCACCAATGACTTCTTCGTGAATCTGCTCGACATGAGCACGACGTGGAAGGCAACCGCGGAAGACGATGATGTGTTCGAGGGCCGTGATCGCGCAACGGGCGCACTCAAGTGGACCGGCACCCGTGTCGACCTAATCTTCGGTTCGAACTCCCAGCTCCGGGCCTTGGCGGAAGTCTACGGATGTGAGGACTCCCAGGAGAAATTCCTGCACGACTTTGTGGCGGTGTGGAACAAAGTCATGAACCTTGACCGATTCGACCTTGCCTGATCGTAGCATAAACGTCTTTGAGGGCTTCTGATAGGACGGCGAAAAAACGGTCAGCTAACAGCCGGTTCCAGCGGACGGCGTATCGCCGCCGCTGTTCGATCGCGCATGCGTTGAACCGGGCTAGGGTATCATTGAGTTGGGCGGCAAAGAGTCCGTCGGCGAATTCATCAAGACTGCCAAGAAGGGCCGCATCTGGGGCCGCGAGACAAAGCTGCGCTCGCCGGGTTAAGAGATGCAATCGGGCGTAGTTTTGGGACGTCTGCTGTGCACGTGCTGAAGCTACCCTAACTGATTGTTTGAAAGACGTGAGCAAACCAGCGCAAAGGTTTTCGCGTTCTTCCAAGAACCACTTAGCTGACGACTACCGCAGCAGCACGTTTTGCAGCTCACCGCGTGTCGCAACGACTTCTCTCACAAACACTGTAGTGCTAATCCCGCACTAAATATGATAAGATCGAATGAAGATCCAAGAAATAGCTGCAAAATCCGTCCTGTCGAAATCCCAGGTCTATGATTACGCCCTGAACCCGTATAGGGGATGCAGCCATGCCTGCAGATACTGTTACGCTGCATTCATGAAGCGGTTCACCGGTCACCGGGAACCGTGGGGCGAGTTTGTTGACGTCAAGATCAATGCTCCGGAGGTGCTAGCGAAGGAAATAACAAGGAAGCCAATGGGGGGGGTCTGGGTAAGCGGTGTATGCGATCCGTATCAACCGGCCGAGAAGAAGTACCTACTGACCCGGAAATGTCTTGAAATCCTTTTGGGGAGCGATTGGCCGGTAACGGTTCAGACCAAGTCCTCACTCGTGCTGCGAGATATCGTCGTAAGTGCACTCGCCGTTTCGCGGCAATTAGCTAAAATAAGCCACTAGGTTGTTCCAATAAAACTCGACCCACCCGGACTCGAGATCCGCGTACAGATCTTCTGGAATGCCGGCCTGCGTAAAAACTAATTTGGTTTCTTGGCCTTCCGCGCGCAGCTCGAACGTCACCGTCGAATAATAACCTTGAGGCCAGTCAACGGCTCGCCATTTTTGCACGATTTTTTTGTCGGGAATCAGTTCGAGAGTCGTTCCGGAGGCCCAGCCATCGAAGGTACTAAACTCTCTTCCGACCTTCCTATCTATTGTCGCCGGTGAATGCGTAAACTCCGCGTGCTTCGTGGAATCCATGAGCGCCTCATAGACCTCGTGAGGGGGTGCTCTAAGCAAAACCGACTGCGTAAGCGTTTTTGTCTTCATTTGTATCGCCATTGCACGAAGGCGTGGGCGCTTTGGTGCTAGTCGATAGCTGGTTCGATGCTCGTGTAAATCGAAGGAACAGATGCTTGGGCTCCTAATCTGCGGAGCCCAAGACGTCATTTTGGGATCCGATTTAGACTGTGAGACTGTCTTAATCGCCCACGTCGGCAAAGAACGCGCTATATCTGTGCCTTCTTCACCTCTTCTATCGCCTTTCCAACCATTTCGGGAATGGCCGCTGCGGGAATGAGGGCCGTGAACTCCGGATACGTGCCGAACTTCTTCGACACAATAAGCATAAGCTCCGTCATCTGTGCCTCATTCAGGTCGGCCACCATGAAAACAGCACGCATGCCGGCCTGTATATACGCCGCCTCAGGCGCGAACCGTTTCATCACATACCCAAGGATTTGCCCCGGGCCCTCTTCTTCGAAATCTAGGCGAGTGCCTGCTTCTGCGGGAACCTCAATATATACCAAGTAACGCACGATCGATCACTTCTGGTAACAAATCAACGTTCGAGAATAAGTCCTTTCACCCAGATTTCCCGCTATTTCGTCTTGACTAAAAAGGTAATACGCAGCTTTGATTCCGTGCTTTCCGCGGCAAAAAAAGCATTTCGAACACAGTTCCCTGCCAACGTGTGTAAGTATTGGCGTCACAAAGACTTGCAAAAAACCTTAGGGAGGATAATAATGCCACGAGGAAGAGTAATGTATTTCGAGCTGCCTGCCGATGACCCAAAGCGGGCGATAGCGTTTTACGAGAAGGCGTTCGGCTGGACCATTACGAAGTGGGATGCGCCTATGGACTACTGGCTAGTCACGACAGGACCCGATGACGAACCGGGAATCAACGGTGCGATAATGCCGCGCAGGATGCCTGAACAGGTGACGGTGAACACGATCAGCGTGGCGTCTGTCGACGACTTTACGAAAAAGATCGTGGACGCCGGCGGAAACGTCATGGTGCCAAAAATGTCGGTCGCAGGTCAGGGTTATCTCGCTTACTGCACGGACACAGAAGGCAACGTTTTTGGCGTCATGGAGATGGACCCATCCGCGAAATAGATACCAGTTTGAACCATACCGTGACGATCGTACCCGCGGCTAATACGCTTGCGGTAGCCGTGTCATCGAATGGTCGTATCCTGTTCTTGCATGGTGGTAAGATGGTATTGTGGCGGCTCTGATGCGTGCCGTTGACCATGATATACGCAGCTTTCATTGGAGATTGGTCTGCGCTCTTAGTTCGCCTTGGCACATTAGCCATACCTGCTGCGTCGCATGCTTTGTGCGACATATAGAAACCTTCTGAAAAATATTTAACACTTCAACCTACGATTCGTCAAAAAGAGCTTGTTCTAGACTTCATTTCTTAGAACAGTCTTCATAAACTGGCGACGTTCTGTGGGATATGAAACGGCCTTGAAACGAATGAGAGGAGCATGCAGCCGCTAATACCTATTATGAGAACGCTCAAACAGACATGTTTAGGCAAGAGGTAGCGAGGCCACAGCCGTGCGTTTCGACAATTGATTATCAAAGGGCACTGATACGACTTGTATTTCGCTTACTGGATGTGACGTAGCGTTTATACACGCCGCGAAAATAGTACGAGGGGCGATCCGTATCGCATGGCAAGCATTCTCATAACAGGTTGCAGGGGCGGCATAGGGCTCGATGTGGCCTGCCGGCTCTTGAAAAGAGGACACACAGTGTATGCAACCGTTCACCGTGAGATCTCCGTCAATGGCGTGCGAACTGCCTTGCAGTCGTGTGGCGAGAACTTCGTAGTGGACACACTTGATATAACGGAATCCAGCGACATCAACAAAGTGGATAACTGGGACATTGACGTCCTAATCAACAATGCAGCGATCGGCGATTCAGGGCCTTTAGCGGAAATAGATCTTGAGAGAGTTAAGGCTGTATGTGAGACCAACGTGTTTTCAGCGTTACGGTTAACACAAAGAGTCGTGCCGAAGCTCATCGCAAAGGGTGAGGGGAGGGTTATATTTATGGGCTCAATGGCAGGGCTTACTCCCGCGCCCTTTTACGCGCCCTATGGGATGACCAAATTCGCACTCGAAAGCGTTGTGTCCTCGTTACGAACGGAGTTGAAACCCTTTGACATCAAAGTCATCATCATCAACCCAGGGGTGTACAAAACGGGCTTCAATGAGAGCTTGATGTCGCAGAAATACGAGTGGATGGGCGCACAGAGCCTGTACAAAGATCACATGGGATACATGCGCCGCAAAGGGGAGTGGGTCTTGAAGCTCGAGTTACCAGGCACTTGGAGCATCGCGAGACAAGTGGTGAAAGCTGTAGAATCCCGATGGTCCAGGCGCAGGTACGTCGCTCCCAGGTGGGGGTGGGCTTTTCTTCCACTGCTTCGCTGGTTTGGGTAAAACCTCTAAACGCGCGCTACCCGCTTTGCAATTTCGTGGCGAGCGTCACCACTTTTTTCGCCAAACTGCTGCACTCCTGAACGGTCTGATCATTAGGCGCGCCGGTGGCAACAGCGCCAAGGTGCCCCTCAGAGGAGATATGGCCGCCGCATACGACCATGCCGTGCATGATGAACTCCTGGAGGGGCGCCATAATGGTGGTTTCCCTCGCTCCTGCACGGTGTCCTGAGCTGACAAAAGCAGCGCCGACCTTGTTTTTCCAGTTGGCTCCTGACCCAAACCGAGTCATGGATGAACCTCTGTGCATCTCCTTCACTCAAGTCTAATCTATTGGAAGAGTCACCGTCGCTAGCTCAGCTCATCTTTAACGGGAATTTCCTATCGACGTGCGGACGGTCAGGCTCAGCGTGAACTGTGCAATACTGGCACCCACCATCGGTCGCGAGACGACTTTGCACCTCGTCAGCGATCCGATCTGCGTCCTCGATAGATGTGCCCGGCGCTACGGCCACGTGCATCTCGAGGTGCACCATTCCGGGGCCGATGTACTCGCCGCGGAGCTCGTGCACCTGCCTAACGCCGTTCACTGCCTGCGCAATGTCTGCTGCGCGCGTCAAAAAGGCGGCATCGGGAGAACGCCCGAGCAGATATGATGCGTTGTGAAGCAGGAGGACAACCCCACTCGCGGCGATAATAGTGGCGACGATGATAACGGCGATCGGATCAGCGATGGGGTCTCCCATGATGAGAAATATAGTGCCAACGAGCACCGCGACAAGAGCGAGCTCATCGTTTATCAAATCGGTGAGCTGGGCGGTTGCCGCGGGCCCGCGGTAAGGGTGTCTTAACAGCCCAATCAGCGGTGTCGCTTCCGCAACCATTGACAGCATGACGATGCCGATCGCGAGTGGCAGGTGTTGATAGGTGTTTGGAACCTGTCCGACGAGCTGGTTGAACGCCTCTTCGTACAGCTGGACGCTCGTGAATGAAATAAAAAGGGTCGCTGCCACGAGTGCGGCGACGTTCTGGGCGCGCGCGTGGCCATACTGGTGTGCTTCGTCGGCCGTCTTGCGGGAGTACACGAACGCCAGCACAATGAACGTCGCGATTACTAGATCGGTAAGCGAGTGCACGCTTTCTGCGAGAAGCGCGAGAACGCCGGTCATAAAGTACGCTACGAGTTTGATGGCGAAAACAAACACGTAGACGCCCACTGCGAGCTGCAGTGCCCTGAGTTCTCTGCTTGAAGAGGGTGGGTTAGCGCTCATCACAAATCTGCTAGTGTTAGTGTCGCGTATACTTCATCCTATCGTTTGCTGCGGTGAATCTCCACAAACCTTGCGAAGGTCACCTAGCACGAAGTGGCCTTCGATGCTCAGGACGCTCTACAAGGACCCCGAACGGTACGTGAAAACATACTGGGAAGTGATTCCCGGTGGCGTATACTGTCCAGGGGATATTGCGCGGAAGGACGAGGACGGGTACCTCTGGATTCAAGGGAGGGCCGATGACGTGCTCAAGATCGCTGGTCATCGGGTCGGAACGAGCGAGGTCGAATCTGCCTTCGTCAGCCACGCTGCTGTGTCAGAGGCCGCGGTCATCGGGAAACCCGACCCGATACGAAACGAGGTCATTAAAGCGTTTCTCATCCTCAAAGAAGGACGTACCGGTGATGCGCACTTGATGGAGGAGCTTAAGAAACACGTGCGACACGAGTTAGGACCGGTTGCCGTGGTTGGAGAGATCGTCTTCGTGCAATCTCTTCCCAAGACGCGCAGCGGGAAGATCATGCGGAGAGTGCTCAAAGCACGAGAGCTTGGTATTGACGCTGGTGATGTGACTACGCTTGTAGAATGAGCTTCTGCTGGCTTTTTTCCAGAACGATCAACGATCTTCACTAAAAACGCGATTCCATCGTCACAGCTTGTTTGATAGATCTCTGCACTCGTGCCAGCAAGTTCCGGGAACTCACGTGGGAGCCTGATAATGGGTAGGCATGAGATCTTTGGGCTTTGAAAGCGTATGGTGTGCGTGCAGATCGGTTGCATTAGGGGAACGCATCGCAAGCGCATACCGGTTATGATTCGCGGTAGCAGCGTTTCAAGAACTGGTTGCGCAGCACCCCAAAAGAAGAAAACCCGCCAAGAACGAGGAGGCGCCAGTTAAGCGGCCGTAACGAAACGGATATATAGAACCCCTTACTTCTTAACCCGTCGTTGGTCGTGAGGCGGGCAGTGCAATGGTTGAACGGAAATTCGTCTGGGCGACGCTCTCCATTGCCTCTCTCGCTAGCTTCATCATCGTTATCGATTCGTTTTTCCTGAACGTCGCCATCACGACACTGGTGCGCGACCTGCACACCACCGTGGAGGTCATCCAAGGCATCATCGCGGCGTACGCGCTCACCATGGCGTGTCTCATGCTGCTCGGCGCCAAGCTTCAGAACGTCTTGGGCAGGAAGAAGACCTTTCTCTACGGCGCTTTCATTTACGGCGTGGGCACCACGATTGCCGCGTTGAGTCTCAACGCCCCCATGCTGCTTTTTGGCTGGTCACTGCTTGAGGGGTGTGGGGCGGCGCTCATGTTGCCGGCGACGGCGGCGTTCATCTCCGCCACGTACGAGGGCGATGAGCGCGCGTTCGCATTCGGCATCTGGGTGGCCATCGGCTCAGTCGCGGCAACCGTCGGCCCGCTCTTAGGCGGCTTCCTCACGACGTTTCTGAGCTGGCGTGTCGGTTTCGGCATTGAGGCGGTCATCGTCGCGGTGATATTCGCGTACTCTGGCCGACTCACCGAATCGGCTCCGACCATCGGCTGGCGCGATCTCGACGTCGTGGGGTTCGCGCTCTCGGCGGCAGGCTTCTTCTTGATCGTCGCCGGGACGTTGCTGCTCAACGACCTAAGCGCGTGGGGCATCGTGCCAATCCTCGTCGGTGCGGGGCTCCTCTTGCTCGCCTTCTTTGCGCTATGGCAGCGACGCCGGATGCGTCACGGGCAAGCCCCGCTCACCGACATCTCACTCTTCAGGAAGAGCACGTACAGCGCCGGGAACATGGCGAACCTCATCCTGCGACTCGGCCTCGCGGGGACGCTCTTCATCCTTCCGGTCTTTTTGCAGGCCGTTGCCGGTTTGAGCGCCTTTATGACGGGCGTCGCGTTTGTCCCGCTCACCGTTGCGTTGCTCGTCGTTTCACTCAGCTCGGCGCGGCTGTCGGCTCGCATAGCGCCGCGCTACCTTGTCCCCATCGGATTTCTCGTGGCCCTCTCAGGCTCAATTCTGCTTCGAGGTGTGTTCAGTCTTAACACCCAGATCGTTGACATCTTCCCCGGGACGATATTGATCGGCGTCGGGCTTGGGCTGTCACTCGGCCCGCTCAACAACCTCATCCTGTCATCGGCCTCGGATGCGCAACAGGCAGATGCGTCTGGCGTCGTGAATACGACAACCAACCTCGGGAATTCGTTAGGCACGGCAGTCATCGGCGTGCTGCTCTTGGTTAGCATCTACGCCGCGCTCGGCCCTGCCGTCCAAAAAGCCTACCCCGGCCAGGTGACGGCGCAGGACGTCAAGGCGCAGCTCCCCGCATGGGTGCACACGCTCAAAGCGACGAACTTGCAGGTCGCCAAGGGGGAGGAGAACACCGCGACGCAGATCGTTAACGACACGATCAGCACCGCCATGCAGCGCACGGTAGACGGCATCTCGGTTTTTCTGTTTGCCGGATTTCTCGTCTCGCTTTTTATCGGTCGTCAAAAGCCCGCCGCCCCGGCGCATTAAGTTCGATTCGACTGGCTTCGGTAAGCTCGTTCATGCCGGCGTTCACGAAAATGAGCGCTCGGCGTGACAGCGAGGAGATTGTCTCTCATGCGAGCATGAAGGGGTGGGGCAAACTGAGTGTTGTCGTTCAGCTGCGCTGCGGTCTGCTACGAGAGTTCCCTTCGTAATTCACAAAGCGCATCAATGGGACTAGAAGATCGTATTCACCAAACGTGAGCTGATCTTTTTTCGCTCAGTTCAGCACTTTCCCACAGTTGAGTAATCAACGAAAACATAAATTGGACAGGTAGCATCCAAACCTTAATATTCAGTCTTATGTTTTTAACTTGCGAGTGAGCTTATGACTGGAGTTATGGAACGCTGTTCGCGTCAGGGTATGGAGAACAGCTAGTCAAACCTGATGAATGAAAGGTCAGGGTTACGATCATAAGTGAGCGCGCGCCCGGGCTGTACAACCCTGCGGACTCGTGATAGTCTGCCACACAGCAGTCGAGGCAGAAAGAGAAATATTGTTTAGACATGGAAGGTGGTCAGACCCCTTGAAATTCTACATACCGGGCCGGGGGTTACCAGGTCTTGACCAGAGATTCCCAAAGGAGAATAAGGTGCCAGTCCATCTGAATGGAATCGTCAGCCGCAACCAACTGCAGGACCGTTTTAGGCAGGCGATAAGCGACCCTCTCGGTCAGGCACAGCAAATAGGCGCAGCGGATATCGTTGTGGGGATTCCCTTCTACAATGAAGCGGACTCGATTGGTCACGTATTGAGGACGGCCGTCCAGGGACTGAATCAATACTATCCCGATGCGAAATCGGTGATCGTAGCCGCCGGGTCGCCGGCGGGCGGAAAAGCGCTCCAGGCCATCAACTCCACGCGTCTGAGGAAGAAATCCCTTGTGGAGCGGATCGCCTTCAAATTCGATGACGACCTACTGGATGGGAAGGGCTGGAGCATCCGGGCGATCATGGAGATCGCGGATCAACTGGGGGGCGATCTGGTCCTGCTGGAGGCCGATCTGACCAGCCGAAGAAGCAAAAAAGAAGTGGTGGGGATGGCCCCGGAGTGGATTCGGTCTTTGCTCGACCCCGTCAAGCGTGGTCAGATGGATCTGGTGGTCTCCCGGTTCAATCTGCATTATCCTGATGTCATTGCCCACGCCAATCTGACGTATCCACTGCTGAGTTCGGTGTACAACTCTCCGGTCTATTCCCTCGTGGGCGGCCTCCGGGGCATCGCCCACCAACTGCTTCGGGTTTATCGGGATGAAGCGCGCCGCAACTGGAACACAACAACCGGCGGACACGGGATAGACGCCTGGATTGTCACCAACGCTATCGTCACCAACGCGCGAATCGGCGAAGCCAATCTCGGAGTGAAAATCGATAAAGAACCAAGTGGGAAGTGGGAACTGGTCTTCCGGCAGGTGACCCGATCGCTGTTCGATCAAATTCTCAAAGACCATGAGTGGTGGCAATCGACTCAAATAACTGAAGAGCCGCCCATTCTGAAACGATTACCGACAGTCGGCGTTCGGAAATCGCACCGGCCTGTGGCGGCAGAGATGGCTCAGGATGTGCTGATGGCCAAATACCAGGAGGGTTTCAACCGATTCCATTGGCTGTACGATAAGATATTCCCGGCTGAGATCTGCCGGCAACTGGAGAATATGGCTAATGTCCAAGCGAGGGGGTTCAGATTCTCAGCCGGACTATGGACAACCATCCTGTATACTCTGCTTTTGGCTTATGCCTTCAATCGAGACTTCACCCAAGATGATCTGTTCGATTCCCTCATTCCCTTGTATGACGGTTTCACCGGCAGCAACTTGATCGAAATCGAAGCGCTGAGAACCGAACTGGAGTCGACCGCTCCTGTGAACGCCGACCATCTCATTTCCATCGAAGCCGAGTCGCGGATCGAAGCGCTGGTGGATGAGTTCCTCGTGCAGAGGCCGACATTCATGGCGGCATGGCAGGAGCAGGCCGAAGCGCTCAAACCCCCGGTGCCCCAGGTGACCTATCGGGAGTTCATTCCCGGCGTGCCTCTGGTGGTTCCGTCGCAGATGCCTGCTCCTGATGGCGGGATCGTGACGGCGAACAATATTTATTATTCGGTGTTTGCCAGACGCCGCCAAGAATTCGAGCATTTCGTCTATGAGCGGCTGGGAGTCCGGCGCGAAGCCAGCTCTCAGGAAACGTCTCTGGCTATCCAGCAATTCCTCCTCTCGGTGGAGAACCGCCTTTTCCCCGATGCAGATCTCTCGACCATCGAAGGCACCCAACAGGTGGTCGACGCCATTTTTGCCGACCTCCCCCCTCAGGAGGCTTTCTCCCTTGTTCCCGAAATGATCTCTGCGATATTGACGCAGATGCCGCCGACGGTTCTGCCGATCAAACTCGGTTTTGACACTCTGGATGAACTCCAGCAAAAATTCGATCCCCGGGACGTTCTGGCCCTGGTTAGCTGGGTTGAGGATCGACACTACGTCGACGGTCTCTGGAGCATCATTCGGGAGACCATACGTCCCGAACATTCTGGCCCCTGCGATATCAAGTCGCTCGTGGTCAATGGCGATGATTTCCCGTCGCTGGTGGAGATGAAGGATTCTTCCGCCCTGGATAAACTGGGCTCCACCATTTTGGTGACCAGCCTTCATAAGGGGATGGGCGGTGAACTCCCCCGGCTGCGATACCTGACGACCATCGTCAAGAATATCGTTGAGGCTGAAATGTTCGGTCAGGTGTGGCAGAGATTTGCTTCGGAGCGAAAGAACTTTGGCCGGAAGGTCATCGAGTCGATTGAGGGCCACTGGGGAAGAAAACCTCTCTCGGCGTACAGTATATTCGAAGCCGCCATCCACCGATCAGTGGCCACGCGCCTGCGCCAGATGGCTGAGGCCATCGCCACGAAGAATCCGGGCAATAAGGATCGATTGACGCTAGCCGATGATCTCAGATCGGTAGCCGATTCCTATCATCTGGCATTGTCGCTCCCCGATGGCGGCTTTGTGACGTGCTCCGCATGGTCGTGGGCGAGCTACAGCTTCAAAGGGGGAAGGACTTCCCCACCACCCCTCTCAGCGCACGTTGAGACGGACTGGACATCCCGGGAGTTCCTCCTCGAATATTTCAAGGCTGTCGGAGGGAATGTCGAAGACTTGGGAGAGAAGGTGATCGAGTTGATGGGGCAGGGAAGGGCACGGGAAGATTTGGCTCAACTGGTGCTGGGAACGGGAAAAGAAGCCAGCGAAATTATGCCCAAAGCAACAGCAGGTCCCATCGAAGGGCAGCCTACGGCCGGAATGCTGAAGCGGTACGCGTATAATCCGGTGCTCGAGTCCGTCAAAAACCACCCCTGGGAATCCAGATATGTGCTCAATGCGGGCGCTATCAAATTGGATGGCAAAGTCTATCTGGTTTACCGCGCAGTCGGCGAAGACAAAGTCTCGCGGCTAGGTCTCGCCGTCAGCGACGATGGATTCAGATTCAAACAGTGGCTCGATCATCCCATCTTCGAGCCGGAGGAAAAAGCGGAAGCGCAAGGGTGCGAGGATCCTCGTCTGACGCGGATTGGGGAGCGTATTTACATGACCTACACTGCCTACGATGGCATGATCGCCCAAGTCGCCCTCGCGTCAATTCCGGTGGATGCTTTCCTGCATAGACGCTGGAAAGCCTGGCAGAGACACGGCACGGTTTTCCCAGGAATCGCCAACAAAGATGCCGCCTTGTTTCCCGAGCAGTTCAACGAGAAGTTCGCCATGCTTCATCGCGTGGATCCGCATATGTGGGTGACCTTCTCTCCCCACCTGAGCTGTCCCTGGCCCAGAAAGATGCATAAAATACTGGCGGGAGCCACCTCCGGGATGATGTGGGATGCGACCAAGATCGGTGGCGGCTCCCAGCCGATCAAAACCAGGTTCGGCTGGTTGCTCATCACCCACGGAGTCGACTATGCGCATATCTATCGGCTGGGGGTTATGCTGTTGGACCTGGAAAATCCCGCCAAACTGCTCTATCGTTCCCCTAACTTCATTCTGGAGCCGGAAGACGGATGGGAGCTGGGCAAGGATGAGCGGTCGTGGGTTCCCCGCGTCGTGTACACGTGCGGAGCTGTTCCACGAGATGGGGAGAAGGGTATCCTCGATGCGGATGATGAAGTGATCGTCTACTATGGCGCTGCGGATTCGGTGATCTGTGCGGCCACTGCCTGCATTGGGGACCTGATACCGGAGAGCCTCCGCTGGGAAAGGCGAGGTTACAGGTGGTCTTAGATTAACCCCCACCCGCAACAAAGGGTGCCGTCAAGTGTAGCAGTTCGGTCAACAATATATGATCGACTATGTACGAGAGGACGATTCAGCGTACTTTACATATTTTGAGCAATGACGATGACCACCTCAGCGTTTCTCTTTTTTGACTTCTGCCGAATCGGTCGAATGATGTCAAAGTATTACGATTGTGCTAAAGTAACGGCGATCGACCACGGAATCACTCCGAAAATACGACGTTGGCGGGTGAGATCGTGTTTAATGCTCGATCGCAGCAAAGTAGATGTTTTTCCCGGAGGCTTTCAGGGGAATCCCATACACCATACTGCATCCTTTGAACATCCCGAGTTTCATTGCGGCAACGCCGGCGGAATACATGACACGGTTGTCCACATTATGGATGCTCGCCGTTTTCACCGCTGACCCTACAGCAATGCCAAGGTCAGTAACCTTGAACACACAGTTCGGACCTTTGTAATCCGTTTTATTGGCCTTTGCCGCTGCACAGGCTATTTCCATATCCTTGCAGCTTACGTACCCGCATCCACCACAGTTCAGTCCGAGTGACTTCTCCCCGCTCACTCCGATGAGGAACGTTGCATCACTGACTTTGACCTGTTCACCGTTGATCCGAAAAAAGTCCATGTCGGTTTCGGCAGCGATTTGGATCATCTTCTCGGCGACCTTCTCCTGGTCTTTGCCCGTGACGATCTCAATAGTGATTGAATCGAGTCCTTCGGCTTTCGGTGCGGTCCGTGCTGCCAGCGCCATAAGTCCGGCAACGGTTTTTACTGCTTCTGTTTCTGCAGACATACCGGATTATTAGTATTACACAAGAAAAGTATTACGCCACCTGAAACACTTTGTTAGCCGCTAATTCTGTCAAAATCGTTCTTGATGCTCCTAGCAGCCAGCATTCCCGTAGAAAATGCCGCTTGCAGATTATAGCCCCCCGTATCCCCATCCACATCCAACACCTCGCCCACCAGATATAGTCCTTTGACCAGTCTGGACTGCATGGTTTTGGGATCGACCTCAGCGGTTTCCACTCCACCTCTGGTGCACATGGCCATGTTAAAGCCACAAACATCGGATACGACCAGAGGTAGACCTGTCAGATTATCAATCAATCGATTTCGCATCTTTCGGGTCAATTGAGCCGTTTGCAGGTCAGAGGCAATCCCCGAAATCTCCAGCAACCTCTTTGTCAAACGGGGAGAGAGTGGCACACCAGGAGGCACAAGGTTAGGCAGACTTCCCAGCACAGACCGTAAGCTCCTTCCACCATCACGCCGTGCCCTTTCCACGAGCCATTCCTCCAGTGCCTCTCGTCTGTCCTCCGGCACAAAAGAGAGCTTAATTACGTCTTCTGCTCTGATATATCTGGATAGGTCCAAAATTCCTGGGCCCGAGAGTCCATCGTGGGTGAAAAGAATATCGCCCCGATATTCTTTGATTTTTGCATGGCGATAGAGCGAGATCTTCATATCCGAAAACGAGAGACCAGCTAGCTCAGAGAAAGGGTAGTCCTTTATGAAAATAGGGGTTAGAGCCGGACCGATCTCAGATATGCTGTGGCCAAGGATGCCGGCAAACCTGTAGCCGTCTCCGCTCGATCCCGTGGCTGGATAGGAGCATCCCCCTGTGGCTATCACCAACAGCTTGGAGCGATAGCTGCCACCAACACAGCCCACAAAAAAACTATCCTCCCTCCTGGTTATGGACGTGACAGCCTGGCTGCACTTGATAACTACCCCCAATTCCTGGCGTTGCAGGGTCAAGATATCCAGCACATCCCTTGCCTGCATAGTGTCCGGGAATATCTTACCACCCCTTTCTTGGACCATGCCCAGCCCCAGGTCTTTGAAGAAGGAAATGAGATCGCGGTTCGTGAAGCCGAGAAGAGCCGGGCGCAGGAACCTGCCATGATCTCCATAGTGGTCAAGAAAGTCCTGAATATCTCCATCGTGTGTTATATTGCAGCGGCCAAAGCCTGATATCAGGAGCTTATGCCCCGGGGAATCCTTTCTTTCTAGAATCAATATCTTTTTACCATTCTGCATGGAGTTTATGGCGCAAAAAAGCCCGGAAGGCCCGGCCCCGACAATAATCAGATCGTAGTCTTCGGGTCCAGGCAAAAGCTCATCCCTGTCGCCGGTTTCACGTACATCATCTGGCTTAGCTCGGATTTTTTTATGAAATTTTGCCACAGGAACCACTCTACAATACTTGCCACTGTCATCATTTGGAGCATTTTGTTTGGCCTGACTTACCTCTCCTGTTTTATCAACAGTTGCCTCTTTTATTGTTAAACGAGCGCCATTAACAACCAAAAGTACAGCTTCATCTGATGAAGTGCTTTTATAGGTTCCACATCTAAATAATAAAGAGGATATTTTATGTTAGAAACGAATCAATATTTTAAGGGTGAAAAGGGCTTGGAGTTAACCAATGTGGAATGGCTTCTCGACCATCATAAAACAAAATTGCAGGAACGGCGTAAAACGGTTGATGAGTTAAATCTTAAACCAGGAGATGTAGTACTGGATTTAGGATGTGGACCAGGTTTATGGACCCACCTACTAGCAGAGAAGGTGAAGCCCAATGGGCGAGTTGTTGGGCTTGATTTCTCACCAGATTTAATAAATTATGCTGTGGAAAATCTGGAAAAAGATCCTCTTAGTAACATCATTGAGTTTCGAAAAGATGATTTCCACGATGCCTCCTTTGACAATGATACCTTTGATTTAGTCTTTTTCAGCAACTGTTTTGCTTATGTCACAGATCATTTTAAGATTATCGAAGAGATGAAAAGAGTGACTAAGAACGGTGGAAGAATCGCCGGTAAGGATTTTGATGGTGGCCTTTTTATTGTCCATCCCATCGAGCCTCAGTTGTCTTTAAAAATCTTAACAGCAGCGGCCCAGGCTCTTAAAGAAAATCCCCTAGAACCTCCATTTGATAACTTTACCGGGCGAAAATTGCATGGGCTTTTTTTACAGGCAGGCCTAAAAGATGTATCTACTAAAAGCCATGCCATACAAAAACTCTCACCTCTCATTCCAGAAGCAAAACGCTATATTGCAGGTAATGCAGAATGGCACGCTAAAATAGGAACTCCATATTTATCAGAAGAAGATCTTAAGCAGTGGCGAACACATTTTGATCCCAACTCCGACAATTATATCCTTGATTTGGAAGAGTTCTATTTCTGTATGCTGGAAGTGCTAACGATAGGTACGACGTAAAAGGTTACCCAAAGGCAAGATCAGAATATATCTACAAGAATTGTATAAAAATGAGCGGATTCTTGATCCAAGATACGTTCCTGATGCTTTACAATGTCGTGATGATGAGATTGAAAAGCTTAATCGAATCATTGTTAGACGGGTTAACAGCGATATTGTACCTAAACACGTAATGATTGTAGGGTCAACTGGATCTAGTAAGACGGTATGCGTTAAGCACGTTTTAGGTGAGGTCAAAAATAAGAAAGGCGTGTTATGTTCTTATTTGGTTGCAGATACGTCAATTTATCAAATTCTCAAGAACATTGCCAGTAATTTCGTAATTGAAACGAGCAACCGTCTTATTAATACAAACGAGTATTGGACAAAAATCGAAGAGAGGGTTAAAGGGAATATTGCGATCATTATTCTTGATGAGATAGATAAGATGCTCGTCAAGAACAGAAAAGACGAATATAGCCTTATTTACAAGTTTACGCGTGATCCTAACACATCTATTATTGCCAAACTGATCGCTAAAAAGCTTAGGAGTCGCTTATATAGCTTTGTGAGTGTATGGAAATATCAGATCTGAGGTGCAATATGCTAAAGATTGCCCCTTATCTTGGAATCACGCGGATGACCCTCAACCTCTATCGGAAAGATGTTTCCTCCATGACTGGTTCAGATTCTAAGCCAAGGTAAAAACGCGCCACGCCGCGTTCAGTGATCCGCAAGGGACTTTATTATCTATAGGAGACTGGATATGCTGTATTTTTTTAAGGAACTGTGAGAAGTCCTTCAGTCTCCATCCCGTGTTATTCAGAGGCAATACTAGCGTGATTCAAAAGAGTTATTTAAGGGCGAAAAAAGGGGTATGCAGAAATGGAGCCTCTCCTTAACGCTTTGACATTGCCTATTCCAACTCAAAGAAAAGTCGCAACGCATGATCGCGGCAGGACTATCCGTCATAGGAATTGTTAAGAGTGATATAAACATCGAGGGCATAGAGGGTTAAAAATGGCATGCTGCCGTCCAAGTCAAACACAGATAGCGCGCGATGGCGTTAAGGGAATAATCATATCGACAATAGAGGTTAACGGCGCGCCCGAAACCGCGCTTATTGATAAAAATACGAGTTACGTCGTCGCTAAGTATAATACGCTCCGGGGGGCGCTAAATGGACATACCTATTTTTGCGATGCGGTCGCCAAATCCTACGTGATAAAAGACGCCTGGGATGATGAGATAACTCTCGTACAGCGCGACGAGAACGACCCCTATTATTTAGAGAGTGTCAAGATAAGCGCGGATAAGTGTTTTTAAAAATATGGCATTTTATGACATCACGTTTCGTGATTCGTTCGGATCAACTGTTAGTATGTCCGAATTTCGTGGAAAGGTTGTTCTCATTGTTAACACAGCGACCAAATGCGGTCTGGCGGGTCAGTTTAAAGAACTCGAGGAACTTCACCAGACTTACAAAGACAAGGGACTTGTGGTGATTGGCTTTCCCTCTAACCAGTTTAAACAGGAGCCAGAGACAAATGAGACCATGGTCAAAGCGTGCCTGATAAATTTTGGCGTAACATTCCTCATTTCCGAGAAAATAAACGTTAACGGTAACGATACCCATCCTCTCTTTGTTTATCTGAAAAAAGAGTTACCCGGAGGTATTCTCGGAAGCAACATAAAGTGGAATTTTACAAAATTCTTGGTTTCCAAAGAAGGTGTGCCTTTTAAGCGGTATTCGCCAACAACAACGCCCGTTGAAATAGAAGGAGACATCATCAACCTATTGGATAAGTGATACCTCTTCAATCTCAAGTAGATAGGTGGATTTGGAATAAATAGTTTGATCAATTGCATTTAGAGCGAAGGTGATGCTCCATCTTCGGCCCTACGTCACCGACATGGACATGCTCCGTAACAGCCCCATCTTCTGATCGCCTCACAAGGTCCAAAGGGCTGCATATGGAATACATCGCGCCCAACACCAGCACCGCATCGGAAATGATGTGGATGGCGAATACCGGCCACATCGAGCCGGTTCTGCGGCAAAGGAGCAGGAAACCGCGGCCATAGGTTACTCAGCCCGTAATAAAGGCGAGCAAGTCGGCGTTCAACTGATCTTGGCAGATGATAGGAAGACCGTGCGGTGCGCCCTGATAAATCTTCAATGTCGCCTGTGGCGCGATTTCGACAGTACGCAGCGCGGCGGCTTGAATTGGCACTATTTGGTCATCGTCCCCGTGCACGACCAACGTAGGTATAGTCATCTTTTTCAAATCCTCGGTGAAGTCGGTTTCGGAGAATTGCTTGATGCAATCATATACGCCAGTCATCCCCGCCAACATTCCTTGCAGCCAGAAGGATTCGCGCACGCCCTCGGATACCTTCGCACCTTGCCGGTTATAGCCATAAAAGGGCAGCGTAAAGTCCTGGAAAAACTGCGCGCGGTTGGCAAACACTTGTTTGCGAATGTCGTCAAACACAGCCAGTGGCGTGCCCTTGGGATTGGCTGCAGTTTTGAGCATCAGCGGCGGAACCGCGCTGACAAGCACTGCCTTGGCGACGCGGGACGTGCCGTGCCGTGCGATGTAGCGAGCGACTTCGCCGCCGCCCGTGGAGTGACCGACCATCACCATCTCGCGCAGGTTTAGCGCGTTGACAAGATCGGCAAGATCATCCGCATATTGGTTCATCGTATTGCCGTCCCAAGTTTGTTCCGAACGTCCGTGACCGCGGCGGTCGTGGGCAATCACGCGATAGCCCTTTTGCGCGAGAAACAGCATCTGGGCGTCCCACGCGTCGGCACTAAGCGGCCAACCGTGACTAAACACTATGGGTCGTCCGTTGCCCCAGTCCTTGTAATAGATCTGCGTGCCGTCTTTGGTTTTAATTGTGCACATCTTTTTTCTCTCCGTGAATTGACGAACAGTTATTTTTCTTTACACGATCTCTAATTCGTTAATTCGACGGTTTGGCTCGAGCAAAAACGCCGAAATCGCGTTCGCTGATTTTTGTCGTTGCTTGAACATGCCAAGCGCAATTTTATTTACGTCTTTTCCGTTGAAAGCGTGCAAGATGATCGCCGCGACTGTGTCGGCATTGCAGTCAGCCGAGGAGCGCGCTGTTTGATAGATACGTGTTGGTAGCCCTACAAGCGTTGATTCCGTGCTTTCCGCGGCAAAAAAGCATCTCGACCACAATTCCCGGCCAAGGTGTGCACAGCAGGTCTCCTTTTTCCGTTCTGTAACCTCTTAAACTTATTATCTTTTTCGATTTAAAGCGCTTAGTGGGCTTGAATCTCTAAACGACGCAAACCGCGATGAAGTGACGGCCGGGCGCGGCAGCTAGGAAAGCACGACGCAGGCGATGAAATGCAACTGTGCGAATTTGACCAAGAGCATGCCTGCACGTCCGAGTCACAGCCGTACATCCAATATAACAAGGATTGAAACGTCATACCCAGTTCACACTTGGCCAGCTCTCGAAGCTACAGCCCTGCATCCCGCTGGCTTGGCACGCGTGAATTGCTATGGAAGAAGCTTCTCCCTGCTGATGAGTCTGCTTGAAAAGACAAACAGCGCGATCGACAGAGCGGCGATAACGACGGCTTCGGCGAGATCTACCACAACTACTGCGATAAAAGGCAACGTCCACGGGGTTAAGTACGCGGGCACCACCAGCAACCCCCCCAAGGCGAGGCCTAACGGCTGATTTGCCCCCGCTCTCGGCTTTTGCAATGAGCTGAACGTCATCATAGCCATCGTATCGAAAGACACGAGGGAGAGGGACAAAGCGGCGGCAAGGGCCGATGCCTCGAGAGGGACGGTGAGGTCTCCTCTCAGAATCAATCCCACAGCAACGTTTGCAACGGCCACCGCTATCATAAGGAGTGACACGAGAATGACCCCCGCTTTCAGGTAGCGCTTGAAGATGTCTCCTTGATTCATCCCGAGCGAGAGGAAATACTCGAGCACGCCGTTATTCTTGTCGTAGACGTAGAGCAAAATGACGGACGTCGTAAGCGTCACAGCAGCAATAGCGGTCAGCGCGACGGAGAGAAGTGAGAGTGACGTCCCGACGTCGATGCCGCTATTCCCGGGCACTCCTCCTAGGAATGCGTTGCCAAAATTTGCCGTGAGGATAGCCATCGCCGTGAAGAATGTCGCGAATATAATGTACGATTTACTCAGAGCGAATCCTCTCGTAACGATGATTATTCCAGGATCACGTCCCAATTGGCGCAAAACGTTGTTCTTCACGCGTTCACCGGTTACGCCGTTTCAAATAGCTCTTGCAACGGGTTTTCGAGCTGCCGCATTTCCGTCACCAGTACCCCGTTTTCGATTAGCTTCGTTAGGATCCGTCCTGCCTCTTCGGGGCTCGAAACGCTGAGGACGTAGTAGCCCTGCTCTACCCGCTTCGCGTCCACGATTTTTGAAATGTCCGTTGAGGTCCTAATCCCCACCCTGTATTCTCTCAGTTTGATGTTTGCGATCTTGTCGGCGAGCGCGATGGTTCCATCCTTGATCAAGATGATGTTCGTGCCGATGTCGCTCGCCTCGTAGAGGTTGTGCGTCGAGTATAGGACAACCTTATCCTTGCTCAGTTTAAGGAGGATATCTCTGATCTCCTTCGAGTAGCCGGGGTCCAGGTTTGAGGTGGGCTCGTCCATCAAGTAGAGGTCGCGCTCCCTAAGGAACACCTTCGCAACTGAGACTCTCTTCTTCTGTCCCTGCGAGAGATCAGAGACTTTTGTATCCCTAAGTTCCTGAAGGTGTAGCAGCGCGAGTACCTCGTCAGCGCTTCCTCCCTGCATGTTGGCGTAAAACGTGAGTGCGTTGTACACCGTCATCTCTTCAGGAATCGCGTTGTAGTGCGAGAGGTAGTTTATCCGCTTTCTAACGTCACGGGACGAGATCACGTTCTCGCCGTCAAACACGACTTCTCCCGAATATGGCTCTAAAATGCCGGCGATGGTCCTAAATAGCGTCGTTTTCCCCGCGCCGTTTGGACCTAATACGACGTATATCGACGGTTCGTGTATCGTGAGACTTACGTCGTGCAAGACGGTTTTTTTGTCGTATCCCGAGTTCACGTTGTGCAATTCTAACGTGTGCACGTTCTAGACTCCTGAGGCGCTCTCTCTGACGTACTCTTGCGCTAAAGCGGTGGGCTTAGATTATCTCACTTTTGGTCGTCGAACTGCCAGCGGCAAACGAGCCGATGAGTCCGGAAAGTACAGCGGTGCTGATGTCTGTCGCGAGTTTCAAGGGGTAGATCTCTTGGTACTGTTGCTTATCCTGAAAATTCGTGAGCACCACCCGTCGTTGGTAGCCAAGTAGTTACGTCTTAAAGGTCGTGTCGGCTCGGTGCTTCGCGGGCCATGTACGTAGTCATGCAGCCGATTCGATAGGTGCTCCATTCGACTCCCAGAACACCATGAGTCAGCATATAAGCACGATTTGACTCTTAACGCGATTATGTCGCCCACCCTCAGCGAACTTCCGCATTTTTTTTGGAGCAGGCCGTTTAGACAACCTGCAACTAAATACAAATAGACAGTATCACAAGTACTAGCGTTAATAGCCAAAGCAGCACAGGAAGAATGACAAATGACAAACACGCACGATAAAACGACCATAACCATCTCGAAGGATACGAGGGAGTGGCTCACTCTGCTCAAGCGCAAGATAGAGGCGGCCAAGAAGCAGGACCTCTCCGACGATGATATAGTCCGGCTAGCACTTGCCTGCTTGGACGACCATAAGGACGAGGCTGACATGGCATGCCTGCTTAGAGAGGCATAAGACGCCGCCGCTGGCCCACACCTACGACTCGTCGCGTGCAAGCGGCCTATGTTGGGGGGCTACGCACAACACCAAACGTAGGCTCAACATGGGGGGGTGATCGTCACGTGTGCGCTGGATGAGAATCCAAGCGGCACGTCGTAGCGCCGGAGCGGCGGCATCTGAGGTCGGGGTGATAAAATAAGGGAGTCTTTTGTCCAGGGGCTATTTCTAGGACTATTTTTAATCATAGGCTTCTGGCTGCTTGTAGTAGCTGTGCTTATAATTGCCCCGGCTGTAACACTGAGTATGGGTGCACAAGGAGGGGGAAATGTCGCCAATGGGCTTCCAGTGAACGTGTACGTTGACGGCAGCTATGTCGGACAAGCAGTCACCTCCAACGGCGGCAATGGCTTTGTATTCACACTTCCGGGACTATCAGTCGGAACGCACTCACTCACAGCGAGCTTTGCGGGTAACGCGCAATATGGGCCGTCAACATCAGCCGCTGCATCGCTTCACGTTGTATCGTCGATTTAGAGTCTGAACAGCGCGTCAAGATTATTATGGCCTCCTCGAGATTGAATCACATGTGATCGAGTCCGCAAGCCAAGGCGATCAGCACAACAATGAAAAGAGGTAGCACGTGAGCGAGGAGCCAAGGCCCAAGCAACCGTGGTTTGGGCCCAAGCGGATCGGCTACGGGCTAGTCCCAAAACCTGGCAGGGGTGGCTCATCCTTGCCATCTTTATCGCCGTCGTGGCCGAGATAGGTCTCTTGCTCACTCATTAACAGTGGGTGATAGTGATTACTCGTCCGAGTCCCGCACACCAGACATGATTCGGCCTAACACGCAGAGTGTGCCTGTCGCCACGTTCCATAGCTTCTAGCTCGCTGTGCCCCACTAACGCCTACTCCAGTCGGGGCTTAGACAGTTTCTGATGGCACTTACAAGACTGAAAAGTCTGGCTATTTTTCTAAGTCACCAAAAAAGCTGCAGAGACCATAGACTCGGCCGGATTTGAACCGGCGACCTCCGCCGTGTGAAGGCTCCTTTTCGAAATTGGAGCCCTTGGTGAGCTTCTTTAGTACTGATTGCCGGCTAGTGAAAGAAAGCCAATCGCATGACGGCAAAGAATCGAAGGGGGATCTGTGCGCGTCTAGTGGGGAGGATCTTGGTGCGTCTTATCGACAAACAGACCGCAAAAATGGCTTATTTTTGGAACTTACCGCCGAACACCCACAGGGTAGAGTTCAAAAGGTGCGTGAGAGGGGTCTGGCAAGTCTCGAACTTCAATTCGACCATGATGAACTCGTAAGCTACACAGAGTATCGGAAAACGGAGCTTACACGCAAATCTGCTGACTGGATTAACAGGGCTTCGAGGGCACTCTGGCTCTCTACATCCGGAACAATCAGCTCGGCAACGCTAAGCGACTTGCGCGAAAAGACGCTTGCGAAGTACAACTGCGAAGACTCTAAGAGCAAGGTCTTGACGTTCGCGGCGGCGTTTCTGAAGCACTTGGCCAAGACACATCTTGACACCCGATATCGTTCATTTGAGCTGTTCCTCGAAAGGCCTTGGCGTATTAAGGTAAGAAAGCATATCACAAACCGGATTGTCACTAAAGAAGACATAGAACGTATCCTTGACCATATACGTCGCGCAGAGTGCCGTGGAAGCATCAGCAAATCGAGAGCTGAGCAGTACACAGCATTCACAGTTTTTGGCGCGCTCACTGGCCAGCGGAGCATGGCAACGATGATGAAGCTAACCGTTGGTCAAGTTCGCGAGGCTTTACGGGCCTCCAAACCCGTGCTTCGCGTTGAACCTTCGCAAGACAAGATCAGAATGGAGCATTATGTTCCGCTGCATCCACAGCTTGCTGGCGTAAGGGGGGGGTCTGTGCGATGGCAGAGAAGGCGCCGAATCGATGTTTATCTTGGAAAGCTTCCGCAAGTGGCTGCAGAAGCGGCGGATTCCCTTAGCAAGATGCTATAGCCACTTTGTCACGTCAGATCTACGAAAGTTCGCTGAGAGCACGGCGACATAGTGGGGTGGAATGAATCTAATCGTGCCTACATTCATACGCATGGCGTGCGCGGCATCGAGTGGAGCAATTACCGGCATCCGTTGCCAGAGAGCGTTTATGACGTGTATATAAAGTATTGGCAAAATACTCAGCTAGGCAACTAAACTGGGTCTTTTTTGCGCAAAATTACCCGTAGTTACAGATTAACTTTAAATGCGCTCAAAGGTCTGGTATGAAGAAAAGGTGCAGGCTATACTGAGTGCGGAGGTAGGCGAAAATGGCGTTAAACAGGGAGCAACCGGCGGCAACTGAACAGTATCTAATTTTTCTTCCACTCGTTCGCAGGTTTGGTTAAGTCCAAATCTCTCAACCCTTTGAGATGTGTCTGCTCCAAAATAGCGGAAGAGCACAACTCCGGGACCTGTCCTTATTTTTTGTGAGCAAAGCACAAAACCCTTGTGTGCATGGTAAAGAGATAGAGTTGTACTACAGGATAAAGAGCTCACCATAGGGATTTTTGTTGTGTATATTTCTCAACCAGTTTTAATTTTTTAAGGCATTTTCTATATTGATATGAGTATTCCGGTTCACCAGCAGATTATATGCGTCGTGCTGCCTGTTATACCGCACCAGGACATTCCGCAGTTCAAGAATTGATCCATAGGGTGCTGATGTGATCAGGTCATTTTCCGGAGTGATATGATACGAAGGCAGGACGGCGTATACTGGTATCTTTGCAGTCCCGTCACACAGCTTGAAAACATGGGATCGGGCGTCCCCGAGTTCGGCGGACATCTTTATGCCGGCGACATTGATCCGTTTTCCGACATGCAGGTGCAGTTTGGAAAACCGGAGGAATCTGGATCCGGCAGACAGGTGGTACGATTTCCGTTTCAGTGTATCCGTGCGCAGGATCGCATAACTGTACTTGATATCGGTATTCACGTACCGGTATGAATCTTTGCAATAGGCGAGTGTCTCCATCAGCCGGGGAAGTCTGATTGCCGGTGCGGTCTCAAAACTCCAGCAGCGCGGAGCGGTGCAGGTCGAACCCCAGAGGAATGAACATGGGCCAAACATGGAGAGCCCTTTTTTCAGGAGCGTGATGGTAAGAGTACGCATCCGGATCGCGTTCTCTTCATCCGCAGGTTCGACAATCAGGATCGAACCATCGGGAGCGAGCCGTTCAGAGAGCTGTGTGACAATATCAGCTTGGACATCGGTAGTGGGATCAACGAGCTCATTGAGGACATTGGAGAAGATTAACAGATCGAACGTATCCGGAAGTGCAACGCGGTCAATAGTCCTGATATCAGTTTTAACGGGAGGCTTGACGGAAACCCTGCCCCCAGGGGGGACACATGCATTGCGCAGATAGGTGAACGCCTCGATATGTTCTTCGGATCTCTCCAGAGACCAGACGGTCGCGCGTGCGTCATCAAGCCGTGAGTAGAAATCTGCAATGGCAAGCGGGACAACCCCGGGCCCGGTTCCGATGTCAAGGATATTCATACTTTTTTTCAGCAGCCCATCGCGTGCGAGCATCATGAGCAGGTACTCTGTCTGCATAAAATAGACAGGGAAGTGGTAGGCGAGATATCCGAGTACACTATAACCTTTGGTGTACTGTAATGACCGTTTCTGTGCGGGTTTCCAGTAATCGTCTTTCTGGGCCACAATTGCCCGGCGGAGCCTTTCGATGATGACCGGATCATTCCATTCTCTTCCTGCCTTTTTTGTAATGTACTGTTCAATACTCTGCGCAAGGACGTGAGGGGTGCTTCTTTCAGTAAAAAATGCATCCTGCCGTTTACTCTCCTCCTGGTTCAGAAGGTATGGCTGTGCCGGGGGAATCCGGGAAATCTCAAAATCCCCTTCGATTTTTTTTGCCATGAGTCCGAGAGCCGGAAGTTTCGGTGAAATGATGCAGAACAGCTCGTGCACCGCCAAAGGTTTATCAAGGTAAGGAAGAACCTCGGACAGAAAAAATACCGGTTTTGAAGCGGCTACATATTTTATTGTCGAGACAAGTTGTTTTTCTGCCATGAGTTGCCGGTTACTTGGTGATGGGCGATATTACAGGCGTTGTGCTACGGCCGTTACTTTAGTGAGCTATTACAAAAACTTGTAGCAGAAAGGCTAAAGGTACACGCCACCCCATTATAACGTCTGTAATGCCTACAAAGCTCAACGCCCTCGCATGCGTATCCCATCATCCGCCTCCCACGGATTACAAGGTTCTCGCAGGAAGAAAAGCGCGGATCTACCAAACGGAACAAGAAGGCGAACTTGTTTTCATATTGTTAGACAAACAGTAGACAAATCTAGCCCTATAGAGGCCGAAGCTACATTTGGTTCTCACCTTTCAGCGCTCGAATCCCAAATCGCCGAGCTTAAGTCTCTTCTTCTGTCTCACAATAGCCGGAGCCTAATACAGGCTACGACTCAATTGTCCAGAAGCAATAGTTGGAGCCATAATGAGGCAATGTCCTATGTATTGCCTTTTAGGTTGCTCCTTTCTTTTTTTCACTCTCGTTATCTACGTTCTTTTAAAGGGCTAACATTCCGATCGCCATCTAATCACCATTGCGTCATATTCTCGCTGGGCGTTCTCAAAGATGCGATCGTCTTCTACCTCATCATAACACGCCGCGCAAACGGAAAAATGCTCAAATACTACACATACCGCCGGTTTACCGCAATATAGGCACGGTTCCGGTTCCCCTTCCGGCTCATTATTTCGCATATCACTTACCTCCAATAAGGGCTTACTATCGCCGGGGCGCACCATGCCCTTGTCAATCAGACCGCTGAGCGTCCGGCGCACGTCCTCGCGATACGTCTTGAGCGATTTGGCGATAGGAGAAGGGGTCTTTGGGCCATACCTGAGCAAATGTAGATAGAGCTGCGCTTCTTTTTCGCTGAGTCCGAAGCCGATCAAACGCGTTAAGACCTCGTCGTCGCCCGTCATCACTAATTAAAGTACGGAAGCTAAGCAATAGATATAGGTTGTCTTCAGAGGCGATGAGAGGCTCATCAAGGCTATACACGCAGCTGCACCAACGGTACGAGTATGGCTGGGCTTATGAGGGATCGTGAAACGGGTGCCAGTTGTTTGAAGACAATACTTTAGACTTTCAGGAGGAGCAAATGTCCGCAAAATTGGAGATCATTAAAGTGGATATTGCGACTTTGTCGGTGGACGCCACCGTCAATGCCGCCAATAACAGTTTGTTGGGCGGAGGCGGGGTTGACGGGGCGATTCATCGCCAGGCTGGACCGCAATTGCTTGAAGAATGTGCGACCTTGAGAGGGTGTCCAACCGGAGAGGCGAAGATCACGAAAGGGTATCGTTTGCCGGCGCGTTTTGTGATTCATACTGTTGGACCCATCTGGCGTGGCGGCAGCCACAATGAGCCGGAATTGCTGGCTGGCTGTTATCGAAGCTGTTTCGCGCTAGCGCACCAACATCATTTGAAATCCCTGGCTTTTCCTTCTATCAGCACGGGCGCGTATGGGTATCCCCTCGAAAAGGCCAGCTGGATTGCTCTGCGCGAAATTAAATTGGCCATACAGGAATATCTGGAGTTGGAAAAAATCGTGGTGGCTTGCTTTGATCAAAAAACGCTGGACGTTTACCAGAAAACTGACAGCGCGTCTTCAGGAGTTTGAGGGAAGCGAGAGCCCGCTGTACGGCGTCTACTGTCGGAGCATGCCCAATTTCGACACAGCGACCTCGGCCACGTGAAGACGGGGGATTCGGGCCTTTTCGACGCATTTTCTGTGGGTGCGCTGGAAACAACAACAAGGAATGCAAGCGCTCCATCGTGCACTGTCTGATAGATGCGCGTTCGCAGTCCTGCAAGCTTTGAGAACTTATAGGGCAGCCGTATCGTTGGGTAGCAGTAGTCGGCTTTTGCGCGGTGGAGCGAGATTTTGCTGCTATGAGTCTCGAACAGCTCGTGGTTTGGCATCACAAAATCAGGATGAAGATATGGGTAATGTTCAGCGGCTAGCATAGTACGTGCAAAGTCGGCGCTGCCCACCTAACCATTATGATTCGGGTTCCGCGACTAAGCATAAATGACGCGCAAAGCACCCAATTACAGCTTGTATTCGTTCGCAATGCCCTGCAGCGGTCAAACACCTCCCCTCTAAAACGAATCTCGACATAGCAGTGCAAACAGATCACCAAGAAAGAAAGTCAAGGAGGTGGCAACAATATGGATGAAAAGTAAGAGGCGGCGGCGCATTCGCCGGCTGCCCGTCCACAGTCTATGAGTGCGCTATCGACGAACCGCCGCCTAACGCGCACTACGTTCAACTTTTCGTTTTCCATTCCTTCTTCTTCAGCCCCCGAACGGACGCGCAGCTAGAGGAGAAACGTCTACTCGTCCGCGCCTGCAAAAGAAGCAAACCTTATAGGCAAGTAGTTTGATACCACTCCCTGAAGGTCTGCTTCGCGGAAGGAAGGAGAACAACTGATGCGAGATGACCTTCGTCTCCTTTTCAATTTTATATTTTGCATATAAAACTCTTTCAAACGCCCGGCTCGAGTTTCCAGTTTCCTAAAGATAGAGCAGCGCCCTTTTCTGATGAGGCAGTCTATGCGCGTAATTTCGACGATCCTTACAAATTCGCGCCTGGAAATCCAGATCTGATGATTACAGCTAACGGCGAATTCATCGCTGAGCGCATGAGAAGATGGGGTTTTCGCGGTGGGCTCCCCTTCAGGGTGGCCATTAGCGGCACAGGCGGAAAATTACACAGGAGCGCAAGCATGCTTCCCGAACATCTCGGCTACGCGAGCAAAAAGCTGGTCAGGGAAAAGAAATGCAGAAAGAACCGAGCGCTTGCGAGCTTATCATACGCCTACTTGGCGACAAAACGTTTGACTACGCTGCAGCTAGGAGCCGCCCTTTGTTACTCTCTGCTCAGTGCGGCGCTTCGCAAAATGATTAGCAGCAGCAGAATAAATCTGAAAAAAAACGGTTAAAATGTACTCGATTTGTATGCAAAGCAAATTGAGACAGAACTGGCCGTTCGAGTCCGTCGAACACTTTTGTGAGAGCCTCTGTGACTCGGCGCAGCCCGCGCTTAACTACGCGAAATTTCTTTTTTTGCTGGAAGCCGATTTCGAAACGCAATTTTGCGCTTTGTGCGGTGAAAATTTTACGTGTTTAGTTTAGCGACGTGCTCGCTGAATGGCTTCTCTAACGGTGTTTTAGGCTCCGAATCTCAGCAATCGGGGCCGGTATTGCTTCTCTTTTTTCGACTGCCATAACAACGTTGGTCAGGAAATCGTGCGGCAAAGAGACGAGAAGAGAACTTTTTATCTTGTGAACGCCATCATACTAGTTCTTAGGACAAAAATTCGGGCTGATATCGGATGACTTCCAAAATCTGTCCTTCGTGTAGTGAACAAGTCAGCGATGATGCTAAGTTCTGTGCGAGGTGCGGTGCGGCACTGGACGACAGCTTACGCGACGTCGAAATTGCTTTGGATCAAGATAGGAACATCTGTCCAGCGTGTGGCGTTGCGTATGTTCAAGAGGCTAAGTTCTGTCATAACTGTAGCAACAAACTCGAGATCACCCCCCATCAACCAGAGAAAAAGTTCCGTTCTGCAGTGCGGTGCCGCTTACGTCGAAGACGCTGAGTTTTGCCACAGCTGTGGAAAAGCTGGAGAGTCTCGTTAAGGAGATCGTTGAGATTGACGAGAGGGCGCACAAATTGGGGATCTCGAAGGAGGAGTATGCGCTTTTGAATGTCGGCAAGAAGTACTTGAGCAACCGAAGCGACAGCGACCTCACCGCATTAGTCAAGGAGCTGGACCGTGAGATCAAGACAATGC
>ODAK010000039.1_pt1 | contig 142078 bp, 136 predicted proteins | sample 1539591 | NCBI WGS metagenome assembly ODAK01 (sample SAMEA3539303, study PRJEB22396) | soil metagenome | biome: tundra; feature: field; material: soil | place: USA | collected 2010-05 | depth 0.15 m | reverse complement strand
GGGCGGCCGCCAGTCCCGCGGCCGGTCGGCCCATCACCACGGCAAATAGACCGTACTCTCGCAGTATCCGTGCATCACCCGGTGCGAGCGACATTGCGCGCTCCCACGCCTCACTTGCCTGCGTGAAATCGAGGGACCCCCACGCGAATAACCGCGCCAGCGCCATCTGACCCTCGGCCAGCTCAGGGGCAAGCGCCAGTGCGTGCCGCGCATCGGCGAGCGCTTTGTCAAAGCCTTCGCGGATCGCCGCTCCCGTCACGAAATACGCGCTGTAGTCGATGAGCGCCAGCGATCGACCGGCGAAGGCAAGGGCGTAATTCGCATCCAGGCCGATCGCTTCGGTGAACGATGCCAGCGCGGTTTGCGAGAGCTTGATGTTGGGTACGGAATTATTCAGGGCCTTCGCGCCTCTCAGGTACGCATCGAAGGCAGCCGGGTTGCGCGTGCCGCCGAGCTCGATCTTGGTGGCGATGTCGCCGAGCAGCGTGACTTTCAGGGCGCTAGCCACCGCGGTGGCAATCTCGGTCTGAAGTTGCAGCACATCGCCCAAGTCGCGGTCATAGGTCTTCGACCACAGGTGAAAGCCCGTGACGGCATTGATTAACTGCGCGGTGACGCGCACCGTGTGCGCCGAGCGCCGCACGCTGCCTTCCAGCACGGCGCCGACATTGAGCTTGTGGGCAACCGTGGCAATGTCCGGGTGTTGTTTGAAGGAGAACGAGGAGGTGCGGGCGGCGACCTGCAGCTCGTTGATCCCGGCGAGTGAGTTGAGCAGCTCCTCGGTGAGCCCGTCGGAGAAGTACTCCTGCTCCTTGTCTCCGCTTAAGTTCACGAATGGCAGCACGGCGATCGAGTGTGGCGGCGGGTTGAAGGCGGCCGCGGCGGGTTCCGCAGTGGCCCGCGATGCCGTGTCCCCAACGGACGCACTTGGATGCTTGGAGACCGAGGACCTGTCAGCCACCAGGTACGCCAGCGCCGCGCAGACGACGACGGCAACGATCGCGAGCAGGATCAGCTTCGACCTCCGGGATGCGTGCACTGGCTCCCTGGTTACCGGCGCGGCACCGGACACCGCGCTCAACGGCGGCTGCTCCGGCGACGGCAGGCGCTTTATCCGTTCGACGAAAGCCGGGGCCGTCTCGCCGCCGGGTAGGCGTGTCCACTGCACTCGCTGAAACGACTCCGGGACGTCCGCGCCTGCCTCGGGAGTTGTGTCCAGGCACACCGGCACAATGAATACCCGGTTGCGAGCCATCATGTGCGTGCGCTGATCGGCAAGATCCCATTCAAGGCGAAAATAGCCTTCATGCCGCGAGGCCGTGTTGGCCGAAATGACCGGAATGAACAGCGCGCAGTCGCGGATCTCGCGCCGGATCTTCTGATCCCACACGTCCCCGCCGCGAAGCTCGCTCTGGTCGAGGAAGACTTCAATGCCGGCCGCACGCAGTGCCTCGCAAATCTTTTGCGCAGGCTCCGCATCCTGGGAGGCGTAGCTCAGAAATACCGCGTGCGAGGGCTCACTCACCGGCAGGATCACCCCTGGGGAGGTCTTCTCATCGCCTCCGTGGGCAGCAGCTTAGCCCAAGTGGCTCAGTTTGGCCGAGCTGGGTTGCCGGCCGAGGGACAAGCGGTTCGGATCGACCGGTGGTGCAGTCAATGTCCGCTCCATGACTCTTGAGCGGCAGCTATTCGGAGAGTCGTCCGACCGCTCCGGGTCGAGATTTGCCGGATGTCGCCGGTCCCAGGATCGTCGCGCTGAAGGGCGGCTTCCAGGCGCGAGAATCGGTCGCTGATCGGCCACCACCGGCCATTCACGGGATCAGAATGCCCATCCAATACCCGCCGTTCGACGCGCTCGCTGAACCTCAGGGCATCAGGGCGAGACGCATTGATGCTGCTCGAAGTCGCTATCAGAAGCATAGACTCAGGAGGTGAGCACTGCGTCATACCCGCTGTTTGATCGCCGGTCGGCATTCCTCACGGCGGTAATCATCGCGCTGGTGCTCTGTTGTCAGAGTGGCTGCGTCGCCACCAAATACAAGCTCGCCAAGAAAGACACGCCACCCGTACAGCCTCTCAATATCGCATTCCTGCCCTCACCGCCGCTGCAGGCGACACTCGCTGCCCTCATCAGCTATGGCGGCCCGGGTTCGTGGAAGCGTGAAGCATTGTGGGACGAATACGTCGTCACACTTGAGAATCACGGCGAGCGGCCGCTCACCATCGACTCCGCAACGCTTGGCGACTCCGCCGGAACGCCCTACGCCGCAGGCAGCGACCCTTGGGCACTCGAAAAGCAAAGCAAAAAGCTGGAGAAGCAATACCGAGACCGCGGTGAGGCTTTTATACGTGCTGCCGGACCCGGCGTGCTTATCGTCGGCGCAGGAGCCGCCACCGTCTCAGCTGCAGCGGGAAGTACCGCCATCGTCTCGGCCGGTGTCGCCGGGGCGGCCATTGCAACGGTAGTGGTGCTGCCTGTCTACTATGCAACTGTCTTGGGCATCAATCATCACAACAAGAAGGCGGTAATGGCTGAGTTCAAACGCCGGCGTCTGCCGCTGCCGTTGACGCTCGCTGCGGGCGAGACTCGTTCCGGCAGTTTGCTCTACCCCATGGTGCGAAGTCCCAGCTCGCTAACGTTCTATTGGTCGAGCGAAACCGGTAGAAGTAGCCATCCTCCTCGATAAGAGTGAACGGGTCACGTGTCCAGTCCTCCCGCTTGGCTTCGACCACATCGACATGGGCAAGCATAAGAATCGCTTTGGCTTTGGAGTCGGACCCGTGAAGCACCGCCAAGAGCCCGCCCTCTTTGGGATGACCTTCGGGGACGAAGACTCGCAGGTCCCCATCAGAATAGCCGGCGGCCTTCAGCCGAGCCGCCATGCGTTGCGCCGCCAAGGTGCAGTCTCCGGCTGAAAGAGTGGTGTTTGTCTCTACGAGTTCTTTATAGATTTCTCGAAACCGTTGCAGCCCTTCGGCATCTGTGGTGGCCTGCGCCGTCGTTCCGTCACATAGAGTCGCGATCGCCAATGCTGCCAAAACCATCCCAATGCGCCGCATGTCATTCCCTCATTCGTTGCCCAACTCTGACGGCGCGAGCCGTACTGCCAATGACTTCAGTGTAACGGAACCGCGCACCATGGCACGCTCCGAACGCCGACATCCATGACCGGCAGGAAGGGGTCATGACCGTCGATTGGCGGACGCCGCCAATTCTGGCATTGTTAAATTGCGCAATTCGAGCGGCCGGTTACCTCGCCAACTAAGGAGTCATTGAATTTCACTCCCGGCCATGACTTGACATTCGTTGGTTACGTTAGTCTGCCCGACAGCGGTCATTCCGATACCCGTCTGCGGGCTTATTGCCAGCGCGGAAGCCATCCGCGAATATGTAGGGATTCCCGCCAAGGAAAAGAACAATGCCCGAACGCGGTGGATCGATAGACTCGCAGATACCTGGATCGCGCGTGCCGGAGCCTGATAGCGCTTGGGACGTATTCGTCAGCTACGCCTCCGACGATACCGCCGTTGCCAATGCCGTAGTCGCGTCTTTAGAGCGCCAGGGGATAGGGTGCTGGATTGCTCCTCGCGACGTAGCGCCGGGTGCTCTCTATGCCGATGAAATCATTCGCGCGATCAACAGCTCGAAGGTTCTGCTACTCGTATTGTCCAAGAGCGCGGCTGGTTCGCCGCATGTCGGCAAGGAAATCGAACGGGCTACTTCCAAGCGCCGACCGATCATTACGCTCAGGACCGATGCTGTGCCGCTGACGACCGCTCTCGAATATTTCTTGAGTGAATCACAGTGGGTCGACTTGGGGGCTGATGGCACTGAGGTTGCCTTTTCAAAACTCGCCACCGCAGTCCGGCATCATTTAACGGGTTCATCCGTAGTGGAGGCAGGGCATCAGGACGGCGCGACACAGCCCTTGGCGCAGCAATCGACGAGTTCTCCTTCCGGTGCCGAGCCGAGCCAGCGCCTGAGCCGTCCCGTTCTCCTTTTGGGGGCGTTGATCGCACTTGTTGTTGCGTATCTTGCCGCCGATAAACTCTGGTTGACGAAGCACACCGTGGGCGAGCGGACCGTTGCCGCATTGACCCCTACGCCCGTTCCGGCGGCTGCTTCAATCCCTGACAAATCGGTCGCGGTCCTGCCGTTCGTCGACATGAGTGAGAAGAAGGACCAGGAGTATTTTTCGGACGGGCTGTCGGAGGAACTCATCGACTTGCTGACGAAGGTCGCGGGCTTGCGTGTGCCGGCGCGTACCTCGTCATTCTCATTCAAGGGCAAGCAGACGACCGTCAGCGAGATTTCGAAAGCCTTAAACGTGTCGCATGTGCTCGAGGGCAGCGTGCGCAAGGCCGGCAACCGATTGCGCATTGTGGCCGAATTGATCGACGCCCGGACTGATACCCACCTCTGGTCGCATGCCTACGACCGTGAGCTGACTGACGTCTTCAAGGTGCAGGACGAAATCGCGGCGTCGGTCGTGACTCAGCTGAGAATCACGCTCCTTGGCGCCGCCCCCGAATCGAAAACGACTGATCCCAAGGCCTACACGCTATTTCTTGAAGGCCTCCACTATGGTCGCCAATACACGAAAGAGGGATTTGAGCGCTCCATATCCTTGTACGGACAGGCTCTCGCGATCGACTCGAACTACGCCGCGGCTTGGGATGGCCTGGCAAGGAACTACATCAACCAAACGACGAACGGCCTGCGCCCGCGGGACGAGGGCTCCCGCTTGGCACGCGAGGCAGCAAACAGAGCGATCTCCATCGATCCAGAATTCGCGAGCGCATACGCTAGACTCGGCTCGATCGCGGCCCGATTCGACGGAGACTTTGTGACGGCAGCGAAGCTTTTTGAGCGCGCATTGGCGTTACAGCCTTCGAACAGCACGATCGTCGGCAATGCCGCAAATCTCGCCTACCTAGTCGGCAGACTGGATACGGCCATTGCGCTGCAGAAGTACACCAATGCCCGCGACCCGCTGAGCGGCATTGGGCACGAGAACCTGGGCATCTTTTACGTTCACGCCGGGAGACCAGATGAGGCCTTGGCGGAGCTTCACGCCGCTTTAAGTCTTAACCCCAAGCAGTTACTTGCCTATAGCTGGATCAGCCGAGCGTTGCTGCTCAAAGACGATCCCAAGGCAGCGCTGACCGCTATTCAGCAGGAACCCGAGGACGAATTGCGTCTGGCCGGTCTAGCGATGGCCAGCTACGCGCTGCGACAGAAAGCAGATTCTGACGCAGCCCTCGCCGAACTAATCAAAAGGGGCGAGGATGCGTCCGTCGCCAGCGTGCTGGCCTTCCGCGGCGAACCGAATCGTGCCTTCGAGTGGCTCGAGAAGGCGGCGTCGAAGAATGAGCTCCAAGATAACTCAATCGCCACAGATCCAGACTTTGCCAACTTGCGCCGCGATGCGCGCTGGTTGCCGTTCCTGCGAAAGATCGGCGTAGCGCCAGACCAGCTCGCGCCGATCAGGTTCGACGTCAAGCTGCCGGAGTAGAGGGAGACGACTGAGCGCGCGTGCGGCTGAACTTCCTGAAAGCTGCCACCGGCGGCCGACCGGAGAGGGTTGAACCCGGACGCATGACTAGGAAGTCGTCGGAGTACAACCCAAACGCGGATTGCGATGAATAAAAGAGATCGTTAAAAGCTTCGTTCCGCAAATAGACTGGGGCGTAGGATTTACCCGCGGCATAACAAAGCCCCTCGTCTTCGTCACCGCATTTCGACAGGGCGCAAACGCCGCTTTGTTAAGTGTCAGCAGCTCCGCCGCAGAGTCGAGATCGCTCCAGTCCTCCGAACTCGATGCTCCGTTGATGTCGGAGTCCAGGGGCCAATGCAGCCGGCGGCGGAAGCCGGTCTGCGGGGGCCCCTTGTGCGTCCGGCCGCCTTGATGAGACTTAGACGAAAGTTAGGCGAGGCGCTTTTCTGCTTCCTCGATCTCTCGTAAGTCCTTGAAAAGATGGCGCTCCCTACGAGATTCGAACTCGTGTTCCAGCCTTGAGAGGGCCGTGTCCTAGGCCTCTAGACGAAGGGAGCGTCGGTTTGGATCTCAGGCCGCCTGAACCCAAGAGGGCTGGTAGTATACGGGCCAATTTTTTGGACTCAAGCGGAACCCCCTTTTTTGAACCTACCGTCGACGCAATTCCCCCATGTAGTGATCCCTCGCGCCGAGCATTCGATATCGCGGGCCGCGATTTCGCCGAACGCCTTGAAGGTGCTGTATCGTCTCAAAGAGGCGGGCTACGAAGCGTACCTGGTGGGCGGCGCGGTGCGCGATTTGCTGCTCGGGATCACGCCGAAGGATTTCGACGTGGCCACCAACGCGTTGCCCGAAGAGGTGCGCCGGTTGTTTCGAAATTGCCGGCTCATCGGCCGGCGTTTTCGCCTGGCCCACGTGCATTTCGGCAGCGAGATCATCGAGGTGGCGACTTTCCGCGCCGCAGCCGCGCCCGAGCGGGAGGATGCGGAGGATTCCGAGGTGGACGCCGAGGCGGGCCCGGTCGATGCCTCCGTTCATCGCGCGTTCGACACCACGGGCCGCATTTTGCGCGACAACATCTACGGTACGATTGAGGAAGACGTCTGGCGGCGAGATTTCGCCGCCAACGGCCTTTACTACAACATCGAGGATTTCTCGATTTGGGATTTCGTTGGCGGTGCGGCTGACGTCCGCGCGCGACGGCTGAAGCTGATCGGCGATCCGGAAACCCGCTATCGCGAGGATCCGGTGCGTATGTTGCGGGCCGTGCGCTTCGCCGCCAAGCTCGACTTCTCGATCGAACCCGGCACCGAGCAGCCGATCCACGAACTCGCCTACCTGCTCGATGGGGTGCCGCCGGCGCGATTGTTCGATGAAGTTTTGAAATTATTCCTCTCGGGGTTCGGCGCCAAGTCGTTCGGGCTGCTGCAGAGATACGGTCTTTTCGAGCATTTGTTTCCGATGTCGGCCTCGGCCTTCGAACTGCCTCCCTACGCCTATGCGCGGGAAATGCTCGAATTGGGCCTTGCCAATACCGACGCGCGCATTCTCGAAGACAAGCCCGTCACTCCCACGTTCCTGTTTGCCGTTCTGCTTTGGAGCGCGGTGTTGCGCGAACTCAACGAACGGCAAGCGGGTCCCGCGCCGGATCTGTCGCAACTCATGCAGGCCTGCGATGCGGTCTTGAGGGCGCAGCAGTCGCGCGTCGCCATCCCGCGCCGCTTCGCCGTGCCCATGCGCGAGCTGTTGATGCTACAGCCCCGCTTCAATCGCCGCAGCGGCGTCAAATCATTGAGCTTGCTGCAGCATCCGCGATTTCGTGCGGCTTATGATTTCTTGTTGTTGCGTGCTCAAGTCGGTGTGGCGGACCCGGAATTGGCGGCTTGGTGGACCAACATCCAATTACTGCCGCAGGAGGAGCGTGTTGCCCTGGTGCAGGCGAGACCGGCAGAGCCAGCTGCGGAGGGCGCGTCGGCGGAACTGGGGCGCCGTCGGCGGCGCCGGCGGCGAGGCGGAGTGTCTCGAAGCTGATGGAAGCGATATGGCGCCCCGCCTACGTCGCGATCGGCAGTAATTTGAATAACCCGCGCGAGCGGGTGCAAGAGGCGTACGAACGAATCCGCACTCTGCCCGAGACGCGGCTCGAATTGCGATCGCGCCTGTATCTCACCCGCCCCATGGGCCCCCAGGATCAGCCGGACTTCGTCAATGCCGTCGTCGGTCTGGTGACTCAACTGAGTGCCCGCGCATTGCTCGACGCGCTGCTCGACATCGAGCGGGGGATGGGACGCGAGCGGCACGAGCGCTGGGGGCCGCGCCTGATAGATCTGGACCTCGTGTGGATGGTCGGCGCGCCGAGCGAGGAATCGGGGCCGACCCTGCCGCACCCCGGGGTGTCGACCCGCAACTTCGTCCTGTATCCTTTGAATGATATTGCCCCCACACTCGATATTCCAGGGCACGGCCGCGTCATGGATCTCAAGCGGCTTGCGGGGCCGGACGGAATTAGTGTTTTGGAGCCTGAGAGCTGAGTACGTGAGCGCAACCCCGCACCGATTCATCGTCGTCGAAGGGCCGATCGGCGTGGGCAAGACCAGCCTCGCGCGGCGCCTTGCGGATTCCCTCGCCGGCCAGGCGGTGCTGGAACAAGCGGATCAAAATCCGTTTCTGGAGCGCTTTTACAAGAATCCGCGCGCGGCCGCGTTTCAGACGCAATTGTTCTTTTTGTTCCAGCGGGCACGCCAGCTGGAAGAGGTCCGCCAGGAGGATCTGTTCGGTGCGGTGCGGGTGGCGGACTATCTTCTGGAGAAGGACCGCCTGTTTGCGCGGGTGACGCTCGATGATGCGGAATATGCCTTGTATGAACGCGTGTACGAGCGCGTGGTGGTGGATGCGCCGAAACCGGATCTGGTGGTGTATTTGCAGGCGCCCGCGGATGCGTTGATGGATCGCATCGCCAAACGCGGGATTCGCTACGAACAGCACATCGAGCGCGGCTATCTCGAAAAGCTCGCCGAAGGCTACGCGCGATTCTTCCACAGCTATGACGCCTCTCCACTGCTGATCGTCAATTCCGCGGCCATCGATCCGGTGAGCAACGACGCCGACTATCAGTTGCTGTTCTCCGAGATCTGCAAGACGCGGCGCGGCCGGCATTTCTTCAATCCGGCCGGGCGCACGCTGCTGCCGAGTACCTAGGAGCCTGTCTGAGTATTCCGCTGGCGGCACGGGTTTGCCGCGTCGGCAGGCTTGGATTCGTGTTGCGCGAGGGCCCACCGCACGTGCTCGCGAACCAGGGGCGACGCGTCGTGCTCGCGCCGGCGCAGGGCGGCGAGCACCGCGGGCGAGCTCGGCGCATTGCCGAGCGCGACTGCCACATTGCGCAGCCAGCGCTCCCAGCCGATACGACGTATGGCGCTGCCGCGCGTCTTTTCCAGGAATTCCGCTTCGCTCCAATCGAATAGCGCAGCCAGCTGCGCGCGGTCGAGGCCGTGGCGCACCCTAAAGTCGGGTTCCGCGGTCGGGCGCGCAAACTTGTTCCAAGGGCACACCAGCTGGCAGTCGTCGCAGCCGTAGATCCGATTGCCGATGGCGCGCCGCCACTCGAGCGGAATCGATCCGGCCAATTCGATCGTCAGATATGAAATACAGCGGCGTGCATCCAAGCGGTAGGGGGCGACTATCGCACCGGTGGGGCAGGCCGGCAGACAGGCGTTGCAGGACCCGCAATGCGCGCTGCTCGATTCATCGGTGGGCAAAGCGATATTGAGATAAATCTCGCCGAGAAAGAAATAGGAACCGGCATCGCGATCGATCAGATTGGTGTGTTTGCCGATCCACCCCAATCCGGCGTTGCGTGCCAGAGCCTTCTCCAAAACCGGCGCGCTATCGGTAAATGCGCGGAAGCCAAACGGCCCGATGCGCTCGCCGATGCGCTCGCAGAGCCTTTGCAGGCGCCGGCGCATGAGTTTGTGGTAGTCGCGGCCAAGCGCATAGCGGGACAAATAGGCGCTGGCGCCATCGGCGAGCGTCGCGTGCGCGTCGCTTGCATCCGCGGGCCAATAGTTCAGGCGCGCGCTGATGCAGCTGACCGTTCCCGGTACGAGCTCCGCGGGCCGCGATCGTTTGCGGCCGTGGCGGGACATGTAGCGCAGCTCGCCGTCGAAGCCGGCACGCAGCCAATCGAGAAAATGCGCCTCGTCCTCCGCCAGATCGATATTGGCGACTCCGATCCGCGCGAACCCCAACTCGAGTCCCCAGCGTTTGATGTCGGCCGCCAACGTCGCCGGGTCGAATGCGCCGGGCTGGCCCGGGGCAGCGGGGTCTGCGGCGGGGCGCAGCGCGGCCGGGTGCCCCGCCGCGGGGTTGCTGTCTTTGCTCATGCGACAAGGCTACGCGCGGCGCCGGTATAATGGCCAATCACGGCAATTCCCTGCGCCGGTGGACGACGGCATGTCGGCATCCGAAATCGAACTCAATCTGGCGGATGCCGGGGCCACCGATGTCTTGGGCGAGTCGCTCGCGCGCGCCTTTCCCGGTGCGCCGCGCGGCTGCGCGGTGCTGTACCTGCGCGGCGAACTCGGTGCGGGGAAAACCAGCTGCGCCCGCAGCTTACTGCGCGCCCTTGGGGTCGGCGGGCTGATCCGCAGTCCGACCTTTACTCTGCTCGAATCGTACCGGCTGGGAGCAGTGACCTGCATCCATGTGGATCTCTATCGGCTGCATTCCCCGGTCGAAGTGGACGAGTTCGGTTTGCGTGACCACTTGAATCCGGATTGCCTGATGTTGATCGAGTGGCCGGAGAAGGGCGGGGACGTGCTGCCTGCCGCCGACCTCGAATTGACCCTCGCGTATGCGAACGGCGGACGTCGGGCCAGGCTACAGGCCCGCACGGCGCTTGGAATGGCATGGCTCGATCTCCTTCGGCAGAACACTAAATTAGTTCCCTATGTATCTAATTTAACTTGAAAAATACAGCGGTTGCAGGTTAACTTATGTTGCATGAGATCTGCGCCGGCCGTCGTTGCCTTGTTGTTGCTGCTCGGTACTGCGGTAGGATCCCCGGCGCGCGCGGTCGAGGTTCGTGCGGTTCGCTTGTGGGCGGAACCGGAAAGCACCCGGATCGTTCTGGACCTGTCGGGTAGCGCGCAGCACAGCCTGTCGGTGCTCACCAATCCGGATCGGATCGTGCTCGACCTCGCCGGAGCGCGCCTCGCGAGCGGTTCGCGTACGCCGCAGCCTGTCGGGGTGGTCAAGCAGGTTCGCATGGCGCACCACCCGTCCGGTGAGCTGCGGATCGTGTTCGATTTGTCGCGCTCGATGCGCGCCAAGAGCTTCATGGCGCCGCCCAACAAACAATACGGCTATCGATTGGTCATCGATTTGGGCGGCACGGCGAGCGCCGATACGCCGGTCAAGGTGCCGCACGCCCGCCCGGATGCCCGCGACCTCATCATCGCCATCGATGCCGGCCATGGGGGCGAGGATCCCGGCGCCATCGGCAAGAACGGCACGCGCGAGAAGGATGTGGTGCTCGCCATTGCGCGCGCGCTGGCGCAGCGCGTCGATGCGGAGCCGGGAATGAAAGCCTTCCTGACCCGCAATGGGGACTACTTCGTACCGCTTCGCGACCGCATGCGGCGCGCCCGCGTGCAGCAGGCCGATCTGTTCGTGTCGATCCATGCCGATTCGATTCGCGATCGCAGCATCGACGGCTCGTCGGTGTACATACTGTCGCAGCGCGGCGCGACCGACGAGGCCGCGCGCTGGCTAGCCGAGCGCGAGAATGCATCGGACTTGATCGGCGGCGTCTCGTTGGAGGACAAGGGCGATGTGCTTGCCTCGGTATTGTTGGATTTGTCGCAATCGGCTTCGTTGAGCGCGAGCCAGGCCGCCGCCGCACACGTGCTGCGTCGGCTGAATCTGGTCGGGGAGATCCGTAAGCCGATGGTTCAGCAGGCCCGTTTCGTGGTGCTGAAGTCTCCCGATATTCCCTCGATGCTGGTCGAGACGGCCTACATATCGAATCCGGCGGAGGAGCAGCGCCTGCGCGGCCTCGCCCATCAGGCCACGCTCGCCGGCGCCATCCACCAGGGATTGCGCGCTTATTTCTATTCCGACCCGCCCGCCGGCACGCGAATTGCGCAACTCGCCGCAGAGACGCCGCGTCAGGCGCTGGCCACCGCGGGCGACGCCGGCGGCTGATTCGCCGAAGACCCACTGCGTTCGCTACCCTCGGGCGCGCTGTGCGAAAATGCGCAATTCCCGAGGTGGCCCTTGCCGATTCAGATTCTTTCCGATGAGCTGATCAATCAAATCGCGGCCGGCGAGGTGGTCGAGCGGCCGGCGTCCGTGGTCAAGGAGCTGGTGGAGAACGCGCTCGATGCGGGCGCGCTGCGCATCGAGGTGGAACTCGAGCGGGGCGGGTGCGCCCTGATCCGGGTGCGCGACGACGGCATCGGTATCGAACCCGCGGAAATGGGCCTCGCACTGGCGCGGCACGCAACCAGCAAGATCTCCTCGCTGCAGGAATTGGAGCGCGTGGCCACGCTCGGATTTCGCGGCGAGGCGCTGCCGAGCATCGCCTCGGTGTCGCGCCTGACCTTGACATCGCGATCGAGGCACGCCGAGCACGCGTGGACCGTGGAGGCCCGGGATGGCGAGCTCGGCTCGCCCGCGCCCGCCTCGCATCCGCCGGGCACCAGCGTCGAGGTCCGCGATCTGTACTTCAATGTGCCGGCGCGCCGCAAGTTCCTGCGCAGCGAGGCGACCGAGTACCAACATGTGCTGCGCATGTTGGAGCGTTTGGCGCTGTCGCGCTTCGAAGTCGGCTTCGCTCTGGTTCACAATGGCAAGACCGTGTGGAGTTTGCCGCCGGCCGCCTCACATGCGCAGCGTTTGGCGCGAGTATCGAAGCTCTGCGGCGAGGAGTTCGCCGCGCATGTGCTCGAGCTGCGCCACGATACGGAGAGCCTGCGCTTGTCGGGCTGGTTGGCGCTGCCGACCTTTTCCCGCAGCCAATCCGATCTGCAATTCGCCTTCCTCAACGGGCGTTACGTGCGCGACAAGGTCATTGCCGGCGCCGCGCGCCTCGCCTATCAGGATGTGCTGTTCGGCGGCCGCTTCTGTGCCTACGTGCTGTACTTGGAGTTGGATCCGACGCTGGTCGACGTGAATGCCCATCCGCAAAAGCTCGAGGTGCGATTTCGCGATTCGCGCCGCGTGCATGATTTTGTGTTTCGCACCCTGGAGCGAGCGCTCGCAGGCACTCACCCGACCGCGGAATCCGCGGGCAGCGCGCCTCTCGATTGGCTGATCGGCAGTACGAGGTATGCAGACACTGCGCCGAATCAGTCGCGCTTCGTGCTGCCGGAGGGGCGGGCCAACCGAGCCGCCGACGCGTACCGCAGCTTCGTCGGCGAGGCGGTTGCGCAGGCGACGCCGCTGCGCGAGGAGGGGCCGCGCGAGGCGCCGCTCGGCTTTGCGGTGGCCCAGCTGCACGGGGCCTACATATTGTCCCAGACCGCGGACGGCATGGTCTTGGTGGACATGCATGCGGCGCACGAGCGCGTCATGTACGAGGATATGAAAAAGCTGCTGGCCGGGAACACCGCGCAGCAGCAGCTGCTGATGCCGGAGATCCTGCACGTCACGCCGGCGCAGGCCGAAGCCGCCGAGCTGCATGCGGCGGAATTCGCGGCGCTCGGCTTCATCGTAACCCGGTGGGCGCCGGACCAATTGGCGTTGCGGGCGATTCCGAGCCTATTGGCGGGACGGGATCCGGGCGGCGTGGTGCGCGACGTGCTCTCGGATCTGGTTGCAACGGGACACTCGCGGCGCGTCGAGGAGTCCATCAATCATTTGCTGGGCACTGCGGCCTGTCACGCGGCAGTGCGGGCACAGCGCAATTTGAGCGTCCCTGAAATGAACGCGTTGCTGCGCCAAATGGAGCGCACCGAGCGCGCCGATCAATGCAATCACGGCCGCCCGACCTGGGTGCGCCTGTCGCTCTCGGATCTCGACCGGCTGTTCCTGCGCGGACGCTGATGGGCGAAGCCTCGAAGCAGCGGTCGCCGGAACGCCGTCGTGCGCTCTTGTTGATGGGTCCGACCGGGGCCGGCAAATCGGATCTGGCGCTTCGGCTTGCGAGCCGGCTGCCGTTCGAAATCGTCAGCGTCGACTCGGCTCAGGTGTATCGCGGCATGGATATCGGGACCGCCAAACCGGATCTCGATACGCGCCGAGCCATTGCGCACCACTTGATCGACATACGCGATCCGGCGGTGAACTATTCGGCGGGCGAGTTCGTGCGCGATGCGAACCAGGCCATGCAGGATATCTGGCGGCGGGGCCGACAGCCGTTGCTGATCGGCGGCACCATGTTGTACTTCCATGCGCTCACACTCGGGCTGGCGGAGCTGCCGGAGGCGGACGCGCGCGTGCGCGCGCAAATCGATGCGCAGGCGGCGGCGGGCGGATGGGCGACAGTGCATGAGGAACTTGCGCGGGTGGACCCGGCGGCGGCGGCCCGCATTCATGTCAATGATCCGCAGCGCATACAGCGCGCACTCGAGGTGTATCGAGTGACAGGCCAGCCGATCACACATCTACAGCAAAGCCGCACATCGGCCTTCGCCGGGGTGGATGTCACGGAGATCGCGGTGGCGCCGCTCGAGCGAACCGTTCTCCACCACAGGATCGAATCGCGGTTCCTGGCGATGCTGGCGGCGGGCCTGTTGGACGAGGTGAGCGCGCTGTGCGCGAGAAACGACCTGAGCGCGGAACATCCGTCGATGCGCGCGGTCGGATATCGGCAGGTGTGGAGTTATTTGGCGGGGCAGTGCGGTTTGGAGGAGGCCAAGGAACGAGCAATTGTCGCAACGCGACAACTGGCCAAGCGTCAGCTGACATGGCTGCGGCGGCGCGAAAGGCTGCAATGGTTCGATGCCATGCATCCTGATGTGGCAGCGAATGTCATGAGCGCACTGTTCAGGAGCGGATTCGCCGAGTGATCAACCATTTAACGCTGCCGGGTGCCCCTGTGCTAGGATTCAACCGGTATTTGCCTGACGCAAGGAAGTGACAAGCAGCGTCAATGAAACAAAAAACAAGGAGCTCTCCCATGGCCCGTGGCCAGTCTCTTCAAGACCCTTTCCTGAATGCCCTTCGCAAGGAACGGGTGCCGGTTTCAATTTATCTCGTGAACGGCATCAAACTCCAGGGACAGATCGATTCTTTCGACCAGTTCGTCGTCCTGCTGAGGAACAGCGTCAGTCAGATGGTCTATAAGCACGCCATTTCCACCGTCGTTCCGGCCCGCAATGTGCGTTTGCCGACGGGCGAGGACGGCGAAGTGACGGAACCAGCCATTGTCGAGTGAGCCATTGCCGAGTGAGCGACGGTCGAGTGAGTGGTAGGCACTCCGCAGTTGTTTGAACGCCCCCGGGGTGGCGAACGGGCCATCGTGGTCAGTGTCGGCATCGGGCGCCCGGTGGACCCGCATGATACGGCGGAATTCCAGGCATTGGCGGCCTCCGCGGGCGCATCGAACCTCGGACTGATCTTGGCGTCCCGGGCGCGTCCCGACCCGAAGTATTTCGTGGGCTCGGGCAAAGCCGAGGAAATCCGCGCGTGCGCCGATCAGCACAATGCCGACCTCGTGCTGATCGATCAAACCCTGAGTCCCAGCCAGGAGCGCAACCTCGAAAAACTCACAAATCGTCGAGTTTTAGATCGTAACGGTTTGATTTTAGATATTTTTTCCCAGCGAGCGAGAAGTTTCGAGGGTAAGCTGCAGGTCGAACTGGCGCAGCTTTCGCATCTTTCGACGCGTCTGGTTCGGGGCTGGACGCACCTCGAGCGGCAGAAGGGCGGCATCGGTCTGCGCGGCCCGGGCGAGACGCAGCTGGAAACCGACCGGCGCTTGATCGCCAAACGGATTCGAACTCTGCGCACCCGCCTGGAGAAGCTGGCTTTACAGCGGGACACGGGGCGGCACGTCAGGCGAGAGGTTCCCGTTCCCACGGTCGCTCTGGTGGGCTACACCAATGCCGGCAAGTCGACGCTGTTCAATGCCTTGACGGGCTCCGAAACCTACGTGGCCAACCAGCTGTTCGCCACCTTGGATCCCACGGTACGGCGGATCAAATTGGCCGGAGTCGGCGAGGTGGTGCTCGCCGACACCGTCGGCTTCGTCAGAGCGCTTCCGCATGAGCTCATCGCGGCCTTTCGCTCGACGCTGCAGGAGGCGCGCGACGCGGATTTGTTGCTGCATGTGGTCGATGCCAGCGATCCGTTGCGCAACGAGCGTATTGAACAGGTGCGCGAGGTGTTGCGCGGCATAGGGGCGGGTGACATCCGCGAGCTGCTGGCATTCAACAAAATCGATCTGATCGAGGCGGCGGCGGGCGCCGAAACGGCGCGGGTGGTGGCCGGCGCCGACGGCATACCGGCACGCGCCTGGGTCTCGGCGGTCACCGGCGCGGGGCTCGACGGTTTACGCCAGGCGATCGCGCAGGCCGTGCGGCCCAATCAAGTCAGGCGCACGCTGCATCTGGCGATGCCGGCTGCGGCGGTCAGATCCGATCTGTACCGGCGCAATGCGGTGCGCGCCGAGCGGCAATTGGACGACGGCAGCTGGGAAATCGAGGTCGAACTCGATGAGGCCGAGATCGCCAAATTGCTGGGGGCTGCTGGAGTGCATCTTGTGGATGTCGGCGGCGCAAGGCGCGAACAGCGCGTGGCATAGCCAAGGCATGCGTTGGATCGGGATCGGCTGGTAGAATAACCGGTTCCACATACTTGGCCTTGGCTTAAAACAATCTTTTTCGCAACTTAACTTAGGCATACGCATGGCTTGGAACGAACCCGGCGGCGAGAAACGCAATCCTTGGAATCGCCCGCAACAGTCGCAAAACGACCTGGACGACGTGCTGCGCAATCTGCAGCGGCGCATCGCCGCGCTGTTCGGGCGCAGCGGCGGCTCGGGCGGCGGCGCCGGGCAAAGTTCGCCCAATTTTGGCAGGGGCCTGGGCACCGTCCTTGCGCTGCTCGGCGCCGTGTGGATCGGCAGCGGCGTTTATCGCGTCGATGCGCAGGAGCGCGCCGTCATTCTACGATTCGGGAAGTACGTGCAAACGATGGGTCCCGGCTACAACTGGCATCTGCCGTGGCCGATCGAACGCCGAATCATCGTCAATGTGTCGCAGCAATACAGCGTGCGGGACGATGCGCGCATGCTGACCGCGGACACCAACCTGGTCGAGGTCACCTCCGCGGTTCAATACACGCAACCGAATCCGCTCAAATATCTGTTCAAGGTCAAGGGCGTGGACGAAACCTTGACGCAGGTCAGCGAGAGCGCCATGCGCGAGGCGGTGGGACAGGCTTCGCTCGACCGGGCGCTGGCATTTGATCCGGCGATCACCGATCGGGCCAGGGTGCTGCTGCAGCGCACGCTCGACAACTACGATATCGGAATTCACATCGTCAGCGTCACGCTGGGGGAAGTGATCGTCCCCGAGCCGGTGCAGGACGCGCAGCGCGACGCCATCAAGGCGGACAAGGACCGCCAGCGATTCCAGCAGGACGCGGAGACGTACCGCAACGACGTCGTGCCGCGAGCGCGCGGCGCGGCGGCGAAGGAGATTCTGGATGCGGAGGCCTATAAGCTGCAGGTACTCGCGCTGGCGCGCGGCGAGACCTCGCGCTTCGATCAAGTGCTGGCGCAATATGAACATGCGCCGGCGGTCACGCGCGAGCGCATGTATCTCGAGGCCATGGAAAACGTCTACAAGAATTCGCGCAAGGTCATCGTCGACACCAAGAACTCCGGCAACATGCTGTATTTGCCGCTTGATAAATTGATATCGGCCGGGCCGCAATCGATCACCATGCCCAATGACACGCTCACGGTGCCCGCTCGTGCGCCCGAAGCACAAGCCTCGCCCCCCGAGGATCCGGCGCGTGCGCGAGGGGTGCGCTGATGCAATCCAAAGTTCTGTATGCATTGCTGGGGCTGGTCGCTGCCATCCTGCTGGTGCGCGCCAGTGTGTTCATCGTCGACGAAGGGCAGCTCGCGATCAAATCGACCGGCGGCGAGATCGTCGATTGGCAAATTTCGCCCGGCCTGCATTTTCGCATCCCGCTGGTCAACGAGGTGACTCGCTTCGACGGGCGCATATTGACCCAGATGTACCAGTCGGAGCATTTCTTGACGCGCGAGCAAGAGCAGCTCAATATCGATTTCTACGTGAAGTGGCGCATCAATAATCTGCGCCGCTACTACGAATCGACCGGCGGCACCGAAGATGTCGCGAATGCGCGCCTCGGCGAGACCATCAGGGACAGCATCAAGACGGTGGTGACGCAGCGCACCTTGCAGCAGGTGGTCACCGCCGAACGCGCCGAATTCACCGATGCAATGATGAAGACCGCCCGCCCTTTCGCTGAGCAGTTGGGCGTCGAGCTCGTCGATGTGCGCATCACCAAGATCGATCTGCCGCAGCAGGTCCAGGATTCGGTGTTCGAGCGCATGCGCGCGACCTTCAAGGCGCAGGCGGCCAAGCTGCGCGCCGAAGGCGTCGAGGCGTCGGATCGCATCCGGGCGGAGGCGAACAAGCAGCAAACGCAGATCCTGGCCGACGCATCCCGGCAAGCGAGCGAAATCCGCGGTCAGGGCGATGCCTCGGCCAGCGAGGTGTACGCCAAAGCGTACTCGAAGAATGCGGAGTTCTATAGTTTCTACCGCAGTATGCAATCGTATCGCGATGCGATAGGCACTTCCGGGGATTTGCTGGTGATTCCGCCGGAAAACGCCTACTTCAAGTATTTCAACAAACCGCAGTCGCAGTCGCAGCCGCAGCGCTAGCCGCTCGGCATGGCGATGCAGATCGGCTGGGGCGAATTGGGGCGTTATCTGGGCGGCGCCTTTGCTTTGTACATGGTGCTCGAGGGCGTGTTTCCGTTCCTGAATCCCGGCGGCACCAAGCGTCTTTTGGCGGGGGCTGGCGCAGGCCGAGCCCAATCACTTGCGCTGGGGCGGATTGATCAGCATGGTGGTGGGGCTCGTCTTGCTATGGATGGCGCGTAATGGGTAAGAATCTGGTCGTTATCGGCTTGCAGTGGGGCGATGAGGGCAAGGGCAAAGTGGTCGATTTGCTCACCGACCAAGCTCAGGCCGTGGCGCGGTTTCAGGGCGGCCACAACGCCGGCCACACGCTGGTCATCGGCGGCAAGAAAACCGTTTTGTCCTTGATACCATCGGGGATTCTGCATCCTCACGTGCAGTGTCTGATCGGCAACGGCGTGGTGCTGTCGCTGGAGGCGCTGTTCAAAGAGGCGGAAATGCTGATCGGGCAGGGTGTGCCGGTGTTCGAGCGCCTGCGGGTGAGCCCCTCGTGTCCGTTGATATTATCCTCGCATGTGGCGCTCGATCGCGCGCGCGAGAAGGCGCGAGGCGTCAACGCCATCGGCACCACCGGGCGCGGCATCGGCCCGGCATACGAGGATAAGGTGGCGCGCCGCGCGCTGCGCGTCGCCGATCTGTTTCACCGCGAACGCTTCGCCGCCAAATTGGGCGAGATCCTCGACTACCACAACTTCGTATTGCAGCACTATTTCAAAGCGCCGCCGATCGATTTTCAACAGGTGCTCGAATCCAATCTCGCGCTCGGCGAACGCCTCAAGCCGTTGGTGGCGGACGTCACGGGCATCCTCGAGCAATTGAGCGTCGAGGGCCGAAACGTGCTGTTCGAAGGCGCTCAGGGGGCGATGTTGGACGTCGATCTGGGAACCTATCCCTTTGTCACCTCCTCGACCACGAGCGCGGGCGGGGCCGCTTCCGGAACCGGAATTGGACCGCGGCGGTTGCACGAGGTTCTCGGCATCGTCAAGGCCTACACCACGCGAGTCGGCGCCGGGCCGTTCCCCACTGAGCTGTTCGACGAATACGGCGAACATTTGTCTCGGGTGGGCCATGAATTCGGCTCGGTCACCGGACGGCAACGCCGTTGCGGCTGGTTCGACGCGGTGGCGCTGCGGCGCTCGGTCGTGCACAGCAGCTGCTCCTCGTTGTGCGTCACCAAGCTCGATGTACTGGATGGTCTCGATTCCATCCGCGTGTGCGTGGGCTACAAGATCGGCGGTGCCGTCAGGCTTACCCCGCCGCTGCTATCCGAGCAATTCGGGGATTGTGAAGCGGTGTACGAGGATCTGCCCGGATGGAAGGAAAGCAGCGTCGGTGCCACTCGATACGATGATTTGCCGGCCAGCGCCCGCAGCTATCTCGAACGGCTGCAAGCCCTGGTCGGGGTGCCGATTCACATCATCTCCACCGGTCCCGATCGCGATCAGACGATCTTTCTCAAGCACCCGTTCGGTTAGCGGCCCCTCGGGGCGCGGTTGCGGCCATGCTAAAATCCCACCCATGATTGATCGATTCACCGCGCTGTTGGCCGAGCGACCGTGGCTGCTCGCCGACGGCGCGACCGGCAGCAATCTTTTCGAACGCGGCCTGCAATCGGGGGATGCGCCCGAATTGTGGAATGCCGATCATCCGCAGCGCATCGCCGACTTGCAGCACGCCTTCATCGATGCCGGGGCGGACATCATCCTGACCAATACCTTCGGCGGGACGCGCCACCGACTGAAACTCCACAAGGCCGAGTCGCGCGTTGGAGAGTTGAACGAGAGGGCGGCGCTCATTGCCCGCAAAGAAGCCGATCGCGCCGGACGCGTGGTGCTGGTCGGCGGGAGCATGGGGCCGACCGGGGAGATTCTCGAGCCGCTGGGGCCGCTCAGCGCGGCGGCGGCGCAAGACGCGTTTGCCGAACAGGCGGTGGCGCTCAAGCGCGGCGGGGCGGACGTGCTGTGGATCGAAACCATGTCGTCGGTCGAGGAGACCGAGGCGGCAATTGCCGGCGCCCGCGCCACCGGCTTACGCGTGGTCGCGACCTTGAGCTTCGACACCAACGGGCGGACGATGATGGGCATCACGCCGTTCGATCTGGCGGCATTGCATCGGCGCAACCACCTTGCCGCATGCGGCAGCAATTGCGGCGTCGGCCCCTCGGAACTCGTCGCGTCCATCGTCAATCTTGCGACGGCGTCGGACGCTGCGGCGATTCTGGTCGCCAAGGCGAACTGCGGCATTCCGCAATTCGTGGACGGCGCCATCCGATTCAACGGAACCTCCGAATTAATGGCGCAATACGCCTGCCTGGCCTTGGATGCCGGCGCGCGCATCATCGGCGGCTGCTGCGGCACCACGCCCGAACACCTGCGCGTCATGCGTCGCGCGCTCGAGTCCCATGTGCGCGGGCCGGTGCCGGATCTGGCGACCATCGAAGCAAAGTTGGGGGCGATTTCGAGCGGCGCGACGGCGCAATTGCGCGGCGAAATGGACCGCCAGGCGGGAGCCGCCGCCGGTGCCACCGGCAGGCGCTCGACCGGGCGCCGCGGCTCGCGCGGATCAGCGGAACAGCTTCAGAGCATTCTCCAGGGTTTTCAGGACACCCCACAGCAGCGGCACTCCGACCGCGAGCCACAGAAAGACGAGCCGTGTTTTCATGATGCCGACCTCAAGGATGCCGAACCCTTGGGGCCGGGCGACTCCGGGCGGTAATGGTATTTTTCGTCAACCGCACGCATTGCGAGATTGCAAATCAGACCGACCAGCAGCAGCGAGCACATGATGTACATGGTGACCGAGTAGGCCTGGGCTTTCGGCACGCCGCTGTCGATCTGGTACTGACGAATGTAATTCACCAGCACCGGTCCCAGAACTCCCGCCACCGACCACGCGGTCAACAGCCGGCCGTGGATGGCGCCGACGTGCATGGTGCCAAAAATGTCGCGCAAGTACGCCGGGATGGTCGCGAATCCACCGCCGTACATCGACAGAATCACGGCGAACGCAGCGACGAACAGCGCGATCGAGCCGAGATGCCCGAGCGTCGGAACGGCCGAGTAAAGCAGAATGCCGAGTGCGAAGAATACGACGTAGGTGTTGCGCCGGCCGATATAGTCGGATACCGACGCCCAGATGAATCGGCCGACCATGTTGAACAAGCTGAGCAAGCCGACGAAACCCGCCGCCGCCGCCGGCGTGACCCGTCCGCTGAAAATCTCCTGGATCATCGGCGAAGCCTGTCCCAACACGCCGATGCCGGCGCTCACGTTCATGCACAACACGCCCCACAGGAGCCAGAATTGCGGGGTGCGCCACGCCATGGTGTCCGCCACGTTGGCCTTGGTCACCAGCGAGCGCGGTTCCGCGGGCTCGACCCACCCCACCGGCTTCCAATCATTGGCGGGTACCCGCACCGAGTAAACGCCGATCAGCATGAACATGAAGTAGATGACGCCCATGGTGACGAAAGTCTCGAGCACCCCGTTGGACGCCGCAGTCTTGAAGTGTTCCATCAGCATGATCGAGAGGGGCGCCGCGATGAGCGCGCCGCCGCCAAAGCCCATGATGGCCATGCCGGTCGCCATGCCCGGTCGGTCGGGAAACCATTTGATCAGCGTGGAAACCGGCGAGATGTAGCCGATGCCGAGCCCGCAGCCGCCCAGCACGCCGTACCCCAGGTAGAGCAGCCAGAGCTGATGAAAGCGAATGCCGAAGGCGGATACGATGAATCCGCCGCTGAAGCACAAGGCGGCCGTCAACATCGACTTGCGCGGCCCCACTTTGTCAACCCAGTGTCCGAACACGGCGGCCGACAGGCCGAGAAAGGCGATCGCGATGGAAAACGTCCAACCCACCTCGGTCAGTTTCCAATCGCCGGGCGCCGAATGGTTCAATCCGATGAGTTTGGTCAGCGGTAAATTGAAGGTTGAGAACGCATATGCCTGACCGATCGACAGATGCACCGCGAGGGCCGCGGGCGGCACCAAAAAGCGGTTGTAGTCCGGGGGCGCGACGGTGCTTTCTCGATCCAAGAAGGATGCGGGCATGGGGATTCCCAGGATATCGTTGGTCAGGGAGCAACATCGACTATGCCCCAGAGAGGGGCAACTTGCCACTGCGACGCGCGTCACATTCCGCTCAAGCGCCGGCGCCTCCGCAATGCGCCTTGCCGGGCTTTGCGGTGAAGGTTCCAAAAGCGTGACATCCGGAGTCGATTGGCCGGTGCGAACGACGTACGTTGGCGACGATCATGGATAAATTCCCGCGTGAGGTGCTTGATTCCCCGCAATCGGCGCAATTCGGCCGGCGGTTGTCGCTCCTTCCCGTGTTGGCACTGCTCGGCTGGGTGTGGATCGCGCCGGCGGCTCGGGCGAGCTGTCTCGACAGCCTCGACCCGGATATTCATCAGTTACAACAAATGATCGTCCAGGATGCCACCAAGGCGCTCAATCACGCGCAGGCGCTGCTGACCGCCCTGCAGCGCGAACCGTTGTCGGACGCAACCAGCAACACGGCGCGAACCGCCGCCTTGTACGCGGTCCAGGCGCAGGCTTACGGTATGCTCGAATTGGATGCGGATGCGCGGGCGAGCGCCGCCAAGGGCCTTGCGCTCGTGCCGAGCGAACGCGATCCGGTTCACGTGGATTTGCTGCTGTCGTTCGCCGACAGCGTGTACGACAGTGCCGGCATTGCCGCCGCCATTCAAGCGATCGAGACGGCGCGACAGCTGCAGCCGCGCGGCTCGCCGGCCGATACCTGCCTGCTGCTTAACCGCGGCCTGCTGGAACATCGGCAGAACCGGGAAGACCTGGCCATCGTCACTCTGACGCAGGCTTATCGCGCCAGCATCGCCCCCAGGGTAACCGAGCCGGTGACGATCGCCCTCATCGACATGGATCATTTCAAGGCCATCAACGATCGCTGGGGGCACGCCACCGGCGACCACGTCTTGAAGGAGTTCGCCCTTATCGGGCGCGAGGCGCTGCGCGAATCGGACACCCTCGGGCGATGGGGCGGTGAGGAATTCTTGCTGGTAATGCCCGAAACGCCGTTGGAATTCGCGCTCTCGAGCCTGGAACGGCTGCGCGCGCTGGTGTTCGCGATACGGCTGCCGTCCTCGGGCAGCGGCCTGCGCGTGAGCTTGAGCGCGGGACTCGCGACCAGCGATGCGGACACGAGATCGCTCGATGAGCTCATTGCTCGTGCCGACGCGGCGCTCTACGTGGCGAAGAACGAAGGACGGGATCTGGTGCGCGTGGCCAGGGACGACTACATGATCACGAGCACCGGCTCGCGCCGGGCGCTCAGGTTATCTGTGTGAGAAAATTACTTTAATAAACCGCTGTATCAGATTGATTTTAATGGTGCCCAGGAGAGGACTCGAACCTCCACGAATTGCTCCACTGGTACCTGAAACCAGCGCGTCTACCAGTTCCGCCACCTGGGCAAGATGGGTCCGCCGAACGCGAGGCGCTGGAATCTACGCACCCGCTTGATCCTTGTCAATCGGATCGATGCCGCAGCCGTCCGCGTGCATACTTGAGAAACTCAAGGCATTGGAGTATCGATGGATTCACGCGGGCGGCGCAAAGCATGTCGGTAAGGATGCCGGCTCCCGATCCTCGCACCATCGCGAGCCGCGCGCGCATCGTGCAGGCCATGCGCGACATCGTGCCGGGCGAGGGCGTGATCGATCAGCCCGACGAATTGGCCCCCTATGAATCGGATGCCTTGACCGCCTATGCCCAAAGGCCCTTGCTGGTGGTGCTGCCGGAGAATACCGAGCAAATCTCTGCGATCCTGCGCTGGTGCAACGAGCATGGGGTGAAGGTCGTACCGCGCGGCGCGGGGACCTCGCTGTCGGGCGGCGCGCTGCCGGCGCAAGATGGCATCGTGCTTGGCTTGAGCCGGTTGCGGCACATCCTGGAAATCGACTACGACGATCGAATCGCAGTGGTGCAGCCCGGCGTCACCAACCTTGCCGTTTCGCAGGCGGTCGCCGCGCGCGGCTTTTATTACGCGCCGGATCCTTCGAGTCAAATCGCCTGCACCATCGGCGGCAACGTCGCGGAGAACTCGGGCGGTGTGCATTGCCTGAAGTACGGCATGACGGCGCACAACGTGCTCGGCTTGAAGATCGTGTTGATGGGCGGCGAAGTGATCGAACTTGGCGGCAAGGCATTCGATGCGCCGGGGTACGACTTGCTGGGCCTCGCGGTGGGCTCCGAAGGGTTGCTCGGGGTGGTCTCCGAGGTCACTCTGCGGCTGCTGGTCAAGCCGCAGGCGGCACAGGCCGTCCTGCTCGGTTTCGCCGAGGTCGAGTCGGCCGCGCGCTGCGTCGCCGAGGTCATCGCGCACGGCATTATTCCCGCCGGCATGGAAATGATGGACCGGCCGGCGATTCACGCCGCCGAAGACTTCCTCGGCATCGGCTACCCGCGCGACGTCGATGCACTGCTCATCGTGGAAGTCGACGGACCGCAGCAGGAGTGCCGGCACCTCATGACCATGGTGACCGAGATCGCCGTGCGCAACGGCGCTTCAACGGTTCGAGTGTCTGGAAGCGAAGACGAACGGCTGCGGTTCTGGGCGGGGCGCAAGGCGGCATTTCCCGCGATCGGCAGAATCTCACCGGACTACTATTGCATCGACGGCACCATCCCGCGCCGCTGCCTGCCGGAGATGCTTACGCGGATGTCGGGCATGGCCGCGCGCCACGGGCTGCGTGTGGCCAACGTGTTTCACGCCGGGGACGGGAACCTGCACCCGCTGATCCTCTACGACGCCAATGTGCCGGGCGAACTCGATCGCGCCGAAGCGTTCGCCGCTGATATCTTGCGCACCTGTGTGGCGATGGGCGGCGTCTTGACCGGAGAGCACGGGGTGGGAGTCGAGAAACGCGATCTCATGGGCGAGATGTTCAACGACGTGGATCTGGCCCATCAGGAGCGCATCAAGTGCGTCTTCGATCCCGCCATGCTGCTCAATCCCGGCAAGGTATTTCCGAACTTGCATCGCTGCGCGGAATTAGGGCGGCTGCACGTGCATCGGGGGATGCTTCCGTTCCCCGACCTTCCGCGGTTTTGACCCATGGCGCGACAGCAATGCCATGCCCCCACGACGGCGGCCGAGGTGCTGGAGGCTGTTGCCGAAGCGGTTGCCGAGAGGCGCGGCCTGGAAATACGCGGCGGCGGATCGAAGCGACTGTTGCGAATGCCGGCCGAGCCGGCCGCGCTGCTCGATATGAGGGCTATTACGGGCATCACCGATTACGATCCGGATGAGCTGGTGCTGACCGCGCACGCCGCTACGCCGCTCCTCGAGATCGAGGCCGCCCTCCGCGAGCGGCAGCAGATGCTGGCATTCGAGCCGTTCGATCACGGACCGCTGTTTGGCGCATTGCCGGGGGGCGCAACTCTCGGCGGCATCATCGCCGGCAACGTGTCGGGTTCCCGGCGCCTGTCGAGCGGCGCGGCACGCGATCACATCCTCGGCTTCACGGCGGTCTCGGGACGAGGCGAGGCGCTCAAGGGCGGCGGTGCGGTCGTCAAGAATGTAACCGGGTTCGACTTGCCCAAGCTGATGACCGGCTCCTGGGGCACGCTCGCGGTGCTCGTCTCGATCACCATGCGGGTGCTGCCGCGGCCGCGTGCCGAGACCACGCTGCTGTTTCGGGGATTGCCGGACCAAGCGGCCAATCGGCTGATGAGCGCGGCGCTGGCGCTGCCCGCGGCGGTTTCAGCAGCCGCCCATCTGCCGTCTTCGCGAGCGACGGCGGCATCATGCGCCACCACGGCATTGCGCCTCGAGGGCTTCGGACCGTCGGTCGACGCCCGATGCGGTGAACTTCTGCGCGCCCTGGCGCCGATGGGTGCCGGCGAGGCCGTCATGGCGGAGGAGAGCAGCGCGTTCTGGCGGGGCATGCGCACGCTCGATGTTCTGCCTGGCGAGGGGCATGTGCTGTGGAGGATATCGGTGCCGCCTGCGCAAGGCTGGCGGGTCGGCGAGCTGCTGGCGTCGAGCGATGCGCAGTATGTGTACGACTGGGCGGGCGGCCTGGTGTGGGCGGCGGTTCCCGAGACTGCGCCGCGCGAGGGTGGCGCCGAAGCCGACGGCGCGCACGCGATAGGCACCGGGATACGCGCCTTCGCCCGCTCCCTCGGCGGGCACGCCGTGTTGGTGCGCGCGCCGCCGGCGCTGCGCGCATCGCTGCTGGCCGCCGCGCCGGCCGCCGCGTTTGGCGATCAGGGGCTTCGGCGATTGCACCAGCGGTTGAAGGCGGCCTTTGATCCGCACGGCATTCTCAATCCCGGCGTCGATCTGGCGGGTGAACTCTAGATGCAGACGAAATTCGACGCCGCGCAGCTTTCCGATCCGGCGACGGCGGCCGCGGCCGCCGCCATCAGAGGCTGCGTGCACTGTGGATTCTGCATCGCGACCTGCCCGACCTATGTGCTGCTCGGCAACGAACTCGACAGTCCTCGCGGGCGCATCTATCTGATCAAGGAAATGCTGGAGAGGGGCGCACTGCCGTCGGCGCCGGTGGTGAAGCATTTGGACCGCTGCTTGTCGTGCCTTGCATGCGAAACCCATTGTCCGTCCGGTGTGAGCTACCGGCGGATCATCGACAAGGGCCGCGCGTACGTTCAGGAGCGCTATCGGCGGCCTTTTGCGGATCGCGCGTTGCGCGCCATGCTCGCCTGGGTCCTGCCGCATCGCCGCCGGTTTCGTGGCGCCCTGATGTTGGCGGCGTTGATGCAGCCGTTTGCGGCCTGGTTCGAGCGCATTCCGGGCATGCGCCCGCTCGCAACCTTGCTGAGCCTCGACCGAGCGGCAAAGATGCTTGGGAGGGGAGTCTCGACGGGGCGAGGGCCGGACCCCGCGCCGATGCGGCCGATGGCCGCGATACCGGCATCGGGCGTGATGCGAGTCGGGCTCGCACGGGGTTGCGTCGAACCGGTGATCGATCCTGAGATTCAGCAGGCGTGTGTGCGGCTGTTGCAGCGTGCCGGGTGCGAGATCGTGAGGGCGAAGCGCGAGGGCTGTTGCGGTGCCTTGTCGCATCACATGGGCCGGGACGCCGAGGCCCTCGAGTTGGCGCGAGCCAATGTGGATGCCTGGCATCTGCAACTCGAGGCTGGGCCGCTCGCCGCGATCGTTGTGACGGCCTCCGGTTGCGGTCCGGTGATCCGCGATTACGGCTACATGCTGCGGGACGATCCACGGTATGCGGCCAAGGCGGCGCAAGTTTCCGCGCTCGCTTGCGATCTGTGCGAATTGCTGGAAGGCATCGGTTTGCCGCCGAAGATCGGTGTACCGCACACCGTTGTCGGTTACCACGCGGCGTGCTCGCTGCAGCACGGGCAGCGGGTCGTTGCCGCGCCGGCCCGACTGCTCGCCGATGCGGGCTTCGAGGTGCGCGAGCCGAAGGAGTCGCACCTGTGCTGCGGTTCGGCTGGTGTCTACAATATCCTGCAGCCCGATATCGCCGCGCAGCTCGGCGCTCGCAAGGCGCAAGCACTCGGTGCGCTCGAGGCCGATGTGATCGCCACCGGCAACATCGGCTGCATGGTGCAAATCGGCGCTGCGGGCGGCGTGCCCGCGGTGCATATCGCGCAGCTTCTCGATTGGGCTACCGGCGGGCCGAAACCGGCCGGATTGCGCCGATAGAATATCAACCCGATCGGCGATTATTCATGGCGCTAAGCGATTATTCATGGTGCTAAGAAAGCGGCGTCGCGGCACCGAATGGCATCCGGTGACGCGACGCATGGGTCAACCCCGCTTGGGAAGATACACACTCCCGGCTCAGGCGGTCACGGAGCGATTCGGCTCCGAGGTGGCAATTCCGAGCGCCTTGCTGAAACCGAAGGTATACGCAGCGCGCAGCACCAGCGTGGTCACGAGCACGGCCATAACTGCGCCGAGGCCGTACACCATGAATTCGCCGCGCTCCGTGCCTTCGGGCAATTGCGAAACCGCGCAGACCAGAAGCATCGGCGCACCGATCGCCACACCTGCGAGCGTGCGGTAAAAGAAGTCGCCGTAATTTTTGATGGAAGTCTTCATATTAATCTCCTGTAACGTTGGTCCGATTCGACGGAACAAAGTTTGTCATCGGCAGGCGTAAAGTGCGGTTAGCGAGATGTAAAAGCATGAAAAGCTAATTTCGCTCACCGACGCCAGGGCCGCATTTTCCACATCGAACCTTACGCAGTCCTTACACGGATTTACATTGCCGATTTCCGTTGTCGGCCGCTCGCGACATTGGAGATCGTCGAGCAGCTGCCTCAATCTGCCCTCTGTCACATTTTGCAGGGATCTCTTGTTAATATAAATGCTCCATACACGGATCGTTCCACAATTCACCATGTTGCCTGACCCTGCGCCTGCCACTTCGTCGGTCCTGCTCGTCGATGACGACGAGGAGCTTGCCGATATGCTCAAGAATTATCTTGAGCGCGAGGGCTATTCGGTGGGCTGGGCAGCGGACGGCGAGACGGGCGTGCGCGAGGCGCTCTCGGGCCGTTACGCAATTGCGGTGGTCGATGTGATGATGCCGCGAATGAACGGCATCGAAACATTGATGGCGATCCGAGCCCGCAGCAAGCTGCCGGTGATCATGTTGACCGCTAAAGGCGATGACACCGATCGAATCGTGGGCTTGGAAATCGGAGCTGACGATTACATCCCCAAACCGTGCACGCCGCGCGAACTGGCGGCCCGCATCCGCGCAATTCTGCGCCGCACGGTTGCCGCCAAGGACGCCGTCGATTCACCGGCCGCGATTCATGCGGGCGCGCTGACGATGGATCCGCAGCGGCGGGTGGTGGAGTGGAGCGGTCGGCCCGTGGAACTCACCAGCACCGAATTCAATGTCTTGGAGGTGCTGGCCCGCAATGTCGGCAACCCGGTGAGCAAACAAACGCTTTCCGAACAGGGATTGGGCCGGCCGCTGGCGCGTTTCGATCGCAGCATCGACGTGCACGTGAGCAGCATTCGCCAGAAGCTTGGACAGCTTGTCGATGGCCGCTCACCCATCGCAACCGTCTATCGCTTGGGCTATCAACTGATTCCAGAATGAGTGCGCGACGAGCAAGTTCCACGAAGGAGCGCGTGGGTCGCCTATTCTGGAAGTTCTTCGTGCTCATCACCGTGTTCCAGCTCGGCGCCGATCTATTGGTTCGCGCGTGGCCCATTGAGAAGCAACGAATAGCGATGATTTTTCACCAGCAGCCTCCTGCGTCCGCACCAGACCTTCGCCGACTTTCACTCGCGGACATCATGGGGGACATCGTGGCAGGCCTTAGTTGCGCAGCGCTGCTTGGGTGGCTGCTTTCCAAACCCATCCGCAGCCTGCATTCGGCGATCACCGATGCCGCCGACGGCAACCTCAACGTACGCATTGCCGACCGGATGGGGCCGGGGAATGATGAACTAAAGGATCTGGGTGTCGAGTTCGATCGCATGATTTCGCGCTTGCGCACGCTCATCGTCGCGCAGCGTCAGTTGCTTAAAGACGTTTCACACGAGATGCGGTCCCCGATGGCACGGATTCAGGCGGCCATCGGTCTGGCTATCCAGCAGCCCGATCAGGCACCGGGTTTGATGGAGCGCATTCAGCGCGAATCGGCGCGCATGGATAAGTTGATCGGAGAATTGCTGGCGCTCTCGCGCCTGCAGGCGAACGTCGACAATCTGTTGGACGAGGAGATCGATCTGCGCGAATTGCTGTCCGACATCGTCGATGATGCGCAATTCGAGGCCAGCGCCAACGGCCGCAATATTCACGTGATGTCCGAGACCGACGGCGTCGTCCGCGGAAATGTCGCGCTGCTGCGCCGGGCGGTCGAAAATGTGGTTCGAAACGCCATCAAATACAGCGATTCCGGCGCTACGGTGGATGTAGGAACGGCGCTGGGTAGCGGCGGCCGCGTCGCCGTCATATCGGTTCGAGACTTCGGAACGGGAGTTCCGGAATCCGATATCGCCCATATTTTCGATCCGTTCTTCCGCAGCTCGATGCATGCGCGCAAGGACGGAACCGGCTTGGGATTGGCGATCGCGAAGCGCGTGATCGAGAGCCACGGCGGCACGATCTCGGCGTCGAATGTGCCCGGAGGCGGTCTGCGCGTGAACATCGAACTGCCGCTGTTGCAGGGATAGGCCGGCCATTGCTACCGAGGCCGCTCATTTGGTCGCCGGTTGATCGACTGAGCCCTCGCGGCGGCGGTACGCGATGAACGACCCGGATCCATTTATCGGACTCAGCAGTGCGGCGGCGGCCGCGCGACTCAAAGCGGACGGCTACAACGAGCTGCCGGCGTCGGAGGACCGCGGGGTGCTTCGAATCCTTTTCGAAGTGGTGCGTCAGCCGATGTTCGCGCTGCTGATCGCCGGTGGCATGGTTTACCTGCTGTTGGGCGACCGCATCGAGGCGATTCTACTGCTGGTCTTCGCGTCGCTTTCGGTCGTGATCACGATTGTCCAGGAGTCACGCAGCGAAAGGGTGTTGGAAGCGCTGCGAAACCTTGCAAGTCCGCGGGCCTTGGTGATTCGTGACGGACAGAGATTGCAAATCGCCGGGCGGGAGGTGGTCTGCGGCGATGTCATCATAATCACCGAAGGCGATCGCGTGGCGGCCGATGCCACCCTGGTCAGATCGCATGATTTGATGATCGATGAGTCTCTGTTGACCGGAGAATCAGTTCCGGTGCGCAAATTGGCGGCAATCGGCGGAGCCGGAACCGGCGTCTCTCGAGCCGTCCCCGGCGGCGAAGATCTGCCGTACGTCTTCGCCGGCACGCTGGTGGTTCGCGGTACTGCTCGGGCGCTCGTGCACGCCACCGGCACGCGCAGCGAAATGGGCAAAATCGGCAAGGATCTTCGCACGATAGAGACGGAGCAGCCGCATCTGCAGCGACAGATGCGCTGGTTAATACGGGATTTTGCCATCGTCGGCGCGGTCGCGGGGGGGCTGACGGTTCTATTGTTTGGTCTGCTGCGCGGCTCGTGGCTGCAGGCCATGCTGGGCGGGATTGCTTTGGGCATGTCCCTGCTCCCCGAAGAGTTTCCGTTGGTCATGGCGGTCTTCATGGCCATGGGGGCATGGCGCATCTCCCAGGCGCGCGTCTTGACCCGCCGGGCGGCCGCTATTGAGACGCTCGGCGCGACCACCGTTCTGTGCACCGATAAGACCGGTACGCTCACCGAGAATCGCATGACTGTGGTCGCCATATGCGGTACCGACAGCCGGTGGGACAGCGAGAGCGGTGCGGCGCTTTCCGAGGAGATTCGCGAGACGCTGAACGTAGCGCGTCTGGCCTGTCGGCCGGAGGCAACCGACCCGATGGACCTGGCGGTGCATGCCATGGCCGCCGACCACGACAATTCGAGCGCTGTCGAGGTACCGGGCTGGTCGTTGGTTCGCGAGTACGGATTGAGGCCCGATTTGTTCGTGGTCGCCAACGTGATGGCTCGCCATAACCAGGGCTGCGGCCGGGCCTACGCCAAGGGTGCTGTGGAGGCCGTAGCGGAGATTTGCCGTCTTTCGGCCGAACGGCTGCAGAACGTTCGCCGGCAGATGGATGCGCTGGCAGCGCGGGGCGTTCGCGTACTGGGCGTTGCCCGGTCATGCGCCGTCGACCTCGCCGGTGTCGAGCGGCTGCCGGAGTCGCTTCGCTGTTATGATTTCGAGTACGTTGGACTCATCGGTTTCGCCGATCCGCTGCGGTCGAACGTGCCGGCTGCGGTCGCCGAATGCCGTTCGGCAGGTGTCCGGGTCGTGATGATCACCGGCGATTATCCGGCGACCGCCAGCGCCATTGCCGGACAAGCCGGACTCGAGACGACTCAGGTCCTGACGGGCGATGAGCTAGACCAAATGACCGATGAAGTCCTGGTGACGCGGGTCAAGACGACGTCGATATTCGCGCGCATCCGACCTGCTCAAAAACTTCGAATCGTGCAATCCCTGAAGTCCATCGGAGAGATCGTCGCGATGACCGGGGATGGCGTGAACGACGCGCCGGCGATCAAAGCCGCGCACATCGGCATCGCGATGGGCGGACGCGGCACCGACGTTGCGCGTGAGGCTTCGGCCATCGTGCTGCTCGACGACGATTTCGGATCCATCGTCAAGACCGTTCGCTTGGGCCGTCGCATATACGATAATCTGTGCAAAGCCATCGAATACATCGTGGCGGTTCATATTCCAATTGCCGGGCTTGCGCTCCTGCCGCTCGTGCTGGGTCTGCCGCTGATGCTCACGCCGATTCACATCGCGTTTTTCGAAATGATCATCGATCCGGCGTGTTCGATGGTGTTCGAGGCGGAAGGCGAGGAGGCCGACGTGATGCGACGGCCACCGCGCGACCCGAAGATTCCACTGCTCATTCCTAAGCGAATTGCGTGGGCACTTGTGCAGGGGCTGATTGCCTTGGCGATCGTGGCGGGTGTTCTGATCGGCGCAGCGCGGATGGGAATGCAGGAGTCCGAGCTTCGTGCGCTGGTATTCACTTCGCTGGTCCTCGTCAACATCGGATTGATCCTGGTCAACCGTTCGTTCGAATCCTCCGTCTTCCGCGCAATCCGGCAACCCAATCGCGCGTTATGGATTCTGATGGGGGCCGTTTTCGTACTGTTGGCAACCACCTTGTTTTGGCAGCCGGCGCGGACTTTGTTTCATTTCGGCCAACTGCACTTAAACGATCTTGCCGTCTGTGGCGCGGTCGGCATGACCAGTTTGGTGTTGCTGGAAGCGCTCAAGTCGAGATGGTTTCGCCAATGAGTGATGCGCGGCGATAGCGGACGGCAATACCGAAACTCCATGCCGAAATGAGGTCGGGCGGCCGCAAAGCTGCTAACCTCGTGCGCCAAAACATCGAGCTCGAGGCATTTAGATCCTATGACACGACGTGGTCCGAAAGGTCCGCGCCGGCCGAAAAAGCCGGACGGCGTAACCGCCAAGGCGCACGATTGGCACGCCCAGGACCCCAATTTGGAACTAGAGAAGCTGCGCTACGCGGATCCGATCGCGAGCCGGGAGTTGTTGCTCAAGCACTTGTCGGAGGCGCCGGAACCGCTTACCGCGGCACGCCTCGCGAAGCGCCTGGGACTTCACACCGACGCGCAGCGCGCTGCGTTGTCGAAGCGCTTGGCCGCGATGGTGCGCGACGGCCAGGCGATCGAGGGACCCAACGGCTTTGCGACCGCGGGCGACGGCGAGCGGGTGGCGGGACGGCTGCGCGGCCGGTCCAGCGGCGAGGTGCTGGTGCTGCCCGATGACGGTTCCGCGCCCTTGGTGCTGGCGCGCGCCGATACCGCGACCTTGATGCACAACGATCGAGTCGAAGTGCTGGCGGTCGGGGTCAACGATCGGGGACGGCGCACTGCGCGCTTGATACGCCGTACCGCCGATGCGCCCAAGCAAATAGGCGGCGTTTGGCACGCGGATCACGGACACAGCCGCTTCGAACCGGAGGACCCGGGTCATTGGTACCCGATCGGGGTGGCCGAGCGCTCCTCGCACGGCGCCAAGAACGGCGACAATGTCATCGTCGAGATCATCAAGCGGCCGCAGGGCGAGGCGCCGGCTCAGGGCCGCATCGTCGGAGTGCTCGAGGATGTTCGGCCATCGGACATTGCGGCGCGCTTTGCCATCCTGCGCCACGATTTGCCGCAGGAGTTCCCTCCCGAGGTGCTGCATGCGGCGAATCTTTTCGATCCGGACGTGCGGCCCGAGGACCGCGCCGGCCGGGAGGATCTGCGCGAACTGCCGCTGGTCACCATCGATGGCGAGGATGCCAAGGATTTCGACGATGCGGTGTACGCGGAAACCGCGCGCGGCGGCGGTTGGCGGCTGGTCGTCGCCATCGCCGATGTGAGTTACTACGTGCGCGTCGGCAGCGCACTCGACGTCGAAGCGCGCGCGCGCGCCACCTCCGTGTATTTTCCCGACCGAGTGCTGCCGATGCTGCCGGAGCATTTGTCCAATCACCTGTGCTCGCTGATGCCCAACGTCGAACGGCTGGCCTTCGTCTGCGACATGCGGGTGAGCAAGGCCGGCGTTCCGGGCCGGACGCATTTCTATGAAGCGGTGATTCGCTCGCATGCGCGGCTCACCTACGACCGGGCCTGGCAGTATCTCGAGAATCCGCGCAGCGCCGCCGGCGCGGGCTTGGAGGGGGAGGTGCGCACCTCGCTCGATGACCTCTACGCGGTATACGGCGCCTTGAAATCCGCGCGCGAGGCGCGCGGAGCGCTCGATTTTCGCGGCGGCGAGGTCAAGGCGCGCATCGGCAAGGACGGCACGATCGAGGGGTTTTACGCGATGCTGCGCAACGACGCGCATCGCTTGATCGAAGAGTGCATGATCGCCGCCAATGTGGAGGCGGCAGTGGCGCTGCGCCTCGCCAAGGTCGGAAGCCTGTACCGGGTGCACGGCCAGCCCGAAGAGAAGCGGGTGACCGAACTGCAGAAAGTCATGAATGCGCTGCAGGTGGGCACGACGTTTTCCGAAAAGCCCAGCCCGCGAGAATTTCGCCAGCTGGTCGAGCGGCTGTCCGCGCGGCCGGACGGGCAGCTGCTCGAGGGGCTGGTAATTCGCGCGCTTGCTCAAGCCGTGTATCAGCAAACCAATATCGGCCATTTCGGTCTCGCGCTCGAGGAGTACGCTCACTTCACCTCGCCGATCCGCCGCTACCCGGATCTGCTGGTGCACCGCGCGATCAAGGCGGCCGTCGTTCCCGGCTCGGCTTCCGGCCACAAATACGGCACCGCGGAGCTGCAGACGCTCGGCGCCGAGAGTTCCCAGCGCGAGCGGCGGGCGGATGACGCGGCGCGCGACGTCATGGGATATCTCAAGTGCTTGTACCTGCAGCCGCGCGTGGGTGAGGATTTCGAGGCCACCATTTCCAGCGCCCTCGAGTTCGGGCTGTTCGTACAGTTGAAAGAGATGCCGATCGACGGACTGGTGCACATCTCGGCCATACCCGGCGATTATTGGGAGCTGGAGCACGGCGGCATGGGGCTGGTCGGGCAGCGCACCGGCCGGCGCTGGCAGATGGGAGGTACGGTGCGTGTGCGCCTCAGCCGCGTCGATCTCGCGCAGCGGCAGATCGACTTCGAGTTGCTCGATGCGGATTCGGCCGCATCTCACGGCACGGTGCGCGCGCCGCGGCGCGGCGGCGAACACCGCGCGTGGCGCGGAGCGGGCAGCGCCCGGCGGCGCGGCGGCCGCGGCTGATCGCCTCGGCCGTGGCCACAGGTGCGCGCAATTGGGTGTACGGGCCGCACGCCATCGGCGCGGTCCTCGAGCGCGCGCCGGAGAGGATCCTGGAGCTGTGGATGGCCGCGCCGCGGGACGATGCGCGCGCCCGCAGTTTAAGGGAGCGAGCGCTGGCGGCGGGTGTGCACGTGCAAACCGCGGGCAACGAGGCGCTCGCCAAATTGGTGGGCGATGTCGCGCATCAGGGAGCGGTGGCGGCGGTGCGGCCGCTCAAACCCTGGGATGAGCATGATTTGGCCGCCGCGTTAAGCAATCTTCACGACCCCTTGCTGCTGGTGCTGGATGGCGTCACCGACCCGCATAATTTGGGGGCGTGTCTGCGCACCGCCGATGCCGCGGGTGCCCAGGCCGTGGTTATCCCGAAGGATCGCGCCGCGGTGGTGGATGGTACGGTGCGCAAGGTGGCGGCGGGCGCCGCCGAATTCGTTCCGGTCGCCAGCGTCACCAATCTCGCCCGCACCCTCGACTTGTTGAAGGAACGGGGCATTTGGGTGGTGGGGACGGATGGGGAGGCCGAACAGGGGCTGTATGGCGCCGATCTGACCGGACCGCTCGCCGTGGTCATGGGCGCGGAGGGCGGCGGTATGCGGCGTTTGACCCGCGAGCGCTGCGATTTTCTGGTGCGGATTCCCATGGCCGGCCAGGTTGAATCGCTCAACGTGTCGGTGGCGGCCGGCGTCGCCCTGTTCGAGGCGCGCCGTCAGCGTACCCAGCCGGCAGGCTCCGGGCCGGGTGGCCGGCGGCGGGCGGGTTGACCGGCACCGCCAGGAGCGCGTATTCTTCGCGCTCTTTTTCGCCGGCTGACCGGCATAACTCCTTGCCTCACCGCTCGCAACGGGAGGCTAAAACCGTAGGGAGCCTACAATGCGGCATTATGAAATCGTGCTTTTGGTCCATCCGGACCAGAGCGAGCAAGTTCCTGCGATGGTCGATCGCTACAAAGGCATGATCAGTGCCGGCGGCGGCCAGGTGCATCGCTTCGAGGATTGGGGCCGGCGCCAGCTGACATTCCCCATTTCCAAGGTGCACAAGGCGCATTACATCCTGCTGAACATCGAATGCGACCAGAAGACCCTTGCCGAACTCACCGGCTCGTTCCGCTTCAGCGATGCGGTGCTGCGCAGCTTGGTGGTCAAGATGGACGAGGCGGTCACCGAAGCCTCGCCGATGGCGCGCGCGCCTGATGAGAGCGCCCGCCGCCACGATGATTTCGGCGACGATGGCGACGACGACGACATGCCGATGGGCATGCGGTAACAGGAGTAAGACATGGCACGTTTTTTTCGCCGCAAGAAGTTTTGCCGGTTCACCGCCGACGACGTCAAGCAGATCGATTACAAGGATCTGGTTACCCTGAAAAGCTACATCACCGAAACCGGCAAGATCGTTCCGAGCCGCATCACGGGCACGCGCGCGCATTATCAGCGGCAGCTGCAGCTGGCGATCCGCCGCGCACGCTTTCTGGCCTTGCTGCCGTATACTGATCAGCACTAATAGCGCGGGCAGGAACCATGGAAATCATACTGTTGCAGAAGGTTGCGAACCTCGGCCTAATCGGCGATCGTGTCAAGGTGAAGTCGGGATATGCCCGCAACTATTTGGTCCCGACCGGCAGAGCGACCATGGCGACGGCGGCCAATATCGCCAAGTTCGAAGCGCAGCGCCACGAGCTCGAAGCCAAGGCCCATGAGGAGCTTGCGGCGGCGCAGGCTCGCGCGGCCAAGTTCGAGAACTTCAAGCTGGAGATCAAAGCCAAGGCGGGAGCGGAAGGAAAGCTGTTCGGCTCCATCGGCACGGCCGACATCGCCGAGGCGGCGGTCAAAGCGGGACAGCCGATTTCGCGCAGCGAAGTGCGCATGCCGACCGGACCGATCCGCTCCACCGGCGAGCATCAAGTCCAGTTGCATTTGCACACCGACATTGATGTGACCTTGACGGTCACAGTCGTCGCCGAAGAGTAGCGGCCGGCAAAGCCGCGGCGCGCAGGCTTTGCACATGGCCACTCGCCTTACCAATCAATCGTTGGGCTCGACCGCGGCGGGCGATGGCCTGCGGCTGCCGCCGCAATCCGTCGAGGCCGAGCAGGCGGTGCTCGGCGGACTGATGCTCGATTCCGCGGCGTGGGATCAGGTCGCCGACCGGGTGCTCGCCGAAGATTTCTACCGCAAGGACCACCGGCTCATTTTTGCGGCCGTCGCCGGCCTGATCGAGCGCAACCAGCCCTGCGACGCGGTGACCCTCTCAGGGCATCTGGATGCGCAGGGACTGCTCGATCAAGTGGGCGGCCTGTCCTATCTCGGATCGCTGGCGCGCGACACACCCACCGCCGCCAACATCCGCGCCTATGCGGACATCGTCCGCGAGCGATCGGTCCTCCGGCAGCTGATCACGGCGGGAAACCTCATCGTCGGCAGTGCGCTCGAGCCGGAAGGCCGGGAAGCGCGCGAAATCGTCGACGCTGCGGAACGCGCGGTATTCGAGATCGCCGAGCGCGGCTCGCGCGGCAAGGTTGGATTCAGGACCGTCAAGAGCATCCTGCCGGACGTCGTCAACCGAATCGACGAACTCTATCATTCGGACGGGAAGCTCACCGGCATCTCCACCGGCTTCAAAAAGCTCGATGAAATGACCGGCGGCCTGCAGCCCGGTGATTTGATCATCGTCGCCGGTCGACCGTCCATGGGCAAGACCGCGCTCGCCGTCAACATCGCCGAGAACGCGGCGCTCGGATCGAACAAATCGGTGGCGATTTTCAGCATGGAAATGTCGGCCGAATCGCTGACATTGCGCATGATTTCCTCGCTGGGAAGGATCAACCAGGGCCACTTGCGTTCCGGCCGATTGCACGAGGACGACTGGCCGCGCATCGATTCGGCGATGACGCAGCTCGGCGGCGCCAATATCCACGTGGACGAGACGCCGGCGCTTAGCCCCACCGAAGTGCGCGCACGGGCGCGGCGTTTGAAGCGCGAGCGCGGCCTCGATTTGATCGTGGTCGATTATCTGCAGCTCATGCAGGTCTCGGGCACCAAGGAGAATCGCGCCACCGAGATCTCCGAGATCTCGCGTTCGCTCAAGGCCCTTGCCAAGGAATTGAAGGTGCCGGTGATCGCCTTGTCGCAGTTGAATCGCGGCGTGGAGCAGCGCGTCGAGAAGAAACCGGTGATGTCGGATCTGCGCGAGAGCGGAGCCCTCGAACAAGATGCGGATTTGATCTTGCTCATTTACCGCGAAGAGGTGTACGACCCCAACACCACGCGCAAGGGCATCGCCGACATCATCATCGCCAAGCAGCGCAACGGCCCCACCGGCGATGTGCAGCTCACCTTCCTCGGGCAGTACACCAAGTTCGAGAACTACGCGCCGGAGTCCTACGCCGAGGGTGTATTTCGATGAGACCCCGGTGACACCGCTGGTGAGTGCGACGGTCGATACCGGCGCGCTCGAACACAATTTGCAGACGGTGCGGCGCTTTGCGCCGCGATCCCGCGTCATGGCGGTGATCAAGGCGAATGCCTATGGACATGGACTGGTTGCGGTCGCGCGCGCGTTGCAAGCGGCGGATTCGTTCGCCGTGGCGCGGGTCGATGAAGGACTCACGCTGCGAAACGCCGGCATCGGCAAGCGCACCGTGCTGTTGGAGGGAGTCTTCGACCGCGAACAATTGGACGCGGCCGCCGCCGCCGGCTTTGAACTGGTGGTGCATACCATCGAGCAAGTCGACTTGCTGCGAGCGGCGCGGGCCGGAGCGAATTTCAACATTTGGTTGAAGCTCGACAGCGGCATGAATCGTCTCGGCTTCAAAGGTGCGGCGTTCGACGCGGCGCTCGCGGCCTTGAGCGCTTTGCCCGCGGTCAAGTCCCCGGTCAATCTGTTCACGCACCTGGCCTGCGCCGACTCGCCGGAACTCTCGGTTACGACCGATCAGCTCGCCCGCTTCGCCCGCGCCACCGACTCGCTGCCCGGCGAGCGCAGCATCGCCAATTCCGCCGGCATGCTTAATTTTCCGCAGGCGCAGGCGGATTGGGTGCGGCCGGGATTGCTCTTGTACGGCGTGTCTCCGTTCGCCGGCTCGATCGGCGCGGACCACGGGCTCGAGCCGGTGATGACGCTGCATTCGCACCTGATCGCTCTCAAGGATCTCGCGGCGGGTGAGCAGGTGGGCTACGGCGGCGATTGGACGGCACGCCGGCCGACGCGCCTGGCGGTGGCCGCGGTCGGCTACGGCGACGGCTACCCGCGCAGCCTGGCGGGAGGCTCGCCGGTGTTGGTCAACGGCGAACGCGCGCCGCTCGCCGGTCGCGTCTCGATGGACATGATCGGCATCGACGTCACCGATCTCAAAAGACCGCCGCGCCTGGGCGATCCGGTGATTCTGTGGGGCAGCGGGTTGCCGGTGGAGGAGATCGCGGTGTGGGCGGACACCATAACGTACGAACTGCTGTGCGGAATCAGCCAGCGGGTGGCGGTGACGCTGCGCTGACCGGCATGTCGTCCATTCGCGACAGCGTCTCCACATTGCCGGATGTGCTGCCTCGTACCCGGGAGTCAATCATGCGACACTATTAGGAGAGGCCAACTACGGATGCCACGCGATGCCAACGCGCCATCGAACCGCCGACCAGAGAGGTCGTAATGTCCACCGAAAGATTTTTGCGGCATCCCTTGCGCTTCACGGCTGCCTGGCGTGAGCTGCGGTATTCAAGAAAGGCTGCGCGTCTGGCGCTGGACCGTTATCAAGGGCTGCAAGCCGAGCGGCCGGATCTCACGGGCCGAGCGCTCTATGAGGCCTACGTGTGCGACCGCAACGCGATCGAGGCATCGGCCGCTCGAGTGATTCTGCAGCGCGCGGAGGCGAGTTTTGCAATGTGGCCGGCCGACCGCGACCTGAAATTCATGGACGTTTTAAAATACCTGGTGATTTCGGAATACCTGGTATCGCACCCCAAGCGAGGGGGCACCTCGATCAACATGGCGCGCATCATCGAGCAGGTTATTCCTCGGGAGCTTTGATAACCGCTCGAGCAACCCTGGCGCGCACGCAACCAGCCGAACTCCCGGCGAGCGTGCGGTTTGCTGATCGAAACCATGTCATAAAAGCGCTGTAACTAACTATATTTAAAGTATTTGTTATAGTACAATAGCAATTGTGATTCGAATCCCTGCGAGTAGGTAGCGGCCACCATGCCGAGAGAAAATCTGCGCGCGACTCAAACTGTGATCGGCGCAGCGCTGTCAGTTGTGATGCTCGCGTTGTGCTCCTCATCGGCACCGGCGGGTGAGAGGTCATCATCCGATTACGATCTGATCATCGAGCACGGTCGAGTCGTCGACGGCACCGGGGCGCCGTGGTATGCGGCGGATGTGGGCATTCGCGCCGGGCGTATCGCGGCCATCGGCCGTCTCGACCAGGCGCGGGCGAAGCAGCGCATCGACGCGGCGGGGCGGATCGTGGCGCCCGGATTCATCGACATGCTGGGCCAGTCGGAACTCACGGTGCTCGTCAATCCGCACCTGCCCTCGAAGGTATTCCAGGGCATTACCACCGAAATCACCGGCGAGGGCAACTCGGTCGCACCGGTCAACGAGGCGATCGCGAAGCAGGAGGCGGCAAAATTCGCGCACTATCAAATCAAGCAGGATTGGAAGGATTTCGCCGGCTATTTCGCGCGGCTCGAACGCGCGGGGTTAGGCATCAACATGGCCTCTTACGTGGGCGCCACCACGGTGCGCGAGATGGTGGTGGGCTATGGCGATCGGGCCGCCACGCCAAGTGAACTCAAGCGCATGCAGGACCTCGTGGCCGATGCCATGCGCCAGGGCGCTGTCGGGGTCTCGAGCTCGCTGGAATACGCCCCGGCGCCGTACGCGAGCACCGAGGAGTTGATCGCGCTCGCGCGCACGGCTGCCGAGTTTGGCGGTATCTATGCGACGCACATGCGCTCGGAGCAAGAGGCGATCATGCCCGCGCTCGAGGAGACCATCCGCATCGGACGCGACGCGCATATCCCGGTCGAGATCTGGCACCTGAAGGCCGGCGGGGTCAATAATTTTGGATTGATGCCGGAAATTGTCGCGCGCATCGATCGCGCGCGCGCCGCCGGTGTCGACATCGCGGCGGACACCTATGCGTATCCTGCGTGGGAGAATGAGATGTCGGCGTTCATTCCACCCTGGGCGCACGACGGCGGCGACGCCAAGCTGGTCGAGCGGTTGAAGGACCAGGCGGTGCGCGCGCGCCTTAAGAAAGAACTCGCCGCCGTATCCACGGATTGGGACAACGAATGGCAGTCGGTTGCGGGCCCGGAGGCGATTCAGATTTCGACCGTGCTCAATCCGAAGCTGCTCGGAATCCAGGGCCGCACGCTCGCCGACATCGCCAAATCGCGCGGCACGGATCCGATGGATACGTTGTTCGACATTCTGGTCGAGGATGAGGCACACACCTATGTGGCGGTGTTCGCCATGAGCGAGCCGGACATCGCCCTGGCTGCGGTGCAACCGTGGGTGTCGTTCTGCAACGACAGCGAGGGTACGGCGCCGGACGGACTGCTCGGCAAGCAGTTCCCGCATCCGCGCGCCTACGGAACTTTTCCACGGGTGCTGCGCAAGTACGTGCGCGAGGAGCGGCGCATGCGCCTGGAGGAGGTCATCCGCAAATTCACCAGCCTGCCGGCGTCACGCATGCGCCTCGACGACCGCGGCGTGCTCAAGGCCGGTATGTGGGCCGACGTCGTGGTGTTCGATCCCGAGACAATTACCGACCGCGCGACTTTTTCCGCGCCGAATCAGCTCTCGGTCGGCATGCAGTGGGTGCTGGTGAACGGGGTACCCGTCGTCGCAGACGGCGCGGCGACCAGCGCGCTGCCCGGTCGCGTGCTGCGCGGGCGCGGCTTCAAAAACTAGCATTCAAGGGATTTATGTGCGCTAACTCACCCACGCCGAAGCGCCGTGCGCCTATAATTTACAGGCTGTTGGGAGGGCGATTTTAGAATGAGGACACATGGAACCGACCGATACCGGGCACGCTGATTATTTCCATAAAGTGGTTGACTGCCAGTGGGCCTGCCCGACGCACACCGATGTCCCCGAATACATCCGGCTGATCGCTCAAGGCCGGTTCACCGACGCGTATATGGTGAATCGCGCGTCCAACGTGTTTCCGGGCATTCTGGGCCGCGTCTGCGACCGCCCCTGCGAGCCCGCCTGCAGGCGCGGGCGGATCGAGAGCAAGCCGGTGGCCATATGCCGGCTGAAGAGGGTCGCGGCCGATCACCGGGACGACATCAGCGCGCTGCTGCCGCGCGCCCCGGAGCAGAAGAACGGCAAACACGTCGCCTGCATCGGCGCAGGGCCGGCATCGCTCACCGTGGCGAACGATCTGTTGCCGTTAGGGTACCAAGTGACAATTTTCGAGCAATTCGCCGTCGCCGGCGGATTGATGCGCACCAATATCCCGGCCTTCCGCCTGCCGGCCCACGTGCTCGATGAGGAAATCGGCTACGTCACCAATATGGGCGCCGACCTGCGTCTGAACTCACCCGTCGGCAGCATGAAGCAGCTGCTCGAATCCCGAGAATTCGACGCGGTGTTCGTCGGCACCGGCGCACCGAAAGGCAAGGAACTCGAGCTGCCCGGACGCCATGACAGCAAGCGCATTCACATCGGCATCGCCTGGCTCGAATCGGTCGCCTTCAAGCACATCGAGACCATCGGCGCGCGAGTGCTCATCATCGGCGTGGGCAACACGGCCATGGACTGCTGCCGCACCTCGATGCGCCTCGGCGCCAAGGACGTCAAAGTCATGGCGCGCAAGCCGCGCCAGTTCTTCAAGGCCTCGGCGTGGGAACTCGAGGACGCCGAACAGGAGACCGTTCAGATCGTGGTCAATCGGGCGCCGAAGAGTTTCGTGGTCGAGAACTGCGAGCTCAAGGGGATGCTGTTCGAGCACCTCGAATATGAACTGCGGGATGGGGAAATCACCGGGACCCGCGTACGCGGCGAAGAGTTCTACCCCTGCGACGACGTCATCCTCGCCATCGGTCAGGAAAACGCCTTCCCGTGGATCGAGCGCGACATCGGGATACAGTTCAGCCGCTGGGACCTCCCGGCGGTGGATAAACACACCTTTCAGTCGACCCGCGCCGAGGTGTTTTTCGGGGGCGATGCCGCGTTCGGTCCCAAAAACGTCATCTGGTCGGTGGAGCACGGCCACCAGGCCGCCATCTCGGTGCACAAGTACTGCATCGGCGAACCGGTTTCGACCCGCATGCCGCGCGGGGTGACGCTGGAAAGCCGCAAGATGGGCATGCACGAATGGTCCTACAAGAACGAGTACAACGCCGCCGAGCGCCGCTTGGTACCGCACGTCGGATTGATCGAGAGATTCAAGAAGATCAACGTGGAGGTCGAATTGGGGTTCACCGCCGAGCAGGCCGCGCTCGAGGTGCAGCGCTGCCTGAACTGCGATGTGCAAACGGTGTTTGCGGCGAAGCTGTGCATCGAGTGCGATGCCTGCATCGACATCTGTCCGGTCGACTGCCTCACCATTGCGCCGAACGGCACGGACGCGGAACTGCGCTCGAGATTGAAGGCGCCGGCGCTGAATGTCGAGCAGGCTCTGTACGTGTCGAGCCCGCTGCCGCACACCGGGCGCGTCATGGTCAAGGACGAGGACGTCTGCGTGCATTGCGGCCTGTGCGCCGAGCGCTGCCCGACCGCCGCCTGGGACATGCAGAAATCCACGATTAAAATTCCTCTGGCCGAGGATGAGGGCAAGACATGCCGAAGCTAACCGCCGCGCCGGATCGAGTGAACGACTTCGTCGTCAAGTTCGCGAACGTCAATGGCACGGGCTCCGCGAGCGCGAATTCGCTGATCATGAAGAGCATTTTCCGCATGGGCGTGCCGGTGACCGGAAAGAATTACTTTCCATCGAACATCCAGGGTCTGCCGACCTGGTACGAAATTCGCGTGACCCGCCAGGGCTATGCCGCACGCGCCGGCCGGGTCGACATCATGGTGGCGATGAATGCCGAGACGTACGCGAAAGACGTGCGTGAAGTCGTTTCGGGCGGCTACCTGATCTACGACGCGACCTGGCCCCGCAGTGCGCTATTGCAGCGGGGCGACATCACGGTCATCGGTGTGCCGTTGGCGAAAATGGTGAATGAAAACTTCGACGGCGTGCGCAATCGCATATTGCTGAAGAACATCGCCTATGCCGGCCTGCTGGCCGCACTGCTCAACCTCGACCTTGAAGTCATCGACGGTTTAATGCGTCAAAACTACGGCAAGAAGCCGAAGCTGCTCGATGCCAACACCAAGGCGCTGCGTCTGGGATACGACTACGCCAAGCAGCACCTCTCGTGCCCGCTGCCGCTGCGGGTGGAGCACATGGACAAGACGCGCGGACACATCATGATCGACGGCAACACCGCCGCGGGCTTGGGTTGCGTGTACGCGGGTGCGACCGTGGGGGCCTGGTATCCGATCACCCCGTCCACCTCGTTGATGGATGCGTTCAAGGGATTCTGCGAGCGCTATCGGGTTGATCCGGGCACCGGCGCGCGTAACTTCGCAGTGATCCAGGCCGAGGACGAATTGGCGGCAATCGGCATCGTGTTGGGTGCCGCCTGGAACGGCGCGCGAGCCTTCACTCCGACCAGCGGACCGGGAATCTCGCTGATGAACGAATTCGTGGGACTCGCGTACTACGCCGAAGTGCCTTGCGTGATTTTCGACGTGCAACGGGTCGGTCCGTCCACCGGCATGCCGACGCGCACTCAGCAATCGGACATTATGCTGTGCGCCTACGCCTCGCACGGCGACACCCGGCACGTGCTGCTGTTTCCGGCGAATCCGGAGGAATGCTTCTACATGGCGGTGCAGGCCTTCGATTTGGCCGAGCGCCTGCAGACACCGGTCTTCGTCCTCTCCGATCTGGATATCGGCATGAACGATTGGATGTGCCGCGATCTGAAATGGGACGATGCCTACCGGCCCGACCGCGGCAAGATGCTCTCGGCGGAGGAATTGGCCGGTCTCGACAAATTCTATCGCTACGTGGATCGGGACGACGACGCGATTCCCTACCGCACTTTGCCCGGCGTGAATCCCAAGGGCGCCTACTTCACCCGCGGTTCGGGCCATAACCAATACGGCGGCTATACGGAAGATTCGGCCGAGTATCAAGTGGTGCTCGATCGACTGAAGCGCAAGTTCGTCAATGCGGCCAAGTACGTGCCGAAGGCCATATTGACCGGCAAGGGCGACAACCAGATCGGCATCGTGAGCGTCGGCAGCTGCGACGGCGCGGTGCGCGAGGCGATCGACGTGCTCGATCGCCAGAAGCTTCACCTCGATTACCTGCGGCTGCGGGCATTCCCGTTCGGCAGCGATGTGGAGAAATTCCTGAGCTCGCACAGCACGATTTTCGTGGTCGAGCAGAATCGCGACGCGCAATTGCGCTCGCTTCTCACCCTCGAGACGGCGGTTGAGAAATCCAAACTCAAATCCATCTTGAGCTATAGCGGGTTTCCCATGTCCTGCGGACCCATCGTCGACGGCATTCGCGCGGCGCTCGCAGAGGAGCCGCGGTTGTCGGCGGTCACCACCAACAGTACCCGCTGAAGGGTATTGGCGAGAGCACCATGTCATTCATCAATAAGCCCAAGGTCGCACACCCTTCATTGCCCACCAACGCGCTCGGTCTGACGCGCCGCCAGTACGAAGGCGCCATGTCCACTCTGTGCGCCGGCTGCGGACACGATTCGATCACCGCCGCGATCATCGAAGCCTGCTGGGGACTCGATATGCGGCCCGAACAATTGGTCAAACTCTCCGGAATCGGCTGCTCCTCCAAGACCACCGCTTATTTCGTGAGCGGTGCGCATGGCTTCAATGCCGTCCACGGGCGCATGCCCTCGATCGCGAGCGGCGCGAACGCGGCCAATCGCGAACTGACCTACCTCGGCATTTCCGGAGACGGGGATTCCCTGTCGATCGGCTTGGGACAATTGGTGCACGTGATCCGCCGCAACGTGAACATGCTTTATTTGATCGAGAACAACGGCGTGTACGGCCTCACCAAGGGTCAGTTCTCGGCCTCGGCGGATATTGGAACTCAGGCGAAGAAGGGCGACGTCAACCAGACTCCGCCCATCGATCCGGTGCTGCTCGCGCTGTCGCTCGGCGCCACCTTCGTTGCGCGCGGTTTTTCCGGAGACAAGGCGCAGCTGGTGCCCTTGATTCAAGCGGGACTCCGCCACAACGGATTCGCGCTCATCGATGTGCTCTCGCCCTGCGTCACTTTCAACGATCATGAGGGCTCCACCAAGAGCTACATCTTCACGCGCGAGCACTATCACGCGGCGATGGAGGCGGACTTCGTGCCTCCGGCGGCCGAGATCGCCGTCGATTATCCGGTCGGAGAGTCGATACCGGTGCAACTGCACGACGGCAGCCGCGTCCTTCTGCGCAAGCTGGATGCCAGCTACGATCCGACCGATCGCAGCGCGGCCTATGCCTTCATCGACGGCAAGCTCAAGCAAAAGGAATTCGTGACCGGGCTGATCCACATCAACGAATCGAGCACCACCGAGTTTCACACGCTGAACAAATCGAGCGCGGTGCCCCTGAATCGCATCCCGTACGAAACGCTGTCCCCCGGCAGCGGCGAGCTCGACAAATTGATGGGCGGCTACCGCTGATGCCCGGGAGCCTGTCTGAGTATTCCGCGGCCACGGGGAATACTCAGACAAGCTCTGCTCCTAACGCGGCGCGCCCTCGGCCTGCCGCGTACCGTTGCGCTAAAGTGGGGTTTGCAACTTTTCCGGCCCAGCCGTGTTATGGGTCTAAGCGACCACATTCAAGTGCAAATGCCACCCCCGGAGCCCGGCAGCTCGAACGAGTTCACGACCTTTATGCGTGCCTATCAGGATATGGTTTTCTCGACCGCGGCCCGATTGGCCGGGGACGATGCGCAGGCGGAGGATATTTCGCAGGCGGTGTTCCTCAAGGCCTTCGAAAACTTCGATCATCTGCGCGCGAGCCCCGCGGCGGGCGGTTGGCTCAAGACCGTTGCCACCAATCTCGCGCTCAATCACCTCACGCGCTACCGCAGGCGCTGGCGGCTGTTCTCCGAGATGAGGCCGGCAGGTGAAGACGATGGGTCGATGCAGGATGCGCCGGAGCCGGAGCCGGAACTGCCGCCATCGGACACGCTGCTCGCGGATCTTGGCGCCGCGCAACGGCGGGCGGCGATCGACGGCGCGCTGAAGCGCCTGCCCGCGCATCAGCGGCTGCCGCTGGTGCTTTATCACTTCGAGGAAATGTCCTACGAGGAAATCGCGCTGCGGTTGCGCGTCTCTCTCGCCAAGGTCAAGACCGATATTCGGCGCGCCCGCGCCGCGCTGCTGCCGATGCTCCGGTCGCAGGGTGTCTCATGAGCGAGCCTTGCGAGGCGCAACGGGGATTGGAGCGTTTGCTCGACCGCTCCCTGCGCGAACTGCCGGTGCGCCGGGCGCCCGCCACCTTGGAGTCGCGTGTGCTCGCCGAGTTGGCACGCCGCGCCGCGCTGCCGTGGTGGCGCCGTAGTTTCGCGCACTGGCCGCAGGCGGCACGCGCCGTGTTCGTGTCGATGTGCGTGATCCTTGTGGGTCTGGCCTTCGCCGCAGGCGGCTGGGCCGCGTCGGGCTTGAGATCGCTGCATGCGGCCGGCGTGTGGCCGATGCCTTGGGCGCGCGAGGCGGTGGCGGTCATGGGGGTTGCGCAATGGCTGTCGGGGGAGCTCGCGCGTGCCATTCCGCCGGATTGGATCTATGGCGGCCTGGCTGCGGGCGCGCTGTTGTATACGGTGTTGTTCGGACTGGGCGTCGCCGCCTATCGCACGCTGTATCTTGATCAGGAAATGGCAGCTAAGCACAGATCATGAATACATTCCGTTGGCAACGACTCGCATTATGGCTCCTGGTGCTGCTGCCCGCTTTGGGTGCGATCGAGCGCGCGCAAGCCGCGCCACCATCCGACGACACGCCGCCGAGCGCCGCCGCAGCGGCTGAGGACTCGCCGGCGCGCGATGCGTCTGTGGCTCTCGACTCGGACGAGCGGGCGGGCGGGGCACGGCTCGGCCGGCGTCACCGCCACGGCAACAGTGTGGTCAGCATTGGGCACGACTCCATTTTGCGCGCCGATGAGCATGCCGACTCCGTGGTATCGATCTTCGGCTCCTCGACCAGTGCGGGCGAAGCGGGGGACGTGGTGTCAATCCTTGGCGATACCCGGGTCAGCGGACCGGTCAAAGACAGCGCGGTCGCGGTGTTGGGCGACACCTACGTCGACAGCCCGGTCGACGGCAGTGTGGTCGCCGTCGTGGGGAACGTCGAACTGGGGCCGCATGCCGACATCGGGGGCGATGTGGTCGCGGTCGGCGGCATGGTGAAGCGCGATGCGGCCTCGATCATTCACGGTGACGTCAACAGCATCGCCGGCGGCGCTGCCGGCGCGGCGTGGCTGCGGCCGTGGATCGATCATTGTTTGCTTTACGCAAGACCGTTGGCTCTGGCCCCGGGGATTGGATGGGCCTGGGGCCTGGCGTTCGCCCTCTGGGCGCTGTACCTGGGCCTCGCACTGCTGTTTCGCGAGGCCATTGCGGAGTGCGTGAACACCCTCGAGACACAACCCGGCACCACCGCGTTGGCTGCGCTGCTCACTCTGCTGCTGATACCCGTGCTGTTGGTGTTGTTGTGTATCACGGTGATCGGACTCGTCGCCGTGCCGTTTCTCGGGTTCGCATTGTTCTGCGCGGGGCTGTTCGGCAAGGCCGTCATGCTCGCGTGGTTGGGCCGTCGCTGTCTCGGCGGGAACCGCGAGGGCGCGCTCGGGCATCCCGCATTTGCGGTGCTCATCGGCGGTGCAATCGTATTGGCGCTGTACTGCGTGCCGGTGCTGGGCATCGTGGTCTACAAGCTGCTCGGTCTGCTCGGGTTGGGTGCGGTGGCCTACACGCTCGCACTTACCGTGCAGGCGCAGCGCGCATCGCAGGCGGACCCTGCGCGCTCCGCCGCCGCGGCGCCGGAGGCGGCCAGTCCGGACGCCGCACATGTTTCTGCTGCGGCGGAGACAAGGGCCGGCGGAGCGGCGGCGGCTGCCGGGCCGGACATCACGGCGGCGCTGCCGCGCGCCGGATTTTGGGTTCGCATGCTGGCACTGCTGCTCGACGCATTGCTGGTCGGGTTTCTGATGAGCGTGCTGCATCATGTGTTCAAGCTCGAACTGCTGGTGCTCGCCGCCTATGGAGCGGTCATGTGGAAAATGCGCGGCTCGACGATCGGCGGCATGGTATTCGACTTGCGGGTCGTACGCCTGGATGGGCGGCCCATAGATTGGGAGACCGCGATCGTGCGCGCGCTTGGCTGCTTTCTGTCTTTGGCGGTCGCGGGCCTCGGATTTTTCTGGATCGCCTTTGATCACGGAAAACAGGCGTGGCACGATAAGATAGCCGGCACGGCGGTGGTGCGCGTGGCGAAGAGCGCGCCGTTGCCGGGATGAGCGCTATGCCGGCATCCGGCGCCGCACCGATGGCCGCCCGGACCGGCTGTCTGCCGGCGCCTGGCCAGGGTGCAAAGGCTAGCTTTCGAAGAACCCCATTTTCACGCCCGCGAGCTGCACCACGTCGTTATCGTTGAGCCGACGGGCCTGCGGACCGATGGGCACGCCGTTGACGAGCGGATAGTCGCCTTCCTTTTCGCTGTCGACGTGCACGATGAAGTAGCCTTCGGCGCGGCGCGTAATGGCGGCGACCTGAACGCCGGGCCTGCCGAGGGTGGTGAGCGCCTTGGTCAGTTCGAGTTCGCGGCCGGCGAACGCGCCGCTCAGCACTTGTAGTTTCGCCTTCGGGAGGGCGGTGGCGTTCTCCGGCACGCCGCCCGGGCCGGCAGGGCGCTTGGCCGCGATGGCCTTGGCCGCCTGATCGACCGCAACGCCGACCCGCCGAATCCGCTCTTCGCCCTGCGAACTCGGCGTGATGACCATCGTCTTTTCGAATTCGTCCTGCTCGGCCTCGCCATCCTGGCTGTCGACGAAGCGCAGCTGGTGGTGTCCGACCGTGATGACATCGCCGTGCTGCATGGCGTGCTTCTTTATCAGCTTGCCATTGACGTAGGTGCCGTTGGTGCTGTTCAAGTCCTCCAGGAAGGAGTCGTTGAGAATATTGATGATGAGCGAATGGTGTCCGCTCACCGCCGGATTATCGATGCGAATATCGTTATCCGGAAGGCGCCCTATGGTGTAGCGCTCCTTGTTCATGTTGTATTCCGCGAGGACTTGACCATCCAAGCTGAGCATCAGGCGTGCCATGCAGACTCCAATTTGCTAGCCGAACCATCCCAATATTTTGTCAAATATACGCCGGTGTGCGGGGAACGGCTCAGCCACGTGTGCCATGATGACCGACACATTGTCCCGCCCGCCATTGTCGTTCGACAGCTGAATCAATTGCTTAGCAACCGTATCAAGATTAGCACTAAAGGTGCTGATTGTTAAGTGAATATCCTCATCTTCAATCATGTCCGAAAGGCCGTCTGAGCAAAGCACATAATAGTCGCTCTTTTGGACCGGCTCCTCGTGGATCTCGACCTCGACATTCTGCTCGACTCCGAGCGCCCGTGTAACATAATTCTTGTTGGTGGCGCGCTGCGCCTCCTGCTGTGAATAAAAACCCCGATCGACCAATTCCTGCAGCAGCGAATGATCCAGGGTCATCTGTTCGAAGCGGTTGTCGCGCAGCCGATACAGGCGCGAATCGCCGACGTGCGCGATCGACATCTTATTGTCGTGGAACAGACAGGCCACCACGGTCGTACCCATGCCTTCACATTGCGGCTGGGTCTTGGAGGTGTGGTAGATGATTTTATTGGCTCTGTGAATCGCGTCACGCAAGATGATGCTGGGGCGCGTCAATCCGGTCTCCGGGTCGCGCACGGAGAGATCCTCGCGGCTCAGTGCATCGCGCACCAGATTGATGATGGTTTTGACCGCGATTCCACTCGCGACCTCGCCCGCATTGTAGCCGCCCATGCCGTCGGCCAGGACGAACAAACCGATATCGGCCTCCGCGCCGATCATGTCCTCGTTGTGCTCGCGGACCTTGCCGGTGTCGGTGAGCGCTACGCTGGTGATTTTCCCCCGCAAACTCATGATCGCAACTTCGCTTTTAAAATCTTATCGTGACATTCGGTCATCGCGGCGCGCTCGGCATGCTCGCGCGACACTCATCCAAAGCGGCCGCCATTTGTCCGCCCGAATCGAACCGCGCTTCGGGATTCTTGGCCAACGCACGATCGACGATGCTTTCCACGCAGGCCGGCAGATCCGGCCGGAAGGCGCGCAACGGCGGGTGCGGCGCCTCGGCGATTTGCTGCATCAACCCGGTCATCGAATCGGCCGTAAAGGGCAGCTGGCCGGTCAGCAATTGAAACAAGCTAACACCCAGGGAAAACAAGTCCGAGTGACCAGTCACAGTTCGCCCTTCGAGCTGCTCCGGCGACATGAACGAGGGCGTGCCGAGCACAATGCCGGTGCGAGTGCTGCCGGCGCCCGTCAAGCGCGCGATTCCGAAGTCGGTGATCTTGAGCACATCGGCGCTTGGGTCGTACATGATGTTCGCCGGTTTGATATCCCGGTGCACCACCTGCTGCTTGTGCGCAAATCCCAAAGCTTGCGCCGTGCGCCCGATCAGATCGAGCACGGTGCGCGCCTCCAGAAGCGTATTGGACGTTGAAAATTCGCTCAAATGACGGCCCTTCAAGTACTCCATGGCGATATACGCGAGCCCGCGTTCCTCGCCGACATCATAAATGGTGACGATGTTCGGATGATTGAGGCGTCCCGCAGTTTCGGCCTCGCGAAAGAACCGTGTTCTCGCTTCGGCGAGTTCGGTATCGCTGAATTCGCTGGCGAGCGGGATGGCCTTGATCGCGACCAATCGATTGATGGCCGAATCGCGGCCCAAGTAGACGATGCCCATGGCACCGCGACCGATTTCGCGCTCCAGTTGGTAGCGGCCCAGGCGCTGCATCGCGGCGGCAGAGCCGGCGAGTTCCCGCGCCGCCTGACCGTTCGCCGCGGCGCCGGCCGGGCGCGGTCCGGCCGCCGCCGTCACGGTGGCAGCGGCTGGCCCGCTTGCCCGAATCGCGGCCGGCGAGCGCGCTGCGCTCGCGGCCGGGGCCGCCGCAGTCGATTTGGTGCGTTCCGCGTCCATCAGACGCCGCAATCTCGCGGCCACATCGCGGTAGGTATTGTCGATGCGCGCCAAATGGCGGTACACGGCGGTAGCCTGGAGGGCACGCCCGCGCCGCTCGAGCTGCGTGCCGAGAGCGTACAGCTCGCCCGCCACCGTATCGCTCGCCTTGCGGCCCTTGAGTTCGGCGAAGCGCTGTTCGAAGTTGTCCAATATCCGCGCGGTGTCGGTTCCCAGCGGGGCGGGCGCTTTCGGCGCAGGAATCACCGGCGCTGCCGAGGAACCCCGTGCCCACAGGTAAAGGCCGCTGCCGCCGCAGAGCAGCGCCGTGCCGGGCAGCCACAGCCAGGAGCTCAAATGAGCGAGTACTCGGAGCAGCAGGTCCAGCCCAAGGATGCCAAAGCCCACAATTGCCGCGATCAGCCCGAATTTGCGCATGCAATAGACATAATCCGTCCACTAAAGTCTTGCAGTATAGGTGATCGGGACGCCCAGGCTGCAATGCTAAGCTCACAAAATCGGCCCCCAAGGTAGCAGAATGCCAAAATTAAAAGAGGTTTTCGTTTGCCAGAACTGTGGAATCGCTTCACCGAAGTGGCAAGGTCAATGCACCGGTTGCGGCGCATGGAACACCCTGGCGGCCGAAGCCCAAGCCCCGGGCCCGCGCCGCGCCGTGGCGGGGCGGGCAAGAGCGGTCCGAGCCGACCTCTCGTCCTTGGCGGCGGAAGCCAGCGTCGATCAGCCGCGTCTGACCACCGGTTCGGCGGAGCTCGATCGAGTGCTCGGCGGCGGCTTGGTTCCCGGGTCGGTGACCTTGATCGGCGGCGACCCCGGGATCGGTAAATCCACGCTGATGCTGCAGGCGGCCGCGGCCCTCAATCAAGCGGGCCCTGTGCTCTATGCGAGCGGCGAGGAATCGCTCAAACAGATCGCCTTGCGCGGGCGCCGGTTGGGCCTTCAGGCTGCAACCGCCCGACTCATCGCCGAAACCCAGGTGGAGCAGATCGTCGGCGCCGCCGCTAGCCTGAAGGCGTGCGTGCTCGTCGTCGATTCGATCCAAACGATGTATTCGGAGCGCATCGAGGCGGCGCCGGGCGCGGTTTCCCAGTTGCGCGAATGCACCGCCGAATTGGTCCGCTTCGCCAAGGGCAGCGGCACCGCCGTATTGCTGGTCGGGCACGTCACCAAGGAAGGCCAGATCGCCGGGCCCCGCGTGCTCGAACACATGGTCGATACCGTGCTGTATTTCGAGAGCGATACCGGCAGCCGCTTTCGCGTGCTGCGATCGGTCAAGAATCGCTTCGGCGCCGCCAATGAAATCGGCGTGTTCGCCATGGTCGAGCAGGGGCTGCGCGAAGTGGCCAATCCTTCCGCGATTTTTCTGTCGCGCCACCCCGAGCCGGTTCCGGGAAGCGTGATCACGGTGATGCGCGAGGGCACGCGTTCTTTGCTGATCGAGGTGCAGGTGCTCGCCGATGCCAGCCTCGGCGCCAATCCGCGCCGCGTGGCCGTCGGGATCGACGGTAACCGCCTCACGATGTTGCTGGCCGTGGCACACCGCCACGCCGGACTGTTGCTGCATGGTCAAGATGTGTTTGCCAACGTGGTCGGCGGCGTTCGGCTGGCGGAAACCGCCGGGGATCTCGCGATCGTGCTGGCCGCGCGCTCGAGTTTGCGCGATCTACCGGTGCCCAATTCGCTGGTCGCGTTCGGCGAATTGGGGCTCGCGGGGGAGATTCGACCCGTGCCGTTCGGCGAGGAACGCTTGCGCGAAGCAGCAAAGCACGGATTCAAGCTCGCGTTGGTGCCCCAGGCGAACGTCCCGAAGCGCGCGCCCGAAGGCATGACGGTGCGCGGTGTGACGCGGCTCAGCGAGGCGCTTGAGGTATCCTTGTGCTAGCTGATCGATCAGCCGGCGGGCGGCGTTCCACATTAAAAAATCAATGGGGGAGGGAGCGATGGCGAGCGAAAAGGTGCACACGGGAAACTGCTTTTGCGGCGAGGTGCGATTCAAGGTGACGGGTCAGCCGGTGGCCATGGGGTATTGCCACTGCGAATCCTGCCGCCACTGGTCCGCCGGACCGGTCAACGCGTTCACATTGTGGAAGCCGGAGGCATTGGTGGTGACGCACGGTGCGGCGAACATCGGCACGTACCACAAGACGCCAATCAGCTACCGCAAATGGTGCAAGCTGTGCGGCGGTCATTTGTTCTCGGAGCATCCGACCATGGGGCTGGTCGACATTTACGCCGCCCTCATTCCGCAGCTGCACTTCGAACCCGGCGTGCACGTGCATTATCAGGAGACCGTGCTGCATATCCACGACGGCAAGCCGAAGCTCAAGGATATGCCCAAGGAAATGGGCGGCTCAGGGATATCCCTGCCCGAGTAGCTCAATTCGGTTGACGCTTGGTGTGCGGCTGCGCTCCGGCACTGCGCAGCGCGGCGACGATGGCCGGCTGATTGCCGGCCATGGCGACTCGGCATCCGCCGGACGCGGGAGAATCCGATGAACAATTCAGCGAAAGAAGGTTCGCTGCTGTCTGCGGTCGCGCTGCGCTGCTGCGCCTGGGCGGAGCGCTGGTTCCCCGATGCCTTCGCATTTGCGGTGCTCGCCGTGGCGGTGGTCGCGGTCGGAGCCGTCGGCATCGGGGCCGCGCCGCTCGCGGTGGCGCAGAGCTTCGGTTCGGGGTTCTGGAGCTTGATTCCCTTCACCATGCAGATGACCTTCATCATCATCGGCGGCTACGTTGTCGCCGACTCGCCGCCCGTCGCAAGACTCGTGCGGCGGCTGGCCGAGATTCCGCGAAGCGGCCGGGCGGCGGTGACGCTGGTGGCGCTGTCGAGCGTCCTGTTGTCGCTCATTCATTGGGGATTGAGCCTGGTGTTCGCGAGCTTGCTGGCCCGCGCTGTCGCGCGGCGCACGGATTTGCGCGTGGATTATCGGGCCGCCGGCGCGGCCGTGTGCGTTGGCGTGGGCTCGGTTTGGGCGCTTGGTCTTTCCTCCTCGGCGGCGCAGCTGCAGGCGAACCCCGGCAGCATGCCGGCGGCGTTGTTCGCCGAAACCGGCGTGATTCCGTTCAGCGAGACCATTTTTTTGTGGCAGTCGATGCTGTGCGCAGTCATCCTGGGCGTAACGAGCACCTTGATCGCCTGGAAATCGGCGCCCGAGGGCGCGCATGCGCAGACGGCGCAGCAGTTGGGAATCGATTTGACGCAGAGTCCGCACGACTTATCGAAGCGCACCAGGCCGGGCGAGTGGCTGGAATACAGCCCGCTTCCGACGCTGTTCATCGCCGCGTTGGGATTGGGCTGGCTGGCGCACGAGTTTTCCGCCAAAGGCGCGGTGGCGGCGATCTCCAGCCTCAACACCTACAATTTCATTTTTATCCTGGCGGGCTTGTTGCTGCAGTGGCGGCCGCGGCGCTTCATCGAATCGGTGGCGCGCAGCGTGCCGGGCGTCGCCGGGGTACTGATTCAGTTTCCGTTCCTCGGGGCGATCGCGGCCATTCTCACCGGTGCGAAGAGCCCCGCGGGACTATCCCTCTCGAGCATGCTGGGGAACGCGTTCACTCAGGTCGCGAGTCACGGCACGTTTGCCCCCATCGTCGGGGCGTACTCGGCGCTGCTCGGCCTGTTCATGCCTTCGGGCGGCGGGAAATGGATCGTCGAAGCGCCCTATGTGATGCACGCGGCCAACGCGCTGCATTATAACCTGGGCTGGGTGGTGCAGATCTACAACGCCGCCGAAGCGCTGCCCAATCTCATCAATCCGTTCTGGATGCTGCCGATACTCGGCATCATGGGATTGCGGGCGCGGGATCTGATCGGCTTCACCTTTGTCCAGTTCGCGATCAATTTGCCGTTGGTGCTCGCGCTGCTGTGGATTCTGGGCGCGACGCTCACGTATCACCCTCCGGCAATCCCTGGTTGAGCGGCGCTCACCGGCCGCTCGGCCTGGCGAGCTCGTGCGTGAGATGCGCCTTCACCGTCGGCCACTCGCGATCGACGATGCTGTATACGCAGGTGTCGCGCAGCGTACCGTTGCCGGCGATTTGATGCTGCCTCAATATACCGTCCAGTTTCGCGCCCAATCTCTCGATGCCGGCGCGGCTTTGCCGATTGAAGAAGTGGGTGCGAAACTCGACCGCAATGCAACGCATCTGCTCGAAGGCGTGGGTGAGCAGCAATAGTTTGCATTCGGTGTTCAGAGCGCTGCGCTGCACGCGCCTGCGGTACCAGGTGGACCCGATCTCCACGCGTCGATTATCGGCGTCGATGTTCATGTACGTCGTCATCCCGACCGCCGCGCCGCTGGATTTTTCAATGACGGCGAAGGGAATCATCGAAGCTTTTTTGTGCAGCTCGAGCCGCCGGTCGATTTCGGCGGCCATTCGATCGGGGGACGGTATGGCGGTGTACCACAAGATCCACAGCTCGCCGTCCTTCACGGCCTCGATGAGTTCGGCGCAATGGACCTGCGAAAGCGGCACCAGCGACACCTGCTGTCCGATCAAGGCAACGGAATTCGCGAAACCCATCATTGACCCTGGTAAACTCGCACAATAATTCAATGCGGTGCCGGCGGCCGAATGCGCACCGTCTTGATGGCGTTATCGCCGGTCTGCAAGACCTCCAGCATGTAGTCCGCGAGCTTCAAAGTGGTGCCCGGTTCCGGAATCGTCTCGAGGAATTCGACGATCAGGCCGTTCAAGGTTTTGGGGCCGTCCGTGGGCAGGTTCCAGCGCATGGAGCGATTCAAGGCGCGGATGGTGGTGGAGGCGTTCGCGATGTAGCTGCCGTCGGCGTCGCGACGCACGTCCTTGTGCATCATGGCGGCGGGGTCGGTGGTGAATTCGCCGACAATCTCCTCGAGGATATCCTCCAGCGTGACCAGACCCTGGATGTCGCCGTACTCGTCCACGACGAACGCCATGCGGCGTTTGTCGCGCTGAAAATTCAGTAATTGGGTGTTCAGGGTGGTGCCCGACGGCACGAAGTAGGCGTCTCGCACGCTGGCCGCCTCGATCAGCCCATCCCGGTCCCAATGGCCGCGTGCGAGCTCGTGCACCACGCGCTTCATGTGCAACACGCCGATGATGCGGTCGATGTCGCCCTGGAACACCGGCAAGCGCGTGTGCTGGCTTTGACGCAGCTGTTCGAGGATCTGGTCCCAGGCGTCGTCGATGTCGATACCGGCGATTTCGGTCCGCGGCACCATGATGTCCTCCACGGTGGCCTTTTCCAGATCGAGAATGCTCACCAACATCTGCTGGTGGCGGTGCGGAATCATGGCACCCGCTTCCGCGACCACGGTGCGCAGCTCCTCGCTGCTCAGGGAATGCGAGGCTTGCTGCGGCGAGACGCCGAGCAGGCGCAGAACACCGTTCGCCAGCAGATTGGTGGCCCACACGAACGGGTACAGCGCCCATAACAACGGCGCGTAGACATAGGCCGCCGGCAGGGCGACACGCTCCGGTCGCAGCGCGCCAAATGTCTTGGGAGCGACCTCGCAGAAGATCAGCAGCACCAGTGTGAGCATCACCGCGCCGAACGCGACCAGGAATTCGCCGCCCAGCCGCAGCGCGATGAAACCGACCAGCATGGGCGATGCCACGTTGACCACGGTGCTCAACAGCAAGATGAGACCGATCAACCGGTCGGGTTTCGCGAGCAGGGTCTCGGCGAGTTTCGCGGCCCGATTGCCGGCCTTGGCTCGATGCCGCAGCCGGTATCGATTCAGGCTCATCAGCGCGGTCTCGCTGCCTGCGAGAAACGCGGCCAGAACCAGCAGGACGCCCAGCGCAGCGAACAATGCACCGGTAGGGATTGGTGTCATTCGTCTACGCGGTCAGCCCCAATGTCGCCCGAGCAGGGTTTCGAGAACGAACTTGGAGCCGAAATACGCCAGGATCAGAAAGCCGAATCCCCACAAGGTCCAACGCACTGCCGCGCGCCCGCGCCAGCCGTAACGGACGCGGCCGAGCAGCAAGACGGCGAATATCACCCAGGCGATGAGCGACAGGATCGTTTTGTGTTGCAGGTGCTGCGCCCACAGATTGGTGACGAAGATGAAGCCGGTCAAAAGCGCGAGCGTCAACAGAATGAACCCGGCGCCGATCAGCCGAAACATCACCTTCTCGAGCAAATCGAGCGGCGGAAGCGCGGTCGGCAGATCGGCGACGCGCCGGGAGTGCAACCGGCGATCCAGGAACACCAGCAGCAGGGCGGTGACGGCGGCGGCGAACAGCAGGGCCGCGGCGCCCATCGAAAGCAGTATGTGCGCGGTGAGCTCCCACCCGGGCGCGGTCTCCCCGACGTACAGGTGTGCGGAACCGACCGCGGCTGCGCCGAATGCCGCGGCACCGAACGCCGCGCACCCCAGCAAGATGGCCCCCAGCACCCGATTCTGTCTTTCGATGGCAATGAGGCACGCCAGCACGCTCAAGGTCCACGCGAGCAGCGAGAGGGCCTCGAGCAGGCCGATCGAAAACTGTCCCTGCGCATGCATCATGTGCACGATGGCGTCGCTGTGAGCGAAGATCGCAGTGAGGGTGATAGCCCACGCGAGGGGTTCCAAGCGCGGATTGCTCACCGTTCGCAGCATCAGCCAAGCACTGGCGGTATAGAGCGCAAACAGGGTAATGGCGAGGGTCACGGCCGCGAAATAATGACACAACGACGCAAGTGCGCCTAGGCGCCTGGTTGCGCCCCGAGAATCCAGCCGCGAACCCTACTATACTATCGGCGATGTTCGACCGTCTTGCTTCCGGCCTATCAAACGCGCTCAAGGCATTGTCCGGCCGCGGCTATCTGAGCGAGGACAATATCGCCGACACCGTGCGGCAGGTCCGGCTCGCGCTGCTCGATGCCGATGTCGCGCTTCCCGTCGTGAAACGCTTCACCGATGCGATCAAGGCTCGTGCGATCGGCATCGAAGTCACCAAGAGCCTCACCCCCGGGCAAGCCTTCATCAAAGTGGTGCACGAGGAGCTGGTGCGCCTCATGGGCGAACCCAGTGCGGGCCTCAACCTGCGCGCGCAGCGTCCGGTCACGGTCATGCTCGCCGGTCTGCAAGGGGCCGGCAAGACCACGACCGCCGGCAAGCTCGCGCGCTGGCTCATCGAAAAACAGAATAAAAAAGTGTTGCTGGCCAGTACCGACGTGTACCGGCCGGCGGCGATTCTGCAGCTTCAAACGCTCGCTTCCCAAGTGGGGGCCGGATTCGCCAGCGGCGATACCGGGGAAGCGCCCGTGGAGATCGCCAGGCGCGCCTTGAACGAGGCGACGCTGCAGGCGTATGACGTGCTGTTGCTCGATACGGCCGGACGCCTGCACGTCGATGCCGAGATGATGGCCGAAGTCAGGGCGTTGGAAGCCGCGATCAAGCCCCACGAACGGCTGTTCGTCGTCGACAGCATGGCGGGACAGGATGCGGTCAACGCGGCCAAGGCGTTCAACGAAGCATTGAGTCTGACCGGCGTGATACTCACCAAGGCCGACGGTGATGCGCGCGGCGGAGCGGCACTATCGGTGCGGCAGGTCACCGGCAAACCGATACTGTTTGTCGGTACCGGCGAGAAATCCGAGGCCCTCGAGCTGTTCCTGCCGGAGCGGATCGCTTCCCGGATCCTCGGCATGGGCGATGTGCTGTCGCTGGTCGAGCAGGTCCGGGAGCAGGTCGATCAGGAAAAGGCCGAGAAGTTCGCCAACAAGATCAGCAAAGGCAAATCTTTCGATCTTGCGGATTTGCGCGACCAATTGAGTCAGTTGCAGAAGATGGGCGGCATGAGCGCGCTGCTGGACAAGTTGCCGGCGCAAATGCAGGCGAATGCCGCCGCCGCGGCCGGCGCGATGAATCCGAAGATGCTCAAGCGGCAGATGGGGATCATCGATTCGATGACTCCACGCGAGCGCCGGCGCCCGGAAATGATCGATGGGTCGCGAAAACGACGCATAGCAGCAGGTGCGGGCGTGCAATTGCCCGAGGTCAATCGCCTGCTGAAGCAGTTCGATCAGATGCAAAAGACCATGAAAAAGCTCGCCAAGGGCGGAATGCTCAAGAACATGATGCGCGGCATGGGCGGCCGGCTGCCCCCGGGATTTGGCCCAAAGCCGTAATTTGACGTCCGGGCATGCTTTTTGTTGCCCTTAGGGCCTCGGATTCATTACAATTAGCGGCTCGGCATTGCAAGGTGAAAAAAGATGGTGACGATCCGTTTGACTCGACGCGGCGGCAACAAGACGCCGTTCTATCACGTTGTGGTGACCGATAGCCGCAAACGCCAAGGCGGCACCAGCCTCGAGAGTGTTGGGCTCTTTAATCCGGTCGCGCGCGGCGCGGAAATCAAGCTGCGCTTGAATGTGGCTCGCATCGAGCACTGGCTGAAGCAGGGCGCGCATATGTCGGATCGGGTCAAGCATCTGTTGACCGTGTTTCGCAAACAGGCTGCATAAGGAATCCCAAAGAGGACACCGGGGGCTTAGGATGAGCGGCGAAGCTTCCTCGCTCATCGAGTCTGAGGCGCTCATCGAGCTCGGAGTCGTGGGTGCGCCCTTTGGAGTACGCGGTTGGGTCAAAGTTCGCTCGCACACGGAACCCCCTGAACGCTTGCTGGAACACCGCAACCTGCAGCTGCGCCTGGGAGGCAACTGGCGGGCGTACAGAATCGACGCGAGCGGCCGCAGCGGCGGACAGCTGACCGTCAAGCTGGCCGGTGTGGAGGATCGCGACGCGGCGGCGGCGCTCAAGGGGGCGATGATCGGCGTGCCGCGCAGCGAGTTGCCGCCGCGCGAGGATAAGGATTTTTACCGGGCCGATCTGATCGGCTGCGAAGTGACGAATCTCAAGGGCGAGCGGCTCGGAGTGGTGAGTCATTTCGTCGAGATTCCGGCGCATGCGCTGATGGTGGTGCGCGGGGAGAAGGAATATTGGGTGCCGGCCGTGCCGCAGCACTTGCGGCGGGTGGATTTGCAGGCACGGCGGATCATCGTGGACTGGGACGCGGCGACCCGCTGATTGCGGTAGGTTTTAAAGCGCATGCGTATTGCGGTGGTGACTTTGTTTCCGCTCATGATTCGCGATGCGTTGGCGCACGGCGTAGTGGGGCGGGCGCTCGAGCGGGGAGTGGCGCAGGTCGAATGTTTCGATCCGCGCAATTACACCACCGACCTGCACCGTACGGTGGACGATCGTCCGTACGGCGGCGGACCGGGCATGGTGCTCAAGGTCGAGCCGTTGCGGGCCGCGTTGCGGGCCGCGCAGGCGGGGCTTCCGGCGGGAAGCCGGCGCGTATATTTGGGTGCGGACGGATCGAAGTTCGAGCACAGCAGGGCGCAAGAGGCCCGCGATTGGCCGGGCTTGATCCTGGTGGCGGGCCGCTACGAGGGTGTCGACGAGCGGTTCATCGAGCTGGAGATCGACGAGCAGTGGTCGATCGGCGATTATGTGCTGACGGGGGGCGAACTGCCCGCGCTGGTGGTCATCGACGCGATCGTGCGGTTGCTGCCCGGAGCGCTCGGCAGTGCGGAGTCGGCGGTGCAGGAATCGTTCGCCGGCGGGCTGGTGGATTGGCCGCATTATACGCGGCCCGCCTCGTTGGAAGGTCATGCCGTGCCCGAGGTGTTGGCATCCGGCGATCATGAGGCGATCCGGCGCTGGCGCTTGCAGCAGGCGCTGGGCAGGACCTGGCTGCGCCGGCCGGAGCTGCTCGAGCGGCGCGGTATGAACATTGAGGAGCGGGCGCTCTTGGAGGAATTCAAGTGCGCGCGCGAAAAGTAAGAAAGCAAAGCGTTCCGGTCACAAGACGGTTGTTACGGTGAGGTCGATAGCTATGAACAAGATCATTCAAGAATTGAACAGCGAGCGCGCGACGCGCCAGCTTCCGGACTTCAACCCCGGCGATACGGTGGTGGTGCAGGTCAAAGTGACCGAAGGCGATCGTGAACGCGTTCAGGCCTACGAAGGCGTGGTGATCGCCAAGAAGAATCGAGGCCTCAATTCCTCCTTCACGGTACGCAAGATTTCGCACGGCGAGGGCGTGGAACGCGTGTTCCAGACCTTCAGCCCCTCGATCAGCGAGGTCAGCGTCAAGCGCCGCGGCGCGGTGCGGCGCGCAAAGCTGTATTACCTGCGCGACTTGTCCGGCAAGGCGGCGCGGATCGACGAAAAGATCTGACGCTCGGCGCTATTTTGCGCGCCGGCCGACATGTTGGACATGTTGAGAGGCATTGAATGGCTGTCGGGGCGGTTCTGATGGGGTTTTTCGGACTCGTTTGGCGAATTCTGGAGGGCGTCCGCAAGACCCTTCACCTCATCCTGTTGCTGGTCATTTTCGGCTTCATCCTCGCCGCATTGCATACCTCGGTTCCGCTCGTGCCGCGCAGCTCGGCACTGGTGATAGCGCCCGAGGGCGAACTGGTCGAGCAGTTGTCGAGCGATCCGGTGCGCCGTGCGATTGGCCAGGCCTCCGGGGGACCGGCTCCGGAAACCCTGCTCAAGGACGTGATCGATGCGATCGAGTCGGCCAAGAACGATTCGCGCATCAAGTTGATCGTGTTGGATCTCGGCAATCTGGATAAATCAGGGCTGTCGAAGCTGCAGGAGATCGGCGCCGCGTTGCGCGATTTTCGCTCCGCCGGCAAGCGTGTGGTGGTGGGCGCCGATTCCCTCGACCAGGGGCAATATTATCTCGCCGCTCAGGCCGGTGAGGTGTACCTCGACCCGCTGGGGTTCGTCTACATCGACGGCTTCAGCCACTACCGCATGTTCCTGAAGGACGCGATCGAGAAGCTCGGCGTCGACGTCAACATCTTCAAGGCGGGCACCTTCAAGAGCTTCACCGATCAGTTCTCGCGCAGCGATATGGCGCCGAGCGAGCGGGCGGCAAGCTCCGCGTGGCTCGCGGCGCTGTGGAATGCCTACACTCAAGACGTCACTCGGGCGCGCTCCCTGCCCGCCAACGCCTTGAGCGAGTACGTCTCGGAAGCGCCCGCGGCGCTCGCAGCCGTCAACGGCGATGCCGCGAAGCTGGCGCTGCAGCGCGGTCTGGTGACCGCATTGAAGAGCCGTCGACAGCTCGCCGATGAATTGAAAAATCTGGTGGGCGAGGATCAAGACACTCATTCCTTCAACTCCATTGGAATGAATCAGTATCTGGCGGCAATCCGCGCCAAGCGCGTGCTCAAATCCAAATCCGACGCGAAGGTCGGCGTGGTGGTCGCCTCCGGGGAGATTCTGGACGGCCGCCAACCGCCGGGCAGGATCGGGGGCGAAAGCACCGGCGACCTGTTGCGCCAGGCGCGCTATGACCGCACCGTCAAGGCGGTGGTGCTGCGCGTCGACAGCCCGGGCGGCAGCATGTTCGCCTCGGAACAAATACTTCGCGAGGTGCAGGCGCTGCGCAAGGCAGGCAAACCCGTGGTGGTATCGATGAGCACTTACGCGGCATCGGGCGGATACTATATTTCCGCGGCCGCCAATCAAATATTCGCGAGCCCCACCACCTTGACGGGTTCCATCGGCGTGTTCTCGGTGGTGCCGACCTTCCAGCGCACGTTGGAGAAATTCGGCGTCAAGGTCGACGGCCTCGGCACCACCCCGATGGCGGGGGAGTTGCGCCTGGATCGCGCCTTGGATGCCCCGGCGCGCCAGATCCTGCAAAGTTCGGTCGATCACGCCTACGCCGAATTCCTGCGCCGCGTCGGCGAAGGGCGCAAGAAAAGCGTGGAGGATGTGGACAAGATCGCGCAAGGCCGCGTCTGGGCAGGCGTCGATGGGCAACGCATCGGTCTGGTGGACCATCTCGGCGGGCTCAAGGATGCAACCGACGCTGCGGCAAAGCTTGCCGAACTCGGCGCGGACTACGATGTCGAGTACATCGAGTCGGAGCTTTCGCTGCGCGAACAGCTCATGATGCAGTTGCGCGCCGAAGCGCTGCGACTCGGCTCGATGGCCGGCCTCGCTGCGCCGCGCAGCGAGATCGAGCAGGCGCTCGATCCTCTGCTCGAGCAGGCGCGCGCCATCGCGCGGCTGAACGATCCCCGCGGGCTTTACGCCTATTGCTGGTGCAAGGAGCCGCCCGGCACGCGCCGGGCGCTCGCTCCGCGCTAGATCGGCGCGCGGCGCGGCGCCATGCGGCCGCACATATAAGTCCACACCAGCGTCGCGGCCGCGTTGCTGCTCAATTCGGCGTGATCGTACGGCGGCGCGACCTCGCACAGGTCCATCCCGATCCAGCCGAGATCGTGCAGCTCCTCCAGCAGCGTCATCACCTGGGCCGTAGCGAGGCCGCCCGGCTCGGGCGTGCCGGTTCCGGGTGCATAGGCCGGATCCAGACAATCGATATCGAGCGAAAGATAGACCGGCGCGTCGGCCACGGAGGCGAGGCGTGCGCGCACCTCGGTGCAGATCTCGCGCAGCTCGGCCGGGCTCGTGCGCCCGCGCAGGTCGCGACCGGTGTAAATCAATCCGCCCTGCGTGCGCACGTAGCCGCCGACCTCGGGATGCGCCGAGGAGCGAATGCCAAACTGCACCGTCAGCCGCGGATCCACCAAGCCTTCGAGAATCGCTTCGCGAACCCAAGTGCCGTGCCCCGACGGTTCGCCGGCGTGATCCGGCCAGGTGTCGCAGTGCGCATCGAAATGCACTAACGCAATCGCTCGACCGTAGCGCGCACGGTATGCGCGCAGCAGGGGCAAGGTGATCGAGTGATCGCCGCCCAGCCACACCATGTGATGCCGCGCAATCAGCTCGGTGGCCTGCGGTTCGAGCGCCGCGCGCATGGCGGACAACGAGGTGTTGGGCAGGGCGAGATCGCCGATATCGGCAATCGCATCGACCGGCGAGACCTGGAACAGCGGATGCCACCCGTCGCACAGCATGTGGCTGGCGCGGCGGATGGCGAACGGTCCGAAGCGGCTACCGGGGCGATTGGTGGTCGAACCGTCCCACGCGATCCCGGCCACCACCACTTGCGCGTTGGGACGGCCGGCGAGCGGCGGTGCGTTCAAAAAGCCCGGATGGGTGGTGGAAGTCAAATACGCGAATTGATGATCGGCCATGGGATCCGCCAGTTGAGGATATGTCGGCGATATTATCGCCCAAATTTTCCGAGCCGGGCGCTGCTGCGGTCGAATGCGCAGAGCGTGCCTTTAGAGCGCCGACCAGTCGAGGATGATCTTGCCGGATTTTCCCGAATTCATGATCTCGAAGCCTTTCAGGTAATCGTTCACGCCCAGGCGATGAGTGATGACGGGCCGCACGTTCAGGCCGCTTTGCAGCATGGCCGCCATCTTGTACCAGGTTTCGAACATCTCCCGCCCGTAGATGCCCTTGAGCACCAGGCCTTTGAAAATCACCAGATTCCAATCGATGGCGGTTTCGCCGGGCGGAATGCCGAGCATCGATATGCTGCCGCCGTGATTCATGGTGCGCAGCATCTCGCGCAGCGCCGCGGGGTTGCCCGACATTTCGAACCCCACGTCGAAGCCTTCTTCCATGCCCAGCTCGCGCATCGCGTCGTCGAGAGACTCGCGCGCCACGTTGAGCGTGCGCGACGCGCCCATGGTCGCGGCAAGATCCAGCCGATAATCGTTCACGTCGGTGATGACGACGTGGCGTGCTCCGCAATGGCGCGCAATGGCCACCGCCATGATGCCGATCGGACCCGCGCCGGTGATCAACACGTCCTCGCCGACGACATTGAATGCGAGCGCGGTGTGGGTGGCGTTGCCGAACGGATCGAGGATGGAGGCTATCTCATCATCGATGGCGGCGGACAGCTTGAAGACGTTGGCGGCGGGGATCGTCAAATACTGAGCGAAAGCGCCCGCCCGATTCACTCCGACTCCCAGGGTGTTGCGGCACAGGTGACGGCGCCCGGCGCGGCAGTTGCGGCAATGTCCGCAGGTGATGTGCCCTTCGCCGGAGACCCGGTCGCCGATCTTGAAGCCGCGCACCTCGCTGCCCATTTCGACGATCTCGCCCGAATACTCGTGACCGACGGCCATGTTCACCGGCACCGTCTTCTGCGCCCAGGCGTCCCAATTGAAGATATGCATGTCGGTGCCGCAAATGGCCGAGCGGTGCACCTTGATCAAGACGTCATTGTGCCCCACGGAAGGCTCCGGAACGTCCTGCATCCAGATTCCCGGTTCGGCACGAGCTTTAACCAACGCCTTCATGGCCTGCCCTCAATGAATGATGCCGAGCTCGCGACCGGCGCGCGCGAATGCCTCGATCACCCGGTCGAGCTGCGCCTGCGAATGCGCGGCGCTCATCTGGGTGCGAATCCGCGCCTTTCCGTGTGGCACGACCGGAAAGGCGAACGCGACGACGTAGATTCCCTCGTCCTGCATGAGCTTGGCCAGACGCACCGCGAGCGGCGCGTCGCCGAGCATGACGGGAACGATGGGATGCTCCCCGGGAAGCAGCTCGAAGCCCAGGGCGAGCATCCGCCCGCGGAAGTAGCGCGCATTCGAATGCAGGCGCTCGCGCAATTCGGGCGAGCCTTCCAGCAAATCGAGCACCCGCAGGGTCGCGGCCGCGACCGGGGGTGCGATGCTGTTCGAAAACAGATAAGGCCTGGAGCGCTGGCGCAGCCAACCGACTATTTCCCTGCGCGCGGCCACAAAGCCACCGCTTGCGCCGCCCAGCGCCTTGCCCAAGGTGCCGCTCATGATGTCCACCCGGTCCATGACGCCGCGCAGCTCGTGCGAGCCGCGGCCGCGCGCGCCGATGAACCCCGTGGCGTGCGAGTCGTCCACCATGACCAGCGCGCCGTAGCGCTCGGCCAAGTTGCAAATCTCCCCGAGCCTGGCGATCGAGCCGTCCATGGAAAAAACGCCGTCCGTCGCAACCAGACGCACCCGGGCGTCCTGAGAGTCATTCAAAGCCTGCTCAAGCTCGTTCATATCGTTGTTCGCGTAGCGCAGCCGCCTCGCTTTGCACAGGCGTATGCCGTCGATGATGCTGGCGTGATTCAGCGCGTCGCTGATGACCGCATCTTCGGCATCGAGCAATGTCTCGAACAGGCCACCGTTCGCGTCGAAACAGGAAGAATACAGAATCGTATCTTCCATCTCGAGGTAGGCGCTCAGGCGCTCCTCCAGCTCGCGGTGCACGCTCTGAGTGCCGCAAATGAAGCGCACCGATGCCACGCCGTAGCCGAATCGGGACAGCGCATCGTGGGCCGCCTGCAGCACGGCCGGATGGTTCGCGAGACCCAGGTAGTTATTGGCGCACAGATTGATCATCTCGCGGCCATCGGCGAGTTTCACGACCGGACCCTGAGCGGAGTCGATGACCAGCTCGCGCTTCAGAAGGCCCGCGGCGTCGAGTGCTCGAGTCTCGCGCTCGAGTCGTTCACGAAATTCCTTGAGCACTGTATCCTTGAAATAATCGGTGTGGCCGCAGGCCAACAGTATAGCGCCGTCGCGGCCGGATATGAGATGCCCACACATGACAGCGAATGCCCGGATCGACAGCCACCGCCTGGACAAATGGCTTTTTTATACCCGCTTCTATAAAACGCGTAGCTTGGCGACCGCGGCCATCAGCGGCGGCAAGGTGCATTTGAACTCGGAACGCGTGAAGCCGGCGCACGGCGTTAGCATCGGCGATCGGCTCAGTATGTCCGTCCATGGATCGGCGGCCGAGTTGGAAATTCTGGGGCTGCCGCGCCGCAGGGGTCCCGCCTCGGAGGCGCAAGCGCATTATGTGGAGACTCCGGCGAGCGCGCTGCGCCGGGCGAAACTGATCGAACAACAGCGATTGGCGCAGCTTTCGCGCCCGCGGCCGAATGCGCGGCCCGACAAGCGCGAGCGGCGGCGCCTTATGAGGCTGCAGCGCGGGCAATCCTAAAGCGCAACCCTCAATTCCACGGATCCGCTTCGCTGTCGGGGTCATCCATATTGCAGCTGTGGGCGGTCTCCGGCTTCAAGGTGTGCCAATGGGCGTTGTGCCAAACGGCCGTAGCGAACCCCGCGGTGGGCAGGCTGCGCCGCTGCGGCTTCGGGCCCAAGCGGCTCGCCGAGTGGCTCAAGCCCGGATTGTGACCGCAGATGAGGATGTGGCCGATGCCCGCGTCTTGCCGCGCGAGCAGGCGCCAAGTCGCTTCGGGAGTCGCGAGGTAGAGTTCACGCGCACAACGCACCTGCGAGACATCGAGATCGCACGCGTCGGCGACGATCTCGGCGGTGCTCCATGCGCGCTCGGCCGGGCTCACCAGGATCAAATCCGGCGCAAGGTCGCGTGCGATGATGCGTGCCGCAATTTCCTTTGCCTCGATCGTGCCCCGATGCGTCAACCCGCGCTCGAAGTCCTCGGTGCCGGCATCGATGGGCTCCGCCTGCGCGTGCCGCAGCAGCGTCAGTCTGAGCGTACCCACAGGTGTCCGTCATCGATTTTGGTTGCGAACACCCGAATGGGTTCGTAGGCAGGCGGAGTCAGCGCCTCTCCGGTTCGCAGACAAAATCGGGCGCCATGGCGCGGGCAAATTATCTCGGCGCCTTCAATCGTCCCGCCGGCGAGCTCGGCGCCATCATGCGTGCACAGGTCTTCCACCGCGAAATACGCGCCGCCGCTGCGCACCAGGACCACCATGTGCCGCCCCACTGCGACGCTAATGGTCTTCCCCTCTTCCAGTGCCGAAGCGGGTCCGGCATCGATCCAGGCCGTCGATTTGTTCACATCATCCCGGTTTGCAGGCGGGCCTCTTCCGACATCATGGTATGGTTCCACGGCGGATCGAAAACCAGTTCGACATCGGCGCGGGTGACGGTCGGCACCATCTGCACCTTGTCCCGCACATCCTGCACCAGGATCTCGCCCATGCCGCATCCGGGAGCCGTCAGGGTCATCTTGATCGCGACCGTGCGGGTCGAATCCCCGTTCTTGGCGACGTCACATTCGTACACCAAACCCAGATCCACGATATTGACCGGGATCTCCGGATCATAGCAAGTCTTGAGCTGCTGCCAAACGACGTTGCGGATGTCCTCTTCGGAGGCGCCGGGGGGCACCTCGGGCGCCTTCGCGGCGGTCTTGCCGATGGCGCCCGCATCCTGGCCGGCGATGCGGAACAGGTTTCCGTCGATGTAGACCGTGAAACTGCCGCCGAGCGCCTGCGTGATGTAGCCGACGGATCCCAGCTTCAAATTGACTTCGGCGCCGGCCGGAATGGCGACCGCCTTCACGTCTCGTTGCACCACGATGGGTTCGTTTTCGTGCGAATGCATGGCTTAAAATCTCATTCGGTCGACACCGCCGGCAAAGCCCCCGCGGCGGTCGAGTGCAGGGCGGAGGCGAGGGTGTGCCAGCACAGGCTCGCGCATTTGACCCGCGCCGGAAATTCGCGAACCCCGGACAGTGCGGCGAGCTTTCCGAGATCATCGGGGCAGGCCGCTTCGTCGGTGAGCAGACGGTGCACGCGATCGAAGAGCGCGAGCGCTTGGCTCCGCGTCAAGCCCTTGACCGCTTCGGTCATCAGCGAAGCGGAAGCGGTCGAAATCGCGCAGCCCTGACCATCGAAGCGGATGTCCGCAATCTTGCCCTCGGCCATCCTGAGCCTGAGCGTCAGGCGGTCGCCGCACAGCGGGTTGAATCCCTCGACGCTGACGTCGGCCGGCTCCAGCGGACCGAAATTGCGGGGCCGTCGATTGTGGTCGAGGATGACGTCGCGGTATAGATCTTTGATGTCCATGATCGGTATCAGGTGAATATCGCGCAAGCGCGCGCGATCGCCGCCGCGAGCCGGTCAATTTCCTCGAACGTGTTGTAGAAGGCGAACGAGGCGCGTGCGGTTGCCGGCACCTTGAAGAAATCCATGACGGGCATGGCGCAATGATGACCGGTGCGAATCGCGATGCCGTCCTGGTCGAGAATGGTGCCAAGATCGTGCGGGTGCGCGCCGGCGACCACGAAGGAAATCAAGCTCGCCTTGGCGCTCGCGGTGCCGATGATGCGCAGGTGCTCGAGACCGCTCAGGGTGCGCGTCGCGTGCTCGAGCAGCGCATGCTCGTGAGCGTGGGCCGCCTGAAGATCGAGGCTGCGCAAAAATTCGACCGCGGCACCAAGTCCGATGGCGCCCGAGATGTTGGGTGTTCCGGCCTCGAATTTATAGGGCAGGGCGTTGTAGGTGGTTTTTTCAAAGCTCACCGTGAGAATCATGTCGCCGCCGCCCTGCCAGGGCGGCATGCGCTCGAGCAGCGCTTCGCGGCCGTAAAGCACGCCAATGCCGGTCGGCGCGAACATCTTGTGCCCGGAAAACGCGTAAAAATCGCACCCGAGCTCCTGCACATCGACCGCCGTGTGCGCCACCGCCTGCGCGCCGTCGATCAGCGTGACGATTCCGCGCGCCTTGGCCGCGGCGATCAGGCGCCGCACGGGAAGCACCGTGCCGAGCGCGTTGGATACATGCGCACACGCGAACAAACGGGTGCGCGGACCGAGCAGCGCTTCGACGGATTCGAGGTGGACCTCGCCGCTCGAATCCATGGGGACTATGCGCAACTTTGCGCCGGTTTGCTCGCAGACGATCTGCCAGGGAACGATATTGGCGTGATGCTCGAGGTGGGTGATGAGCACCTCGTCGCCGGCCTTGAGGAGGGGTCTCGCGAAACTTTGCGCGACCAGATTGATCGCCTCGGTCGTGCCGCGCACGAAAACGACCTCGTGACGCGAGCGCGCGTTGATGAACCGCACCAGGCGATCGCGCGCTCCTTCGTATAAGGCCGTCGCCTCCTGGCTCAGGGTATGCACGCCGCGATGAATGTTCGCATGGTGATGGCGTTCGTAGTCGTCCACCGCGTCGATGACCGCATTCGGACGCTGCGCCGAGGCGCCGTTGTCCAGGTAGGCGAGCGGCTTGCCGTGCACCAAGCGCTGCAGAACCGGGAATTCCCGGCGAACGGCCTGCACATCGAAGGAGGAGCGCTGATCTCGCGCGGCCACGCTGTTCATCGGAATTTCCGCAGCAGTTGCGAATCCGGCAATTGATCGATCAACGCGTCTTCGATGGCGGCGCGAGCCGAGCCCAAGGACATGCCGGTCAGCACATCGGCGAGGAACGCATAGATGAGCAGGCTTTGCGCCGTTCCGCGATCCAGGCCGCGGGAGAGCATGTAAAAGAGCATCTCCGGGTCCAGGCGGCCGGTGGTCGCGCCATGAGCGCACTTGACCTCATCGGCGTGGATCTCCAATTGCGGCCGCGAATCGATTTCGGCGGAGTCCGACAACAGCAAGCCGCGACAGGATTGCTGCGACTCGGCCTGCACCGCGCCGGCCGCGACCACCACCTTGCTGTTGAAGATCACGCGGCTGGTGCCGCTCGCAATCGAGCGCGCGGTTTGCCGGCTTCGGGTATTCGGCGCGTGGTGCGTGGCGACGTTCACGCAGTCGACATGGCGCTCCTCGTGGCCCACCAGCAGCGAGAAGCTGTCGAGGCAGGCGCCCGGTTCGTTCAGGTGCGCATCGAGCGAGGCACGCACCAGGCCTCCTCCCAAGACAATGGTGAACTGCCTGCACCGGCTTGCGCGCTGCTGACGCACGTCCAGCGAATCGATGTGCGTGCAGCCGGATCCGGTCGCAAATATGCGGTAGTGTTCGATTTCGGCGTCCTGCCCGAGCGCGAGTTGAGTGGCGGAATTGCACAGCGGCGTCCATTCGCCGCGCTGAACATGGTGTTCGATGATCGTCGCGTTCGAACCGGGCGCGGCATCGACGATGACTCGAGGATAGGCAATGGTGCCGGGGCCTTGCGCCGCCGCGCCGTGCACGATGACCAGCGGGGCGGTCAGTTTGCCGTTCACCTTGATATAAAGCCCGTCGGTGAACAAGGCGCTGTTGAGCAGCGTCCAGCGCGCACCGTCGGCGTCCGACAGGGGCGGAAGGAAGCGCGCCACCAGACCCGGATTTACTCGAGATAAATCTCGTAAGTTATTGATTAATAATTTATTAGAATCCAATTCCATGGGTGCGGTCAACATCGCAAAGCCGTTCGCCAGGTGCACGGTGGCGAGGCGCTCTCCCATGTCCCATGAGTCGAGCGAGTCGGCGGCTGCGACGGATCCGGCCGGCGCGCGCGGCGCATCGATGAAACTCTGTGCGGCCAGGCGCCGCAGGTTGGTGTAGCGCCAGCTCTCGTCGCGCGTGGTCGGCAGTCCCAGCCGTAAAAATCGACCTATCGCCTCCTCGCGCAGCGTCGACAGAGGATCGCGCCCAGACGAGCGCTCGAGCTGCGGCAAGGCGGATTGGCGCGCAAGCCATTGCGCTTCGAAGGATCGCAGCGCCGCCGATTGCGCCGCGGAGACGGCATGAGGCTGCGGCGCGATCATGCGACTTGACTCTCCTTCACCCAATCGTAGCCGCGCCGTTCCAGTTCGAGCGCGAGCGATCGATCGCCCGACTTCAAGATGCGGCCCGCGGACAGCACATGCACCTTGTCCGGCACGATGTAGTCGAGCAGTCGCTGGTAATGGGTCACCAACACCACCGCGCGTCTGGGGTCGCGCAGGCTGTTGACGCCCATCGACACCACCTTCAGCGCATCGATATCGAGACCCGAATCCGTCTCGTCGAGGATCGCGAGTTTCGGCTCCAGCATCAGCATCTGCAAAACTTCGTTGCGTTTCTTCTCGCCGCCGGAAAAGCCTTCGTTCACGCCGCGCGTGAGAAAGGTCTCGCTCATCTGCATGAGCTTCATCTTTTGTTTGATGAGGGCCAGAAACTCGTAGGCATCGACTTCCGGTTCGCCGGCGGCTTTGCGCTTGGCATTCAGCGCCGCTTTCAACAGGTAGACGTTGTTGACCCCCGGAATCTCCACCGGGTATTGAAAGCCCAGAAACAAACCGGCCCGTGCGCGCTCCTCGGCGGGCAGGGCCAGCAAGTCGCGACCCTCGAAGGTGACCGAGCCGCCGGTGACTTCATAATCCTCCCGGCCCGCCAATACCTGGGCCAGGGTGCTCTTGCCTGAACCGTTCGGGCCCATGATGGCATGCACTTCGCCGGCATCCACCTCGAGGTTGATTCCCTTAAGGATCTCTTTGCCCGCCACGCGAGCGCTCAAATCGGTAATCTTAAGCAACATTTTTCCCCGAACCCGCGGTCAACCGACCGCGCCTTCCAAACTCACGCTCAACAGGTTTTGAGCCTCAACGGCGAATTCCATCGGCAGCTCCTTGAACACCACTTTGCAAAAGCCGCTGACGATCATATTGACGGCGTCTTCGGCGCTGATGCCGCGCTGCAGGCAGTAGAATAATTGATCCTCGCCGATTTTCGAGGTGCTGGCCTCGTGCTCGACCGTCGCCGTGGGATTCTTCACCTCCATGTAAGGGAAGGTGTGCGCCGCGCATTTGGCGCCCATCAGCAAGGAATCGCATTGGGTAAAGTTGCGCGCGCCCGCGGCGCTCGGCAAAACCTTCACCAGGCCGCGGTAGGTGTTTTCGGCGTGGCCTGCGGAAATTCCCTTCGAAACGATCGTGCTCTTGGTGTTGCGGCCGATGTGGATCATCTTGGTGCCGGTATCGGCCTGCTGATAGTTGTTGGCAACCGCCACGGAATAGAACTCGCCGATTGAATTCTCGCCCTTCAACACGCAGCTCGGATATTTCCACGTGATGGCCGAGCCGGTTTCCACCTGCGTCCACGAAATCTTGGAATTCCGGCCGCGGCACTCGCCGCGTTTGGTTACGAAATTGTAGATTCCGCCGAGCCCGTTCTCGTCTCCCGGATACCAGTTCTGCACGGTCGAGTACTTGATCTGCGCATCGTCCAATGCAACCAGCTCCACCACCGCCGCATGCAGTTGGTTCTCGTCGCGCATCGGTGCGGTGCAGCCTTCCAAATAGCTGACGGATGCGCCTTCGGCCGCGACGATCAAGGTGCGCTCGAATTGACCGGTCTTGGCCGCGTTGATCCGGAAATAAGTGGACAGCTCCATCGGGCAGCGCACGCCGGGCGGCACGTAGACGAAGGAGCCGTCGGAGAACACGGCCGAATTCAGCGCGGCAAAGAAATTGTCCCCGGGCGGCACGACGCTGCCCAGATAGCGCTCGATCAGCTGCGGATGGTCGCGAACGGCGTCCGAGAACGAGCAAAAGATCACACCGGCCTTGCCAAGCTTCTCCTTGAAGGTGGTGGCCACCGAGACGCTGTCGAACACCGCGTCCACCGCGACTCCGGCGAGGCGCGCGCGCTCGTGCAGCGGTATTCCGAGCTTGGCATAGGTGGCGAGCAGTTTGGGGTCCACCTCATCGATGCTCTTCGGCGCATTCTGCGGCGCGCGCGGCGCGGAGTAATAGGAAATGTCCTGGTAGTCGATCGGTTTGTAGTGCACGTGCGCCCATTTCGGCTCCTGCATGGTTTGCCAGTGTCGAAATGCCTTCAGGCGCCAATCGAGCAAAAACGCAGGCTCCTTTTTCTTGAGCGATATCGCGCGCACCACGCCCTCGTCGAGCCCCGGCGGCAAACTGTCGGATTCGATGTCCGTGACGAAGCCATGCCGGTACTTCTGGCCGATGAGCGCTTCGACGTCTTGTGATTTGCTTGACACGATTGATTTCCAGTTCGGCTTGCACGCACGCTCAAGACGCGTGGCGTCGAATTTCCAAGGCCAGGCCAGAGACGCGCACCGAGGTCGAATCGAGGCCGGCCAACTGACGCAGCGTCACATCCTCCAAAGCGCGGCGAATCGCGGCATTGACCCGCTGCCACGCGCCGCCGACGCGACACTGCCGCTCGATGCCGCATTGGCTAGAGGCGCCGCTGCATTCGGTAATGGCGATCGGGCCCTCGAACGCGTCGAGAATTTGCGCCGCGGTGATTTGTTCCGGATCTCGCGCCAGACGATATCCGCCCAGCGAGCCGCGCGAGGAAATCACTAACCCGGCACGTTGCAAGCCCTTCAGCACCTTGCTCACCGTCGGTCGGCTGAGGCGCGTGCGCTCCGCCAGCTCCGCCGCAGCGCGATGCCGCGGTGGATCTTGCGCTAGACTCGCCAATATGACGGTTGCGTAGTCGGTCAGTTTGCCCATTCGCAACATGATGAATTACCTTTGCCCAAGCGGTCCTACATGTGGGACAAGTTTAGTCCTATTTGGGGTGAAGTGCCAGCCCGGGCGCGCAACGATCTTGATTTTGTTATCCTTGCGGGCCTGCATTCGCCCCGACATGCATCAGTGAGAGACATCAGTCATGAACACCGCAGAGCTAGCCGCTACAGCACGTGCGTTGGTCGCGAAGAACCGAGGGATTTTGGCCGCGGACGAGAGCAGCGGCACCATTGCCAAGCGCTTTGGCAGCATCAAGCTGGAGTCGACCGAGGAGAACCGGCGCGCCTATCGCGAGATGCTGTTCACGGCGCCGGGTGCGGGTGAATTCATCAGCGGCGTGATTTTGTACGATGAAACGCTGCGCCAGAAGACCAAGGCGGGCGTGCCTTTTGCCGCCTATTTGGGCCAGCACGGAATGATCCCCGGCATCAAGGTCGACACGGGCGCCAAGCCCCTGGCCGGATTTCCCGGCGAGACGATCACCGAAGGGCTCGACGGTTTGCGCGAGCGCTTGGCCGAGTACCGTAAGTTGGGCGCGAAATTCGCCAAATGGCGTGCCGTGATCGACATCGGCGCAGGCATCCCGAGTGCCTATGCGATCGATGCGAACGCGCAGGCGCTGGCGCGCTATGCGGCCCTATGCCAAGAGGCCGGCATTGTGCCGATCGTGGAGCCCGAAGTCCTGATGGACGGCAGTCACACGTTGCAGCGCTGTGAAGAGGTCACCAACACCGTGCTGCAAAGGGTATTCGGGCATTTACAGGCGGCGCGCATCCTGTTGGAGGGTATGTTGCTCAAGCCGAACATGGTGGTGGCGGGCAAGAAATGTCCCGAGAAGGCGTCCGCCGAGCAGGTGGCGGAAGCGACGCTGCGCACTTTGAAGCGGCACGTCCCCTGCGCGGTGCCCGGCATCGCGTTTTTGTCGGGAGGCCAGCGCCCGACCGAAGCGACGCTGCATTTGAGTCTGATGAATGCGGCGGGAGCGGCGCCGTGGGCGCTCACCTTCAGCTACGGGCGCGCCCTGCAGGAGACGGCCCTGAGCGCCTGGGGCGGCAACCCGGCGGCTTTCGCGGCCGGCCAGAAGGCGCTGTTCACACGCGCCAAGCTCAACGGCCTGGCGGCGGGCGGCACCTACAAGACTTCGATGGAAAGCGCGGCGGGTTAATTCCGCGCGCTGCCCGCGAATCCGCGCCTCCGGGCGCGGAGCTCACAGCTCAAGCAAGTCCTTGAATCAAACCACCTCCATCGTCGAGATCCGCAATCTGGGTTATGCTGTGAGTTCCCGTGCGGTGTTTGCCGGTCTCGACATGGATATTGCGCGCGGGCGGGTGACCGCCATCATGGGACCGAGCGGCACCGGTAAGACCACGTTGCTGCGTCTGATCACCGGTCAGGCGGTCGCCGACAGCGGCTCGATAAACGTGGCCGGGACCGATATGCGCACCGTGCGCCGCACTGATCTCTATGTGCTGCGGCGGCGCATGGGTATGCTGTTCCAAAATGGTGCATTGCTCACCGATTTGAGCGTCTTCGAGAATGTCGCCTTTCCGCTTCGCGAGCATACGGACCTGCCGGAGCGCATCATTCGCCAGCTGGTGCTGACCAAGCTGCAGGCGGTGGGTTTGCGCGGCGCGGCGCCGCTCATGCCGGGCGAGCTGTCCGGAGGCATGATCCGGCGAGTCGCGTTGGCGCGCGCCATCGTGATGGATCCGGACATCTTGATTTACGATGAGCCTTTCGTCGGCTTGGACCCGATCTCCATGGGCGTCATATTGCGGCTGATTCGCCGTCTGAACGATGCTTTAGGATTGACCAGCATCGTCGTGTCGCACAATGTGCAGGAAATCACCACCGTCGCCGACACCGTGTTCTTGTTGTCGGGCGGCAAAGTCGTGGCGCGTGGCACGCCGCAGGAGCTGCAGTCCTACCCGTCGGACGAGGTGCGCCAGTTCATCGGCGGCCTACCGGACGGACCGGTGCCGTTTCACTATCCCGCTCAAGACTATTTCAGCGAGCTTTTGGCGCAGGGCGAGGATCATTGAACCTGATAAGAGAGCTTTGGAACAGCCTCATAGAATCGCTGCGGGGCCTGGGTGCGGTCACACGGTTCCTGCTGAATCTGATCGTCCATACGCCGCGCGCGCTGGCGCGCTTCGATTTGATCGTGCAGCAGGTTTTCAATTCGGGCGCATTGTCGCTGGTCATCATCATGCTGTCCGGCCTGTTCGTCGGCATGGTGCTCGGACTGCAAGGCTTTCAGCTGCTGCAGCGCTTCGGTTCCGAGGAGGCCTTGGGCACCGCGGCGACCATCGGCCTGGTCAAGGAGCTGGGTCCGGTGGTCACGGCGTTGCTGTTCGCGGGCCGTGCCGGCACCGCATTGGCCTCGGAGTTGGGGTTGATGCGCGCCACCGATCAATTATCGGCGATGGAAATGATGGCGGTCGATCCGATACAAAGAGTGGTGGTGCCTCGCTTCCTGGGCGGAATCATCGCCATGCCCTTACTCGCGGCGATCTTCAGCCTGATCGGCATCTACGGCGCGCAGCTCGTGGGCGTACAAATCATGGGCGTCGACTCGGGCAGCTTCTGGTCGCAGATGAGGGCCTCGGTCGGCCTGCGCGACGTCAACGAAGGCATCGTCAAGAGCTGCATATTCGGCGTCGCTTGCAGCTTGATCGCGGTGTACGAGGGCTATTACGCAGTACCCACGGCGGAGGGGGTCGGGCGGGCCACCACGCGCACTGTGGTCACTTCGGCGGTGGTCGTGTTGTTCCTGGACTATCTGCTGACCGCAGCGTTTTTGTAAGAGGGCATCGCAATGAGCAAGTCGAGTACCTTGAATCTTGGAACGGGGGCCTTTGTGCTGCTCGGGTTCGCGGCGTTGGCTTTCTTGACCACGCAGACGACCAGCCGCGGCTTGCACATCGTCAGTCCGCCGCACTACGACGTGACGGCGAAATTCGACAACATCGGCGATTTGAAGGTGGGTGCGCCGGTCTCCATGTCGGGCGTCGAGATTGGCAGAGTGGCGCGCATCGACCTCGACACCAACGAATATAAAGCGGTGGTGCTGCTGCGTTTGAACGCCAAGTACAACAAGATCCCCACCGACAGCGATGCCAGCATCTACACTCAGGGCCTGCTTGGGGGTAAATTCATCGGCCTGACTGCCGGAGGCGCTGAGACCTATTTGAAGAACAAGGATCACATAGACTTCACGCAGTCGGCGTTCGTGCTCGAGAATCTGATCGGTCAATTGGTCGCGAATTTCGCGAAGAGCGTGGGTGGATCGGGCTCCACGCCGCCAAAAGCGGATGCCCCGGCGCCCGCGGAGAAAGCCAAATGAAGATATCTGAATTGCGCTCCAGGAAAACGTTGACGCTCACCCTGTGGGTGATTGCGGCCGCGGCGGTACCTTGCATGCGAGCGCAAGCCGATGCCCAATCCCAAGTGCCGGCCGCGCCGGCAAACGGCCCGACAGCGGCCCCGAACACATTGGACCCGCAGGCGCTGGTCGAAGATTCCGCGAAGCGCATGCTCGCCGAGTTGGATAAGAACCGGCCGATGTATGCCCAGGACCCGGCGAAGCTCGATTCGCTGGTCGCGAACGTGCTGCTGCCGCATTTCGACAGCAATTATGCAGCCCGGCTGGTGCTGGGACAGACCTGGCGCACGGCTACGCCCGAGCAACGCAAGCGCTTCGTGGATGCGTTCTATCACTCGTTGCTGCGCAATTACGGAAACGCCTTGCTGAATTTCACCGCCGACCGGTTCGTGATCCTGCCTTACCGGGGAGATCCGGGCGAAACGACGGCCACGGTGCGCACCGAGGTGAAGAAATCCTCGGGCGAAAAGGTGCCGGTCAATTTCAGTCTGCGCAAGACCGATGAAGGCTGGAAGGCCTGGGACGTGGTCATCGAGGGCATTTCGTACGTGAAGAGCTTCCGCACGGACTTTACCGCGGAAATTCAGCAGAAGGGACTGGACGAGGTCATCGCGCGGCTCGAGAAGGAAAACGAGGTCCGCGCCGGCGGCGCCAGCAAGTGAACCACCGGGTCCAGGAGGCGGCCGCTCTCGAAACGACCGGGGACGGTCGCGTCCGCGTCGTGGGTTCGCTGGGCTTTTCCACCGTGAATGCGCTGCTGCCCCACGGCAGCGACCTGATCCGTCACGGCCAGGCGGCGGTCATTGACCTGGCCGGTGTCACGGACAGCGATAGCGCGGGTCTGGCCTTGCTGATCGAATGGCTGAGCGTGGCGCACCAAGCAGGGCGCGCCTTGCGCTACGATAACGTGCCCTCGCAGCTTCACCAGCTTGCCCGCTTGAGCGAAGTCGAAGAGCTGATCGCCGTGGGGTGAAGCGTCAACCGAACGCCTCGCCGGGCGTTTTGCCTCGTAGGTTCAACCGAAGAGGGTGTTGCCGTGCGTAAGCTCGCTGCCATCGCGTTAGTGGTCGCTTTAGGGTTCTGCGCCGCGGGCTTCAGCGCGCGCGCTGAAGCCGGTGTCGTCGTCGGGGTCGGTATAGGGCTGCCGGGTGTTGCGTTCGTTGCGCCTCCCGTGATCGCTTACCGCCCGTTCCCCGCGCTGTACGCGGCTCCTTACTATTACCGATATCCCCGCTACTTTTATCCCGCGTTCGCTCCGTACGGCATCGGCTACCGCTACGGCTACGGCTTTCGGGGCTACGTCTACAGGCGGCCCTGGCGCTAGGTCTCCGGCACCGGGACCTGGGGCGCCGAGCGGTCCGAAGGCGGGAAGTCGGAGCCGCTGTTGTCGGGCGCCGGGACCTGGGGCGCCGAGCGGTCCGAAGGCGGGAAGTCGGAGCCGCTGTTGTCGGGCGCCGGCGGCCGGGCCGTCGGCGGCGCGGGATTTGGCACCGAGGAGGTGTCCTTACTGTCCGGCTCCGGATCGGTCAATGGCTCCTCGGTGATTTTGCCGTCGGACACGAGAAAGGCGCGGCGTGCCAGGTAGGCGTCGCGAATGAAGACATACGGGTCATAGACGTTCTTGAGCGTCGAATCCAACGGCAACAGCGAGGCGCGGCGTTCGACCAAGTTGAGAGGAATTAATCCATACTTGACGTCGGTATTGCGAACGTACTGACGCGGATTGGTATAGGTGTCGACGACCAGGCCCGGCACGTCGCGCAGATCCGATGGGCCGAGCAGCGGCAGCTCGATGAATGGGCCGGCATGTACGCCCCAATGACCGAGGGTCTGGCCGAAGTCTTCATCGTTGCGGTCCAATCCCGCGGAGGTCGCCGGGTCGAGCAGCCCGCCTATTCCGACCGTCGAATTGAGCAAGAACCGCCCGAGATCGTTGGCGGCCGCCATGAATTTGCCCTGCAGGGCGTCGTTGATCATCACCGTGGGCGTGTTGAGATTGGCGAAGAAGTTGCTGATGCCGGTACGGACGGGTTTCGGTACCACGCGCACATAGGCGCGCGCAACCGGTTTGGCGATACCCCGGTCGATGGCATCGTTGAATTTGTAGACCCCGCGGTTCCACGATTCCCACGGGTCTTGCGGCGAACGCGGGCTGTTCGGCGGTAGGGTAACGCAGCCGCTCAAAGTTGCCGCAACGATGATTGCGAGCGCGTGGCGCGCCACCCTTGTGATCAGCATGATTTGTCGATCTCCCTTAAAAATGGCGGCCGTGCAGCTACCGGTGCGCGATTGCGGTCTCCGGCCGCGGTCAATGCCGGCCGTTTCCGCTTCCGCTGTCATCCGCCACCGTATTTTTTCGATTTTTTGGCATTGCCGCCCGCACTTCTTCGAGCATGGCGCTGATTCGAGCGCGCTGAATGGGGTTCAAATTAGGCAGTCCCAAGGCGAGTTGCAATTGATTCGACGCCGACAAGAGGTCGCCGTTCATGAGATAAAAATCAGCCATGTAATAGTACGAGTCGGCAATATTGCCGGCCGCATTCGCCGCCTTGGCAACCAGTCTCGCCTGGTTGGGCGTCGGTTCCACTTGATTGAACAGATCGTCGAGAATCAGCTGCGCGCGCTGATTGTCGCCCGCGCGCATCAATGTTTCCGCCAGACGAAGCGTGATCGGCACATTGCGGGGAAACAGCAGCAGGGCCTTGTCCAGCACGGCCTGCGACTCCTTGGGTTCGCCATTTGCTAGGTACGCCTGCCCCAGGGCCCCATAAAATTGCGTCACCTTCGGATATTCGCGCAGCAGCGCCCGCAGATCGGGTATCGCAGCGGCCGGATCCCGGGCAGAAATGTCGGCGACTGCCTTGCCGTAGCGGTCCTGGACGGTCACGCCCGCGCCATTTTTCAACAAATGAGCGTAGTACTCGCGCGCAGCCTGCGGGTCCTGCACCAAGGACCTCAGGCGCTCGCGTATCAGCAAGTAGCTGAGCGAATCCGCGTGGCTAATCCGTCCGATCTGCTCGGCGCGATTGCGTGCTTCCGCAACGCGCTCGGCCGACAGCGGGTGATCGAGCAAGAATTCGATCTGCTTGATTCGGCTCGGCTCGGGCCCCATTCTCTCCAGAGCTTGAAAAAAACTCGCCATCGCCAACGGATCGTAGCCGGCGCTCGCCATGGTGCCGATCCCGACCCGGTCGGCCTCGAATTCCTGGCTCCGCGTGTAATTGATTTGATGCTGAATCGCGGCGCTTTGGGTCGCCAGGATGGCGCCCTCCATGGCGCCCGGGTCGCCGCGCCCCGCGGTCGCGCCCAGCAGAATCGCGGCCAGCATGGCCGCCACGGACACGAGGCCCGCATGCGTTTGGTCGATCATGCCGCGCACCAGATGCCGCTGGGTGACGTGCGCGGTCTCGTGAGCCATCACCCCGGCAAGCTCGTTTTCGTTGTGCGTGGCAACGATCAAGCCGCTGTTGATGGCAATGAAGCCCCCCGGCATCGCGAAGGCGTTGATGGCCGGATCGCGCACCACGAAGTAATTGAACTGGTGCTGGCCTTCTTCGGCATGGCTCGACAGGCTATGGCCGATTTCCTGGATGTAATCGCTGACCTCGGGGTCTTCGATGACCAATCCCTGGGCCCGCATCTGCCGGGCCCACATCCGGCCGACTTGATACTCCTCCTCGAGCGATACCGCGGCGGTGGCGGGACTGCCGAGATCCGGCAGTTCCTGATCGGTCGCGCCCGGACCGGCGGCCCAGGCGACATTCATGCTCGCGCCGACCGTAAAAGCGGCCGCAAGGGCGCTCCAGGATCCTTTGGCGATCCAAGATTTCAGGTCGGTCACCGATCTCAAAAGCCTCATGTCGCCTCCGGCAAACTCATTGGAGTGCCCTAGGTACCCCAAAGTTCGCACATCCGTGCCGCGATACCCATTGCTTGGGCTCCGCAGCGCCCAATGCAAGGATCAAGTCAAAGGACTTCGGATGCATAGTCTGCCAGACGCGAACGCTCGCCGCGCATCAGTGTGATGTGCCCCGAATAGGCCCATCCGTGGAAGCGGTTGACCACATAAGTCAGGCCGGTCGTGGTTTCGGTGAGATAAGGCGTGTCGATTTGCGCGATGTTGCCGAGACAGACCATCTTGGTTCCCGGCCCCGCGCGGGTCACCAATGTCTTCATCTGCTTGGGCGTCAGGTTTTGAGCCTCATCGATGATGATGAAGCGGTTCAGGAAGGTCCGGCCGCGCATGAAGTTCAGCGATCTGATCTTGATGCGATGGCGCAGCAAGTCGGTGGTCGCTCCCCGCCCCCAAGTTCCGCCGGACTGGCTCTGCGTCAGGACCTCCAAATTGTCCATCAACGCACCCATCCAGGGTTCCATCTTTTCCTCCTCGGTGCCGGGCAGGAAACCGATGTCTTCGCCCAGAGGAACCGTCACGCGCGTCATGATGATCTCGCTGAACCGATTGTGATCCAATGTCTGGGCGAGGCCTGCCGCCAGCGTCAACAGCGTCTTGCCGGTGCCGGCGGGTCCCAGAATCGTGACGAAATCGATTTCCGGATCCATCAATAAATTCAGCGCCAGATTCTGCTCGCGGTTGCGCGAACTGACTCCCCACACATTGTTGCGCTCGGTGCGGTAATCGACCGTGAGTTCGAGAACGGCCGATTCGCCCTCGCGCTTGCGCACGATCGCCTCCACGCCGTTCTCGCCCGGGTCATAGACGAAGTGATTGGTTTGCCACTCGCGCACCAACGGTCCGCGGACTCGATAAAAAGTGCGGCTCTGCTGCTGCCACGACTCCATGCCTTTGCCGTGCTTTTCCCAGAAGTTGGGCGGCAGGCGCTGCACGCCGCTGATCAACAGATCCGCATCTTCGATGGTCTTGTCGCTGGAGTAATCCTCGGCCTGCACTCCGACGATTGCCGCCTTGATGCGCAGATTGATGTCCTTGGAGACCAAGGTCACGCGGGCCAGGGGGAATTTATGTTGCAGCGCCAGGGTATCGGCGAGAATGGCGTTGTCGGCCCCGTGGCCGGGCAGGCTCGCCGGAAGCACCGATTCCAGCAGCTGGGTTTGAAAAAACAGCCGGCCGCCCGGCGGACGCTTCCCGTGATTGATCGGCACCGCGATCGGCAGAGCGAGACCGCGGTCGATCTGCTTCTTGCTCGCGTTGCGCATGAGTTCGTCGAGAAAGCGGCTGACCTGTCGCACGTTGCGTGCAGACTCCGACAGGCCCTTCTTGCCGGCGTCGAGTTCCTCGAGCACCGTCATCGGTATGTAGATATCGTGCTCTTCGAAGCGAAAGATCGCGGTCGGGTCGTGCATCAGCACGTTGGTGTCGAGTACGAAAATGCGCCGCGTCCGCTTAGGCGAACGTCCTGTTGCTACCGCGGCTTTGACGGGCCGCAAGGCGGCCGTCACAGTGCCTTCACCGCCGCCAGCACCGACTCGGTATGGCCGTTGACCTTCACCTTGCGCCATTCCTGGCGAAGCAGCCCCGAGGCGTCGATGAGAAAGGTGCTGCGCTCCACGCCAAGGTATTTCTTCCCGTACATGCTTTTTTCGCGGATCACGTCATACAGTTTGCACGCCGTTTGATCGGGATCGCTCAGAAGTTCGAACGGGAAGGCCATTTTGTTCTTGAACTTGACATGCGACTCGACGGTGTCCGGCGAGATTCCGCGGATCAGAGTCTTCAATTTCTTGAATTGGGCGTGCGCGGCGGCGAAGCTCGCGCCTTCCTGGGTGCAACCCGGGGTATTATCGCGGGGATAGAAATAGATGACCACAATGCTCCCGCCGGCATCCTTCAGCGACCAGGACCCGCCGGTACCCTCAAGCGTGAAGGGCGGGGCCTTTTGGCCGACTTCGATCTTACTCATGTGCTAAGGCTCCGTGCGCCGCTTAATTTTTCACAGGTTCGAAAATGGCATCCAAATTCAAGTGATCGCAAAAATCCATGAATTCCTCCCGTAAGACGCCGATGTGCAAGCGGCTCGGCACGTTCACGATCAGCTGCACCGAGAACATCGGCGCGCCGGTGTGAGCGGCCGCATAGGAACGCGTGGACAGTTCGGCGATATCCACCCCGCGCTGTGAAAAAAAGCCGGACAGCCCCGCCACGATGCCGGTCTGGTCGAGGCACACCACGTCGATGGAGTAGGGCAGCATGTCGCTGCGTGCGGCGCGTTCCTCGGTGCGCCGCAATTGGATATTCATGCCGGTGGCATCGGCCAGCTTCTTGAACTCGCCCTCGAGTTTGGCAAGGGTGTGCCAGTTGCCGTTCACCAGCAGCAGCATGGCGAACTCGTTGCCGAGCGAGGTCATGCGGCTTTCGCTGATGCTGCCGCCGCAATCGGCCACGGCTTTGGAAAGTTCGTGCACCATGCCGACGCGGTCGCCGCCGACGGCGCAAATCACGATATGTTGTTTCATTGGCGCAAATTCTACCGGATGGACGCTTGCCACGGTGCATGTCAAGCACTTAAGGTAGCGATTATTTGCTTTTGGAGTTGCTTGAATGTTTCGCGGATGCCTGGTCGCCATTGTGACGCCGATGACCGCCGACGGCGGCTTGGACTGGCCGGCGTGGGAACGGCTGCTTGATTTTCACATGCGCGAGGGCACGAACGGCATCGTTGTCGCAGGCACCACCGGCGAATCGCCTACGCTTGCGCTCGAGGAGATAGAGGAGCTGACCCGCAGGGCCGTGGCGCGCTGCAGCGGAAAACTCAAGGTGATCGTCGGCGCCGGGACACACTCGACCTCGAGCACGGTGGCCCGCACGCGCGAGTTGTCCAGGCTGGGCGTCGATGCGGTCATGCTGGTGACTCCCTACTACAACAAGCCGCCGCAGGAAGGCCTGTACCGGCACTTCATGTCCGCCGCGGATGCCTCGGCGGCGCCGATCATGCTTTACAACGTGCCGAATCGTACGGCGGTGGACATGTTGCCCGCCACCACCGCACGGCTGGCGCGGCATCCGCTGATCCGGGCGGTCAAGGACGCGAGCGCATCGATGGGCCGCGTGCGTGATTTGTTGGCGGTGTGTCCTGCCCAATTTTCGGTGTTGTCCGGCGACGATGCGACCGCCATCGACTGGATCGGCGCGGGAGCGCACGGAGTCGTGTCGGTTTCGGCCAATGTCGCGCCGCGCCGCATGCGCGAGGCGTGCCTGGCGGCCCTCGGCGGGGACATGGCGGCCGCCCGCGCCCTGGATGCCGATCTGCAGCCGCTGCACAGGGACTTGTTTGTGGAAGCGAACCCGATTGCGGTAAAATGGGCGGTTGCGAAAATGGGGCTCATCGGGAACGCATTGCGCTTACCGCTGGTCGAATTGTCGCCCGCGCACAAGGAGACCGTGCTGCGCGCGATGGCGGCGGCGGGAATTATCGAGGAACGAGCAGCATGAGCCTTGACAGGATGGTTTTGATCGTCGCCGCGGCGCTGCTCGCGAGCGGCTGCCACAGGTTCAGCAAGGCCGTTCCGGACTGTCATCGGCCGCAGGAGTACCAAACCGCGGTGCAACTGGCGCCGCTGAAGGTTCCGGCGGCCCTCGATACGCCGAATACTCAAAGTGCGCTGGTGATTCCCACGCTGGAAATCGCCCCGCCGTCGCAGGCAGCGAACGCCGCCTGTCTGGATACGCCGCCTCGCTACAAGCCCGCGTCGGCCAACAAGGCGGCCACCGGCTAGATTTGATCGCCCATGCGGCCTCCGGTACCCTTGCGCACCCGCTTAGGTTCGGTTTTGGATTACCGTGTGGAGAGGTGGCCGAGTGGTCGAAGGCGCTCGCCTGGAAAGTGAGTAACATCCCAAAAGGTGTTCGAGGGTTCGAATCCCTCCCTCTCCGCCAGCCATCAACGAGTCTATGGTGGCTCGCGTTTGCATCTTCGCGACGACTGGCCACGAACCCCGTCAGGCCCGGAAGGGAGCAGCGGTAGAGGCTTCATGTCGGGCGCCGAAGCCCAAGCTGGCGCGGGCCGCCTCCTTGTCGTGCACGGTTTCCCGTGCGCGCCTGCAACGCGTAACGGCTAAACTGAGTGCATGAGCTATATCGTATTAGCGCGTAAATGGCGCCCCAAACGCTTCGCCGAATTGGTGGGGCAGGAGCACGTGGTGCGTGCCCTCAGCAATGCGCTCGACAGCGGCAAGGTGCATCATGCCTTTCTGTTCACGGGCACCCGTGGCGTGGGCAAGACCACGGTCGCGCGCATCCTGGCCAAATCGCTCAACTGCGAAGCCGGCGTCAGCGCGAACCCTTGCGGCACGTGCGCGGCGTGCCGGGAAATCGACGAGGGTCGATTCGTCGATCTCATCGAGGTCGACGCGGCATCGCGCACCAAGGTCGACGACACGCGAGAGATGCTGGACAACGTGCAGTACGCGCCGACCCGAGGCCGCTACAAGGTGTATCTGGTCGACGAAGTGCACATGCTGTCGAATCATTCGTTCAACGCGTTGTTGAAAACGCTCGAAGAGCCTCCGCCCCACGTCAAATTCCTGCTGGCCACCACCGACCCGCAGAAGCTGCCGGTCACGGTGCTGTCGCGCTGCCTGCAGTTCAGCCTCAAACGCCTCTCGGCGAACCTCATCGGTGAGCGCTTGAAATTCATCGCGGCCGCGGAGAGCTTGGGCTACGAAGCGGCGGCGCTCGCTCTGCTTGCGCGAGCCGCCGACGGCAGCATGCGTGATGCCTTGAGCCTGCTGGATCAGCTGATCGCCTTTGGCGGCGGTGCGCTGAACGAATCGAATGCGCGGGCGATGCTCGGGACCATCGATCGCGGCCATGTGACGCGGATCGTGGAGGCGTTGTCGCGCGCGGATGGGCCTGGATTGCTGGCGCAGGTACGCGAACTCGACCGCGATGTGCCCGACTATGATCGCGCGCTGGTCGACTTGGCGGCGTTGTTGCAGCGCATTGCGATCGCGCAGATTGTCCCTGAGACAGCTCCACAGGATGAGGATTTCGACGCCCCGACCTTGTCGCGCTTGGGGGCGGCCATGTCGGCCGAGGATGTGCAGCTCTATTACCAGATCGCATTGGCCGGCCGGCGCGATCTGTCCATGGCACCGGAGCCGCGGCTTGGCTTCGAGATGACCTTGCTCAGGATGCTGGCATTTCGCCCCGATACCGTCGCGGCGGTAGCCGGCACGGCGAGCGTGACGGGCGGCGTGGCGGTGGGCGCGCCGGCCGCGCTGGCGATCGACGCGCGCACTTGGCCCGCCGTGGTCGAGGCGGCGGGCTTGAGTGGCTTGACGCGCCAGTTCGCCTTGAACTGCGTGCCGTCCTCATTTGAAAACGACGTGCTCACATTGCATCTCGATCAACCGGCCGCGGAGCGGCGCACGCGGTCCACCGAGGAAAAGCTCGTGCAAGGATTGAGCAAATATCTAGGCCGCAACATGCGCATCGTCTTCAATGTCGCGGAGGGAACCCTCGCCACACCCGCGCGGCAACGAGCGGCGGCGGAGCAGGACAAGGCGGCGCGCGCTGCGGCCGACTTCGAGCAGGATCCTGCGGTCAAGGGTTTGCGTGAGCGTTTCGGTGCCGAGGTGGATGCCGCTTCGGTGAAGCCGGTGAACTAGAACTACAGGAGAATTCACTTATGATGAAAGGCGGACTGGGCAATCTGATGCGCCAAGCTCAGCAGATGCAGGAGACCATGCAAAAGGCTCAGGCGGAACTTGCGGATATCGAGGTGACCGGGGAGTCGGGCGCCGGCATGGTGAAAATCGTGATGAACGGGCGCCATGAAGCAAAAAGCGCGACCATCGATCCCAAATTGGCGGGCGAAGAGATGGGTCTGCTCGAGGATTTGGTGGTCGCGGCGGTCAACGATGCGGTGCGAAAGATCGCCGCGCGCAGCCAGGAAAAATATGCGGGACTGATGTCCGGATTGAATCTGCCGCCCGGTATGAAGCTGCCGTTTTGAGTATTTTTCGCCGATGAAATACACGCCCACCCTCGCGCGGTTGATCGACTCCCTGCGCTGCCTGCCCGGCGTCGGCCCGAAGTCGGCGCAGCGCATGGCGTTTTATTTATTGGAGCGCGATCGCGACGGGGGCCGGATGCTGAGTCAGGCATTGGCCGATGCTCTTGCGCAGGTCGGACGCTGCAAGCGCTGCCGCATGCTCACCGAGAGCGAACTGTGCACGATATGCGCCTCGGATCGCCGCGATGTGGCGCAGCTGTGCGTGGTTGAATCGCCCGCAGACGTGGTCGCCATCGAGCAATCGGGCGGCTTTCGCGGCCGTTACTTCGTACTGATGGGACACTTGTCGCCGCTCGATGGAATCGGGCCGGCGCAGCTCGGGCTGGACGAGTTCGAGCGGCTGCTCGGCGGCGGCGAAGTGCGCGAAGTGATCCTCGCCACCAATCCGACCGTGGAAGGCGAGGCGACCGCGCATTACCTCGGTGAGCTGGCTTTGCGTTTGGGCCTGAAGGCGTCACGCATCGCGCATGGGGTGCCGGTCGGCGGCGAATTGGAATACGTCGACGGCGGCACGCTCGCTCATGCGCTGGCGGGCCGTACCAGCCTTTCATGAGGCGCTTCGCTTCACGGCGCCAGTCTTTCGTAGAGGCGATATAGCCGGCGGTAGCTTTCGTAGCGGCGCGCGGTGATGCGTTCGCTCGAAACGGCGGCGCGCACCGCACAGCCCGGCTCTTGCAGGTGACGGCAATCGTTGAATCGGCAATCGAGGCCGAACCTGTGGATCTCGACAAAGCCGCGCTCCGCGGCGCACACGATGCTCGCCGGAGGTGCGAAATCGCGCACTCCGGGCGCATCGACGATGGCCGAATCAACGCCCGACCGCAAGTGGTACCAGCGCGCGGTGGTGGTGGTATGCCGGCCCTCGGTATCGCGGGTCAGCTCGGCGGTTTGCGCCGCCGCATCGGGCGTCAGCGCATTGACGATCGAAGACTTGCCGACGCCCGATTGACCGACCAACAAGGTTACCTGATCGGCGAGCGCCTCACGCAGCTCCGGGATGCCCGCACCCGTGAGCGATGCGACTTCGAGGCATGCAAGGCCCAAGGCCCGATAGTTGGCGAGTTCGGATCGGAGCGAATCGATTGCGAGATCGCATTTGTTGACGATCAGCATCGCCCCGATATCCTTCAAAAGCGCCCCTGCCCAGTAGCGGTCGACCAGGAACCAGTCGGGGGAGGGTTCCGCAGCCACCACGATCGCCAGCCGGTCGATGTTGGCGGCGACGGGTTCAGGGCGGCCTCGCGCATCGATGCGCTCGAGCAGGTTACGGCGCGGCTCGATAGATTCGACCGACGAGCCGTCGGTAGCCGCTGCGCAGACCCAGGTGACTCGATCGCCGCAGACGACACGCTGTTTGCGTCCGGCGAGGGCGCAATGCACGGCGGCTTCGCCGGACTGCACCAGTACGCCGCGGCCGTAGCTGGCGAGGACGATGCCGCGGCCGCGCGTGCCTTTCAATTGCATCGCTCTGCTAACATGTAAGTTTTCACGCTCAGAGACACGATGAAATCCCCCGAAAATCTTGTTTGGATTGATCTTGAGATGACCGGCCTGCAGCCGGACACCGATCTCATCATCGAGATTGCCACGATCGTAACCGACAAGCACCTGACGGTGCTCGCCGAAGGTCCGGTGCTCGCCGTGCACCAGAGCGAGGATACGCTTGCCCGCATGGACGACTGGAACCGCAAGCAGCACGGCGGCTCCGGCTTGAGTGCGCGGGTTCTGGCGAGCCGCATCGACACGGGCGCGGCGCAACGCCAGACGCTCGCATTTCTCGAATCCTGGGCCGAGCAGGGCCGCTCGCCCATGTGCGGCAACGGCATTTGCCAGGACCGGCGTTTTCTGGCGCGCCAAATGCCCACTCTCGAGCGCTTTTTCCACTACCGAAATCTCGACGTGAGCACGCTCAAGGAATTGGCGCAGCGCTGGGCGCCGCTAATGGCGCAGGAATTCCAGAAAAGCTCGACGCATCGCGCCCTGGACGACGTGCGCGATTCGATTCGCGAACTGCAGTTCTATCGCGAACGGTTTCTGCGTCTGGCCTGAGGCGGCGGAGTCAATTCGGCCGATCGCCGGCGAGAAACATCCACGTTTCGACCACGCTGTCCGGATTCAAGGACAGGCTGTCGATGCCTTGATCGACGAGCCAGCGGGCGAGTTCAGGGTGATCGGAGGGCCCTTGGCCGCAGATGCCCACGTATTTGCCGAGTGCCTTGCAGCTCTTGATGGTCATGGACATCAGCGCTTTGACCGCATCGTCGCGCTCGTCGAACAGTTTCGCCACCACCCCGGAATCGCGGTCGAGTCCGAGCGCAAGCTGCGTCATGTCGTTCGAGCCGATCGACATGCCGTCGAAATACTCGAGATAGCGCTCCGCCAGCAGCGCGTTGGTCGGCAGTTCGCACATCATGATGTGCTTCAGCCCGTTCTCGCCGCGTTTGAGGCCGTTGTCGGCGAGCAGCTGCGTGACCGTCTTCGCTTCGAGAAGGGTGCGTACGAAAGGCACCATGACCTGAACGTTGGTCAAGCCGAACTCATCGCGCACGCGCTTCAGTGCGCGACATTCGAGCTCGAAGCAGGGTCTGAAGACCTTGTCGATGTAACGCGACGCGCCGCGAAAACCGAGCATCGGATTTTCCTCGTGAGGCTCGTAGTTCTTGCCGCCGATCAGGTTCGCGTATTCGTTCGATTTGAAATCCGAGAGGCGCACTATCACCGGTTCGGGCGCGAATGCGGCGGCGATCTGCGCGACCCCTTCGGCCAGCTTGTCGACATAAAAGCTCACCGGATCCGCATACCCGGCAATCTGTTGACCGATGGTCTCCTGCAATTCCGGGCTTAGTTTGTCGAACTCCAAGAGCGCCCGGGGGTGCACACCGATCATGCGGTTGATGATGAATTCGAGCCGCGCGAGACCGACGCCATTGTTAGGAATGCCGGCGAAATCGAAGGCACGGTCGGGATTGCCGATGTTCATCATGATCTTGACCGGTACCGGCGGCAGCGAATCCAATTCGATACTGCGTTGATCGTATTCCAGCATTCCGTCGTACACGTGCCCGGTGTCCCCTTCGGCGCAGGAGACGGTCACCGCCTGATTTTCCCGAATCGCGCTGGTCGCGTTGACGCAGCCGACCACGGCCGGGATGCCGAGTTCGCGTGCGATGATGGCGGCGTGGCAGGTGCGGCCGCCCCGATTGGTGACGATGGCCGCGGCGCGCTTCATCACCGGTTCCCAATCCGGGTCGGTCATGTCGGCGACCAGCACATCGCCGGCCCGCACGCGGGACATTTCCTTCACGTCCCTGATGACGCGCGCATGTCCGGCGCCGATCCGCTGGCCGATGCTGCGGCCGCTCACCAGCAGGGTCGAGCGAGTCTTGAGCGTGTAGCGCTGGATCGAGCGCCCGGCGCGGCTCTGCACCGTCTCCGGGCGCGCCTGCAGAATATAAAGCTTGCCGGTGAAGCCGTCCTTTCCCCACTCGATGTCCATCGGCGTGCCGTAGTGTTCCTCGATGATCAGGGCTTGCTTTGCCAGGGCCTCGATGTCGGCCTCGTCGAGCGAAAAGCGCTTCCGCTGCTCGGGCGCGACATCCACGGTGCGAACGCGCTCATCGGTCCCCGGGGCGCCGTAGATCATCTTGATGGCCTTTTGGCCGAGATTTTTGCGCAGAATCGCGCGGCGCCCGGCCCGCAGCGCCGGCTTGTAGACGTAGAACTCGTCCGGATTGACGGCACCCTGCACCACGGTTTCGCCGAGACCATACGCGGAGGTGAGGAACACCACGTCGCGGAACCCGGAATCGGTGTCGAGCGTGAACATGACGCCGGCAGCGCCCAGATCGCTGCGAATCATGTGCTGAACGCCGACCGACAGCGCCACCGCGTTGTGATCGAAATTGCTGTGCACGCGATAGGCGATCGCCCGGTCGTTGAACAGCGAGGCGAATACTTCGTGCATGCACGCGAGCAGCCGCTCCTCGCCGCGCACGTTGAGGAAGGTTTCCTGCTGGCCGGCGAAGGACGCGTCGGGCAGATCCTCGGCGGTCGCCGATGAGCGCACGGCGACGGCGAACTCATCGCCCTTGGCGGATTTCTGGCCCATTTTGCGCCACGCCTCGAGAACTTCGTTCTGCAGCCGGTCCGGAAAGGGGGTGGCAAGCATCCAGCTGCGAATTTGCCTGCCGATGACGGCAAGCCTCTCCACATCGTCCACGTCGAGCGAGGCGAGGGCTTCGCGGATGCGTTGATCTAGGCCGGCCTGCGCCAGGAAGTCCCGGTAGGCGTGCGAGGTGGTGGCGAATCCGTCGGGCACCGATACGCCCAGAGCGGCGAGCCGTGAGATCATTTCTCCGATCGAGGCGTTCTTGCCGCCTACCAGAGCGACATCCTTGTTCCTTAACTTCTCAAACGGAATGATATACGGCTTGATACTCATTGGCTTGTCCGACGATTGGTTAAGTGAAACACTGCGCTGACAGAGACGCGCCGACATATGGGACCACCGTGATCAAACGAACCGTGTTTTTTGTTTCCGACCAGACCGGCATCACCGCGGAAACGATGGGCCACAGCCTTATGACACAATTCGACGGCATAGAATTTCGGCAGGTGACTGTGCCATTTATCTCCACCGTTGACAAGGCAATCGAGGCGGTGCGCAAGATCGATCTGGTCGGCAAGCAGGAAGGCGTTCGGCCGATCATATTCAGCACCCTGGTGCAGGAGGACGTACGCAACGTGGTTCGCGGCAGCAGCGGATTATTTCTGGATTTCTTCGACGCGTTTCTCGCGCCCCTCGAGAGCGAATTGAAGACGCAGTCTTCGCATTTCATGAGCCGGACTCACCGCATGGCCGACACCCACGCCTACGCCACGCGCATCGATGCCACCAATTTCGCGCTGGCCAACGACGACGGGTCGGTGGTGCGCGACTACGAGCGCGCGGACGTCATCCTGATCGGCGTATCGCGCTCCGGAAAAACGCCGACCTGTCTTTACTTGGCGATGCAGTATGGGATTTTCGCGGCCAATTATCCGTTGACCGAAGATGACTTGGAATCGCGCAAGCTGCCGCGAGGACTCGAGCAGCATTCGCGCAAGCTGTTCGGATTGACTATCAAGCCGGACCGTCTGCAACAAATCCGCAACGGGCGGCGCCCCGACAGCCGCTATTCGTCGCCGAATCAGGTCGCATTCGAAGTGCGTGCCGCGGAGTCTTTGTTCGAGCGCCACGGCGTTCCGGCCATCGATACCACGGAATGCTCGATCGAGGAAATATCGACCAGAATACTCGACCGCACCGGCATCGAGCGTCGCGTGCGACCTTGATGAGCCTGAGCGGCTGTGCCTGCATGGTATAGTCGGATCATGATTGCGGATCAATGGTGTGCGACATCGTGGCGGGCCCGGCCCGGCGGCTTCGTCGGCTTGATGACGCTGTATGAGAGCAATTTCGTCCGACTTGGCTGGCTGGTCGGCAATCTGCGCGCAATCGACACGCACCGCGTGTCGACCGTCTCCGCGGACTGTGATCTCCATCTCACTCCGTTGGAGCTGTCCCGCTATACCGGCGTATTTCGCCTGACCTACGAATTTCGAACGGGAACCGCGCGGGTGCGCGATCCCGATCTGGAGGTGTGCGTTTATCACGATGCGCGCCTCGCCGAGGTTCGCAGTTTTCGCGGTTTCAAGCGGCATCCGCAGCTCGCAAAATTGCAGTCCGGACTCAAGCGTGAACTGGATCAGCGCTGGACCCGCAACATGATGCTAAATAAATGGCTGGAATATTGTGCCGAGCGGGGGCATCGGTTCTAGCGGGCAAGCCGCCATGGGTGTCCCGCGGGCTAATTTCGAGTTCGAGGCGGGACTTTGATCGATAAGCTGAGTTTTCTAAAAAACGGGTTGGAAGGCGGCGGCGTGAGTCCGGACGAGGAGCGGCTGATGCAGCTCTTCCAGAATCGCGCGGGCCTGAAGAAGGCCTACGCGGACCTCAAGGACGAATTCCACCTGCTGCGCGACCGCCTCAAGCAGCAAGAAGGCGCGACCATTCGCGTACAGGAGCAGTTGGACGGGCTGGGCGACCTGCTCGCGGATCTGCGCAGCGGATTTGGCGCACTGGTGTTCTTCCAGCTGCGTGGCTTGTGGAAGACCTGCCATCAGCAGCTATCCGGCTTCGCCGCGGATCTCACGCGCCAAGCGGAAATTCGCGAATCCGCCAAGTATCAAGCGGAGTGCGAAGTGGCCAAGAACGCCCGCCTCGCCGACGTCGACCGCCGGCTACAGGCGGCGCAGGCCGAAGCGGATTTGCAGCGCGAGCGTCTGGGCGCGGCGCAAGGCGAGCTGCAACGATTGAGCGCATTCTGGCATTACTTCAAGCGCCGCCGGCGGCAGAGGTCGCTCGAAATTCTGCGTCAAGGCGTGGTGAGCGCCGACGCGGGGGTCGGCGATTTGCACGCCGAGCGCAGCGCCACCAACAGCGAAGCGCTGAGCGAATTTCCCGGCATATCCTTGGGCGCGCGCCGCAATATCAATTTGGCCATCATCAGCTATGCTGAGTCGCTGTGCGAGCACGTGGATGCCTATGGTCTGGCGGCCCGCGCCAAAGAGGCCGTGGCGCGCCGCGTCCACGAAATGAGTTTCGGTACGCGAGCGGATTGCGAAGGTTACATGCAGCGGGTGCAAAAGGCGCAGGCCGCCGTCGCCAATCACAAACTGATCTACGCGGGCGTGAGGGCCAAGCTCGAGCGGCTACGCGTCACATGCGAATACCGCAATACGGACGATACCGTGCCGACCGCGGACTCGATCGCGGCCGCGGCATCCGCTGCGCCGGCGAGCTGGAACGTGTTGGCCGAAGATTATTGGGACCTTTACACCTTGCTGCTGCGCTAGCCTCTAGCCGCAGGGTCAATGCGCATCGGTGCGCCGCGCTTGCGTCGGTGCGGCCTTGTGCGCCGATGCCACCGCCATATCGGCCGCGATCTGCGCGGCTTCGTCGAGTATGATTCCCGCAGCGGCGTCTTCCTTTATGTCCTCCAACGACTTGACCACGGGCGTACCGTGGGCGGCGCGCCAAGCGTTTTCGCGGGCCAGGCGCTCACTTTCCTGTCGTTTGCGCTCCGCCTCGCGGGTCTTCAGGTTCAAGGACAGCGTCTTCTGGCTGCGCATCGCCTCGAGGGCGGCAATGTCGTCATGCAGATAGCGAAAATCGGCGCTGTCGGCGGTGCGCTGCTCATGTAATTTTTGCAGCGAAACGGCCAGTGGCTTCAAGTCGCCTTCGGCTTTGAAACTGGCCGGCTCGATGTGATCCCAGGGAAGGGCGCGGTCGCGGGTGCTTTCGCCGACTTCGTTGGCGTCGATGAGCGAGGGCAGCAAGATATCCGGAGTGACTCCCCGGTCCTGGGTGCTCTCGCCGGTAATCCGATAATACTTGCCGATGGTCACGTTGAGCTGCCCGAGCTCGGGCTTGCGGCCGAAAATCGTATAGTTGAGCGGGTGCGCGTTCTGCACCGTGCCTTTGCCGTAGGTTTGCTGGCCGATGATGAGGCCGCGGCCGTAATCCTGGATTGCGCCCGCGAATATCTCGGATGCCGAGGCGCTGAATCTATCGACCAGCACGATCAAAGGTCCGCTGTAGAAGATCGCGGGATCGGGATCCTCGTCGACCTCTATGCGTCCGGTGGTATCGCGCAATTGCACCACCGGACCGCGGTCGATGAACAAACCGGTCAGCGACTCCGCCTCCGGCAGATATCCCCCGCCGTTGGCGCGCAAATCCATGATCAGCACTTCGGCGCCATCCTTGCGCAGCTCGCCGATCAGGCGCTGCACATCGCGGGTGGTGCTGCGAAAATCCTTGGCGCCGGCGCGGCTGGCGTCGTAATCCTGATAGAAACTCGGCACGGTGATGATGCCGACCTTCACGTCGCGGCCGTTGCGCTGGATGGTGCGAACCGCCTTGTGCGCCGCCTGCGCTTCGAGCGACACGCGGTTGCGGGTGAATTCGACGACTTTTTGCACCGAACCCGGCGCCGCGCCCGCGGGCAGCAGCTGCAGGCGCACCAGCGTGCCGCCCGGTCCGCGTATTTTTTGCACGACGTCGTCCAGACGCCATCCGATCACATCGACCAGATCTCCGTTCTTGCCTTCAGCGACGGCCGTGATGCGATCGTTGGCGGAGAGCTTGCCGCTGACGGCGGCGGGTCCGCCCGCGATCACGTCGATCACCGTCACATAGTCATCGGTCAATTGCAGCGAGGCGCCGATGCCCTCGTAGCTCAAGCTCATTTGAATGTTGTATTCCTCCGAATTGCGTGCGGAGAAATAATTCGAATGCGGATCCAACGACAGAACGAAGGCATTCATGAACGCTTCGAATACGTCATCGGGCTTGCTCTGGTCCATGCGCTTGGCCACGCGCTCATAGCGCTTGCGCAGAACCTCCACCGCCTCCGGCCATTGCTTGCCGGCCGTGATCAGCGACAGCGCATCGTTTTTGACGCGTTTGCGCCACAGCTCGTTCATCTCGGCGGCGTTCGCCGGCCAGGGCTCTTTCTCGCGGTCGAAGTTAAATGATTCGTCCACATCGAAATCCGGCTTCTTGGTGAGCAACTCGATGGCATAATTCATGCGCTCGCGGCTGCGCTGCTGAAAGCGCCGGAAAATCACGAACGCCGGTTCGACGTCGCCCGCCTTGATGGCATCGTCGAGTTCGTAGCGGTAGCGCTCGAACTCGGCGATGTCGCTCGCATAGAAATAACTTCTGCCGCCGTCGATGGCGTCGAGATAGCGGTCGAGTATCAGGCTCGACAGCCGGTCATCGAGCGGCGCCCGCCTGTAATGTTCCCGCGCCACGATATCGCTCACGCGGCGCGCCACATAATTCTCTTGGTCCGTGGGGGAGAGTGCGGTGCCTGCGGCCGGAGCAGCCGCCGGCGGCGTCATCGCGGCACCGAGCAATGCCGCCAGTCCAACCGCACTTGCGCAGACGGCGAGCGCCGAAATCCAGCGCGAGCCCTTGGCCCAAGGCCTATTAGTCATCACTGTACCCTTTCTCCTGTAAACTGCGTGGTCATTGAGGTCGCCCAAGGCTAGACGAGCCCATGTCGCAAGCCAAGTGTATACGAGCTTGAAGATATGCGTCCGTTCACGGTTTTGATTGTCTGTCTTTGGCGTCGGTGCCGGCCGCCAGCCGCTAAGGAGCATTCGATCATTACAGGAACTTGGGCGAGCCGCGGGCTGCAAGCCGGTTGTTTCGCGGTATTACTCGCTGCCTGCGCGGTGCAGCACAAGGGGCCGCCGCCATCCACGGACATCGATGAGACCGGTTTCCGGGACGACGTGCGCGCGTTGGCTTCGGATGAATTCGCGGGCCGCAAACCGGGCACGCCGGGCGAGGATCAAACCGTCGCCTTTCTGATCGCGCAATACGGCAAATTGAAATTGGAACCCGGCAACGGCGACAGTTACGTGCAGCGGGTCCCGCTGGTGGAAATTCTCGCCGGCGAGGACGCGACACTTGCGGCGCAAGGTCGCGGCGGCACACGGTCGCTGCGCTACGGCAAGGACATGGTGATCTGGACCAAGCGTGTCGTGCCGGCGGTGCAGCTAACGCAGAGCGAGCTGGTGTTCGTCGGCTACGGCATCGTGGCGCCGGAGTACGAGTGGAATGACTACGCCCAGATCGACGCTCGCGGCAAGACGGTGCTGGTGCTGATCGGCGATCCGGGCTATGCCGGCAAGGACCCGGGGCTGTTCAAGGGCAATGCCATGACCCACTACGGGACCGTGGCCTACAAGTTCGAGGAAGCCGCCCGGCAGGGCGCCGCGGGGGTTCTGCTGGTCCACGACCCCGGGGTTAGCGGCTACGGCTGGAACGCGGTGGCGAGCGGCTGGACCGGGCCGCAGCTCGACCGAGCGAGAACGGACGCGAATGCCGGTCGTGCGGCGATCGAGGGCTGGGTCGCCAACGATGCCGGCAGGTACCTGTTCACACAGGCGGGGCTCGAATATGAAGTGCAGGCGCGCTCCGCCGCCCACCGCGGATTCAAAGCGATTTCCATGGGCCTCAAGATCGATGCCGAGATCCACAATGCCATCCGCCGCTTCAGCTCCGCGAACGTGATCGGGGTGTTGCCGGGGGCGCTGCATCGCCATGAATATGTCGTCTATGGCGCCCATTGGGATCACCTGGGCCGCGATTCACGCGGCAACATTTACAACGGCGCGGTCGACAACGCCACTGGAGTGGCCGGACTGCTGATGCTGGCGCAGTCCTTCCACCGCACGCGGCCGCCGCCCGACCGATCGATCGTGTTCATTGCATTCGCCGCGGGGGAATCCGGGCTCTTGGGCTCCGCTTACTACGTCGAGAATCCGGTATTCCCGCTGCGGCAAACCGCAGGTATGCTCAACCTCGACGGGCTGCACATCGGGGGCCGCACTCGCGACGTCATGGTGTTCGGCGCGGGAAATTCGGAACTGGAAGATTACGTACGCTCCGCGGCGCTGCTGCAAGGCCGCGAAGTGCGGCCGGAGATCCATCCTGAACAGGGCCTCTATTTCAGCTCCGATCAGTACAACTTCGCGCGGCACGGCGTACCGTCGCTGTATTTGAGGGCCGGGATCGACGATTCGGCGCGCGGGCCTGCCTGGGGCCAGGCGCAGCTCGACGACTACATGGCGCATCGCTACCGCCAACCGAGCGATAAATATGCGGAAGATTGGGACGTGCTCGGCGCGGTCGACGATCTGACGCTTTACTACGCAGTCGGCGACCGATTGGCACGCACCCGGCGTTTCCCGCGATGGTACCCAACCAGCGAGTTCAGCGAGGACTAGGGTCTATTGCGCTGAAACCGGCGGCGACGCTAGCGCTTGCCGACTCGTTCCCAGTGCTTCTTTCGGTCGAAACTGCCCGAGGTGTTGTACGGATCGACTCCGCGCGCTTCGTTCGCGGATGACGGCTGCGCGTCGTCCAATTTGATTCCGTTCGCCGATCGAACGTTCGTCGACCGCGAATCGGATTCGCTCGCGCGCGGGCGGCCCTTGGGGTCTCGATCGTTCGCTGGCCTTTCCATGTTCGCCATCGTGCTTCCCTCGTACAAAAATCCAAATAATCAGTCACCGCGCCGACGCGCAGCCTTCGGGCCCGGCGTTGACGCATCGCGCACGCGACTCACGTCGCCAGCGCAGCCAATGCTTTGTTTTTCGATGCGGCTTGGGCCCGATCTTCCCAAATCCGGGCGATCATTGCCGAGCGGACATGCAAAAGTGTGACGCTCGTCAATCGGCAGGTGACTTAATGTGGGCGCCGCATCTCGATCGCACGGCGCACGGCTCCAAGGACCAGGGCGCGGAACTCGCGCCGGTCAGGCCCATTTAGTGCTGGCGCGCCAGCATGCCTTGAGGCCCCTGAAGAGCAAGTACAGGCCATACGGGCCCAGAAGCACCAGCCAGGAGGCCATCGAACCCCTGGTCAAGCCCCCATAGACGCTTCGATAGATGCCGAACGCGGTCGCGCCCTCGTAGCGTCCCAACGCGGTGGCGCCGACAAAGAAAATAAGTCCGGGCAGCACAGCGAAGCCGGTCATGAGCGCAATGCTGGAAAGCCAGAGCTCCCGGGACCATCGGCGGGCCGGACCCGGCTCCTGTGAATCTTTCGGTGAAGGCATGGCGCGCCATTGTAACGAAATGCATCCTGGCTCGCGCGTGGCTGTAGACTGTCCCGATGCGCTGCTGCATCCCGCATTCTCCAGACGACGCAATGCTCCGCGACTTACGGGCACCGACCTGGTCGACGTGATGCGCACCGCCGTCGTCGGTGTCGGCTATTTGGGCCGCTTCCATGCGCAGAAATACCATGGTTTGCCCAATTCGGATCTGGTGGGCATCGCCGATCCGTCGGCGTCCGCGCGCGCGGCGGTGGCGGCCGAATTGGGAGTCGCGGCGCATGCCGATTACCGCGAACTATTGGGGCGGGTCGACGCCGTCAGCGTGGTGACACCGACCCCTTCGCACTACGCGATCGCCAAAGAATTTCTGGAGGCCGGTGCGCACGTCCTGCTCGAGAAGCCCATGACCACGACGGTGGCGGAAGGCGAAGGTCTCATCGAGGCGGCGCGCCGCGCGAAGCGCATACTGCAGATCGGCCACCTGGAGCGGTTCAATGCCGCCGTTCAAGCGGTGCAACCGATACTCACCGTGCCGCGGTTTATCGAGTCCGCGCGACTTGCGCCGTTCAAACACCGCGGTACCGACGTCGATGTGGTGCTCGATCTGATGATTCACGACATCGACTTGATCTTGAGCATCGTGCGCTCGGCGGTGGTGGCGGTCGATGCCATCGGCAGCAGCGTCTTTTCCGGCGAGATCGATATTGCCAACGCGCGTCTGCGCTTCGCGAACGGCTGTGTGGCCAATGCCACGGCGAGCCGCGTCAGCCTGAAGACCGAGCGCCGTTTGCGCCTGTTTCAAGACGACGCCTATGTGTCGGTGGATTTGCATCAGAAGCTGCTGACCGTGATCCGCAAGACGGACGGAATGTCGGCCGACGGGTTGCCCAAGGTCAATATCGAGGAAACCGGCTACGAACAGGGCGATGCCCTCAAGGCGGAAATCGAAGCATTCCTGCAGGCCGCCGCGACCGGCCAACCGCCGCCGGTGACCGGCGAGGACGGCCTGAAGGCACTGCGTACGGCTCTGCTGATTGCCGAACAAGTGGCGAATTCCAGGGCGGGATTTTCGGTCGCGCCGGCTTGAGAGCCGGTTAAGGGGCGGTCGTCAAGGCTTGGGCGGCGCGGCGCTCGGCGGCGCAGGCACGGGGCCCGGCGCAGAAGCGGGGCCCGGCGCAGGAGCGGGCGCGGCGGTCGGCGCCGCCGGCGCGGAGTCGGGAATCAACGTCACGCGGTCGACGAAGTAACGCGTGTCGGCAAAGCAGGCGGTCGGTACACCGGAGTGTTCGGTGTAGTGCAGTTGCACTCGCTCGCCGACCAGCTTGGTGATCTGCGCTCCTAATTTGGGATCGCGCACGCTGAACTGCCAAATCTGCGGCGATACGCCGGCGACCACGTATTGGGCCAATTCGCCTTCCTCGGTCTTGCAAAGCCAACCGCGGCGCGAAAACTTCTGCAGCACGCCGGCGCGCGTGCCGTCCGAATACGCCCAAGCGAGGGTGAACCAGGTCCAAAGGCCCGCGCCCGCGATCGCGAGCAGCGTGATGACCATGAGGAAGCGGGCGAATCCTGCGGACGGACGGCGCCGGCGGTCGGATAAGGGAACGTCAATCGGCGTCATGCTTTCGAGCCTTGATGAGCGCAGCCAGACAGAGCGGCAACCGGCCGCTGAATTGGTGGAGCCGGGGGGAATCGAACCCCCGTCCATAAGTCCTACGCTTCAAGATCTACGTACGTAGCCCTGTCTATTGTTCTCGCCGCGCACTAACCCGACGGGCAGGGAAAGCGTGCAGCCAGCCCGGTGGCGATTCGCAAGATACACCCCGGACACGTGTATCCCACTAGCTGATGAGCGCTACCCCTGAACCGTTCGCATCAGCACAGGCCGGTCAGGGTTCAGCTGCGATTAGGCAGCTAGAGCGTAGTTGTCTTCGTTGGCAACTATAAGTTTGCAAGTCAGTTTTACGAGGTAACCTGCACCTCGGTACGCACCTGAAGTTTCGCAACCCATGTCGAAACCGGTCGGCCCCAAGTGAAGGCATAGTTTACGCGTTTGGCGGCGAGTATCCAAATTCGCTCGCGGCACCCTGCTCGCGGCACGGCCGCCGCAGCTCAGCGTCGACTGGCCTTCATGATGCGGCCCTTTTCGCGCTGCCAGTCGCGGTCCTTATCGGTGGCCCGCTTGTCGTGCTGCTTCTTGCCCTTGGCGAGACCGATCGCGAGCTTGGCGCGCCCGTTCTTCCAATAAAGATCGAGGGGCACCAGCGTGTAGCCGCGACGCTCCACCGCGCCGATCAGGTGGTCGAGTTCGCGCCGGTTCAACAGCAGCTTGCGGGTGCGCGTGGGGTCGGTGTCGACATGCGTCGACGCCGAATTCAGTGCACTGATGTGGGCGCCGAACAGGTATGCCTCGCCGTCCTTCAAGTAGACGTACGATTCGGCGATTTGGGCCTTGCCCGCGCGCATGCTCTTGACTTCCCAACCCATGAGCGAGATCCCCGCCTCGTAGCGGTCCTCGATGAAATAATCGAAGCGCGCTTTGCGGTTGACGGCGATCGGCGGCAATTTGTCCGGGGTCTTCACTAGGAGCCGAAGTCTACCGATTCGCCGATGGCGGCGCGCGCGCTTTTGCCGGAGAATCGCATGCCTACGGCATCGTGCCGCGCGGGAGGCCAGAGGTTGCAGGTCGTCGAACGCAGCGCCATAGTGAGCTTTGCGCCCAGCCAAATGTTCGCCGTGGTCAACGACGTGGCCCGCTACCCGGAATTCCTGCCCTGGTGCGTCGGCGCCCGGGTCGAACCCAAGTCGGCGACCGAGCTGCTGGCGAGCGTGAAGATCGCGCGCGGGGTGCTGCGCACCGAGTTCACGACATGCAACACCCTGCAACAGGATGCACGGATTCTCATGCGGCTCGTGGACGGACCGTTTCGCCACCTGGAGGGACAATGGCGCTTCGAAGCCATCGGCGAGCGCGGTTCGCAGGTGCATTTCCGGGTCGAGTTCGAGTTCAAGAACCGCTTGACCGCCGCGGCATTGAATCACGCCTTCGAGACCCTTTGCGGCACGATCGTCGATGCGTTCGCGCGGCGTGCGCAAATGCTATACGGCACCGGCACAGGCTAGCATCCGGCGTTGGCGCAACCCGGGAGTCCGATGGTCGAGGTCGAAGTGGTATATGCCGAGCCGCAGCGGGCCATTGCCAGACGGTTTCGTCTGGCCGCGCCGGCGACGGTCGCCGCCGCTCTCGAGGCCGCGGCGGCGGCCGCGGAATTCTCCGGAATAGACATCGCCCATGCCGCCGTGGGCGTGTACGGCAAGCCGGTCGGTGCGGAGAGGATTCTCGAGGAGGGTGATCGAATCGAGATCTATCGGGCGCTCGCCGCCGATCCGAAGGCCGCGCGCCGCGCCCGGGTCAAACAGGCGCGCCGCGGGCTGTCGCAGGCGCAGCAAGCACGGCCGAAGCGATGACCGAAGCGGGTGACCGTCAATAGACCCTGCCGTTCTTGACCTTGGCGGCCGAAGCGTCCTGGGCAGCGGCCTCGGCCGCCGTCGGTTTGTCGAGCCGAGCCACTTTGTCGCCGTCGAAATACACCGTGACGCGGCGCGAGTCGATATGGCTGGTGCGCCCGTTCTTCAAATAGTAAATATAATCCCAGCGTTCCTTGTTGAAGGGATCGGCCACCATGGGTGTGCCGAGCAAGTAGCGCACTTGACTGCGGGTCATGCCGGCCTTGACTTGTTCGACCGCTGCCTGATCCAAGAAGTTGCCCTGCTGAATGTTGATGTGATACACGCAGGCCGACGCGGCAAGGCTCAAAACCACGAGCAATGGTCGAAATATTTTCGTCAAAATGGTGCGCAGCCCTAAAAATGATTGATAATCAGTCCTATATCATACCGGATGCCACCGCATGCCGCAGCGCCTGAAACCGCCCTCGACCGCCGAAAGCAACGACCTGCGCAACGCGGGACTCAAAGTCACGTTGCCGCGTCTGAAGATCCTGGACATTCTCGCCGACAGCTCGGCCCGCCACATGAGTGCGGAGGACATCTACAAGAAGCTGCTGGTGTCCAATCAGGACATTGGCTTGGCGACGGTGTATCGGGTACTCACCCAATTCGAGGCGGCGGGGTTGGTTACCCGCCATCATTTTGAGGGCGGCATGGCGGTGTTCGAGCTCAATCACGGCGCACATCACGATCATATCGTCTGCGTCGACTGCGGCCGCGTGGAGGAGTTCGTGGACGGCGGCATCGAGGAGCGGCAGCATGCGGTGGCGCAGCAGCTGGGCTTCGAAATCAGCGACCATGCGCTCATCTTGTACGGCCATTGCCGCAAACCGAATTGCCCGAATCAAAAGCGACCCAAGTAACTGCGCGCTAGCTGCGCAATGCCGGTGAGCGCCTTTTCTTGGCCGGTTCCGCGGCTGCCGAGCGCGCCAGCATCTCGCGCGCATGGGCGCGCGCTTGGCTCGTCACATCGATGCCCCCCAACATGCGCGCAATCTCATCGACGCGCGCGGCGGCCGACAGGGGCGTGACCGCAGTGCGGGTGGCGTGCGCGTCGCTCTGCTTGGTCACGCGGAACTGGCTGTGGGCTTGCGAGGCGATCTGCGCCAGGTGCGTGACGCACAGGACCTGCGTGCGCTCGCCGAGCGCACGCAATTGCCGGCCTACGATCTCGGCGACGGCGCCGCCGATTCCGGCATCGACCTCGTCGAACACCATGCAAAGGCCGCCGCTGTCGGCCGCGGCGGCGACCTGCACCGCGAGACTGATCCGCGACAACTCGCCGCCGGAGGCCACCTTCGCCAGGCTCTTGAGCGGCAGCCCTGGGTTTGCGCTCACCAAAAACTCGATCTCATCGCGTCCGTTCGGACCGAACTGATCCTCGGCGGGGCTGACGTTCACGGCAAAGCGGCCGCCCGCCATGCCGAGCACCTGCATGAGTTCGGTGATCTGCGTGCTCAAGGCGCCGGCTGCGCGCCGGCGCGCAGCGGTCAGGCGCTCTGCTGCGGCGCCATAGTCGCGCTCCAACTCCTTAAGCTGCCGCTCGAAATCCGCCAAACTGAGTTCGGCGCCCGCCAGGGTTTCGATTTCCTGGTCGATGTGCGTCAATTGAGCGGGCAGTTCCAGCACGCCGCGGCGGTGTTTGCGGGCGAGCGCCTCGAGCGCCGCAGCCTGCCGTTCGATCTGCTCCTGGCGCGCCGGGTCGATATCGAGCGCATCGAGATAGCGCCGCAAAGTGTCGGCGGCCTCGCGGGCGTTTATGGTCGCTTCGGACAGAAGCTGCGCCGCCTGTTGCAGTTCGGGGTCGGTGTCCGCCGCGGCGCGCAGCGCCGATGAGGCCTTCGCCAGCAGATTGTGCGCGCTGGCGCCATCGTCGTCGTATGCGCAGGTGAGGGCGGTGCGGGCCGCCGATGCCAGCCGGTCGCGGCCCGCGATGCGCTTGCGGTCCACGAACAGATCTTCGATCTCGGCCACCGTGCCCACCTCGGCCTTGAGTTCCGCCAGCTGATGGCGCAACAGATCGAGCCGCTCTTCGCGGTTCGCGGCAGCCGACGCGAGCGCCTCGAAATCACGCCGGCAGGCTCGATAACGGCCGTAAAGGGCCGACACGGTCGCGATGAGATCGTCGCCGCTCAAATGCTCATCGAGCATCTCGCGCTGCGCACTGCGCTTGACCAGATGCTGAAATTCCTGTTGACCATGGATTTCTATGAGGAATTCCGCGAATTCGCGCAGCGCCTGAATCGATGCCAGTTGGCCGTTGATGTAGGCGCGCGAGCGGCCGTCCGCGCCCGTCACCCGGCGCACCGTGACCTCGCCGTTGTGCTCAACGGCCTGCTCCTCGAGCCAGCGCAACGCCGCGGCGGACAATTGGCTGAAAGTCGCCGCAACTTCGGCGCGTTCGGCGCCGTGGCGCACCACATCGCCCGCGCCGCGACCTCCGGCAAGCAGCAGCAAGGCGTCGACCACGATGGATTTGCCGGCGCCGGTTTCGCCGGTCAGGGCGGTGAGGCCGGCTCCAATTTCGAGCTCCGCTTGATCGACGATGACGAGGTCGCGTAATTGAAGTCGGGTCAGCATGTTCGATCAATCGCTGTTGGTGCCGCCGTGGCCGCCGCGACCCCAGTGCAGTTTCGAGCGCAACAGCCGGTAATAGTCATAGCCCGGCGGATGCAGCAGGGTGATTTGGACATCGGTGCCTTCCACATGCAGATCGTCGCCCTGTTCGAGATCGCCGATGGTGGTCCCGTCGCAGGTGACCTGAGCGCGCGATTCCGGTCGGTCCGCCAGGCGCAGCTGAATCTTGCTGCCGGCGCGCACCACGATCGGCCGGTCGCTCAAGGTGTGCGGGCTTATCGGTGCCAGTACCCACACGTCGAGGTTCGGCTCGATAATCGGGCCGCCGCACGACAAGGCGTAGGCGGTCGATCCGGTCGCTGTGGCAATGACGATGCCGTCGCCACCATGCGAGTTGACGAAACGGCCGTTGATCCAGGTTTCAAAGTCCATGGTGCGGCCGGTTTCCCGCTTGTTGATCACCACATCGTTGAGGGCGAGCGCCCGCACCGAGGGTGCGCCGTGTCGCTCCAGCCGTGCCGCCAGCAGCGAGCGCCGGTCCTCGGTATAGCGCCCGGCGAGTACCGCATCGATGTCCTCGAGCATCGAAACGGGGCTGACGTCGGTCAAGAATCCCAGCCGCCCGCGATTGATGCCGAGCAGCGGCACCGCATGGCCGGCCATCAAGCGCGCGGCATAGAGCAGCGTGCCGTCCCCGCCGATCGCGACCACCAGATCGGCGCGGGTCGCGAACGAGGCCTCCGGGCAGGGCAAAAAGCTGCCCGGCGGGAACGCCAGGGAGATCCCCGCATCGATCAGGGCGCGCCGGCCGCGAGCGTAAAAGTGGCTCACGAGGCTCAACATGCACTCGGCAACGCGCGAATCCTTGGCATTGCCGACGAGCGCGATGGACTTAAAAGACTGTGGCATGGTCGGTGAGTCCTTGTAGCACGATCTCACTGAACAGGTCACTGGCCGAAACTCGGCTCATACGGCCCATACGACGGACTTGACTTCGTTCGGACACGCTAGGTAGCTTCAAACATGTTATATGGACCGTACTATGACAGAAGGCGGCGAAGAGTCCTTGAGCGGGCGAGCGCAACTGCTGCTCAAGGCCCTGATTGAGAATTATATTCGCGACGGACAACCGGTCGGGTCGCGCACGCTGTCGCGCGATTCGGGTTTGAGCCTGTCGGCGGCGACCATACGCAACGTCATGGCGGATCTCGAGGATTTGGGGTTCGTCGCCTCGCCGCACACGTCGGCGGGCCGTGTGCCCACCGACAAGGGCTACCGGTTTTTCGTCGATACCCTGCTCAAGCTCAAACCCCTCAATCAGGAAGAGATCGGGGAAATCGAGCGCCGCTTGGAGAGCGAGGTCTCGAACGGCCGCTCGTTGGTGCAGACCGTATCTCAAATGCTCTCGAGCGTGACGCATATGGCGGGGCTGGTCACGCTGCCGAACCCGCACTACATCGCGCTCTCGCAGATCGAGTTCGTGGCGCTTTCCGAGAATCGCGCGCTGGCGATCATGGTCATGAACAACCGCGAGGTGCAGAACCGGGTGGTGCAGCTCGACCGCTATTACTCGGCGGAGGAGCTGCGCAGGGCGGCAAATTACTTGAACGAGGCGTTCTCCGGCCACTCGCTGCCGGATGTGCGGGCGAAGCTGCTCGGGCAGCTGCAGGAGACTCGCCAGCACATGGATCAACTCATGCAGGATGCGATCCAGGTCGCCCATAAGGTCTTCGACGGCAAGTCCGAAGAGCAGGTGGAATACGTCATCGCCGGAGAAACCAACCTGATGGGTTTCGCGGAGCTGTCGAACGTCGAGCGGTTGCGCCGGCTGTTCGAGGCATTCAATGAAAAGCACGATATTTTGCGGCTTCTGGACAGCTGCCTGCGGGCCGATGGGATCCAAATCTTCATCGGCCACGAGTCCGGCTACCGGATCCTGGACGACATCAGCGTGGTCACCGCCCCCTATTCGATCGATAACCAGGTGGTCGGGGTGTTGGGCATCATCGGTCCCACCCGCATGGCCTACGAGCGCGTGATTCCGATCGTCGATGTCACCGCAAAACTGCTCGGTTCGGCCTTGAACGCCCGCAAATAGCCCCCAAGTCAGGCCCAAAGCCGGGATATAACCCGCCGTCTTTTCGAGGGTGTTGCAAGAGTGAATGAAACCAACCAGCGTGTGGGCGAGACCGCCGGGCAGATCGATCCGGCGGCGAACGCCGCAGCGAGCGGCGAGGCTGCGGCCGACGCCGTGGCGGCAGCGGAGGCCAGAGCGCTGGAAAGCCGCAACAATTACCTGCGGGCGGTTGCCGAGATGGAGAATTTCCGCAAGCGCACCGACCGTGAAATCGAGAATGCCCGCAAATTCGCCATTGAGCGCTTCGCTCAAGAGCTGGTGCCGGTGAGCGATGCGCTCGAGGCCGGCATCGAGGCCGGCACCGCGAACCCCGGCGGCCCGGCGCTGCTCGAAGGCGCGCAGGCCACGTTGCGGGAACTGCACCGTGCCTTCGACAAAGCGGGCATCAAGATCATCGATCCGGCCGGACAGCCCTTTGATCCGGCCTGGCATGAGGCCATGGTGGCGCAGGAAAGCACGGAGCATCCCGCCAACACGGTGGTAGCGGTAATCCAGAAGGGGTACTCCCTGAACGGCCGGTTGCTGCGCCCTGCGCGAGTAGTCGTCAGCAAGGCGGCGGCGGCCAATTGAAATTGCGCGAGTACCCCCAAAGTAGCGGTCATCGGTTCGAATTTTCTTAAAGGAATTTTACTATGGGTAAGATGATTGGCATCGATCTGGGCACGACCAATTCCTGTGTTGCCATCATGGAGGGCGGCAAGCCGAAGGTTATCGAGAACAGCGAAGGTGACCGCACGACGCCGTCGATCGTTGCCTTCACCAAGGACGGCGAGGTGCTGGTGGGTCAGTCCGCCAAACGCCAGGCCGTCACCAATCCCCAGAACACGATCGCGGCGGCGAAGCGCCTGATCGGACGCAAATTCAGCGACGACGTGGTCAAGAAAGACGTGAGCATGGTCTCCTACAAGATCGTCAAGGCCGATAACGGCGACGCCTGGGTGGAAGCGCAGGGTAAGAAAATGGCCCCGCCGGAGATATCCGCGCGAGTTCTCATGAAAATGAAGAAGACCGCCGAGGATTATCTGGGCGAGCCGGTCACCGAGGCGGTGATCACGGTGCCGGCCTATTTCAATGATTCGCAGCGCCAAGCCACCAAGGACGCGGGACGAATTGCCGGCTTGAACGTCAAGCGCATCATCAACGAACCGACGGCGGCGGCGCTGGCCTACGGCCTCGACAAGGACGGTGGCGATCGCAAGATCGCGGTCTACGATTTGGGCGGCGGCACGTTCGACATCTCGGTCATCGAAATCGCGGAGGTGGACGGCGAGCGCCAGTTCGAGGTGTTGTCGACCAACGGCGATACGTTCCTGGGCGGCGAGGATTTCGACCTGCGCGTCATCAATTACCTGGCGGACGAATTCAAGAAGGAGAGCGGCATCGACGTGCGCAAGGATCCGCTCGCGATGCAGCGGCTGAAGGAGGCGTCGGAGAAGGCGAAGATCGAGCTTTCGTCGAGCCAGCAGACCGAAATCAACCTGCCGTACATCACGGCGGATGCGGCCGGCCCGAAACATCTCACCATCAAGCTCACGCGGGCGAAATTGGAATCGCTGGTCGAGGAATTGGTGCAGCGGACCATCGAACCGTGCCGCATCGCATTGAAGGACGCCGGTTTGTCCATGAAGGACGTGGGCGAGGTCATTCTGGTCGGCGGCCAAACGCGCATGCCGCTGGTGCAAAAGGCGGTCAAGGATTTGTTCGGCCGCGAGCCGCGCAAGGACGTGAATCCCGACGAAGCGGTGGCGGTCGGTGCCGCGATTCAAGGCGGCGTGCTGTCGGGAGACGTGAAGGACGTTCTGCTGCTCGACGTGACCCCGTTGTCGTTGGGCATAGAGACCTTGGGTGGAATCATGACCAAGGTGATCGAAAAGAACACCACCATTCCGACCAAGGCGGCGCAGACGTTCTCGACAGCGGACGACAATCAGACCGGAGTGACGATTCACGTGCTGCAGGGCGAACGCGATCGCGCCAGCGACAACAAGTCGCTGGGCAGATTCGATCTGACGGACATCCCGTCCGCGCCGCGCGGCATGCCGCAAATCGAGGTCGCTTTCGACATCGATGCCAACGGCATCTTGAACGTCTCGGCCAAGGACGTGAAGACGGGCAAGGAGCAGCGCATCGTGATCAAGGCCTCCAGCGGCCTGTCGGAGTCCGAAATCAAGCGCATGGTCTCGGACGCCGAGGCGCATGCCGAGGAGGACAAGAAGTTCCGCGAATTGGTTGGCGCGCGCAACAAGGCCGATGCGACTGTGCATACGGTGGAAAAGGCGCTCGCGGATGTCGGCGACAAGGTGTCCGAGGACGAGAAGAAGGCTGCGGCCGAATCGATCGCGGCGGTCAAGGCGGCGATGAGCGGAGATGACCGGGAGGACATCGAGCGCAAGACGCAGGCGCTCGAGCAGACATCCGCCGCCGTCATGCAAAAGATGTACGAGCAGTCGGCTGGCGCGGCCGCCGGGGGGTCTTCCGGATCCGCGGGCGGCGACAATCAAGCGAAGAAAGAGGATGTGCTCGATGCCGAGTTCGAAGAGGTCAAGGAAAGCGATCGCAAGAAGGCCTGAAGCGCCGGCCGCGGCGGCGAAGATCGTGTGAATGAGCCGCCGGTGCGCTAAGGTACCGGCGGCTCGTTTTTGTGTGCGTGGATTCAGGTGGGCAATGGCGAAGCACGATTACTACAAGCTCCTCGATCTGCCGAGAAGCGCGACCGAGGCGGATATCAAAAAAGCCTATCGGCGCCTGGCCATGAAGTTTCATCCGGATAGAAACCCCGACGACCCGGAGGCCGAGCACAAGTTCAAGGAGGCTAAGGAGGCCTACGAGGTGCTGACCGACGCGCAAAAGCGCGCGGTGTACGATCAGTTCGGCCACGCCGGCCTCGAAGGCGGCCGCGGCGGCGGCTTCAGCGCCGGCGATGCGTTCGGCGATATCTTCGGCGAGATGTTCGGCGATATCTTCTCCGGCGGCCAACGGGGGCGCTCGCAGGTGTTTCGCGGTGCCGATCTGCGCTACGAGCTCGAGCTCGCTCTGGAGCGGGCGGTGTTCGGCATCGAGACCGAAATCAAGATTCCCTCCCTGGCCGAATGCAAAACCTGCAGGGGAACCGGCGCGGCCAAGGGTTCCACGCCGAAGACCTGCGACACCTGCCACGGGCAGGGCCAGGTGCGCATGCAGCAATCGATCTTCACCATTCAGCAGCCGTGTCCGCGCTGCAAGGGCCGCGGCAAGATCATCAGCAATCCGTGCGACGAGTGCTACGGCCAGGGCCGCGTACGCCAGGAGAAGACGATTCCGGTGACGGTGCCGGCCGGAGTCGATACCGGTGATAGGATCCGCTTGAACGGCGAAGGCGAAGCCGGCCGCAACGGCGGTCCGGCGGGCGACCTCTATGTCGAGATCCGCGTACGCGAGCACGCCATTTTCGAGCGCGACGGCAGCAACCTGTCCTGCGAGGTGCCGATCAGCTTCACCACGGCGGCCCTGGGCGGTTCGGTCGAGGTGCCGACGCTCGTCGGCGAGGTGGTGCTCAAGATCCCCGGCGAGACGCAGTCCGGGCGCGTGTTTCGCGTTCGCGAAAAAGGCGTGCGGCCGGTGCGCGGCGGTGCGCCCGGGGACTTGTTTTGCCGGGTGGTGGTCGAAACGCCGGTGAGCCTCGACGCCGAACAAAAGGAACTGCTCAGGAAATTCGAGGCCTCGCTGCAGCAGGGCGGCCACAAGCCGCGCGAACAGTCGTTTTTCGCCGGCGTCAAGAAATTCTTTACGGGCGCGGTCGAGTAGGATCCCGATGCCAGGAGTCGCGGTATTCGGCATCACGGGACGCATGGGTCAATCCGTGGTGCGGGCGCTGCGGGAGGAAGAATCGGCGGCTCTCAAAGGGGCGGCGCGGCCGGAGGTCGTTCTGCACCTCAGCGGCGCTCTAGCCTCGGCCGACAGCGCTCGATTGGGCCAGGATGCGGCCCTGGAGGGCCCGGCTTGCGGAGTGACGGTCACCGCGGACCCTGCAGCGGCTCTCGCCGCTGCCGCGGTGGCGGTCGATTTCAGCCTGCCGCAGTGCGTAGCGGATCATGCGCGGGCCTGCGCCCTCGCGCGAGTTCCGCTTCTGGTCGGCACCACCGGCTTCGATGCGCCGTCCCGGGCGGCGCTGGAGGCGACCGCCAAGGTGGTCCCGGTGCTGATTGCGCCCAATACCAGCATCGGCGTGACCGTGATGGCGCGTCTGCTGGAGATCGCAGGCGCGGCTCTCGGCGCGCATTACGACGTGGAAATCAGCGAGGCGCATCACCGCATGAAGCGCGACGCCCCGTCGGGCACGGCGCTCGCCTTGGGCGAGGTGGTGGCGGGAGCGCGCGGCGAGACCTTGGAAAGCCTGGCGGTCTTCGATCGGCACGGCACGCTCAAGCCGCGCAGGCGGGGCAGCATCGGCTTTTCGGTGGTGCGAGCCGGAGACATCGTCGGTGAGCACACGGTGACCTTCGCCGCGGCCGGCGAGCGCATCGAATTGACCCATCGCGCCACCGATCGGATGATCTTTGCGCGCGGGGCTCTGCGCGCCGCCCTGTGGCTGATCGGACGGCCGGCGGGTCTTTATGGCATGCAGAACGTGCTCGGGATTGGATAAGGGCATGGACAGTCATCGCGCTCATCGTTAATATCCGCGCCCGGAAACGATTCGCGATCTCAACCATTAAGCGGGAGGACGTTCTTGAGCGGACGCCTCCCGCTTTGCGCATCTGCGGAACGCGCGTAGCGCAAAGCGAGGAACCGGAGTGTCGACACCTGCAGTGCTAGCGCTCGAAGATGGCACCGTGTTCCGTGGCGTCTCGGTAGGCGCAAAAGGCAACACGACGGGTGAAGTGGTTTTCAATACGGCGATGACCGGGTATCAGGAGATCCTCACCGACCCGTCCTACTGCCGGCAAATCGTCACTCTCACCTACCCGCATATCGGCAACACCGGCACCACCCCCGAGGATCTCGAATCCGGAGCCGTCTATGCGGCGGGGCTGGTCATCCGGGATCTGCCGCAGCTGCATTCGAATTGGCGCGCCACCGAATCGCTGGATAATTTCCTTCAACGCTGCAAGGTGGTTGCGATCGCGGACATCGACACGCGCAAGCTGACGCGCATGCTGCGCGAGAAGGGCGCCCAATCGGGCTGCATCATGACCGGCGAGAGCATCGATGAGACCGCCGCGGTGCGCGCCGCCCGGAAATTCCCTGGATTGAAGGGCATGGATCTCGCCAAGGCGGTGTCGACCAAGAAGATCTACCAGTGGAACGATGGGCTCATCTGGAAGTCCTCGGCGAAGCCGCCACGGCCGCAAAGCCGCCTGCACGTCGTCGCGTATGATTTCGGCATCAAGCGCAACATCCTGCGCATCCTTGCCGAGCACGGCTGCAGAATGACGGTGGTGCCAGCGCAGACACCCGCAGATCAAGTACTTGCGATGAATCCTGACGGTATCTTCTTAAGCAACGGCCCGGGCGACCCGGAACCCTGCGATTACGCCATCGCGGCCATCGCACGCTTCTTGGAGACGGAGATACCGGTTTTCGGCATCTGCCTCGGCCACCAGCTCCTCGGCCTCGCAAGCGGCGCGAAAACCGTCAAGATGAAGTTCGGGCATCATGGCGCCAATCACCCGGTGATGGAAATCGATTCCGGTCGGGTGCTGATTTCCTCGCAGAACCACGGTTTCGCGGTCGATGAAGCCACGCTGCCGGAGACTCTGCGCACCACGCACCGCTCACTGTTTGACGGCTCGCTGCAGGGGGTTGCGCGCACCGATCGGCCGGCCTTCAGCTTTCAGGGGCATCCCGAGGCCAGCCCCGGGCCGCACGATCTGCGTTTGCTGTTCGAACACTTCATGTATCTGATGGTCAAGCGCATGCAGACGAATTCGCGCAGCCGCAGTGCGGCCAAGCAGAAGACCGCGGAAGGATAGGCGCTAAAAGGCATGCCCAAGCGAACCGACCTCGACAGCATCCTGATCATCGGCGCGGGACCCATCATCATCGGTCAAGCCTGCGAGTTCGATTATTCTGGAGCTCAAGCGTGTAAGGCATTGAAAGAAGAGGGTTATAGGGTCATCTTGGTGAACTCAAACCCGGCTACCATCATGACTGACCCGGAGAGCGCCGATTCGATCTACATCGAGCCGATCAACTGGCGCACCATCGCGCGCATCATCGAAAAGGAGCGGCCCAGCGCCTTGCTGCCGACCATGGGCGGGCAGACGGCGCTCAACACGGCGCTCGATCTGGTACGCGAAGGGGTGCTCGAGAAATTCAATGTCGAGATGATCGGTGCCTCGCGGCGCGCCATCGACATGGCGGAAGACCGTGAATTGTTCCGGCGCGCCATGGCGGACATCGGACTCGAGACGGCACGCGCGCGCATCGCGCACAGCATGGAAGAGGCGCTGGCGGTGCAATCGGAAATCGGCTTCCCGACCGTGATCAGACCTTCCTTCACGCTGGGGGGCAGCGGCGGAGGGATCGCCTACAACCGCGAAGAGTTCGAAGAGGTCGTGGCGCGCGGACTCGATGCCTCGCCCACCAACGAGGTGCTCCTCGAGGAATCGGTGCTCGGGTGGAAAGAGTACGAAATGGAGGTGGTCCGGGACCGCAACGACAATTGCATCATTGTCTGTTCGATCGAGAATCTGGACCCGATGGGCGTGCACACGGGCGATTCGATCACCGTGGCGCCGGCGCAGACGCTCACCGACCGCGAGTATCAGCGCTTGCGGGATGCCTCCATTGCGGTGCTGCGCAAGATCGGCGTCGACACCGGCGGTTCGAACGTGCAGTTCGCGGTGAATCCGGACGACGGCCGGGTGCTGGTGATCGAAATGAACCCGCGGGTGTCGCGCTCCTCTGCGCTCGCCTCCAAGGCCACCGGCTTTCCGATCGCGAAAATCGCCGCCAAACTGGCGGTCGGCTACACGCTGGATGAGCTCAGAAACGAAATCACCGGCGGCGCAACTCCGGCCTCATTCGAGCCGACGATCGATTACGTGGTCACCAAGATCCCGCGCTTCACCTTCGAGAAATTTCCGGGGTCGAATACCCGGCTTACGACCCAGATGAAATCGGTCGGCGAAGCGATGGCGATCGGTCGCACGTTTCAAGAGTCGATCAACAAGGCGCTGCGAAGTCTCGAGCTCGGTTACGACGGCTTCGACGAGCAGCTCGCGCTGCCCTTGACCGACGAGGCCGCGGACAAACTCTTGTACGAACTGCGCTGGCCCGGACCGAACCGCATACTCTACGTCGCCGACGCCTTTCGCGCCGGCTGGACGCCGCAGCAAGTCTTCGATGCCACCAAGATCGATCCGTGGTTCCTGTGGCAGATCGAGGACCTGTTGCGGGAAGAAAAGCTGCTGCGCGAGCAGGGTTTCGAAAGCCTGGAATATGCGCGCATGCGCTCGCTCAAGCGCAAGGGATTTTCCGACGCCCGCATCGCCCGCCTGGTGTCGCGCGACGAGCCGGCGGTGCGCAGCCGGCGACGCAAGCTCGGACTGCATCCGGTCTACAAACGCGTCGACACCTGCGCCGCCGAATTCGCGACCTCGACGGCGTATCTGTACTCGACCTACGAAGAGGAGTGCGAGGCGATCCCTAGCACGCGGCGCAAGATCATGATTCTGGGCGGGGGACCGAATCGCATCGGCCAGGGCATCGAATTCGATTACTGCTGCGTGCACGCGGCGATGGCGCTGCGCGAGGATGGATTCGAGACCATCATGGTGAACTGCAATCCCGAGACGGTTTCGACCGATTACGACACCTCCGATCGGCTGTATTTCGAACCGCTCACCTTCGAAGACGTCATGGAGGTAATCGAAAAAGAAAAGCCCGAGGGCGTGATCGTCCAATACGGCGGCCAGACGCCGCTGAAGCTGTCGCGCGCGCTGGCGGTCGCCGGCGCACCCATCATCGGAACGACGCCCGACAGCATCGATATCGCCGAGGACCGGGAGCGGTTCCAGAAACTGGTGATGAGTTTGAAACTCAAGCAGCCGGCCAACGCCAGCGCGCGCACCGAGGAGCAAGCGGTGATCCTGGCGCGCGAAGTCGGCTTTCCGCTGATCGTGCGGCCAAGCTACGTGCTCGGCGGGCGGGCCATGGAAGTCGTGTTCAACGAGGACGATCTGCGCCAATACATGACCGATGCGGTGAAGGTCTCGAACGACAGCCCGGTGCTGCTGGATCGATTTCTCGATCTGGCGGTCGAGGTCGACGTGGATGCGGTATGCGACGGCGAGGACGTGCTGATCGGCGGCATCATGGAGCACATCGAACAGGCCGGCGTGCACTCGGGCGATTCGGGATGCTCATTGCCGCCGAATGCGCTGTCGCAGGAGATTCAGGGCGAGCTGCGCGCTCAAACCCGCAAGCTCGCCAAGGCGCTCAACGTGGTGGGTCTGATGAACATCCAGTTCGCCATTCAGAGCGGTGTCATTTATATATTGGAGGTCAACCCGCGCGCCTCGCGCACCGTGCCGTTCGTATCCAAGGCGACCGGCGTGCCGCTCGCCAAGGTGGCGGCGCGAGTCATGACCGGCCGGTCGCTCGCGAGCCAGGGGCGGACCACGGAGCGTATCCCGGGGTTTTTTTCGGTGAAAGAGGCGGTGTTTCCGTTCATCAAGTTTCCCGAGGCCGATCCCATCCTCGGTCCGGAGATGAAGTCCACGGGAGAGGTCATGGGCACCGGCCACACCTTCGGCGAGGCGTACGCCAAGGCGCAGGCCGCTTCCGGGGTGATACTGCCGACCCGGGGACTGTGTTTCATCAGCGTTCGCGACCGCGACAAGCCCGGCGCGGTGCTGCTGGCACAGCTGCTGATCGCGCGCGGCTTCGAGATCGCGGCCACCGGCGGCACCTCGCTGGTGCTGGAGCAGGCGGGCATCCAGTGCCGCCGCGTCAATAAAGTGCGCGAGGGTCGCCCGCACGTGGTCGATATGATTAAGAACGACGAGGTCGCTCTGATCGTCAATACCACCGAGGGCAAGCAGGCGGTGCGCGAATCCCGATCGATTCGCCGCGAGGCGGTGGCAAGAAGGGTAACCTACTACACGACCGTGGCCGGTGCGGTTGCCACCTGCGATGCCCTCGATCATCTCGGGGATATCGAAGTCAATCGGCTGCAGGATCTGCACAAGGAACACGAGTTGCAGAAGGAACAAGGGTTGCACAAGGAATTGCCGGCGTGAAACGACATCCCATGACCCTGCGCGGCGCCGAGAGGCTGCGCCGGGAATTGAAGCAACTGAAGAGCGAAGCCCGGCCGCACGTCATCAAAGCGATCGCCGAGGCGCGCGCCCATGGCGATCTCTCGGAGAATGCCGAATATCACGCCGCCCGCGAACAGCAGAGCTTCATCGAAGGCCGCATCAAGGACATCGAGCATCGATTGTCGAACGCGGAGATCATCGATGTCACCAAGCTGAACGCCAGCGGTCGGGTGGTGTTCGGTTCCACGGTTGAACTCGAAGATCAGGACGGAGGCGCCAAAGTCGTCTATCAGCTGGTCGGCGACGACGAGGCGGACATCAAGCACGGCCTGTTGTCGGTCTCATCGCCCATTGCGCGCGCGCTGATCGGCAAGTCGGAAGGCGATGTCGTCGATGTCACGGCTCCCGGTGGCACGCGAACCTACGAGATCGTGTCGGTACGCTACCTGTGATGGGCGTGGTGGGCAAAGCATTTCGCGTCTTGAAGACGCTGTGGGCGGGAAGCCTCTGGTCGCTGGCGATTTGGGTCGCGCCGACGTTGTTCTATGCGCAAAGCGACCGGCACCTGGCGGGGGTGCTGGCGGGCAGGCTGTTCAGCATCGAGACCTATCTGTCGATTGGCGTGGGCGCGATCGCGCTGCTGCTGCCCGGCCGGACCCGGTTCCTCAAGGGTTACCTCGCGGTCGGCTTGCTCGCGACCAACGAGTGGCTGATCAAGCGGTTCATGGCCGACGCGCACGCGCGCGGGACGGCCTTCGGTCTGACCTTCGGCGCCTGGCACGGCGTGTCGGCGCTGATTTACATCCTCGCGTGCCTGGCAGTCCTGCTACTCGTCTGGAACGAGGATTCTCGCTAGGCGCTCGCTGCGCCGATACAATACGCCGACGTGGCCGACGCGCTGCACCAACAGGGCGGAGGTGCGCCGCGCCAACTCCTCGAGCGAGGCATCGCGCTCTTTACGCTCCCCAACGCGCGTACTGACCTTGACGAGTTCGTGGTCGGCGAGGGCGCGATCCAATTCGGCGACCACCGCGTCGGTGAGTCCGGCGTTTCCGAGCATGACGATCGGGTGCAGAGGATGCGCCAGCCGGCGCAGGTGCTTCTTTTGCTTTTCCGATAGGCTCATCTGCGCATTATGATGAGATATGCCCAAGCGTTCCAAGAGCAGCGCCCGTTGGCTGGCCGAGCATGCCAACGACGAGTTCGTGAAGCGCGCACAGCGCGAGGGGTGGCGTTCGCGCGCGGTATTCAAGCTGGCGGAGATTCAGCAGGGCGAGCGGCTGCTGCGGCCCGGGATCCGCTGCGTCGATTTGGGAGCTGCGCCGGGGGGGTGGAGCCAATACGCGGCGCGCATCGTCGGTGGAACGAGCCGGATCGTCGCGACCGACATTTTGCCCATGGACGCGATTCCCGGCGTGGATTTTGTGCAGGGCGATTTTCGCGAGGAGAGCGTCTTGGAGCAGGTGATGTCGCACATCGGCGCGGCGAAAGTCGACCTTGTTTTGTCCGATATGGCCCCCAACATGGCAGGCATAGACGCGGTTGATCAGCCAAGATCGATGTATTTGGCGGAATTGGCGCTGGAATTCGCCGAGCGTGTACTGGCCCCGGGCGGCGACACGCTGGTGAAGCTGTTTCAAGGCGCCGGCTTCGACCAGATCATCAAGGATGCCAGGCGCCGCTATGGGCGGGTTGTGACGAAAAAGCCAAAGGCGTCACGAACCCGCAGTCCCGAGATCTATCTATTGGCGCGGCAGTTTGGGATGGTGTAACGTCAATTGCCCGCTCGGGGGAACGCCTCCGCTCATGTTCCTGCTATGATTGCGGTTGTAGGTGAAACTTGAACGATTTGACCAAACAAATTCTCCTTTGGGTCGCGTTGGCGGTCATATTGCTGGCGATTTTCAGCCAATTCGGGATGCATGCGGGCCAGCCTTCCACCATTGATTATTCGCAGTTCCTCACCGACGTTAAGAGCAACAATATCGATTCGGTGACCTTGAAGGGCGAGATCATCGAGGGCAAGCGGCGCGACGGTAATCAGTTCGTCACGTACAATCCCGAAACCAGCAACGGGGCGCTGATCGGCCTGCTGCAATCGCAGGGCGTCAAATTCCGCGGCGAGCCGCCGAAACAGCAATCGGTCATATTGCAGCTGTTGATATCCGCCTTCCCGATATTGATTCTCATCGGGTTTTGGGCCTACTTCATGCGTCAGATGCAGGGGACCTCGGGGGGCCGCGGCGCGATGTCGTTCGGCAAGAGCCGTGCGCGCCTGCTCGGGGAAGATCAGGTCAATGTCACCTTCGCCGATGTGGCAGGCGTCGAGGAGGCCAAACAGGAAGTCGTCGAAATCGTCGATTTCTTGAAGGATCCCGGCAAGTTTCAGAAACTTGGCGGCAAGATCCCGAAAGGCGTGCTCATGGTCGGTTCCCCGGGGACCGGCAAGACATTGCTCGCACGAGCGATCGCGGGCGAGGCCAAAGTGCCGTTTTTCACCATTTCGGGCTCGGATTTCGTGGAAATGTTCGTCGGCGTGGGCGCCTCGCGCGTGCGCGACATGTTCGAGCAGGCGAAGAAGCATGCGCCGTGCATCATTTTCATCGACGAAATCGATGCCGTGGGCCGGCACCGAGGCGCGGGCTTGGGGGGCGGTCACGATGAGCGCGAGCAAACGCTGAACCAGTTGCTGGTGGAAATGGACGGCTTCGAGGGCAACGAAGGCATCATCGTCATCGCCGCCACCAACCGGCCGGATGTTCTCGACCCGGCTCTGCTGCGGCCAGGCCGTTTCGACCGCCAAGTCGTGGTGCCGCTGCCCGATGTGCGCGGCCGCGAACAGATCCTTAAAGTGCACATGCGCAAGGTGCCGCTCGCCGAAAACGTCAAGCCCTCGGTCATCGCGCGAGGTACCCCGGGATTTTCGGGCGCCGACCTCGCAAATCTGGTGAACGAGGCCGCCTTGTTCGCCGCACGCAGCAACAAGCGCTCGGTGACCATGGAGGAGTTCGAGCGGGCCAAGGACAAGATCATGATGGGCGCCGAGCGCCGGTCGATGGTCATGACCGAAGAGGAGAAGCGCAACACCGCCATTCACGAGTCCGGCCACGCCATCGTGGGCCTCTCGGTGCCCGAGCATGATCCGGTCTACAAGGTCACCATCATTCCGCGCGGCCGAGCCCTCGGCGTCACCATGTTCCTGCCCGAACAGGACCGCTACAGCACCAGTAAGCGCCAACTCGAGAGTCGCATCGCGACGCTGTTCGGCGGACGCGTCGCAGAAGAGCTGATGTTCGGCCCGGATGCCGTGACCACGGGTGCGTCGAATGATATCGAGCGCGCGACCGAACTGGCGCGCAACATGGTGACCCGATGGGGATTGTCGGACCGATTGGGGCCGCAAACCTACAGCGAAGAGTCGGGCGAAGTATTCCTGGGACGCAGCGTCACGCAGCACAAGCAGGTGTCGGATGTGACCGCGCACGTCATCGACGAAGAAGTGCGTCGCGTGATCGACAGCAACTATCAGCGCGCCTACAAAATCATCCAGATGAACATGGACAAACTGAAGGCCATGTCCGAGGCATTGATCAAGTACGAGACGATCGATGAGGAGCAGATCAAAGACATCATGGAGGGCCGCGTGCCGCGCCCGCCGCGCGATTGGGACGACACCCCGACTCCAACACCGCGCGGCCCTTCGACCGAACAACCCGCGGCTCCGCTCGTCAGTCCGGCGGGGCAGCATTAACCCTCTTCGGTACCGCTCGCCGGGTAGTCTCGACCCGTAGGCTTTGGCGAGCGACGAGCCGGTGCGCTGGCAATGCCGACATAGAACCATCGAACTGGCGCGGCCGGTCGTGATGGGCATCTTGAATGTGACCCCGGATTCCTTTTCCGACGGCGGTCGCTACTTCGGCTTCGACGCGGCGCTCGATCGCGCCGCACAGATGGTCGCGGAGGGAGCAGCCATCATCGATGTCGGCGGCGAGTCGACGCGCCCGGGCGCAGCCGCGGTGGATGCGGCGGCGGAGCTCGAACGCACGGTGCCGGTAATCGAACGCATCGCGGGCGAGTTCGATGTGGCGATTTCGATCGATACCAGCAAGCTCGAGGTGATGACCGCGGCGGTCGCGGCTGGGGCTTGCATGGTCAACGACGTTCGGGCGCTGCGCGCCCCCGGTGTCCGCGATTGGGCGGCGGCGGCCGGGGTGGGCGTGTGCCTCATGCACATGCGGGGCGAACCGCGCACCATGCAGGAGAGTCCCGCGTATCATGACGTGGTGGGGGAAGTGAGCGCCTTTTTGCTGCGCGAACGTGCGGCGTGCCTGCAGGCAGGGATCGCACGCGAATCGATCGCGTTCGATCCGGGCATAGGTTTCGGCAAGCGGCACGAGCACAACATCGCCTTGCTGAAGCATCTGCAGCACATCGCCGCATTGGGTTCGCCGCTGCTGGTGGGCCTGTCGCGAAAGAGCCTGATCGGCAAGGTGCTCGGCCGGGCGACCCTGGAGCGCCTGTACGGAGGCCTCGGACTCGCGGCGTGGGCGGTCGGCATGGGTGCCCGGGTGGTGCGAACGCATGATGTCGCCGCCACTGGGGACGCGATACGCATGGTTAGTGCGGTTATGGAAGGAACGGCGAATTGACACAGTACTTCGGCACTGACGGCGTGCGTGGCCGCGTCGGTGAGGCGCCCATGACGGTGGACTTTGCACTGCGACTCGCGAGCGCCGCGGCGCGAGTGCTCGCGCCCGACGGCGGACGGGTTCTGATCGGCAAGGACACGCGCGTATCGGGCTATATGTTCGAGTCGGCGCTGGAGGCCGGTTTCGTCGCCGCGGGCGTCGATGTGATGTTGATCGGTCCGCTGCCGACTCCCGGCATCGCCTACATGACGCAACGCTTGAGCTGCCGTTTCGGTGTGGTCATCAGCGCCTCGCACAACCGTTACGAGGACAACGGCATCAAATTCTTCGACTCCTCCGGTAGTAAATTGTCCGACGAGGTGGAGCGCGAGATCGAGCGGCTGCTCGATGGAGCGGTGGTGACGCGGGACTCGCAGCGGTTGGGCAGGGCGCTGCGCATCGATCGCAGCCGCACCCAATATCAGGAGTTCTGCGCCTCGACGATTCCCGCCGGGATGTCGTTGGCGGGCTTCAAGATCGTGGTCGATTGCGCGAACGGGGCCGGCTACAAGGTGGCGCCGCGTGTATTGGCGGATCTGGGAGCGGAGATCGTGCCGATCGGCTGTTCGCCGAACGGGCGCAACATCAACGACGGCTGCGGTTCCATGGCGCCCGAGCTGCTGCAATTGACGGTGCCGGGGGTGCGCGCCCAGGTGGGCCTGGCGCTCGACGGCGACGGCGATCGAGTGGTGATGGTGGACGAACTTGGGCGCTGTGTGGACGGCGACCAGCTGCTGTACATCCTGGCCTGTGCTCAGCGCGATGCCGGCATGCTCAAAGGCCCGGTGGTCGGCACGGTCATGAGCAACCTGGGATTGGAGCACGCCTTCGCCAAACACGGCATCGAGTTTCGCCGCGCACAGGTCGGAGACCGATATGTGCTCGCCATGTTGCACCAGGTGGGCGGCAATCTGGGAGGGGAAACCTCGGGGCATATCTTGTGCCTGGACAAGACCACCACCGGTGACGGTCTGGTCAGCGCATTGCAGGTGCTCGCCGTGATGAAAAGCAGCGGAGCGGGGCTCGCGGAACTGTGTGCGCCCATGCAAAAGTACCCGCAGGTGCTGTTGAATGTGCGCGTGGCGCGCCGCTTCGACCCGCTGACCATTCCCAGCGTCATCGAGATGATCGGTTCCCTGGAGCGACGATTCGACGGTCGGGGGCGCATCGTGCTGCGGGCATCCGGAACCGAACCGGTCATTCGCGTCATGGTGGAGGGCTACGATGCGGGCCTGGTGAAATCGGCTGCGCGCGACATCGCGGCCGAGGTCGAGTCGGTGGCCGCCAAGGCGGCTGGGACCGCGGCCGCGCCTGCCGGCTCCTAGGGCTTGCAGTTACCCCTCCACGCGGCTAATCTTCGCCGCCTTTCGAGTCGGGGCTATGCCCCAAGGTGGTGGCTATGCGGCGTCCCATGATCGCGGGAAATTGGAAAATGCACGGATCGCGGTCCGCCAATGGGGCTTTGCTGGCTGAGTTGGAGCAACGCTTGATGCCGGAATGGCCGGTCGACGTCGTGGTATTTCCGCCTTATGTGTACCTCGCCGAGGCGGTGCGCATGCTGGATGAGAGCGACATCGCGGTGGGTGCGCAGGATGTGTGCGCGGAACCTCTGGGTGCATTCACGGGTCAGGTCGCGGCCTTGATGCTCAAGGACGTGGGTTGCCGCTACGTGATCGTGGGTCACTCCGAGCGGCGTCGTTTGTATCATGAAGATGACGTTTTGGTGGCACGCAAATTCGCTGCAGCGCTGCAAGCCGGTCTTACGCCGATATTGTGCGTCGGGGAAACGCTGGAGGAGCGGGAGGCCAATCGCACGGAGGCGGTCGTGGCTCGCCAGCTCGAGGCGGTGGCCGCGATGAACGGGGCGTCCAGCTTCTCGCAGGCCATCTTGGCGTACGAGCCCGTGTGGGCCATCGGTACGGGGCGCACGGCCTCGCCGGCGCAGGCGCAGGCCGTGCATGCCTACCTGCGCGGCCGGATGGGTGCGCAAGATGCTAAGATAGCGAGCGGTTTACGCATTTTATATGGCGGCAGCGTCAAAGGGTCCAATGCCGCCGAGTTGTTTTCGATGCCCGACGTGGACGGCGGGCTGGTGGGCGGCGCTTCCTTGAGTGCCGATGAGTTCCTTGATATTTGCGCGGCTGCGGCCGTTCGTCATTGAGAAATCGCCATGTTGCATAGTTTCATTCTGGCCGTGCATATATTGCTCGCGTTGATGATTATCGGACTGGTGCTGATGCAACGCGGCAAGGGCGCGGAAGCCGGCGCCGGGTTCGGCTCCGGTGCCTCCGGCACGGTGTTTGGCGCGCGCGGCACGGCCACCTTGTTCTCGAAGCTGACGGCGGTGTTCGCAGCGCTGTTTTTTGCGACCAGCTTGACGCTAGCCTATTTGGGGACGCGTGCGGCTGGCGAACCGAGCACCGTGCTCGAGCGAGCGGCGCAAACCGCCACGGCGCCCCCGGCGCCGGTCAAAAAGTAGAGCTGATGTTGAGTCAAAGAGCCGACGTGGCGAAATTGGTAGACGCGCTAGTTTGAGGGGCTAGTGGGGCAACCTGTGCCGGTTCGAGTCCGGCCGTCGGCACCATCCATGCGAGGACGCTAGAGGTCACGCAACGCAACACGGCGCCGCCGCGCCTGATATAATTCTTCGCTAACTACACAAGTTAACGATACTGAAGATGTTGCGACAGTATTTACCGATATTGATCTTCATGGGATTGGCCGCGGTACTTGGCCTTGCCCTGTTCACGATCGGCTGGATAGCCGGTCCGCGCCGCCCCAATGCGGAAAAACTCTCTCCTTACGAATGCGGCTTCGAGGCGTTCGAGGACTCTCGAATGCGCTTCGACGTGCGCTATTACCTGGTCGCGATCCTATTCATCGTATTCGATCTCGAAATAGCCTTCTTTTTTCCGTGGGCGGTGTCGTTGCGGGCCACCGGCACATTCGGCCTGCTGGCGATGCTGATATTCGCTTTGGTTCTGGTGCTCGCTTTGGCATACGACTACCGCAAAGGGGCGCTCGAATGGGATTAGTGACGGACACTGCCGATGCTGGCTTGGTGCGCGGCTTCGAAGTGACCACCGTCGACAAGCTCATCAATTGGGCGCGCACCGGCTCGCTGTGGCCCATGACGTTCGGGCTCGCCTGCTGTGCCGTCGAAATGATGCATGCGGGCGCCGCGCGCTACGACCTCGACCGCTTCGGCGTGGTATTCCGGCCGAGCCCGCGGCAATCGGACGTCATGATCGTGGCCGGAACGCTGGTCAACAAGATGGCGCCGGCGCTGCGCAAGGTGTACGACCAGATGGCCGAGCCGCGCTGGGTGATTTCGATGGGCTCGTGCGCGAACGGCGGCGGCTATTACCATTATTCGTATGCCGTGGTGCGCGGGTGCGATCGCATCGTGCCGGTCGATGTCTACGTGCCGGGCTGCCCGCCGACGGCCGAAGCATTGATATACGGCATCATTCAGCTGCAAAACAAGATCAAGCGCAACAAGGCCATTATTCGATGACCAACGACACCGGCTCCTCCGCGCAGCCTCCGGGCCGGCTGGCGCACCTCCGGGCGCTGCTCGAGCAGGCGCTGCCGGAAAAATTGCTGGGCGTGGCCAATCACACCGGGGAATTGACCTACGAGGTATTGCCCGCGGATTTGCTCGCCGTCGCCCAGGCGCTGCGCGACGGCGCCGGCCTTGACTTCGAGATGTGCATGGACGTGTGCGGCGTCGACTATCTCGAGCACGGCCGCGCCGAATGGAACACCGAGCACGCCACCGTATCGGGTTTCAGCCGCGGCGTCGCGCGCGGCGCGCGGACGGAGGGCGCCGCGCAGGCCGGCCGGCGCTTCGCGGTGGTATATCACCTGCTGTCGATCGCCCACAATCAACGCCTGCGGCTCAAGGTGTTCTGCGCGGACGATGCGCAGCCGATGGTCGATTCGGTGACGGGCATCTGGGAGTCGGCCAATTGGTTCGAACGCGAGGCCTTCGACCTGTTCGGCATCTTGTTCAAAGGGCATCCGGACCTGCGCCGCTTGCTGACCGACTACGGCTTCATCGGCCATCCGTTCCGCAAGGATTTTCCCCTGATCGGCAATGTCGAGGTGCGTTACGACCCGGAAAAGGGGCGGGTGGTGTACCAGCCGGTCAGCATCGAACCCCGTGTCCTCGTGCCGAAGGTCATCCGCCACGACAATCGCTACGACCCGGCGCTCACCGCCGCAACCGCCGCGGCACCCACCGGCAAAACCGATGGCTGAAATCCGCAATTACACGATGAACTTTGGCCCGCAGCATCCGGCTGCGCACGGCGTGCTGCGCCTGGTGCTCGAAATGGACGGCGAAGTCATTCAAAAAGCCGATCCTCACATCGGGCTGTTGCACCGCGCGACCGAGAAGCTGGCGGAGAGCAAGCCGTTCAATCAGTCGATCGGTTACATGGACCGGCTGGATTACGTGTCGATGATGTGCAACGAGCATGCGTATGTCCTCGCGATCGAAAAGCTGTTGGGCATCGAGCCGCCGCTGCGCGCGCAGTACATCCGCGTGATGTTCGACGAGATCACGCGCATTTTGAACCACCTGATGTGGCTCGGGGCGCACGCCATCGACATCGGCGCCATGACCGTGTTCCTGTACTGTTTCCGCGAGCGCGAAGACCTGATGGATTGCTACGAGGCGGTCTCGGGCACCCGCATGCATGCCACGTACTATCGACCGGGGGGCGTGTATCGGGATCTGCCGGACGTCATGCCGAAATACCAGTACTCGCAGTGGCGCAGCAAGAAGGACGTCGATCGGCTGAACGAGCGCCGCTCGGGCGGCCTGTTGGATTTCATCGGCGACTTCGCCAGACGGTTCCCCGCCTGCGTCGACGAATATGAAACCCTGCTCACCGACAATCGCATCTGGAAGCAGCGCACGGTGGATATCGCCGTGGTCTCACCGCAACGCGCGATGCAGCTGGGGTTTTCGGGCCCGATGCTGCGTGGGTCGGGCGTCGAGTGGGATCTTCGCAAGAAGCAGCCCTACGAGGCCTACGAACGCGTCGAGTTCGACATTCCGGTCGGCGTCAACGGCGATTGCTACGACCGCTACCTGGTGCGCATCCAGGAGCTGCGCGAGTCGACCAGGATCATCGATCAATGCGTCAAGTGGCTCAAACAAAATCCGGGATCGGTCATGCTCGACGACCGCAAAGTGCGGCCGCCGAGCCGCGAACAGATGAAAGGCGACATGGAGTCCTTGATTCATCACTTCAAACTCTTCACCGAGGGTTACTGCGTGCCTGAAGGCGAGACTTACGCGGCGGTCGAAGCGCCGAAGGGCGAACTCGGCGTGTACCTGGTGTCCGATGGCGCGAACAAGCCGTATCGCATGAAGGTTCGCGCACCGGGCTTCGCGCACCTCGCGGCGCTCGACGAAATGGTCCGCGGGCACATGCTCGCCGACGTGGTGGCGGTGATCGGCACTCAAGATATCGTATTCGGAGAGATCGACCGATGAGCGCGCAGCTGTCTTTGCACTTGCGCGAGGAAATCGATCGCTGGTTGGGGAAATTTCCCAAGGATCGCAAGCGCTCGGCAGTCATTTCCGCGCTGCACGCCGCCCAGCACGAGAACAACGGTTTCCTCACGCCGGCGCTCATGGATGCGGTGGCGGCGTATCTGGGGCTGCCGGCGATCCAGGTTTACGAGGTGGCGGCCTTTTACTCCATGTTCGAAACCAAGCCCGTGGGCCGGCACCACGTGTCGGTGTGCACCAACATCTCCTGCATGTTGCGCGGCGCGCAGGCGGTGGTCGACCGAACAGAGAAGAAGCTCGGCATCAAAACCGGCGAAAGCACGCCGGACGGGCGAATTTACCTGAAGCGCGAGGAGGAGTGCCTTGCGGCATGCACCGGCGCTCCCATGATGATGGTCGATCACGTGTATTACGAAAATCTGACCCCCGAGATGGTCGATCGGATCTTGGACGACCTGACATGAGCCCGATTCTCCACGGCAAGAGGCGCTAATGGTCTACGAACAGAATCTGGTGGTGTTCGAGGCGCTGAAGCACGAACGACCGTGGACGCTCGAGGGCTATCGGGAATCCGGCGGATACCAGGCGTGGGAGAGAATATTGCGCGCGGGGACACCCCGCGAACAGATCATCGAGGAGGTGAAAAGCTCGGGTCTGCGCGGCAGAGGCGGCGCGGGCTTCCCGACGGGACTGAAATGGAGTTTCATGCCGCGCTCCTCGCCGGTACAAAAATACGTGGTGTGCAATTCCGATGAATCCGAGCCCGGTACGTGCCATGACCGCGACATCCTGCGCTACAACCCGCATTCGGTGATCGAGGGAATGGCCATCGGCGGCTACGCAATGACCGCCACCGTGGGGTACAACTACATTCGCGGCGAATTCCTCGGCGAGCCGATTCCGCGCTTCGAGGCGGCATTGCAGGAGGCTTACGCGGCGGGGCTGTTGGGCCGGAATATTCTGGGCTCGGGAGTCGACTTCGATCTGTACACGTTCGTTGGCGCGGGGGCCTACATATGCGGGGAGGAAACCGCGCTGCTCGAGTCGCTGGAGGGCAAACCCGGCAGGCCGCGGTTCAAGCCGCCATTTCCCGCCAACTTTGGCCTGTTCGGTAAACCGACCACGATCAACAACACCCAGACCTTCGCGAGCGTGCCGACGATCATGCGCAACGGCGGCGCATGGTTTGCCGGCCTCGGGCCCGCGAACTCGGGCGGCACCGCCATTTTTTCGGTGTCGGGACATGTGGAGCGACCGGGGAATTTCGAATTGCCGCTCGGCATTCCGTTCGCCGACTTGCTGGCGTTGGCCGGCGGCGTGTGGCAGGGCCGCAAGCTCAAGGCGGTGATACCCGGGGGCTCGTCCGTGCCGGTGGTGCCCGGCGAGGTGATGATGGCGACGAACATGGATTTCGACTCGGTCAAGAAGGCCGGATCGTCGGTCGGCAGTTGCGCCGTGATCGTCATGGACGAAACCACGTGCATGGTACGGGCGCTCGAGCGCTTGGCGCGCTTTTACTATTCGGAATCGTGCGGCCAATGCACGCCCTGTCGCGAGGGCACCGGCTGGTTGGATCGCATGCTGAAGCGCATCATAGCCGGCCAGGGTCGGGGCGAGGATCTTGGGCTATTGCTCGACGTCGCCAATCGCATCGAGGGTCACACGATTTGCGCGTTGGGCGACGCGGCCGCGTGGCCGGTGCAAAGTTTCTTGAAGCACTTCCGGCACGAGTTTCAATACATGATCGAGCACCAGGGTCGCTCGATCATCGAAGGCCAAGCGGCGGCGGCGGCATAAGGGCGGATGATGAGCGACGAATTGGTCAATATCGAGGTCAACGGCGTACCGCTGAAAGCCCGCAAGGGACAAATGATCATGCAGGTCACGGACGCGGCCGACGTTTACATCCCGCGGTTCTGCTATCACTCGAAACTCAGCATCGCGGCCAACTGCCGCATGTGCCTGGTCGAAGTGGAGAAGGCGCCGAAGCCGCTGCCGGCGTGCGCCACGCCGGTCATGGAAGGCATGAAGGTGTTTACAAAATCGCCGAAAGCCGTCGCGGCGCAGCGTGCGACCATGGAATTCCTGCTGATCAATCATCCGCTCGATTGCCCGATTTGCGATCAGGGCGGTGAATGCGAGCTGCAGGATCTGGCGATGGGATACGGGCGCGATATTTCCCGGTTCGCGGAGCGTAAGCGCGTTGTCAAGGACAAGAACTTGGGGCCGCTGGTCTCGACCGACATGACGCGGTGCATACATTGCACGCGCTGCGTACGTTTCGGCGAGGAAATCCAGGGCTATCCGCAGCTCGGCACCATCGGCCGCGGTGAGCGCGTGCAGATCGAAACCTACGTCGAACAGAGCATCGATCACGAGCTTTCGGCCAACATCATCGATTTGTGTCCGGTGGGGGCGCTGAACAACAAGCCATTTCGCTACCACGCGCGCGCTTGGGAGATGACGCAGCACGCGCTGGTGTCGCCGCACGACGGTTTCGGCACCAACATCTACGCGCATGTGCTGGGCGGCAAACTGATGCGCGTGGTGCCGCGCGAGAACGAGGAGATCAACGAAACCTGGATCGCCGACCGGGACCGCTTCGGATTCGAGGGCATGTACTCGACCGAGCGGGTCACGCAGCCGATGATGCGCATTGACGGCGCGTTGCAGGCGGTCGATTGGGAGACGGCGCTGACGGCGGCGGCGGAAGGGTTGCAGAAGGCGGCCGCGAGTCACGGCGCGGCGAGCCTGGGATTTCTAACCTCGCCGATGGCCACAGTGGAAGAGCTGTATCTGCTTTCGCAGATCGCCCGCGGCATCGGCAGCAACAACATCGATCATCGGCTGCGCCAGCTGGATTTCAGGGGGCAGGAAAACGAGGCCGCCTTCCCCGGTCTCGGACTGAAAATAGCGGACGTCGGGGCGCTCGAGGGCGTACTCATCGTCGGTTCGAACCTGCGGCACGAAATGCCGATGCTGGCACATCGAGTTCGTCAGGCCGCCGTCGGGGGAGGCGCACGCGTGGCGTTTCTCAATCCGCGTGCCTTCGAATACCTGTTTCCGGTGGCGGCCTACGGCGTGGCGCAGGATCTGGTGGGCGAACTCGCGGGCGTGGTGCGTGCGGCCGCGGCGGCGGCGAACCAACCGCTGCCGAGCGGCGTGCGCCCGGCGGCCGTGACCGACGAGCATCGCGCGCTGCTCGCGGCACTCACTCACGGCACGCGCCGCGCGATCGTGCTCGGTACCCTGGCGCAGCGGCATCCCGCGTACTCGGAGCTGAAGTCGCTCGCCGCGTTGCTGGCGTCCTTGAGCGGCGCCGGTCTCGGGTTCATCACCGAAGGCGCCAACGCCGCAGGCGCGTATTTGGCGGGGGCGGTGCCGCACCGGCAATCCGGCGGTGCGCCCGCGGCCGGCGCGGGAATGTCGGCGCGCGCCATGCTGGAAGTGCGGCTCAAGGCCTACGTGTTGTTCGGCGGGATCGATCCGGCCGGCGACTTGGCGGTCGGACCCGAGGCGCTGGCGGCCGCCGACCTCGTGGTCGCGGTGACGACGCATTTGCCCGACAGCCTGCGCGCCGTGGCGCATGTGGTGCTGCCGATCGGCAGCTTCGCCGAAAGCGCGGGCACGTTCGTGAATGCCGAGGGGCGCTGGCAGAGCTGGGCCGGCGCCGCTAAATTGGTGGGCGAAAGCCGCCCGGGCTGGAAAGTATTGCGGGTACTGGCGAATTTGCTGAACGTACCCGGCATCGAGTTTGTGAGCGCGGAGGAAGTTCGCGATGCCCTGCGCACGTTGTGCGCGGCTCGCAGCGGGGCGTCGGCCGGCGCCGGTGACGGAGCGGCGCGCAGCGCCGATGCTGCCCTCGGTTCGCTCGCGGGTGGTGCGGCGCCCGCCGGGCGGTGGGTCGACATACCGCCGTATCAGACCGACGTGCTGGTGCGCGGATCCGCGTCGTTGAGCAAAACCAAGGACGGGCTCATGGCCCGCGCCGTGATCTGACCATGTGGCAGTGGGATCCATTGAGAGCGTGGCTGTCGGGCGAAATCACGCCGTATTGGACCAACCCGCTGCTGACCGCGGTGCAGATTCTGATGGTGGTGGTGGGCCTGATTCTCGTGATGGCTTTCTACACGTTGGCGGAACGCAAGGTCATCGGCTGGATGCAGCTGCGCAGGGGTCCGAATCGCGTCAACCTGTTGTTTCTGCCGGGCTTCGCCCAGCCGTTTGCGGACGTGGTCAAGCTGATGTTCAAGGAAATCCTGATCCCGGCGGACGCGAGCGGATTTTTGTTTCGCTTGGCGCCGTTCCTGGCGCTGATACCCTCGCTGGCGGTCTGGGCGGTCATTCCGTTTGCGCCGGAACGAGCCTTCGCCAACATCGATGCGGGTCTGCTGTACATCCTCGCGCTCACTTCGATGGGAGTGTACGGAATCATCCTGGCCGGTTGGGCGGCCAACTCCAAATACGCCTTCCTGGGCGCGATGCGCTCGGCGGCCCAAATCGTCGCCTATGAAATCGCCATGGGCTTCGCCATGGTGGGCGTGCTGATGGCCTCGGGCAGCCTCAATGTCGGGGAGATCATCCGGGCGCAGCACGGCGGACCGTTGAGCTGGAACTGGTTCTGGCTGTTCCCGATGCTGGTGGTGTATTTCATCTCGGGCGTTGCCGAGACCAATCGCGCGCCGTTCGACGTGGCGGAAGGCGAATCGGAGATCGTCGCGGGATTTCATGTCGACTACTCGGGCATGGCGTTCGCGCTGTTCTTCATCGCCGAATACGTCAACATGATTGTGATATCGGCGCTCACCGTCATTTTCTTCTTCGGCGGCTGGCTGTCGCCCTTCGACGGCTGGCTGCCGGATTCGACGTGGCTCGCCGCCCCGGGCTTCTTCTGGTTCGGCCTGAAGACGCTGGTTCCGATGTTCGGCTTTCTTTGGCTGCGCGCGACGTTTCCGCGCTATCGGTACGATCAGATCATGCGTTTGGGCTGGAAGTCGCTGATTCCGGTGACCCTGATCTGGCTCGCGGTGGAGGGCTTGATGGTGTACGTGCACGTGGGTCCGTGGAAGGAGCATCTGTAATGCAGGGAGCGCGCAGTTTTTTGAAAACCTTCCTGCTCTGGGAACTATTGCAGGGCTTGTGGGTGACGTGGAAGAACATGTGGCGACCCAAGGTCACCATCAACTATCCCGAAGAGAAGGCCCCGCAGAGCAGCCGTTTTCGGGGTCTGCATGCCTTGCGCCGCTACCCGAACGGAGAGGAGCGCTGCATAGCCTGCAAGCTCTGCGAAGCGGTTTGCCCCGCGCTTGCCATCACCATCGAGTCCGACGTGAGCAACGACGGCACGCGCCGCACGACGCGCTACGACATCGACCTGTTCAAGTGCATCTATTGCGGTTTCTGCGAGGAGGCGTGCCCGGTCGATGCCATCGTCGAGACCCGCCTGCTCGAGTATCACATGGAGAATCGCGGCGAGAACATCATGAACAAGGACAAGTTGCTCGGCATCGGCGAGCGTTACGAAGCCATGATCGCGGCCGATCGCGCCGCCGATGCGCGGTACCGCTGATGTTTTCCACGATCCTATTTTTTATCTTCGGCGCGGTCCTGGTGTGCGCCGCCCTCGGGGTGATTCTCGCGCGCAACCCGGTGCACAGCGCGTTGCTGCTGGTGCTTTGCTTCTTCAACAGCGCCGTCATATGGTTGATGTTGGACGCGGAGTTCCTGGGGATCGTCCTGGTGCTGGTGTATGTGGGCGCCGTGATGGTGCTGTTCTTGTTCGTGGTGATGATGCTCGACGTCGACGCCGATCGGTTCCGCAAGGAATTCGCCGGCTATTGGCCGTTGACGGCGGCGGTTGCGGGCTTCGTCGTGTTCGCGATCGTCAACGTGATCGTGGTGAGGCATCTCGGCGGCGCGACCTTCAAGACGGCCGCCGCGCTGCCCGCGGATTATTCCAACACGCGCGCCTTGGGCACGGCGCTTTTCACCCGCTACGCCTACCCGGCGCAGATCGCTGCGGTCATCCTGCTGGTGGCGAGCGTGGCGGCCATCATTCTCACCTTGCGCCGGCGCTCCGGGGTCAAGCCGCAGGACATCTCTCAGCAGGTCGCGGTGCGGGCCAAGGATCGGGTCCGGATCGTCCAGATGGCCTCCGAGAAACGATCATGATCACGCTCACCCACGTGCTGACCCTGTCCGGCATTCTGTTCGCGATCGCGGTGGCGGGCGTGTTTCTGAACCGCAAGAACATCATCCTCCTGTTGATGTGCATCGAGCTGATGCTGCTCGCGGTGAATTTCAATTTCGTGGCGTTTTCGCGATTTATGGGCGACATCGGCGGCCAAATATTCGTGTTCTTCATACTGACGGTGGCTGCGGCCGAAGCGGCGATCGGTCTCGCGATCCTGGTGGTGGTGTTCCGAGAGCGGCGCAGCATCGACGTCGAAGACCTCGATACGCTGCAGGGCTGAGGGTGGTTTAGACAACATGCAGTCGATTTATCTCACGATAGCGCTGGCGCCTCTGGTCGCGGCGATTGCCGCGGGCTTGTTCGGACGCGCCATCGGACGCACGGGCGCGCACAGCATCGCGATCGCGGGCGTGGCGCTCTCCTGCGGCCTGTCGCTCTATGTGCTCAAGGGGATTCTCGTGGACGGCGTGGGGACGTTCAACGGCGCGGTCTATACCTGGCTGATCAGCGACGGCGTGCATGTCGATGTCGGTTTCCTGATCGATCGGCTTTCCGCCTTGATGATGGCGGTGGTGACCTTCGTGTCGCTGATGGTTCACATCTACACCATCGGCTACATGCACGATGACGATGGGTACCAGCGATTCTTCAGCTACATCTCCCTGTTCACGTTCGCGATGCTGATGCTGGTGATGTCGAACAATTTCATGCAATTGTTCTTCGGCTGGGAGGGGGTCGGCGTCGTGTCGTACCTGCTCATCGGCTATTGGTACACGCGCCCGACCGCGACTTTCGCCGCCCTCAAGGCCTTCCTGGTCAATCGCATCGGGGATTTCGGATTCATACTGGGAATCGCGGCCGTGCTGCGTTACACCGGTTCGCTCGATTATGCGACGGTGTTCTCGAACGCGGGGCAATTCGCCGATGCGCAGATACATGTGAGCGCCACCATCGCCTGGCCGGCGATCACCTTCACCTGCATTTGCCTGTTCGTCGGTGCGATGGGCAAATCCGCCCAGGTGCCGCTGCACGTGTGGCTGCCGGACTCGATGGAAGGTCCGACGCCGATATCCGCGCTGATCCATGCCGCCACCATGGTGACGGCCGGCATATTCATGGTGGCGAGGATGTCGCCGCTGTTCGAGCTGTCGGAGACGGCGCTCTCGATGGTGTTGATCGTCGGTGCGACCACGGCGTTTTTCATGGGCCTCTTGGGCGTGGTGAACAACGACATCAAGCGGGTGATCGCCTATTCGACGTTGTCGCAGCTCGGTTACATGACGGTGGCGCTCGGCGCGTCCGCCTATGGCGCCGGAATCTTTCACTTGATGACGCACGCCTTTTTCAAGGCGCTGCTGTTCCTCGCGGCGGGCTCCGTGATCATGGCCATGCATCACGAGCAGGACATGCGGCAAATGGGCGGACTGAAGAAATACCTTCCCATCACCTATTGGACTTTCCTGGTGGGTTCGCTCGCCTTGATCGGCTTCCCCGGCACATCGGGCTTCTTTTCCAAGGATCTGCTGATCGACGCCGTTCACGAATCGAACCGTGCCGGATCCGGCTATGCGTATGTCTGCGTCCTCGCCGGCGTTTTCGTTACGGCGCTGTACACCTTCCGCATGTTCTTCATGACCTTCCACGGCGAGGAGCGCATGGATCATCATACTCGCGAGCATCTGCACGAGAGCCCGTGGGTGGTGACATTGCCGCTGATCTTGCTGGCGATTCCGTCGGCGCTCATCGGCTGGTTCACGGTGGAGCCGGTGTTGTTCGGAAATTACTTCGCCGGGTCCATTCGGGTACTGCCGGCGCACGATGTGCTGCATCGGATCGGAGAGGAATTTCATGGCTCGGCCGCCGTTGTCGCTTCCGCGATCTCCGCGCCGCCGCTGTGGCTCGCTCTGTCAGGCGTTGCCGCGGCATGGTTGTTCTTTTACAGGAAGCCGGCGCTCGCCGATTCCGCCGAGCGCAAATTCAAGTGGCTGCACGGAATTCTGGTCAATAAGTACGGATTCGATTGGTTCAACGAACATGTGATTTGCGCAGCCGCGAGAGCTTTGGGCGATGGATTGTGGCGCGGCGGCGATGAGACGCTGATCGACAACGGGCTGGTCAACGGCAGCGCGCGCATCGTCGGTTGGTTGGGCTCGGTGATGCGCTACGCGCAGTCCGGATACCTGTATCACTACGCGTTCGCCATGATCCTCGGATTGGCCTCGCTCCTTCTTTGGCTCATCTGGCGGCCGTGATGTCGAACGGACACTTGCTCGGGATCTTGATCTGGCTGCCCATCGCCGGCGGTTTTGCGGTGCTTGCCCTGGGCGAGCGCGTGGCTGCCGCCAAATGGTTGTCGCTGGGTGTTTCCGGGCTCGAGCTGCTGTTCAGCGTGCCGCTGTTCACGGCCTTCAAGGGCGGCACCGCGCAGATGCAATTCGTCGAGCGCGCGCCGTGGATCGCGGCCATTCATGCCGATTACTACATCGGCGTCGACGGAATATCGATGCCCTTGATCCTGCTGACCACCTTCACCACCGTGCTGATCGTGATCGCGGGCTGGAGCAACGTCGAGAAGCGCGTTTCTCAATACTTCGCGGCGTTCTTGCTGTTGGAAGGCTTGATGATCGGTGTGTTCTCGGCGCTCGACGCGGCGTTGTTCTACGTGCTTTGGGAGGCCATGCTGCTGCCGATGTTCATCATCATCGGCATCTGGGGAGGCCCGCGGCGGGTGTACGCGACCCTCAAGTTCTTCTTGTATACGTTCGCCGGCTCGCTGCTGATGCTGGTCGCGCTGATTTACATGTATTTGAAGACGGGTACGTATGAACTCGCGGTATTGCAGGGCATGCCGCTGACACTGAACGAGCAAATCCTGATATTTCTGGCGTTGTTCGCCGCATTCGCCGTGAAGGTTCCGATGTGGCCGGTACATACCTGGTTGCCGGATGCGCACGTCGAGGCGCCGACCGGCGGCTCGGTGGTGTTGGCGGCCATCATGCTCAAAATGGGCGGATACGGCTTTCTGCGCTTTTCGCTCCCGATCGCGCCCGACGCCAGCCGCGAATTGGACTGGCTGATCATCGGCCTGTCGCTGATCGCCGTGGTGTACATCGGCTTCGTCGCCCTGGCGCAGCGGGACATGAAGAAGCTGATCGCCTATTCGTCGATCGCGCACATGGGGTTCGTCACCTTAGGGATGTTCATCGGTTTTCAAATCGTGTCCCACACCGGCAGGACCTCGGGCGTGGAATTGGGCCTGGACGGCGCCGTGGTGCAGATGCTGTCGCACGGCCTGGTATCGGGGGCGATGTTCTTTTGTGTCGGCGTCATGTATGACCGGGTGCATAGCCGCGAGATCAACGCCTATGGCGGGGTGGTCAATACGATGCCGAAGTTCGCGGCATTCATGGTGCTGTTCGCGTTGGCGAACTCGGGCGTTCCCGGCACCTCGGGCTTCGTCGGCGAGTTTCTGGTCATCTTGGCGTCGTTCAAGGCGAATGTCTGGTACGCGTTCTTGGCGGGTACGACGCTGGTCTTGGGAGCGGCATATACGCTGTGGCTGGTGAAGCGGGTGATCTTTGGTGAAGTCGGCAACGACAAGGTTGCCGCGCTCAAGGACCTCAACGGCCGCGAGTTCCTGGTTCTGGGATTGCTCGCGGCGGCGGTGCTGCTTGTGGGTTTGTGGCCGGCGCCGCTGCTCGATGTCATGCGGGCAACGACACAGCATTTAGCCCAGCAGATGCTGGTCTCGAAGATTGCGCCTTAAGGTTTACTTATGAACGGGTTCAATGTCGCCGAATTCAATGCGGGCTTAAACTACGCCACACCGGAGATATTTCTGGCGCTGGCGGCCTGCGCGATCTTGACGCTTGATCTGTTCGTCTCGGATGCGCAGCGCCGCTGGATCGGCGTTCTCGCCGTGGTCAGTTTGTGCGCGACAGCCTTGTTGGCGGCGCTGCAGCCGGTGTCGGGGAGAATCACGGCGCTCGGCGGGCTTTTTGAACTGGACCGGATGGCACAGGTGCTCAAAGTCGTGACGCTGCTGACCGTGGCGGTGGTGTTCGTGTATTCGACCGATTATCTTAAGCGCCGGGCGATTCTCAAGGGCGAGTATTACGTACTGGGGTTGTTCGCCACTCTGGGAGCGATGGTGCTGATTTCCGCGGGCAGCTTGATCACCCTGTATCTGGGCCTCGAGCTCATGTCCTTATGCCTGTACGCAATGGTGGCGTTCGACCGGGATTCGGTGATTGCGGCGGAGTCCGCCATCAAATATTTCGTACTGGGGTCGATGGCTTCGGGAACGTTGTTGTACGGCATGTCGATCGTGTATGGCGTCACCGGCAATCTGGAGCTCGCGGCCATCGCCGCCGCCGTTCACGGCGGCCCTGCGAGCAACGTCGGCCTGGTGTTCGGCATCGCATTTCTCATCGTCGGTTTGGGATTCAAGTTGGGCGCGGTGCCGTTCCACATGTGGATCCCGGACGTTTACGAGGGCTCTCCCACGTGCGTCACCGTGTTCATCGGCACCGCGTCGAAACTGGCGGCGTTCGGCCTCATCATGCGGGTGCTGCCCGAAGCGTTGGCGGCTTCGCAGCCGGATTGGAGCCAAATGCTGGTGGTGCTGGCGGTGCTTTCGATGGCGATCGGCAGCATCGTCGCCATTGCCCAAACCAATATCAAACGCATGCTGGCGTATTCCACGATTTCGCACGTCGGATTCGTGCTGCTCGGAATATTGTCGGGCACGGCACAGGGCTATCAGGCCGCGATGTTCTACATGATCAGCTACGTGATCGTCGCGAGCGGGGCCTTCGGCATGATCCTGCTGCTGGCGCGCCAGGGCTTCGAGGCCGACAGGCTGGTGGACTTCAAGGGCTTGAACGCGCGCAGCCCCTGGTTCGCCGGCATGATGGCGATTCTGATGTTCAGCCTGGCGGGCGTACCGCCGTTCGTCGGGTTCTGGGCCAAGCTCGGAGTCGTGCAAGCGGTATTGGGGGTGAGCTACACCTGGCTGGCCGTGGTCGCGGTCCTGTTTTCGGTGGTCGGCGCCTTCTTTTACCTTCGCATCGTCAAATTGATGTACTTCGACGACCCAACCGATAGCACCGAGATCGGCGGATCGGCGCTGATGCGCACCGTGCTGAGCGCGAACGCGTTGCTGGCGTTCGCCTTGGGCGTGGTGCCCGGCGCGCTTATCGCGCTGTGCCAGAGGGCGCTGCCGTAAAGCGAGCCGAGAGGGATCACCCATGAGAAGAATTCTGATCGCCGTTTCGTTGGCCGCATCGTGCGCAGTTTTCTGCGCTGCGTCGGGCGCACAAGAACTCAGCGCTGCCGATCAGGCGGCCGCCAACGCGGCCATCAAAGTGATTCGTCCAGAGGCGATCGCCGCGCACATGCGATTTCTCTCGGACGACCTGCTCGAAGGCCGCCAGACCGGCTCGCGCGGCCATGAGATCGCGGTGCATTACGTGGCCACGGAGCTGGAAGCCATGGGACTCACGCCCGCGGGAGCGAACGGCACCTGGTTCCAGAGCCTACCGTTGCGCAAAGTGGATCTAGTCCCCGAAAAAAGCTCGTTCGAGCTGGTGCGCGAGGGCAAAGCGCACACCCTGGTGTTCGCGCAGGACTACATCATGGACGGCAATCCTCTGGCGGCCGATGCGGGCGTGGAGGCGGGCGCGGTCTTCGTGGGCTTTGGGGTGAGCGCGCCGGAATTTCAGTACGACGATTATGCGGGCGTGGACGTACGCGGCAAGGTGATCGTGATGGTGCGGGGCGCGCCGCCGCGATTTCCCGCCACGGAGCGCGCCTATTTCTCGGATGCTGTCGTCAAGGCGCGTAACGCCGCGGCGCACGGAGCGGTCGGAATCATCACCCTCATACCGCCGGAATTTTTCGAGCGCTACAAATGGGATTGGATCGTTCCGCAGATTCGCGCCGGAGGCATGTGGTGGCTCGACCCGCAAGGTGTGCCCGCCGATACCTATCCGGAAATTCGCGCATCCGCACTGATGAACGGGAGCGGCGCCGAGGAGCTGTTCAAGGGCGCCGCCAAGACGCTGCCGGAAATCTTCGCCGCCTCGCGCGAGAGCAAATCCGAATCGTTCGAGCTGCCGTCGAATGTGAAGATCCACAGGGTGACCCGGTACACGGCGATCGAAAGCCGCAACGTGATCGGAAAGCTCGCGGGCTCGGACCCGGCGCTCGCAAAGGAATACGTGGTTTTCACCGCGCATATGGATCATCTTGGAATCTGCCGCCCGGCCGAGCAGGACACGGTTTGTCACGGAGCGTTCGACAACGCTTCAGGCACCTCGGCGGTTCTCGAGGTGGCGCGGGCGTTCTCGAGTTTGCGCCGCGCGCCGCGCCGATCGATGCTGTTCGTCTTCGTCACCGGCGAGGAGCGAGGCCTGCGCGGATCGGACTACTTCGCGCATTATCCCACCGTCCCGATCGAGAGCATCGTCGCCGATGTGAACGTCGACGGCGCGCCCGGGTTGATTTTCCCTAACAAGGACATCGTGCCGCGTGGCGCCGAGCATTCGAACCTTGCGAAGAACGTGCAGGCGGCCGCGAAAAAAATGGGATACACGATCAGCCCCGACCCGATTCCCGAAGAGGTGATCTTCATTCGCAGCGATCAGTATTCATTCGTGAAGCAAGGAGTGCCGGCCGTGTTCATAAACGGCGGAAGGCAGAGCGCGGACCCCAAATTGGATGGCGCGGCGATCGACGAGAAGTGGATATCGAGCATTTACCACACTCCTAAAGACAACATGAGCCAGCCGTTCTATTTCGAATCGGCGGCGAGATCCACCGCGATGTCCTTTCTGGTCGGCTACGAGGTGGCGCAGCAGTCCGAGCGCCCCACTTGGAACGCCGGCGATTTTTTCGGCAGGAAATTCTCGAGGAAGCAATGAGGCCTCAAACGCGCAATTCGCGGATTGTCCGCGCGCGGCCGGGCAGGCGGGCAAGGCTCGCTCGCGGTGGCTTGCATTGGCGCCCTTACCAGGTAGAATAGGCGGTTCTCCGGTGCGGGGTGGAGCAGTCTGGCAGCTCGTCGGGCTCATAACCCGAAGGTCGTAGGTTCAAATCCTACCCCCGCTACCAATAAAATCAAACATTTGCATAGATAGGTCAACCAGCCAACCGG
>ODAK010000038.1_pt1 | contig 144494 bp, 130 predicted proteins | sample 1539591 | NCBI WGS metagenome assembly ODAK01 (sample SAMEA3539303, study PRJEB22396) | soil metagenome | biome: tundra; feature: field; material: soil | place: USA | collected 2010-05 | depth 0.15 m | reverse complement strand
CGACCGGCCCGGGACTACGATCGCTCTGCCGCGCGTCGTGGACATCAACCGTCAGTAGCCTCGCCAATGCAAATAGCGCACAAGGGTCTCTCGGGCATCGCCACCGGCGGTGAAGCGGACGGCGGCCCCGCCGGCCGCCTTGAAATCCAGTTCGATCTTTTGACTCGACGCCATGCGCTTCAGCATTTGCACGTCGAGATTGAAATAAGCGGTCTGGCCCCACGGTACCACGGGCTGGTAGGGGCTTCTGCCGAGCTTGGGCGCCTCGATGGGCGACAGCACCGCCGCGCCGTCATCGAGCGACAAGGTGACTGCGCCTGCTGTTCGGATGTCGTCGAACCGCCAATCGCTGCCGGGCGCCAAATGAATCCACAGCCCGTAGCTGATATTGCCCATGTTGTCCCATTCCACGGGACCCAGATATGCGAAGCTGATGCGCTCGCCTGACGTCGCCATGCGCTGCGCACTGTGGAAGAGCTCGATCGGCTTCCCGAGCGCGCCCACCGTCATTCCGGTGCGCTCGTCGAGAAATTCCGCGGGTTTGATGGAGGATTGCGCGCTGCAGCCGGCCATGAGCGCCAGGACAACACTCGAGGCAGCTGCTTGAAATCGCGACAAAACCATTCGCAAATTATACTCTGGTCCGTGAGCTGCGGCCGGTTCTGCTCCACGCCATACGCGATATACTTTTGATGATGTTCAATCGCAGCAGTCGTCTTTTTACACGCGTAGTATGTTTAGTTCTGGTGTGTGCGACCGGCGCGGCGTAGCTGGGCGACGAGGCGCTTCTGCGCAAGAAAATGCTGCGAGAGGAGCTGACGCAAGCGCGCTGAAGTCAACGGGCGGCATCTGGGGGTAGAGCTTCGACATTCCCATAAAGAGCGGCGATAATGGGAATGTATGGACGACTCTATTCGAACAAGTCCGCGTGCGTGCCCGTGCGCACGAAAGCGATGACTTCGTTCGGTGCCTTGCCATCAAGGCGATAGATCAGGAGGAAATTGCCACCAATGTGGCATTCGCGATGAGCCGCCCACTCGCCGGCCAGAGCGTGATCCAGCCACTCCGGTCCCAGCGGGCCGTCATTGGCGATGAGCAATATCATCAATTCCTTGAGGCGCTTCAAGTCGAAGCGTCCGGAGTGCGCAAGTCGCTCCCAATCCTTGCGGAAACTCTTCGAGTAGTCTGAGGCTCGAGGTAGGCTTGTTCGCTTGCTACTTGCGCTTTTTGGCAAGGTCATCAAACAGGTCCTCGGCGGTGGCGAAGCGCGCACGGCGGGTACTGAGCGTCTCGTCCACCTCGGCCATCGCTGCACGGGTTTCAGCGTTTGGTACCTTGAGATCGAACGGCAGCTGCTTGTCAGCTGCTACCCGTGTTAGAAAGACGCGCACCGCATCGGAGACCGACAGACCCATGGCGGTGAGCGCCTTGGTGGCTTGCGCCTTGATTTTTTCGCTCACACGAACGTGAACCATTGTGGTGGTGGCCATGATGATCTCTCTCTTATGGTGAGATACATTGTATCGCACACGGCGTTTGAGGGCAAGATTGTCTCGGCGGATTCTGATAGCGTTCTTGCAGCGATCGTCGTGATCTGCTAGGTTACATGTAACCACTCCGGAGAACACCATGTTGAATACTTCCCGCTCTTCACGCGACAAGGTTCGACTGCACCGTGAACGTCTGCGCGCCCAGGGATTAAGGCCAGTACAGATATGGGTACCGGATGTCCGTGCCCGCTCGTTCATCACCGCCGCGCGCAAACAGTCCAAAGCGGTTGCATCTAGTAAGCATGCCCGGGTTGACCAACGATTTATCGATGCTGCTTCGGAGACTTTCGACGCATGAAACGCGGTGAGATATGGACCGTGTCAGGAGGCGCACCGTATGCAGGTAAGCCGCGCCCGTCGGTGATTGTGCAGGAGGATCGATTCGAATCAACCAGTTCGATCACGCTCTGCGTGTTTACGACTGATCCGACCGAGGCGCCCTTACTGCGAATGCTGGTGGAACCCACCGATCGCAATGGCCTGAAAAGTGCTTCCCGGTTGATGATCGATAAAATCACTACCGTACCGAAGGCGCGGATCGGCAAAAGGCTTGGCAAGCTGAATGACGAGGATGTTGTGCGATTGAACCGCGCGCTGACGGTATTTCTCGGGCTCGCCAGATAGTGCCAACGCGAGGCGCTGGTGATTCAGATCGGCCCAAACCGGTCGCATCACCCACGAGATTCAGTGCGGTACTGTCGTTCCTGGACTACGCATTCGCCGGCTCGGATCGGTCGGAATGCCGATTGCAAACTTCCCCATGATGAGCGAAGGATTACCCCGTCACCCTGGCCAATGGTGAGCCTTCAGTAGTTGGCGGCGGCCCGTACCGCGCTTGCAGGCTTATCCAGATCCGCGAGCAATTCCGGGCCGACGACCGCAAGTGGCGCCGAGCCGTACGAGAGCAGCCGATCATGAAAGTCACGCAGTGACCCATGCCCGGCGGTTTTCTGCAGATAACTCGCCAGCAATTGCTCGATCTGCAGGCGCCCAACGGTGTAGGCGATCACGTACCCCGGATTCATGGCGATCCCAGCGACCGCGGCATCCGCGGCCTTTTGCGTAAAGCCGCTCTCACGGGCGTAAAAGTCCGCAGCCTGACGGAAGCTCCATTCCCCGGAGGCCAGTTTCGGGTCCACGATCGCGCGGGCGCCGCGCACCCTTTCCCAGCGCGCCGTGTGCAGCCGCGCATCCAGATCGCTGCCGTAGAGCCCAAGGCGCACAAACATTTCCTCGCCGTAGAAAGCCCAACCTTCCTCAAAAACACTGCTATCTTGGATCTTGCGGACAAAGTCAGGATGCCGCCTGGCCACAGATAGTTGCAGAAAGTGTCCCGGCATCGCCTCATGTGCCACAGTACTTAAAATCCGATCGCGGTCAAAGTCCTGATTCATGTCGAGGCGTGCCGCGGCATCCTCGAGTGAGGTCGGCGGCGTGATGAAGTAATAACCGTTGACTTCCTGGGAGAGCAGACGCGGCGGGATCATCGAGGCACCCGGGCTTACCGGTTGCATGAATGCGGGCGTCTCCTGGACCGCAATCGTCCCCAGCCACGTCGGCAGCGTGATGACCTCGTGTTCGGTTACGAACCGGGCCAGCTCGGCGATTCTCTCGCGGTAGTAATCGACCAGTGCTGAACCTGCGGGGGCCAGGCCGCCGCCGCTTGGCGGCCCAAACGGCAAGTTCTGGCGTTGCGACAGTGCGATCAGCCACGCTTCCTCCGCCCAACCGTGCGCGAGCTCGTCATTGCCCATGCGCTCGATGTCGCGTGAGTCAAAGGGCAGAAGCTGCTCCTCCCGCAGCAGTCGATCGTAAGCCTGCCGTCCGATGGCGAAATTCTCCGGCCATAGAGCGACGCGCGCATCGATGTAGGCCCGGGTCTCGGCTATCGCCGCCACCGTGGCATCCCGCGCGCGCAGGAAATGGTTCAAAGACTCGCTGTCGTCGCCGTAATGAGCCTTCGCGGCGTCTGTCAGGGCCCCATTGAAGAGACTCGGCGCACCGCTGAGTTCCTCGCTGCCGACGATGCCGTAGAGATGACCGGGGTGGGTCGCGAGTCGCTGGGACTCGGCGATGTACTCGGGCGCCTTGCTCAGGCGGCTCGTGATATCCGCCCATGCTTTGTCGACCGTCGCGGGCGTCGCACCATCGCGCCCGGCGACCGGCAAAAACTGCAACTGAAGAAATACGCAAAACACGATGGTGTTGGCGCCGATCGAATAGTCCTTACGGTCCACTTGATAGACCTGCAGCGCATTCAGGCTTTTAGAGAGTTGTGCCTCGAGAAGTTTCGCATCGTCCCGATCCACGAGCGATAGGTCGGACGCGACAGCCGGTGCGATCGCGTGCAGTCGTCTTTTCCACTGCTGCAGCTGAGCAATGTGCGCAGCTCGATTCTTCTCCGAGGGAATCTCGAGTTCGGCATCGTACTGAGTGATGCCAAGAAACGTGGCCTGAGTTGGAAACAATCGGGCAGAGGTGTAGACAATGTCTTCGGCGAGCTGCGTAAGCTGCTGATGCACCGTGGCGGCATTCTGCGCGATTGCCGCACCGCTGAGGAGTGACGAAGCCAGCAGGAAACACTTCACTAGCCGCATATTATTTTCCTGGCCGATTGCGGGCCGGGCATTGCAGTGATTCGCCTTACGGATCACTAGCCTACGGTAGATGGCAGATCGTGTAAATCCGCGCATAGCTCTGACCCAGCGCTCGGCAGAACCAGTCCAGGTTTGCTCAGGAAAATTGGGCCAATCTTGTTACACAATCCAGCGCACGATTCTAGCCAGAACTATTCATGAATTACAGGAAAGCCCGCAGAAGGCCGGATCGGGAGGGTATTTTCCGGAGCGTGAAAAACACGGATGTTTTTCCCGCAGCCCCCAGGGACGGGTTCACGGCGGTCCGGAAAATACCCTCCCGATCCGGCCCTCGTCCACGAGGATACCTATCGTTCATGAATAGTTCCGGCTAGAGTCCGGGCGTCAGGAACTCGCAGGTGACTCCGTTTGATTTCGAAAGAGGTTCGTCCAGAGTTGCGAGCGGGAGCTTTAGCGCTTCGGCAAGGGCGACGTACCACGCGTCGTAACTCGTTACGTTATGACGTAGTTCCCAAATGCGGTCGGCGAAAGGCTCAAAAGGAAACAAATCGATATCGAGCTGCATAAGATCGTCTCGCGCCGCGTTCGCCTCCGGCGTCGTAATTAGCTTTGCCCTCTCCAGACGGCGAAATATGTTGGTAGCTTCAGCACGTGCCAGCTCAGGCGCGTGTAGCGAACCGCCTGCCAGAACTTTCTCAGCCCAAATGCCGTGGTGCCCGGTATCAACGAGCGCGGCCACTAGCACAGACGAGTCAACAACGGTACTCAACGCCGATCTGCGTTTCTGTTCTCGAGTATCTGCTTGGAGGAAACGCGAGTCTGAGTCGCGCGCTTTCTCCTGCGCACCTGCTGCAGCCAAGCGTCGATCGACGGGCGGGCAGCCAGGCGCTCCAGTTCGGCGCGCAAGAATTCCTGCATCGACTTACCCTGCAAAGCCGCACGGGCGGCTAGCTCGTCACGGACTCTCTCGGGAACATCACGGATGTTAATCTGAATAGCCATGCTTTCATAATGCCAGCAATGGTGGCCCTTTGCAAGCATGCTAGAATGACAAGAAACCCCTAGACCTCGCTACCGCCCTCCCCTCACCGCCCTCGATTCCAGCCGCAGCCGCCGACGAGAAACCCCTATTGTTGCTGTGAGACTCGGCTCGCCTTAGCTTTAGCCGCCGCCGATTGATAGTCGACGTCCGCTTGGTCCTTGCACGACTGTTGCGCCGAGGGCTCCAACGTCATGCACTTTTCAATCGCCACCTTGTGATCTCCATCGGCATGGGCCATCAGGATATCAAAGGCACCGGTGACCCTGGCTCGGGCAACATCCTTCGAATCCACGCCCATGACTTTGACGGCACTCTTGACATCCTTTCTTGCCTCGACCTGCGCTTGCTCGACTTCGTGCTGCGCCTCCTGCTGCGCGGCCGCGACGTCCGCAGCCGTCGCCACCGGGGTTGGCTTACGGTGGCAGCCGCCGAAGATCCCCAGCATTACCAACGCTGCCGCCGTTGGCGCCAGCTGAATCCATTTTTGGTGTTGCACATCTGCCTCCCAATACGAGGAACTGCTGACGCAGAGTAACAAGATCGCGCTCGCCCTACTCCCAATCTCGGATTCAGTGCAAATCCGAGGTGCAAATCATATCTCGAATTATCATTGAAAAACACGCGTAAGTGCCTATTTTTATTGGCGGAGAGGGGGAGATTCGAACTCCCGAAAGTCTTGCGACTTTGCCGGTTTTCAAGACCGGTGCATTCAACCGCTCTGCCACCTCTCCGTTATCTTCCAGGTCAACTGGTTGCGGGACATTCTCGCTAATTTTAATCCGGTTTTCAGGGACCCATCTCCATTTTGCTGCCACTTTGCCCCATCAATCGCGCTATTGCATCTGCGGTATCCCGCAGTCCCCGCGGAATTGTTCGAGCTCCCCTCGGGCTGGAAACAAATCATTCCCAAGCCCGAGAAGGAGCGCGAATTCCAGTGCCCCCAGGGTACCAAGTAGACCAGCCAGGCCGGGCGCATCCATCGCACCCCCTGACCCTGTGTGCGCTCGCACAGGGCCATTGAAGATCGCGTGATTCGCCCCTATATACCGGCGGGCGCTTCGGCACACTCCCGGCTGGGGTGCTAAAATGCTCACAGGTAAGGACAGAGGACTAATCTTCATGGCTAATTTTCCGAGCAACAACGCGGCATTTCCGGGCACGGCGGTCGACAGCCGCAGCGTTTTCATTACACGCACTTACACCCACCTGGTGGCCGGCATTCTCGGCTTCATCCTGGTGGAACTGGGGCTGTTCGAATCCGGTCTCGCGCCGCAGATCGCCCGGTTCATGTTCGGCTTCAATTGGATGCTCATATTGGGCGCCTTCATGCTGACCGGATGGCTGGCGTCGCGCACCGCGCAAACCAGCAATTCGATCGGCATGCAGTACTTTGCCTACGCCGTGTATGTGGTGGCGGAGGCGCTCATATTCGTGCCCCTGCTCTACATCGCCGATGCGAAAGCACCCGGCACGATCGACAGCGCCACGTTGATAACCTCATTGGGCGCCGGCGGCTTGATGTTCGTCGCCCACCGCACGCGCAAGGACTTTTCCTTCCTGCGGGCGATTCTGATGTGGGGCGGCATCCTGGCGCTGGTGGCGATCGTCGGCGGCGTGGTCTTCGGCTTCCAGCTCGGAACCGGGTTCTCGGTGTTGATGATTGGATTCGCGGGAGCCGCGGTGCTTTACGACACCTCGAACATCATTCTGCACTACCCGGAAGACCGCTATGTGTCGGCCGCGATGCAGCTGTTCGCATCGATCGCGCTGATGTTCTGGTATGTATTGAGCTTTTTGATGGGCAACCGCAAGTAATCGAACCCCTCAAGTCAGCAGCAGCTCCCCGCCCAGGTAGGGGCCGAGCACGGACGGTATCGCGACGCTACCGTCCGCCTGCTGACCATTCTCCAGAATGGCGACCAAGGCGCGCCCGACGGCCACGCCCGAGCCGTTCAAGGTATGCACCAGCTCCGGCTTGCCGGTTGAGGGATTACGCCAACGGGCCTGCAGCCGCCGCGCTTGAAACGCTTCGCAATTGCTGCAGGATGAGATCTCGCGATAGCGCTGCTGCGAGGGCAACCAGACCTCGAGATCATAGGTCTTGGCACTGCTGAAGCCGACGTCCCCGCCGCACAGGGAAATCACGCGGTAAGGCAACTCCAGCGCCCGCAGCACCGCTTCGGCATGACCCGTGAGCTCCTCGAGCGCCGCATAGGACTGCTCGGGGCGCACGATGTGCACCAACTCCACTTTCTCGAACTGGTGCTGTCGAATCATGCCGCGCGTGTCTTTTCCGGATGCTCCGGCTTCCGAGCGGAAGCAAGGCGTGTGCGCCACGTATTTGAGCGGCAGCGCGCCGGCGTCCAGAATTTGGTCCCGCGCAAGATTCGTGACCGGCACTTCGGCGGTCGGAATCAGAAAGAATCCCGGGTCGCCCGGCACCGCGAACAAATCCTGCTCGAACTTCGGCAGCTGACCGGTCCCCACCAGCGCCGCGGCGTGCACCAGATACGGCACGTAGGCTTCACGGTAACCATGCTGGCTGCCGTGCAAGTCGAGCATGAACTGTATGAGAGCTCGGTGCAGCTTCGCCAGGCGCCCGGTCATCACCACGAACCGCGCTCCGGAGATGCGTCCCGCCGCCTCGAAATCCATGCCGAGCGGTTCGCCGATCGCCACGTGATCCTTCGGCTCGAAATCGAATTGCCGCGGCGTACCCCAGCGCCGCACTTCGAGGTTATCGGCCTCGTCGCGCCCCGCGGGAACGCTCGAGTGAAGGATATTCGGCAATCCCAATTGAACGGCGGACAATTCGGCTTGAATGGCCTCGAGTTGTAGGTCGATTCCTTGCAGTTTCTGCCCCAAGGACTCTCCGAGAGAGATCAAGGCAGCCGCATCCTGTCCTTGCGCCTTCGCGTGGCCCACCGCTTTCGCATTGGCGTTGCGTTCGGCACGCAATCGGTCGGCCTCGATTTGCGCCGCCTTGCGTTGCCCTTCCAAGGCGGCGAGCCGCGCGACATCGAGCACGAAACCGCGCCGCGCCAGCTCGGCGGCCACTGCCGGCAAATCGCTGCGTAACAACTTCGGATCGAGCACGATGAGTTTCCTTATCGGTCGCGCGCACGGCGCGCCGCCAGCGCTTCGCCGATCTTGATTTCCAGCCCGCGGGGTGCGGGCAGGTAGTAGCGGCGCTCGGTCATGTCGTCGGGGAAATAGCGCTCGCCGGCGGCATAAGCATCCGGCTCGTCGTGCGCATAGCGATAACCCTTGCCATAGCCGATTTCCTTCATGAGCCGGGTCGGGGCATTGCGTAAATGCAGCGGCACCTCGAGCGAACCCAAGCTCTCCGCGTCCGCCTTGGCGGCATTGTATGCGCTGTAGACGGCATTGCTCTTCGAGGCGCAGGCCATGAAGACGATGGCCTGTGCGATGGCCAGCTCGCCCTCCGGGCTGCCCAAACGCTCATACACCGCGCATGCCTCCAAACTCAAGGTGAGAGCGCGGGGATCGGCGTTGCCGATGTCCTCGCTCGCCATGCGCAGTGCCCGCCGGGCGATGTAGAGCGGATCGCAGCCTCCCGCCAGCATGCGGCACAGCCAATACAGGGCGGCATCCGGATCGCTGCCGCGAACCGACTTGTGCAGCGCGGAGATTTGATCGTAGAAATTCTCGCCGCCCTTGTCGAAGCGCACGTAGGTGCTGCCGATGACCGCGCGCATCGTGGCCGCATCGAGCCGGTGGACGGCGCCGTCCGGCACACTCAAGTCGGCGGCGGTTTCCAACAGGTTCAGCATGCGCCGTGCATCGCCGTCGGCCGCCGCCAGCAGCAGTTCCCGGGCACCCGGCTCTATTTGCAATTGCAAGGTCCCCAGGCCGCGCTCGGCATCGCTAAGAGCGCGATCGAGCAGTTTTCCCAGATCCTCCTCGGTGAGCGGCTTCAGCACGTAGACCCGCGCCCTCGACAACAGCGCGTTGTTCACTTCGAAGGAGGGATTTTCCGTGGTCGCGCCGACGAAGATCAGCGTGCCGTCCTCGACGTAGGGCAGAAACGTATCCTGTTGGGATTTGTTGAAGCGATGTACCTCATCGAGGAACAACACCGTGTCGCGTGTGCCGCGCAGGCTCCGCGCCCGCTCAACCACGGCGCGGATGTCCTTGATGCCGGCCAGCACCGCCGACAAGGCAACGAACTCGGCCCGAGCCCCCGATGCCACCAGACGCGCCAGAGTCGTCTTGCCGGTTCCCGGGGGTCCCCACAGGATCATCGAGTGCGGCCGGCCGGATTCCAGTGCGCGGCGCAACGGCGCGCCCGCGCCCACCAAGTGGGGCTGACCGACGAATTCATCCAGCGTTTGCGGACGCAGCCGATCGGCCAGCGGCCGGTAGCTGCCGTCGCCGAGCGCGGTCACGGGGCGCGCCCGATCACATCGACCCCCGGCGGCGGTGAGAATGAAAACAGGCCGGGAGCGAACTCGGGATTGCGGATCGGGTGAGTGAACTTGAGCTGCGTGATTTGATTGAGCTTGTCGGCGAGGAACATCGACGCCAATTCGCCGTGCCGGTCGAAGCCGATGCGCACCAGCTGGAAATCGGTCTCCGGGTGCTTGGGAATGAGTTGAAACCAGCGCAGTCCGCCGCTCGAGGGCAGTTCCGTGATGTCGAACTGGCCGCTCACCGAACCGCCCGAGAGCAGCATCGCGGGCGTACTGGCGAGCGTTGAGTCCACATCGCGCACATTGGCCTGAGCCAGATCCTTGTCGTAAAACCAGATTTGCTTGCCGTCGGCCAGAATCATCTGTTCGGACGGCTGCTCGTAATCCCAGCGAAATCTGCCCGGACGCTGCAGATAGAACTTGCCGGAGGCGCTGCGCAACACCTTGCCGTGACCGTCATCGATGGTTTGTTCGAATTCGGCCGACCAGGCCGACAGGCCGGTGAGATATTTCTCGACCTCGGTCGCGGCCGATGCGCCGGCGAAGGCATCGCACAGCACAGATATTTCTCGACCTCGGTCGCGGGCGATGCACCGGCGAAGGCACCGCACAGCACACCCAGCCACAACACCAGCGCGCTAGCCGCCAGCCGGTATCTCGCCATGGGCCTCATTCCTCCGGCGGCGCGGCGCCGAAGATTTCGCGCGCACCGTTCGACTGCAACGGACCGACCAATCCGGCCGCCTCCATCGCCTCGACCAGGCGGGCCGCGCGGTTATAGCCGATCTTCAACCGCCGCTGCACGCCCGAAATGGATGCCTTACGCGTCTCGGTGACGATGCGCACCGCCTCGTCGTACAGCGGGTCCGCCTCGGCATCCTCGAGACCACCTTCCGCACCCTCCTCCTCATCGCTCGGAAAGCCGGGGATCGGGGTTCGCGGACCCTCGAGAATCTCCTCGATGTAGACCGGAGGCGATGCGGCCTTGAGCCCGGCCACCACCCGGTGCACCTCCTGGTCCGAGACAAAGGCGCCGTGGACGCGGGTCGGAATCGAGGTGCCCGGCGGCAGATACAGCATGTCGCCGTGGCCGAGCAAAGACTCCGCGCCGCTTTGATCGAGAATGGTGCGCGAATCCACCTTGGCCGACACTTGAAACGCGATGCGCGTCGGAATATTGGCCTTGATCAGCCCGGTGATCACATCCACCGACGGCCGTTGCGTCGCCAGGATCAAATGAATGCCCGATGCTCGGGCCTTTTGCGCGAGGCGCGCGATGAGTTCTTCGACTTTCTTGCCGACGATCATCATCAGATCGGCCAATTCGTCGATGATCACCACGATGAACGGCAGCGTCGCGAGCTCCGGAACGTCCTCGGCCACGACTCCCGGTACCGCCTGCATGACCTTCTGCAGGCGGATCGGATCCAGGATCGGCTTGCCGGCGTCCGCCGCCTCCTTCACTTTGCGATTGAAGCCGCCGATGTTGCGCACGCCCAAGGCGGACATCAGCTGATAGCGCCGCTCCATCTCCGCCACGCACCAACGCAACGCATTGGCCGCCTGCTTCATGTCGGTCACCACCGGCGCCAGAAGATGCGGAATCCCCTCGTAGACCGACAGTTCCAGCATCTTCGGATCGATCATGATCATGCGCACGTGTTCGGGCGTCGCCTTGTAGATCAGACTCAGGACCATGGCATTGATGCCGACGGATTTTCCGGAACCCGTGGTGCCGGCAATCAGCAGATGCGGCATGCGCGCCAGATCCGCGACCACCGGCACACCGCCGATATCCTTGCCGAGCGCGAGCGCGAGCGGCGAGGTGACCTCGTCATAGGGCTTGGATTTGATGATCTCGCCGAGCGTGACGATCTCACGCTTCTCATTCGGTATCTCCAGACCGACGACCGATTTGCCGGGTATGATCTCCACCACGCGCACGCTGATGGCCGAGAGCGCACGCGCAAGATCCTTGGCGAGATTGCTGATTTGGTTGACCTTGACGCCGGGCGCCGGGCGCAGCTCGAAGCGCGTGATCACCGGGCCGGGCTGAACCGCCACCACTTCGGCCTCCACGCCGAAGTCACGCAGCTTCAGCTCCACCAATCGCGACATGGCCTCCAACGCCTCGTCGGAATAGGCCTGCTCGCGCGGCCGCGGCTCATCGAGCAACGACAAGGCCGGCAATTCGCTCGACTTCGGGGCATCGAATAACGGCACTTGCCGTTCGCGCTCGAGGCGCTCGCTCTTTTCCGGCACCGGCGCCGGCGCCTCGATGCGTGGCGGGGGGCGACTCGCGACTTTCTTCTGCTCCTCGCGCACCACCCCCTGACGCGCCTGCTTGCGCTGCTGGCCGAACGCCAGCTCTCGCCGCTGATCGATTGCTGCGCGTGCCCAGTCAATGCCTTGCAAGACCCAGGCGCCGAGCTTGTCCATGACTTCGAACCACGAGACACCGAGAAACAGCGCCACGCCGGCCAGCCACACTCCGAGCAAGAGCAGCGTCGCTCCCAGAAAACTCAACCCGCGCGCAGCGCCCCTGCCCACCAGTTCGCCGAGCACGCCGCCGGCGCTGTTCGGCAGCGCCGATCCGTCCCAGTGCAGCGTCGTAAGCCCGCAGCTGGCGAGCAAAGTCAGCACGAAGCCGGCCCCGCGCAACAGCGTGCTGAGGCGCGAGCGGGCGTCGGGCAGCGAGTGATCCATGTGCACCAGCCATCCGGCATACGCCAGCATCACCGGGAACAGGTAGGCCGGCCGCCCGAACAAAAAGAGAAAAAATCCGGCGAGCCAAGCACCGATGGGTCCTATCCAATTGCTCACCGGGCCGGGTTCACCCGTGTCCGAAAAGCCGGGGTCGTGCGGCTGATAGGACAGCAACGCCAGCAGCAGCAACAGGGCCAGCGCGCATAGAATCCACAACGTGCCCTCGCGCAAGGAGCGCGCCACGGCAGCGGAGAGCTTCAGGTGCTGTTTCGGATTCTTCTGGACGGCGGCTTCGGTCAATTCTCGATCCTTAATGATATATATCGTTTAACTATTTGAATATTATGCAATAATAACCGAGTCAGCGGATTCCCACCCACACCCTCGGCTTAAAGCACGCACGGGCTCGTGCAAACTGGCCCGCGCCCCCGGATTTACTTACCATGAGGCAGCGGCGCTGAACACCGGCGAGGCATATCTGAAGAGAGGCAAATTATACATGAGCGTTGTCAGCCACCGTCCACTCATCATCCTGGGCTCGGGTCCCGCGGGGTACTCGGCCGCAGTGTACGCGGCTCGCGCCAATCGCAAGCCCCTGCTGATCACCGGCCTGGAACAAGGCGGCCAGTTGATGAGCACCACCGATGTCGACAATTGGCCGGGTGACGTCGAACACCTTCAAGGTCCGCAGTTGATGGAGCGCATGCGCCGGCATGCCGAGCGCTTCTATACCGAGATCGTCGCCGATCACATCCATCGAGTGGATTTGCTCCCGCGTCCGTTTCGCCTGGTTGGCGACAACGGCGAATACACCTGCGACGCCTTGATCATCGCGACCGGTGCATCGGCAAAGTATCTCGGCCTGCCCTCCGAGGAAGCATTTCGCGGCAGAGGCGTGTCCGCCTGCGCCACCTGCGACGGCTTTTTCTATCGGGGAAAGGCGGTTGCGGTCGTCGGCGGCGGCAACACCGCCGTGGAAGAGGCGCTGTATCTTGCCAATATTGCCTCACAGGTCACCCTGGTGCACCGCCGGGACAAACTGAGGTCCGAGAAAATCCTTCAAGATCGGCTATTTGCGCTTGAAACCTCAGGTAAGGTAAAGATACTTTGGAATCACACGGTCGATGAAATCCTGGGCGATGCGGCCGGGGTCATCGGGGTCCGCGCGCGCGGCGTGCCCGGCGGCGCGACTCGCATCCTCGACGTCGACGGGGTGTTCATCGCGGTCGGCCATCAACCGAACACCCAGTTGTTCGACCGGCAGCTCGATATGCGCGGAGGCTACATCCTGGTCAAGGGAGGCAGCGATGGGGACGCCACCGCCGCCAGCGTGGCCGGTGTTTTCGCCGCCGGCGACGTCGCCGATCACGTCTATCGACAAGCGGTCACATCGGCGGGTACGGGCTGCATGGCGGCACTCGATGCGGACAAATACCTCGAGCGCATCGCGGCCGAGCCACGCCAAGAACCCCTCGCCGCCCGCGCGTGAATCAGTATCGGGCGCGGTTCATCGCCAGCATCGCCGAGGTTGAGGCGGCCGATTGGAATGCGCTCGCGGCGCACAGCGCAGCGGGCCATCCCTTTCTGCGGCACGAATTCTTGTCGGCTCTGGAGCAATCCGGCAGCGTCAGCGCGCACACCGGTTGGGCGCCGAAACATCTGCTGCTCGAGGATTCGCACGGCCGCATGCTCGGCGCAATGCCCTTGTACCGAAAGTCGCATTCCCGCGGCGAATTCGTGTTCGACTTCGCCTGGGCGAACGCCTATGCCCAGCACGGCATGAGGTATTACCCGAAGCTGGTCGCGGCGGTGCCGTTCACGCCGGTGACCGGGCCGCGCTTTCTGGTCGGTGCGGCGGCCGATGAGCGCGCCATCACCGCCGCCTTGATCCGGGCGGTGGGCGAATACGTACGATCCGAGCGACTCTCTTCCTGGCACGTCTTGTTCCCAATCGATGAGGATCTGGCAGCACTGCGCCAAGCCGGGTTCATTGTGCGGCGCGACTGCCAGTTCCATTGGCAGAACCGCGGTTATGGGTCCTATGAGGATTTCCTGGCCACCTTTACCGCCGAGAAGCGCAAGAAAGCCAAGCGCGAAAGGCGGCGCGTGGCCGAGGCGGGAATCGAATTCGACACCCGTTTGGGCGGGGACATGGATGAGGCGGCGTGGCGCGTGGTCTATCCGTTCTATGCCGATACTTTCCATCGCCATGGGCACGAGCCGTATCTCAATTTGCAATTCTTCAAGCTGGTCGCGGCCAGCCTGCCCGAATGCTTGATGCTCAAAGTGGCGCGCCATGGGCGCGAGCCGATCGCGGCGGCCATCTTCTTCGTCGGCAAGGACGCTCTATTCGGGCGCTACTGGGGCGCAGGCGGCAATTATCACAGCCTGCATTTCGAGGCTTGCTACCACCAGGGCATCGAGTACTGCATCGCCCAGGGGCTGCAAAGATTCGAACCCGGCACGCAGGGCGAGCACAAGGTTCCGCGCGGCTTCGTGCCGACGCTCACCAGTTCGGCACACGACATCGTCGATGAGCGTTTTGCGGCGGCCATTCGTGATTTTGCCGCGCGCGAAGCCCGTGGTGTCGCCAATTACGCGGCCGCCGTGAACCAGCATGTCCCCTATCAGCGCTCGGCCATCGAGGGATTGCAGCTCTGAGCCGGCTGGTGTGGCTGAGCGAACAGGCCGATCCGAATTGGTTCCCGCCACTCGAGCAGGCGCTGCGCGAGCCGCCGGGACTGCTGGCCGCCGGCGGCGATCTGAAGCCCGAGCGGCTGTTGGCCGCCTACGAACGCGGCGTGTTCCCCTGGTATTCGGCGCAACAGCCGATTCTGTGGTGGTCGCCGGATCCGCGCATGCTGCTGCTTCCCGAGGAATTCGTGGTCTCCCGCAGCCTGCGCAAAACGCTTCGCAACGGCCCCTTCACCACCCGCCTGGACAGCGACTTCGCAGCCACCATCCGCGCCTGCGCGGAGCCGCGTCGATCGGGACCTGACACCTGGCTGCATGAGGAAATGATCGATGCCTACCAGCGCTTGCACAGCCTCGGCTTTGCCCACTCCGTTGAAGCGACTATCGGCGAGCGCCTGGTCGGCGGTCTTTACGGCATCCAGTTGGGCGGCGTATTTTTCGGCGAATCGATGTTCAGCCGGGAGCGCGACGCCTCGAAGGTGGCCATGGCCCGCTTGGTCGAGGAGTGCCGCAGCCGCGACATCCGCCTGATCGACTGCCAGGTCGCCAGTGCCCACTTGGCGAGCCTCGGCGCCCGGGAGGTCTCGCGAGAGCAATTCGTGGCGTTGCTGCGCCGCTACGCCCGCCGTGCGCCGTGCGGCAGCTGGAGCGCTCGACCTGCGTAAAATTGCATTACCAGGGTGCTTTATGCACAATGCGCCCGGCTTATCCTAACCCCCGCGCACAACAAGGACGCATGTCAAAAGAAGAGGCAATTCAGTTCGAGGGCGAAGTCGTGGAAACTCTGCCCAACACCACCTTCCGCGTCAAACTGAAAACCGGCCATGTGGTCACCGCCCACATTTCCGGCAAGATGCGTAAAAACTACATTCGCATTCTGACCGGCGATCAAGTCACCGTGGAAATGACCCCCTATGACTTGACCAAGGGCCGCATCGTCTACCGCGGCCGCTGAGCCACTCTCAACTTTCGTGCGACAACTCCGCCGGTTCGTCCGCGGCGCGCGTATCGAGCTTTAGCTTGTCGCCGTCCTCGCTCACGGTCACTTCCACGTGTCCGCCCTTGACGAGTTTGCCGAACAGCAGCTCTTCTGCGAGCGGCCGCTTGATGTATTCCTGAATGACCCTTGCCATCGGTCTTGCGCCCATCTTCGGATCATAGCCGCGCTTCGCGATCCAGCGCCGCGCCAGATCATCGACCGAGAGCGAGACGCGCTTTTGTTCGAGCTGCGCCTCCGCTTCGATCAACAGCTTGTCGACCACGCGCTCGATCGTGTCCTGATCGAGGCTGCCGAACTGAATGACCGAATCCAGGCGATTGCGAAATTCGGGCGAGAACAGGCGCCGGATCGCTTCCATGCCGTCCGATGCCGTATCCGACTGAGTGAAGCCAATGCTCGGTCGGCTCATTTCGAACGCTCCCGCATTCGTCGTCATGATGATGATCACATGGCGGAAGTCCGCCTTGCGGCCGTTGTTGTCGGTCAGGGTGCCGTGATCCATGACCTGCAGCAACAGATTGAAGACATCCGGATGCGCCTTCTCGATCTCGTCGAGCAACAGCACGCAGTGCGGATGCTTGGCGATGGCTTCGGTCAACAAGCCGCCCTGATCGAAGCCGACGTAGCCAGGAGGCGCGCCGATGAGGCGCGAAACGGTGTGCCGCTCCATGTATTCCGACATGTCGAAGCGCACGAACTCCACGCCCATGGCGAGCGCCAGCTGCCGCGTCACTTCAGTCTTGCCGACCCCGGTCGGACCCGAGAACAGGAACGAACCCACCGGCTTGCGCTGATCGCCCAGCCCCGAGCGCGACATCTTGATCGCGGCCGCCAGCGCTTCGATCGCCTTGTCCTGGCCGAAAATGGTCAGCTTGAGATTGCGCTCCAAGTTCTTGAGCACATCCCGGTCGGACATCGACACGTTTTGGGGAGGTATGCGCGCAATGCGCGCCACGATGTTTTCGATCTGCGTCACGGTTACCGAGGCTTCCCGATTCGCGACCGGCTTCAGGCGCAGGTTGGCGCCCGCCTCGTCCACCACATCGATGGCTTTGTCGGGCATGTGCCGATCGTTGATGTGGCGCGCGGCGAGCTCCGCCGCCGCCCGCAGCGCGTCGTCCTCGTATCGGATGCCGTGATGCTCTTCGTAGCGCGACTTCAGTCCGCGCAAGATGTCGACCGTGTCCTGGATCGAAGGCTCGGTGATGTCGATTTTCTGAAAGCGCCGCGCGAGCGCATGGTCCTTCTCGAAAATCCCGCGATATTCATTGTAGGTGGTCGAGCCGATGCAGCGCAATTCGCCGTTGGCGAGCGCCGGCTTGATCAGGTTGGAGGCGTCCATGACGCCCCCGGAGGCCGCGCCGGCGCCGATCACGGTATGAATTTCGTCGATGAAAAGAATGGCCCCGGGCAGCTTCTTGACTTCGGCGAGCACGGCCTTCAGGCGCTTTTCGAAATCGCCGCGGTACTTGGTACCGGCGACCAGCGAGCCCATATCCAATGAAAATATGGTGGCATCGAGCAGCACGTCGGGAACCTGATTCTCGACGATCATCCGCGCCAAGCCCTCGGCGATCGCGGTCTTGCCGACGCCCGCTTCGCCCACATACAGCGGATTGTTCTTGCGCCGGCGGCACAGTATCTCGATGGTGCGCTCGACCTCGATCTTGCGGCCGATCAGCGGGTCGATCTTGCCCTTGCGGGCCGCCTCGTTGAGATTGAGTGCGTATTTTTCCAAGGCGCTGCCGCCGTCCCCCTCACGCTCGGCATCGCCGGCAGCTCCGCCCTCCTCCCGCTCGCTGCGTTCTTCGCCGCCCGCTTTGGACAGACCGTGCGCGATGAAATTGACCACATCCAGGCGCGACACGTCCTGCATGCTCAAGAGGTACGCGGCATGCGACTGTTTTTCGCTGAAGATCGCCACCAAGACGTTGGCGACCGTGACCTCCTTCTTGCCGCTCGATTGCACGTGGAACACCGCCCGCTGCAATACCCGCTGGAACCCGAGCGTCGGCTGCACGTCGCGATCCTCGCCGCTCGGCAGGCGCGGCGTGGTCTGATCGATGAATTGCTTCAGTTCGGTCTTGAGTTTCGCGGCATCGGCGCCGCACGATTTCAAGACCTCGCGGACTTTCGGGGTATCGACGATGGCGAGCAGCAGATGCTCCACCGTCATGAATTCGTGGCGCGCCTCGCGCGCGCCCGCGAAGGCATCATTCAAGCAAAACTCGAGTTCTTGACTTAGCACTTTACGCCTCTTCTAGCGTTGCCATCAACGGATGCTGATGTTGTCGCGCATATGCGATCACTTGAGCCACCTTGGTCTCTGCGATTTCATAAGTGAAGACTCCGCACACTCCTTTACCCCTAGTATGGACCTCCAGCATAACCCGGGTCGCCTTGACGCGGTCCATGGAAAAAAAGCGCTGCAAGATGTCAACCACGAATTCCATGGGCGTGAAGTCGTCGTTGATCAGCAGTACCTGATACTGAGGCGGGCGCTTGAGCTTCGGCGCCGCTTCCTCGACCACCAAGCCGGTACTTTCTTTGCCGCGTTCAATGTCACTCATGAGTTATCAGTTTATAGGGCGCACTTTCCCGCTTTACAAGCGGCGTATACAAAAGCCGCGACCGGGAGCCCCTGTCGCCAAATAGTGTCAGTTTACTTTAACAAGTAAAAACAAATGCTTGAGCGCCCTAGCCGGTAGCCCGTATGATTAGGCAGTTCAGTTAAGGTACCCATGGGCGCGCGGTGAGTCCGCTTGCGCACTGTTTCGCCACATACATCGCGATAAACGCGCACGATCCTCACATGCTTGATACGCGCACAAACGACTGGTTGTCCCGCCTGCGCGGCAATGGCCCGCATCTGGCCTCGCTCGGGCTATCGGCGCTGATCGCGGCGGAGCTGGCCCGTGCCGCCATTTCGCTGCTCGGGGGGCCGGTCAAGTCCCCGCAGCCGGTCATCGCAAGGGGCGCCGAGTTGCACCGGCGCCCGGCCTCGAATGTCCCGGCGCTGATCATGGCGCATCCGTTTGGCGTCCGCGCAGCCGACCCCGGTGCGCAGGATCCGGCCAATGCCCCGCTCAGCAGCGCGAATTTGGTGCTGGCCGGCACCATTGCCACCCAGGATCCGAAGCACGGCATCGCGATCATCAGCGACGGCGGCCCCTCGAAGGTCTATTCGGTCGGCGACAATGTGAGCGGCGCATCCCTGCATTCGGTCTATCTTGACCACGTCATACTCGATCGCAACGGCAGTTTGGAGACCTTGCTGCTGCCGCGAATGCTCCCGGGGGACCGCAGCATCGCCTCGGCCCGCCGGATGACCCCCGACCCGCGCACGATCTCGGCGGTCAACAACATACGCCGCATGGTGCAGCAGGATCCCGGGATACTGGATCAGGTGATGCGAGTGGTGGCATCCTACGACAACGCCGCCGGCAAATTGCGCGGTTTTCGCGCCTACCCGGGCCGAAATCGCGCCATTTTCAACAAACTGGGTTTGAAACCTGGCGACTTGGTCACGGCCATCAACGGCCAAGCCCTCGATGATCCGCAGCGCAGCCAGGAAGTATTCAATACCATTCAAACCTCCGACCGCGTCACCGTAACCATCGAACGGGGCGGCCAGAAACAGGATATCAGCCTGAACATTGCCCAGGTCGCCGCAGACGCCACCAAGGATCTGGAGGTCGACCCGGCCGCAGCCGCCGGGGCGGCGTTACGCGATGCGCAGGCCGGACCGCGCGCAGGGTCGTTTGGCCCGGCGCCGCCGATTCCTCAACCCGACCCCAACGAGCAACAAAACCAATGAGCCGCGCGCTGGTCGAAGGGCGTGCACGGTTCGTAAACGATCCATTCACGGGTAGTCCATGATACTGAAGTCATTCAATCCGCACCGCATCTTGCGCACGGCGGCGCTCGGCGCCCTGGCGGTGTTGCTGGCGTCGGCCGCCCTGCCGGCGGCGCCTCCGCCGCGGCCGCAGGACGCTGCGACCATCACGCCGAACTACAAGGATGCCGACCTGAGCCAGATCATCCAGGCGGTCAGCGAGGTGACGGGCAAGAATTTCATCATCGATCCGCGCGTGAACGCCAAGGTCACCATGTTGTCGGCGACGCCGATGTCGGCGGCGGCGTTCTACGAAGCGTTCCTCTCGGTGCTGCAGGTGTACGGCTATGTGGCGGTGCCCGCGGGTAAAGTCATCAAGATCATCCCGAATACCGACGCCCGGCAATTGCCGTCCATCGATCTGCCGAGCGATGTGAGCTCATCCTCGGACGAGATCGTCACGCAGATCATCACCATGAAGAACATCAGCGCGGCGCAGTTGGTGCCGCTGCTGCGGCCCTTGATTCCGCAGCAGGGGCATCTGGCGGCCTATCCGAGCGGCAACATGTTGATCATCTCGGATCGCGCCAGCAACGTCAGCCGCATCATGAAGATCATCGAGCGCATGGATGAAAGCGGCGATGAGCCGATCGATGTCGTGCCGCTGCACAACGCCAGTGCGACCGAAATGGTGCGCACCATCAATCAGTTGAACCAGGGTGCGGGCGGCGCCGAGGCCGGCGGCGCGGCCATCAAGATCGTCGCCGACGAACGCACCAACAGCGTCCTGATCAGCGGCGAGAAATCGCTCAAGCTCAAGGCCAAAGCATTGGTGCTGAGCTTGGATACGCCGCGGGCGGGCAGCGCCGGCGACACCGAAGTGCGCTATCTGCTGTACGCGGATGCGGAAAAGCTGGCCGACAAACTCAAGGGGCAGGCCTCGGCCACCTCCAAGGCGCAAGCCGGCCCGGGCTCTCCCGCCGGGGCACCGCCGACGGCCGGCGGCGGCGGCTCCAACGTCGATGCCAGCGTGACGATCTGGGCGGACATTCCCACCAATGCGCTGATCATGACGGCACCGCCCAAGATCATGAAAAACCTGATGGCGGTGATCGACAAACTCGATATCCGCCGCGCGCAGGTCGAGGTCGAGGCCCTGATCGTCGAGGTCGCCGTCAACAAGAGCGCGAATATCGGCGTGCAATGGCTCCTCGACGGCGGCAGCAACTTGGGCTATGGCGTGTCGAATCTGCCCGGCAGCGCCGGTACCAGCATCGTCAATCTGGCCGCCGCCGCCGCCAACGTGTTGGGCGGCAATACCAGCAGCACGGTCACCGGAACCAACACCAGCGGCGCCACCTCGAGCCTCACCACCGGCACGAGTGTCGCCTCACTGATCCCGAACGGCGGCACTTTCGCGCTCGGCACCTATAACTCGAGCACGGGCAAGGGGTTCGCCGCCCTCATTCAGGCCTTGCGCAGCGACGGCACCAGCAACATCATCTCGACGCCGCGGGTCATCACCATGAACAACGAGGAAGCTGAGGTCAAGGTGACCCAGGAGATTCCTCTGATCACCGGGTCATATTCGAGTTCGACCGCGGCCGTGAACGGCACCACGAGCCCCTTCCAGACCATACAGCGCGAGGAAGTCGGCACGATACTCAAGGTCACGCCGCACATCAGCGAAGGAGACACCATCCAGCTCAAGGTCGAGCAGGAAGACTCCTCGCCGGGCGCCAAGCTGGCGAATTCATCCGATATATCGACCAACAAGCGTTCCATCAAGACGACCATCCTCATCGAGGATGGGGGCATCATCGTGCTCGGCGGCTTGATGCAGGACACGGTGACCGAAAGCGAGGATCGAATACCCGTGCTCGGCGCGATACCGCTGCTCGGCAACTTGTTCAAATCGCGCAGCGGCTCGCGCCAAAAGAGCAATTTGTTGGTTTTCCTGCGCCCAAAAATCCTGCGCGATCAGCCCGCCACCGAAGCGGTCAGCGCCTCGAAATACAATGAGATTCGCCAGGAGGAGCGCGATCTGCACAAGGGCAAGATCTGGCTGCTGCCCGGCGAGAAACAGCCCGCGGTTCCCCCAATCTCGCCGAACCGCGGCCCGACCATCATCGCCCCGGCGGCGCAGCCGGCGCCCGGCGCGCAGCCGGCCCCTGCGGCACAGCCCGCCCAGTCGAATGCGCAGCCGCTGCCTGGCGCACAGCCGGCCCCGGCGGCGCAGCCCGCCCCGCCGATTGCGCTGCCGGCTCCGGCCGCTCAAGCCGCCCCTGCTGCCCAGCCCGCCGTCGGTCCGCGGCCCTTGAACTCGCCATGAGCGCCGAACTGCAAGCGCCGCCGGCGCAACGCAAGCTGTCGTTTCCGTTTGCCAAGCGCCACGGCGTGCTGGTGCGCAGCGTGGCCGAGGACTACGCCGACACCGTGTGCCGTCCGGGCGTCACCCCGCAGGCTCTGGCGGAGGTGCGCCGCTTTGTCGGCGTGCCGTTGAAGCTCGAGCGCGTATCGGTGGAGAAGTTCGACTCGCTGCTGCGCATCGCGTACGAAGCGGGCTCGGGGGCGGCCATGCAGATGCTGGAGGGCCTGGACGACAATACCGACCTCGCCCATCTGGCCGAGGACATCCCCGAATCCTCGGACCTGCTCGAGAGCGACGACGAAGCGCCCATCATTCGCTTGATCAACGCCTTGCTGACGCAGGCGGTGAAGGAAAACGCATCGGATATCCACATCGAGCCGTACGAGAACCGCCTGGTCATTCGCTTTCGCGTCGACGGCGTGTTGCGCGAGGTGCTGCAAACCAAGCGCGCGGTGGCGCCGCTGGTGGTGTCGCGCATCAAGGTCATGTCGAAACTCGATATCTCGGAGCGGCGCCTGCCTCAGGACGGCAGAATTTCCCTGCGCATCGCCGGCCGCGCGGTCGACGTACGGGTCTCGACGTTGCCGTCCGGGCACGGCGAACGCGTGGTATTGCGCTTGCTCGACAAACAGGCCGGCCGCATCGAACTGACCTCGTTGGGGATGGATCGGCGCACGCAAGACATCATGGATGAAATCATCCACAAACCTCACGGCATCATCCTGGTGACCGGACCCACGGGCTCCGGCAAGACCACGACCCTGTATGCCTCGCTCGAGCGCATCAACGACAATACCCGCAATATCATGACGGTCGAGGATCCGATCGAGTACTACATCGACGGCATCGGCCAGACCCAGGTGAACACCAAGGTCGAAATGACCTTCGCGCGCGGTCTGCGGGCGATCCTGCGCCAGGACCCGGATGTGGTGATGGTGGGCGAAATCCGCGATTTGGAAACCGCGCAAATCGCCGTACAGGCGAGCTTGACCGGCCACCTGGTGCTGTCCACGCTGCACACCAATACCGCCGTCGGCGCGGTCACGCGCCTGCGCGACATGGGCATCGAGCCGTTCCTGCTCTCCTCGAGTTTGATCGGCGTCCTGGCGCAGCGTCTGGTGCGCGTGTTGAATCCGGCCACCAGGGAACGGTTCACGGCCGGGGAATACGAACGCCGGTTGCTGAATCTCGAGCCGCGCGGCGGGCCGGTGGAACTCTTCCGGCCGAGCGCCGAGCCCGGGGCCGGCTATAGCGGGCGCACCGGCATCTACGAGCTGATCGCGGTCGACGATCACATGCGCACCATGATCCACGACGGCTCCTCGGAACAGGACCTGGAGCGCTACGCGCGCACGGCCAGCCCCGGCATTCGCGATGACGGGCGACGCAAGGTCCTGGCGGGCGAAACGACCCTGGAAGAAGTGCTGCGCGTCACCCGCGAGGACTAGGAACGGAGCCTGATGGGAGCCTTCGAATACACGGCCCTCGACGCCCAAGGGCGGGAGCGCAAAGGGCTGATCGAAGGGGATACCCCGAAGCACGTCAGGCAGCTGCTGCGCGACAAGCAGCTGCTGCCGGTGGATGTGCAGGAAGCCGCGCAGCGCGAGTCGAAACGTGGCCGCGGCCGCCGCTTGATGCGCCGCGGCCTCTCGACCCTGGACTTGGCGCTGTTGACCCGCCAGCTGGCGACGCTGCTGCGCTCCGGTTTGCCGCTCGAGGAATCGCTGCAGGCGGTGGCCGAACAGACCGAAAAGCCGCGCGTACAAAGAATCGTGCTCGGTGTGCGCAGCAAAGTGGTCGAAGGACACCCGCTGGCCGAGGGCCTGCGCGATTTCCCGCAGGCTTTCCCCGAGATCTATCGGGCGACGGTCTCCGCCGGAGAGCAATCCGGCAAACTCGATCTGGTGCTCGAGCGCCTCTCCGATTACACCGAATCACGCCAGGTGATGGGCCAGCAGGTCAGCAATGCCCTGGTCTACCCGATCGTGCTCATGGTGCTGTCGTTCGCCATCGTCTCCTTTCTGCTGGCGTACGTGGTGCCGCAGGTGGTCGCGGTATTCGAATCCGGCCATCAAGAACTGCCCATCGCCACCCGCATATTGATCGGTAGCAGCGATCTCATCCGTCACTACTGGTTCTACGGGCTGATTTTCCTGGCGGCGGTCACCTGGCTTTTTTTGCGTTGGCTCAAAGCGCCGGAGGCGCGCCTGCGCTTCGATCGGTTGCTGCTGCGGGTCCCGCTCGCCGGCAAACTCATTCGCGGACTGAATACCGCGAGATTTTCCCGTACCTTCAGCATTCTGACCGCGAGCGCGGTGCCGGTACTCGAGGCCTTGCGCATTTCGGCCGAGGTGGTCAACAACCTTCCCATGAGAAAAGCGGTCGAGGAAGCGGCGCTGCGGGTACGCGAGGGAGCCCCGATCGGCAAGTCGCTGGCGGCGCGCAAGCTGTTTCCACCCATGATGATTCACCTGATCAGCAGCGGCGAGAGCAGCGGCGAGCTGGAGAAGATGCTCGAACGAGCCGCGACCAATCAGGAGCGGGAGATGGACGGCCTGCTTTCGACCATGACCAACCTGCTGGGGCCCTTCATGGTGGTGTTCATGGGCGCGATCGTCATGTTCATCGTGATCGCACTGTTGCTGCCGATATTTCAACTCAACGATCTTGTCAAATAACGGAGTGTGCGCCAGGGTATTGCGCGCAAGGGGTCTTTCCGTTTATAAACCGCGCGTGGCTGGTTCACAGGTGAAGCGCAAGCGTTGGTAGCATGAGCGAAAAACCCGAATCGGACGAATTCGAGGAAGATGACGCAGAAGACACCGCGCCGGGTGACGATGTTGACGTGGATCACATTATGCGCGACGTCGAGTCGCAGCGGCGGCGGGCGCCCAAGGGCGCCGAACCCACATGGCGGCGTCTCGAACGGGTGATGGAGGAGCGGCGCACCGCCGAGCTGCTCAGCGATTTCGACGACTACAAGATCGGCGATGCGGACCAAGGCGCGCCGAATCCGGCCGAGAAATCCGGCCGCAAGAAAAGGAAGGCCCGCTGAAGCATTCATCGAGTCAAGGATGAGCGCTTTGCAGTGCCCGCTTTGCGCATTCGGCGCGCCGCTCCCGACGGTCCGATGATCAGCGTATTCTCCGCCGATCATGCCCTGAGAAATGCCCAGACCGAACTGTACGGCGGCCAATTGGTCCGGCCTCACGAGTGTCCGGAGCGCGCCGAGATCGTGCTCGAACGGATCCGCGCCGTGGGTCTCGGCGATGTAACGGCGCCGACCCGTTACGGTTTGCCGCCGATCCTGCGGGTTCACGACCTCGAGTTCGTCGAATTCTTAAGCAGCGCCTGGGCCGATTGGGTCGCCGCCGGAAATCTGGGCGAGGCGATACCGGACTGTTGGCCGGCGCGCCGCATGGCGCAGCGGCGCCCGCACAGCATCACCGGCAAACTCGGTTATTACGCGATGGCCGGCGAGACTTCGATCAGCGCCGGGACGTGGGAAGCCGCGCGCGCAGCCGCCGATGTGGCCGTGACGGCGGCAAACCATCTTCACCGGGGAGCGCGTTCGGCTTTCGCATTGTGCCGCCCACCCGGTCATCACGCGGCGCGCGATCTGTACGGCGGATACTGCTTCCTCAATAATGCGGCGATCGCCGCGCAGTATCTGCGCGATCAGGGAGCCGCGCGCGTCGCCATCCTCGACGTCGACTTCCATCATGGCAATGGAACCCAGGACATCTTCTACGACCGGGCGGACGTGCTCTATGTGTCGCTGCACGGGGATCCAACCGAAGCATTTCCCTATTTTTCCGGCTATACGGACGAAACGGGAACCGCAGCGGGCCAGGACTACAACATGAACCTGCCGCTGCCGCGCGCCACCGAGTTCGCCCCCTGGGCCGACGCGCTCAACGCCGCCTTGAGCCGCATCGCCAGCTTCCGTCCCGATGCGCTGGTCGTCTCCCTGGGGGTCGATACCTTCGCCGGCGACCCGATCAGCTTCTTCCGGCTGCAGTCGGCGGATTTTTCCACCTATGGTCGAATGATCGGCGGTTGCAAGCTCCCGACGCTGTTCGTGTTCGAGGGCGGCTACGCCGTTGCCGAAGTCGGGGTGAATGCGGTGAACGTGCTCACCGGTTTTGAGGGTGCCTAGCGAGGGCGCGCCGCTGGCCGGCGTCGCCCAAAGAGCCTGATTGCGACCGGCGATCGACTTCAGTCATGGCACCTGCCCGGGTTAACATGCGCTCGTGACACCAATCAACGACCGCCATCGCCGTAAGGATCTATCGCTGCCCGGCGTATGGTTCGTGCTCGGCGCTGCCGTCTGCAGTTTCGCTCTTCCCGCGCAATCAGCGCAGCCGCCGCAGACAACCGCACCGGAGCACTTCCTGTTTGTCTGGACCGGTGACCGAGCCCTCAAAGGCAACGATTTTCTCGCCGTGATCGATGCGGACCCCGCCTCCGCGTCCTATGGACGTGTTGTGACCGCGCTCGCCACCGATCAGCAGACCGTGCGCGTGCATCACACCGAATACTCGATGCCGGCCGGCGGTATGTTGTTCGCCAACGATCATGACGTCGGCCGGACTTTCATATTCGACGTGCGCGACCCGCTGCACCCCAAGATCCACGCCTCATTCACCGACATGGCCGGCTATATGCATCCGCATTCCTATCTGCGGCTGCCCAATGGCAACGTGCTCGCCACGTTTCAGCACACGCATCACGGCGGCGGCGAGTCGATGGGCAAGAGCGGCGGGCTGGTGGAAATCGACGACCAGGGCCAAGTGATCCGCTCCGCCAGCAGCGCCGATCCCGCGTTTGCCGGCGCCTTGCTGATGCCCTACAGCCTGGTGGTCATTCCCAAGATCGATCGCGTGGTATCCACCAACTCCTCCATGCACGACGATGACCTTTTCAGCGGCGTGACCTATCAAGTGTGGCGCCTTTCGGATCTCAAATTACTGAGGACCGCCTACTTCGATGTGGGCGAGAACCGCTACGCACACGTCAGTCCGGAAGAGCCGCGCCTCGGCCCCGATGGATCGGTCTTCGTGCAAACGCTCGGCTGCGGAATCGAGCGCATCACTGCAATTGACGAGCCCGAGCCCCGCTCAAAGCTGGTTTATACCTTTCCCGGCAACTGGTGCGGGGTGCCCACGATCGTCGGCCATTATCTGATTCAGAGCGTACCGGCGATACACGGCTTCATGGTGCTCGACATTGCCGATGGGGCGAAGCCTAAGGAAGTGTCGCGACTCGAACTGAGCGATGTCTACCATCCCCACTGGACGGGGTGGGACCCGAAGACCGAGCGCCTGGTGGTCACCTCCGGGCATACGCCCGAAGATCGCCTTTACCTGCTGAAGTTGGACCAGGCGACGGGCGCGCTCAGCGTCGATGACGCGTTTCGCGATTCGGACGGCAAGGCCGGCTTCAGCTTCGCCGAGCGCGAATGGCCGCACGGCTGGAAGGGAGTGGGCGCACCGCACGGGGCGGTATTCTCGCGCTGAGCGATCTGCGCGGCGGACACGCCCCTACGCATCACCAGCGGAAGGTGAATCCGAGCACGGGACCGGTCATCCGCACCTTCTCCAACACCGGCTTGTCCGATATTTGATAGGTCAGGTTGCGCGCGGCCAGGGTCACATCGCCCCAGTGAAAGTGATAGCCGGCGCCGACCACCGCATTGTATTGCCAGTTCTTGCTGCCGTCGCCGACGTCCGCCTCATAGGGCAGAAACCACTTGCCGTCACTGGAGAGCCGCAGCGAACCCTTGATGCCGATCAGACCGTCGGTCGAATCGCTGCTCGGCCAGAAGCCGCCGCCGCGCTGCAGCGGAAGCGGCGGGGCGGTGAAATTGTAGGCAAACGAGATGCTAAGGCTCGTATAGCGCAGGCCGACCATGACATCGAGCGTGCCGACGTCGTTGTTCATCACCGTGTACGTGGGAGCGAGGGTCCAGATCGCTGCCCGGATTCCGCTTTCTGTGGTGCGTATGATCGGCAGCGTGGCCGGTGCGCCGGGGAGTAAGCCGGGTAAGTTAATCTGCCGCTCGTGGCTGGCGCTGTTCTGCAAGTTCAAATAAACCAGATCCGTCCACAGCCCCCAGTCGCCCTTGCGGACGCTGGCATCGAACAAAGCACCCGCCTTCACATACTTCAAGTACTGGCTCGGCTGGACCTCCTCAGTTGGATTGCCGCCGCCTGCGATGGGCGGCAGCTGCACCGTCGTGTACATCCACGGCACCCAGGCGTAGGGCGTGACGTCGAAGTGCCATTGGCCGTCCCACATGTTCACGTCCTCAGCCGCGGCGCTGCCTGCCGTGAGTGCACCCACACCGGCGATGAATGCTGCGACTGCGAGTTTCAGTAATCTAACGTGCTGCATGAAATGGCCTTTTGTTTTTCGTGACGCAAAAATTCTGTTGTCATGAGCGATCGCGCGGACGGCAAGCGCCAATACTTCCGCAAATTTGGCCCATCCGCCCACCTGCCCGCACATTGCACCACCCCTGGGGCCCATTGTAGTGGACCATGGTCCACTGTCGCGATTGTCCAAAGGAATCAAGCGCCTGCAGTGCTCCCGCCGGCGGTGACTTGGGCGGCAAATCGGATTTTAGTTTATATGGACCCCTGCTGTTTGGCAAAGCCGCGTTAGGCCTGATGATCAACCGATCAGGGTGCGGTTTTCTATCGTTCGGTCAATGAAAATCCCGCGATTCGACCACCAGGTCGCCGAGCAGCGCCGATAGATTCGTCAGGCGTTGCGCGATCACATGCAGCACGTCGCCCTCGCGCTGCAGCTTGCCGCGCACCTCGAGCAGGCGCGATTCGAGCAATGCCGCGCGCTGCGCATTCGCCACGCGCTCCCAGACGATCAAATTCACATGGCTGACCTCATCTTCCAGGGTGACGAAGGTCACGCCGCCGGCGCTGCCCGGCCGCTGCCGCGTGATGACCAACCCTGCGGTCGTGACCACTTGGCCATTGGGCCGTTCCCAGAGCTCTTGGGTCGGAATGACGCCGCGCTCATTGAGCTTGCCGCGCAGCAGCGCCAGCGGATGACGCCGCAGCGACAACCCGAGGCTGCGATAATCGGCGACGATATCCTCGCCTTCGCGCGGCGCGCGCAGCATGGGAATCCCCTCTTCGATCGCCGTTTGCGCGGGGAGCAAGGGCAGCACACGCTCGACCCCGCTCACCTGCCACACGGCGCGATGCCGGTGTCCGGCCAGGTCCGCGAGCGCATCGCTTGCGCCCAGCGCTTCGAGATCGCGGCGGTCGAGCGCCGCCCGTTCGGCAAGATCGGCGATATGGGTAAAAGCGCCCGCGGCGCGTGCGGCGAGCAAGCGGTTCGCGCCTTCGCGCGATAAATGCCTCACCAGCCGCAACCCCAAGCGCAGCGCCGGTCGGCCATCCTCCCGCCTCTCGAGCGTGCAATCCCAGTCGCTCGCCGCCACCGCGACCGGTCGAACCTCGACACCGTGCGCACGCGCATCGCGCACCAATTGCGACGGCGCATAAAAGCCCATCGGCTGACTGTTGATGAGCGCCGCGCAAAATGCCGCCGGTTCGTAACGCTTCAGCCAGGCGGATGTGTAGACCAGCAGCGCGAAGCTCGCCGCGTGGGAATTGTGGACAACGAAATGATTGGCCAAGAAATTGTGATCGCCTTCGATCTGCAAATCATAAGTTTCTCGACTCCCGACCGCCTCGATTTTCACAATTCTGTCCCAATAGACATCGGAACGTGACAGGCGCGAGAGATCGGGCGACCTCAAGGCTATGGCAAGACATTCGATCACATGGCGACGAAAGCCGATTTTGGCGCCGCCGTTGCCCTGGATTTCACGCATTCCCAGACCGGTCATCCGGCCGATCTCATTCCAGGTCAACTCTTGCTCAGTGCGTAAGCGGCGAATGATTGCGCGCACTTCAGCTGGAATGATATCGTGCGACATGCGCCCATTGCGCTTACGGCGCAATGCCAATGCCTTGGACTGCCACCGCTTCTTTGGATCTAGGAAGCGGCGGCCCACGTAGCGCCAGAACAGACGCAGCGGCTCTTCGCCCGTTACGGTGATCACTTGATGCTCCAACTTCCTTCCCCTGTATGAACGCGTTCGGCGGTAACGGCGAGCAACGATTCCGAGCCGCAGAAGCAAATGCTGCACTTGCGACGCCAAAGAACTCGAGGCGGTGTCGTACGACGCATGACCTTTCATGGAAAAGCCGCCATCACCCTCCCAAAGGCGCGCAAGCAGCAACGCAATATTGCTGTCGCACAGTTCGAAGACTTCCGGCGGTAACTGTTTCGCGCGGGCGCCACAGTCCCAGACACCCAATGCGCGCAGCCAAGTGACAGCGCCAATTTGACGCTTGCGGTCGATCCGGCGAACCCGCACGGAGAAACAGCTTTTGTTGATCTCAACTACCGCCCTGGTGTTTGGGAAGCGCTCGACCGCCTTCACAAACGCATCGCGATGCCACGATTCAGTGGTGTAGAAATAAAAAGTACTGGGATGGCAGAGATTACCTTCGGCGATCAGATCGGCCAGGACGAGAATCTTGTGACGCGGCCATCTCCGGCGCCCCGACACCGGCAACGAACGCGCCGTTGCCACGCGATCGCCGACTTTGAGTTTTCCCAGCCGCAGCCAACCCGCCATGGTCATGAATGGGTGTTCGGCCGTCGCGACAATCTCATGGCCAAGGGCCGTGCGTAGACGCAATACGGGCTTTACGCCGCTTCGCAATACGCGCAGCACCTTGCGCTTTCTCAAACGCAGTTCACCATCGCACGCAAGTGTGTTGTCAAGGTGCGCCTGCCCGCCAATGACTTCATCAATGGTCAACCATCTTCCAGTGTCGGCATTCACAACACGCGTCTCGCCAACGACGCATTCCGGAAATCCATATTCGCCGAATCCCAATATCTGCTTGAATATCTGCTGCGCAAAGCTTTCCGGATAGCCGCGCTCGCGCATGCCGTCGATCAATCGGCGCTCGAAGGGTTCCAAGCCCCCCTGGCGCTTCCACGCCGCCATGGCGCGGCGCAGCCGGTCCGCCTCGCCGGCGGAAAAGCCGGCCGCAACGATCGCGAGCCGCATGACCTGCTCTTGGAAGATGGGCACGCCCAAGGTGCGCTTGAGCACCGCCTCAACCGCTGCGCTCGGATAGCTCACCGCCTCCTCATGATTGCGGCGGCGCAAGTACGGATGCACCATCTCGCCTTGGATCGGGCCCGGCCGCACGATCGCCACTTCGATCACCAGATCGTAGAAATTGCGCGGCCGCAAACGCGGCAGCATGGCCATCTGAGCCCGCGACTCGATCTGGAATACGCCGACCGTATCGGCGCGGCAAATCATGTCGTACACCGACTCATCCTCGCTCGGCACGCTCGCGAGATCGAGCTCCCCCGCCACCGCGGACGAGCCGCCGCAGTCGTTGATCAAGCGAAACGCCCGGCGTATCGCGCAGAGCATCCCCAGTCCGAGCACATCCACTTTGAGCAAACCCAACGCGTCCAGGTCGTCCTTGTCCCACTCGATGACCGTGCGTTCCGGCATCGCGGCATTCTCGATGGGCACCAGCTCATCCAGGCGGCCGCGCGCGATCACGAAGCCGCCCACGTGCTGCGAAAGATGGCGTGGAAATCCCAGGATTTCCGCCGTGCGCGCCATGAGACGCCGCGTTTTCGGATCCTGCGGATCGAAGCCGCAGTCGCGGATGCGCTCCGGATCGATGCGCGGCCCGTCCCACCATTGGATGGCGCGCGCGAGCCGGTCCACTTGCGCAAGATCGTAGCCCAATGCCTTGCCGACATCGCGCAGGGCGCTGCGCGGGCGATAACAGATGACGGTGGCGGCGAGCGCCGCGCGCTCCCGGCCGTATTTGCGATAAATATATTGGATCACCTCTTCACGCCGCTCGTGCTCGAAATCGACGTCGATGTCGGGCGGCTCGTTGCGCTCCTTGGAAATGAAGCGCTCGAACAACATCGTCATGCGCGAGGGATCCACTTCGGTGATCTGCAGGCAATAACAGACCACGGAGTTGGCCGCGGAGCCCCTGCCTTGGCAGAGAATTTTCTGCGAACGGGCGTACTCGACGACATCGTGCACGGTGAGAAAGAACGGCTCGAACTTCAGCTCGGCGATCAGGCGCAATTCGTGCTCGATCGCTTCGCGCACGGCGCGGGGCGCCCCGCCCGGCCAGCGCCTGGCGCAGCCTCGCTCCGTCAAGGCGCGCAGGTGGCCGGCCGGCGTTTCCCCCGCCGGCACGATCTCCTCGGGATATTCGTAGCGCAGATCATCGAGCGTGAATGCGCAGCGCTCGGCGATCGCGAGCGTTTGCGCGAGCAGCGGCGCGGGATAGATCTGCCGCAAACGCGGCAAGGGCCGCAAATGCCGCTCGCCATTCGGAAACAAAGAGAGCCCCGCGCGCGCAAGCGGGATGTTCAGGCGAATCGCCGCCAGCACGTCCTGCAAGGCGCGGCGGCTGCGCCTGTGCATGTGCACGTCGCCGGCGGCGACCCGCGGCAATTCGAGCCTCTCACCCAGCGCCTCGAGGAGCGCCAGGCGGCGCGCATCGACGCCGCCGGTCAACAGTTCGACGCCTATCCATAGGCGCCCCGCGAAACGCTCGCGCAACCACCGGCCGTCTTGGCTCTGCTGCGGCAGCGGCGCCCTGCCCGCCCGCGGCAGCCAAACGAGCAAACATCCGTCGAGGGCATTTTCGAGATCCGCGCGCTCGAGCGTGTAGCTGCCTTTGGCGCCGGCGCGCCGTGCGCGACTGATCAAACGACTCATCGCACCATAGCTTGCCCGATCGGTTGCCAGCGCCACGAGCTTGAGTTCATCGGCGCAATTGAGCTCGGTGCCGAGGATCAGCGGCAGCTCATGCCGCTTGGCGGCGACATGCGCCCGCACCACGCCCGCGAGCGAACATTCATCGGTGAGTGCGAGCGCGCGATAGCCCAAGCGCTTGGCCTGGGCGACCAATTCCTCGGGCTGCGAAGCGCCGCGCAAAAACGTGAAATTGCTCAAGGCGTGCAATTCGGCGTACATCAGCGGATCTCAAGCAAATACGCCGTGCAAATACCAGCACTTGGACCGCTGCTCCTGAAAAACCCAGCGCCGTATGCCGCCCGTTTGGCGCGCGATGTAGTAATCGCGGGTGATATCCTTGCCGTCCCACCAACCGCTTTCGATCCGTTCGGGGCCCTCCTCGAGAATCCCCTCCCCCTGATGCAGCTGCTGCACTTGCGAGGCCAAGAGCATGACGGGCTCGTCCAGCAACCACACCGGCCGCGGCATGCCCTCATCGGTCCTCTTAAGATCGATCATCCGGCCGCGCACGCGCGTGGCAGAGCCGGAGCGCAGCGCCTCGGGACGTAGCGCACCTAAACCTAGTTCATGGATCCGCTGCCAAGCCGCCTCGGGCCGATGCTCCGGGATCGAACAGATCCCATAAACCGCTGCTTCGCCGAGCCGGGCACGCAAACGCTCCACCAATTGCGGCGCCGTATCGCGGCCGCCGGCGCCGCCCAGCGCCGCGAAGGCATCGAGCGAACCGGCCGAGAGCGGCTGCAGGGTACCCGAGAGGAGCTCCATACTTTGGATCGGTGCCGCGAGCTCGAGCCGGGACAGTTTCTGGACCATCACGTCCGCCAAGCGGCGGTGCTCGCTCGTGACGCTCGCCAATCCCAAGCGAATTCGTGTGGCAGGCCGCGCGCGGTGCCGCAGCCTCAATTCCAAAGCCAGCACGCCCGCCTGCCGTTCACGCAAAAATTTCGCGCAGCGCCTGATCAGCGGCTCGAGCGCCTTCTGCAGATACGCGACGGTCTCGATCTCGGTCTCAAAATCGCAGCGCTCGCAAAACCGCTCGCGTGGCACGAACGCCCTGCGCGGCGCATCTTGCCGCGCCAGCGCGATATCTATTTCCAACACCGCGCTACGACCGAAGCGTCGCGCCAAACCGGCGCGCGGCAAGCGCAGCAAATCACCTACCCGGGTCACGCCCATGGCGCGCAGGGTGTGCAGCCGCTCGGCATCCCAGGAAGTGCATGCAACGGGCAACTCCGCCAGCCCACCCGCCAGAAAGCCGGAATCCTCGATGCGCACCCGCTTGCCGGCGCGGGCGAACCACAGCGCCGCCAGGGCCGATGGCGCCGTCGCGCTGTGGGCGCACAATTTCAGCCGACTCCAAGCGCTATCGATGCCGGTATGCAGCATCTCGAGCGAACCGAACAGCTTCACGCTGCCTCTGATCTCCAACAACAGGGCGTTGGGCATTTCAATACTGACCAACGGGGTGAACTGCTGCGCATGCAGGCAGAGGCGCCGCAGCACGGCGGCCGACTGCTGCGCCTCGTTCAGCTGCGGAAACACCACCGCATACCACACCTGTTTTGGACTGGGTCGGGCTGCGGCCTCGAGAGGCGGCGGCGCTGCTGCCATCGACGTGGGTATGGGCGCGGGCTGCCGCGCGGCGGCATCGGCTGCAGCAAATAAATCCGCCGTTGCTGATTTCACCGCGCGCGATTTCATGAGACGGACATCACCCGAGGTGCTCGACGGGTCCGGGCCGACCGCCTTGCACCTTGAGCAGTTCGAGATGCGGTGTGTGCTCACCCTGAGTCAGCAGCAAGCGTAATGTGGCGGGCGAGGACTCGAATCGATGCCGCTCGGGACGAAACAGCACACCGAGCGCACCGCCCGCCTCGGCTGCCAGCTTCAAACGCCGCAGCCAGCGATCATCGGTGCCTTTCAGCCACAGTAAAACAGCGGCGCAGACTCCCGAACTCAAAGCCTGCTCAGCAGCCCACAAGGCTTCCGTCGCGGTGGCAGGCCGCACCACCAATAAGCGGCCCAGTTCGATTCCCTGCTGTGCCAAGGCCGGTGCAAAGGGTTCATGAGGCGGCGCAATCCAGACCAGCCAGGGAGCCTCACCGTCGGTTCTGCGCTGAGATTCCACCAGAGCAGGCAAAAATAGTTGGATTTCACCGAGACCGGCCGCATCCAGCAGCACCTCGACGAGCGACGCCGCCGGCCAACCGCCGCCCGGCAAGCGCGCATCGAGCGAGCTTCGGCCGGTGGGCCAAACCGGACGAGCGGAAGCGGCCGCGGTGTCTTTTAACTTCCAGACACGAGCATCGGCCAAGATATCCGCAAGCGATGATGTCTCACGCGACATCCACGTCTTTACCGCGGCGAAGCACCCCGACCACCACCCCTTCGATAATCATGGGCTGTTGCTTCAGATCGACGCGAATGGGTTCAAAATCCGCATTTTCAGGCAACAGCCACACAATCGTGCCTTCCTGCCGGTAGCGTTTGACGGTGACTTCGTTTTCCAGACGAGCGACCACGATCTGACGATTGCGCACTTCCGGAGTGCGATGCACGGCTACCAGATCGTTATGCAAGATCCCGGCGTTCTTCATACTCATGCCCTGCACTTTCAGCAGGTAGTGCGGTTGCGGTTGGAATAATTTGGGATCGATTTGATAACGCGTTTCGATGTGCTCTTCGGCCAGGATCGGACGGCCGGCGGCGACTCGGCCAATGAGCGGCAGACCCAATTGTTCCCGCAGAATATCCTTGAGCTGGATGCCACGCGAAGCGCCGGGAATCAGATCGATGACCCCCTTGCGCTGCAGGGCACGCAAGTGTTCCTCGGCCGCATTGGGCGACTTGAAGCCAAACGTGCGGGCGATTTCCGCACGAGTAGGCGGCATGCCGTTTTCAGCAATGGCCTCTTGGATGAGCCGGAGAATCTGCGTTTGACGAGGTGTAAGATCGGACATTGCGTCACCTGTATATGTAGCCAGTAGCTGGTATTATATACAGTCCATGGGCGGTGACAAGTGAGTCCGCACCTATACCGTACGCGCGCCGGGCGCGCTCTTGAGGCGCCACAGCCTTTTGAGGACCGAAGTGGCCTACCGGTACCGCAGCGCAACCGGCCGGCGTTCGAAGCGCTCAACCGCTATCGCGCATCTGCGTCCGGATGCTGCCGCCGTGACCTCACCTTGCATCCGCAGCTGAACATGGACGCTCACCATTGCTGCCGTCACTCGACCCGACTCTCTACTATAGGAGCCGAACCTCTGCGAGGTCCGGCTGCCGGAACATGATCAACGTGCGCAATTCGGTCGCAAAGCTCGCGGGTTGCGATTCCAGCGGCACGGAATGTACCTATGCCTCTTGGTATTTCGTCCAATTACCAGAGCGGACAATAAAATATAAAGTTGCCCCCGAATTCTAACGGCAATGTAACTTCGATGACGAAACTTGCTAAAATGGTCGGCGATCACCGACATAACCCGATTTTAAGTTGCAATCGACGCGCGAATTTGGCTTTATGTATCACCGTGCTGCAACGCATTTGAGCCCGACACGACGACTGGGCCCAAGTGCGACGACATTGCGGACTTTTCCAAGACGAATGAATTAACAACCCTAGGGGACATTTATGAAATTTTCCACGACACTTAAGGCCTCTCTCGCGGCGGCCTGCGTTATTGCTTTCGCAGGATGCACGGACCTGAAGCCGATCCAAGCTCAGATCGATGATCTGAAATCCCAGGTCAACAAACTGCAGGGCGACGTGGCGAAGAACGCGAGCGCGACTGCGGCCGCCATGAGCGCTGCTCAGAGTACCCAATCAGCGGCCTCCGGAGCGCAGAGCACCGCCAACCAGGCGTTGTCGATGTCGCAGCAGAATTCGACGGCGATTGAAGCGATCAACGAGAAGATCGATCGCATGTTCAAGAAGTCCGTTTCGAAGTAAATCAAGCAATTGATGCGCGCATGAACGCCGCGGTGAATACCGCGGCGTTTCTTTACGGCGTTTGCCTGCGCGCCGCCGAGGCGGTACGCGGTGCAACCCAGCGGTCGATCGAGATGCGGGTCGGAATGCCGTTGGCTTCTTGAAATATACGTTCGGCGGCCTCCCAATCGAGAATGACCCGGCGGTCGGCGGTTGCCGCCACGATGCTGCGGGTGAGTGAGGTCAAGTCCTCGACTTCCTTCGGATCCACGCCGTCCAAGGGATGGTGCACCTCGAGATAGAGTGCGCCGTCGACCCAGCCGGTCTTGATGCGCTGATTGACGATGCGCACCGCCATGCCGACCGGAACTTCTCGGAACAGATATTCGATATCTTCCGGATAGAGGCGAATGCAGCCGTGCGTGATCTGCATTCCCACGCCCACCGGCTTGTTGGTACCGTGAATCAGGTAGGAACCGCCGGGAATCCCCAGGCGCATCGCGTATTCGCCCAAAGGATTGTCGGGCCCGGGAGGAATGGCCGCCGGCAGTATGTCGCCATCCTCCTTCAAATGGGTTTCGCGCACCGATTTCGGCGGATACCAGGTCGGCCTCGTTTCCTTCCTGACTATGGTGGTGACCCCCAATGGCGTCTTCCAGTCCATTTTGCCGACGCTGATGGGGTCGGTCTCCACCACGCGATTGCCGTGTTGATCGGTGCGAAAGTAGTACAGCCTGCCGTCGGGCAGATTGATCACGATGCCGGTACGCGGAACGTTGGGCAGCAAATGCTGCATCGGCAGCCGAATCACGGTGCCTGCGCCCGGCAGCCAGGTATCCACACCCGGATTGGCCGCAATGATTTCATCGAACCCCAGGTGATACTGGCGCGCAACCTCAGGCAGCGTGTCCTGCTGCTCGGCCTGCCTCTGCCCCGGCTCGCCGATCGAATCCTGCTCGAGCGCCAGCGGAAATACCTCAGCCCGCACCGCCGAGGCCAGCATCCCTAAAATCCAAAACCACCTGGTAGTTCGCATCTGGTTTGAGACACCGCGCATCAATAGCGAATGAGCGCCGAGCCCCAGGTAAATCCGCCCCCGAAGGCCTCCAACAAGAGCAGTTGCCCGCGCTTCACGCGGCCGTCCCGAATGCCCGTATCGAGCGCCAATGGCACCGACGCGGCCGAGGTATTGCCCTGATCGTTGATCGTCACGATGACGCGTTCCATCGGTAAATTCAGCCGTTTTGCAATCGCCTCAATGATACGGATATTGGCCTGATGCGGAATCAGCCAGTCCAACTGATCCTTGGATATATTATTGGCGTTGAGAGTCTCGGTAACAAGTTGGCCCAAGGTGTTGACCGCCACCTTGTAAACCTCGTTACCCTTCATTTGCACCCCGGCCTTGCCCTCGCGCGCCAATTTGAATCCTTTGGATACGCCGTCCGGATACATCAACAGGTCCTTGTAGCGGCCGTCCGAATGCAACCGGGTGCTGATGATTCCCGGTTCGGCCGAGGGTTTGAGCACCACTGCGCCCGCACCGTCTGCAAACAGGACGCAAGTGCCGCGGTCCTTCCAATCCACGATCCGAGTCAGTGTTTCCGCGCCGACCACGAGCGCGCACTTCGATTCCCCCAACCGGACAAACTTGTCCGCCACGCTCAAGGCATACATGAACCCGGTGCAGGCGGCCTCCAAACTGAAGGCCGGGCAGCCGTTGTGAATTCCCAATCGCGCTTGCAGCAACGTGCCGACATTCGGAAACACGAGGTCGGGCGTGGTCGTCCCGACGCAGATGAGATCGACGTCCGCGGCGGAGACTTGCGCATCCGCCATGGCGCGCCGCGCCGCGTGCTCCGCAAGATCGGTCGTGGTCTCCCCCTCGCTCGCCACGTGACGGCGCTCGATCCCGGTACGCGAGCGGATCCACTCGTCGCTGGTATCGACCAATTTCTCCAGATCGGCGTTGGTCAGTATTTTTTCCGGTAGGTAGCTGCCGGTGCCGGCGATGCGTGAGTACATTGCGATCCTTCGTTAACGATGCGTGCCCAAACGCTGCGTGATTCTCTCCGGTACGCCGTTGCGCGCTTCCATTACCGCGACTTCGATCGCGCGTTGAAACGCGAACAAGTCGGCGCCGCCGTGACTCTTGATCACGATGCCGTTCAACCCGACCATGGTGGCGCCATTGTATTGCCTCGGATCCATTCGAGTTCGCAATGCGCGCAAGCTGGGGCGTGCCGCGAGCGCGCCCAGTTTGCGCAGCGGACTGCGCGTGAATTCCTCGCGCAGAACATCCGAAATCAGGCGCGCCGCCCCCTCCATGGTCTTCAGCGCGACATTTCCGGTGAAGCCGTCGGTGACCACCACGTCCACCTTGTCGGAGAAAATATCGTGCCCTTCGACGAAGCCGACGTAGTTGATGTCGCTCGTCGCGAGCATATTGTGCGCGGCCTGCACAATTTCATTGCCCTTGATCTCTTCTTCGCCGATGTTGAGCAAACCGACCCGCGGCTTCTCGTGAGCACCCTCGAGATCGGCGGCCAACACCGATCCCATCACGGCAAACTGGCACAGCTGGGCCGGCGTGCAGGACGCATTCGCCCCCAGATCGAGCATGTAGGTGTGACCGCCGCGCGAAGGGATCATGGAACCTATCGCCGGCCGCTCCACTCCGGGCAGCATCTTCAGCACGAAATGCGCCATCGCCATCAGCGCCCCGGTGTTGCCCGCGCTCACGCAGGCGTTGGCATCGCCGGCCTTGACCAGATCGAGCGCGCGTCGCATCGATGAGTCCTTCTTACGGCGCAGTGCCTCGCGCGGGTGATCGGTCATTTCAACGATTTGGGTGGCGAACAGACAGCTCAGGTTGGCGGGAGTTGCAGCGGCCGCGCCCGCCGCGGCGCGCAACTTCAACTGACCCTGCAGATCGTCTTGTTTGCCGATCAAGGTAAAGCGCACGTCCGGGAAGGCGCGCGCAGCCTCGAGCGCCGCCGGCACGCAAACCGACGGCCCGCAATCGCCGCTCATGGCGTCGATGGCGATATGGAGCGGCGCCGACACGGGGTGCTTCTAGATGGTTCGAGCGACGAGCGTGTCGTCGCGGATTGCCGCGGCTTATTCTTCGGTCGCTGCCGCGTCCGCCTTGGTCTCGAGTACCTTGCGGCCGCGGTAGTATCCATCTCGCGAAATGCGATGACGTGAGTGAGTTTCGCCGCTCTTGGATTCGATCGAGACCGCAGGTGTCGCGAGCCCGGAATGGGATCGATGCATGCCGCGCTTCGACGGTGTCTTTCTACTTTTCTGAACTGCCATGGATGCTGTGTCCTATCAAGTTTTCTTCAATAAATCCCGCATGCAGCGCTGGCACAAGCTGCGGTACCGCGCGGCTGACGACACCGACCCGCGCTCGGCCCGAGTCCGCCTTTGCAAATGCGAAGTTCGCTTGCAGCATGCCCCGGGGCTCCGCCAGCAAATCCCGCAACCGGGGCATTGCGGCGAGTTCGTAGACTCGTTCGAGCTCCGCTTGTTCCTCGCCCAGGCGAGCGTAATCAACGAGGTCTGGCAAGTCGGCTGCCATCGGCCGCGTATAATAGGGCTCGTTACCACCCCTGTCAAAAATGAATCCGGTGCAAGTCATTGTTTTTGAAGTCTCCGCCCGCCCTCTTTTTAGCATCCACTTCGGACTATCGGCGAGAGCTGTTGGCGCGGGTGCACGACTCTTTTCAATGCGCCACTCCCGGCGTCGATGAAACCCGCCTCGACCACGAGGGGGGAATCGCCCTGGTCCGCAGATTGGCTCTTGCCAAGGCTCGGGCGGTCGCCGCGCGGCATCCCGCAGCCGTCGTCATCGGCTCCGATCAAGCCGCTACCCTGCCGGACGGCGCCGGCGGCGAGCTCATCCTCGGCAAGCCTGGCACGGAGGCGCGCTGCATCGAGCAACTGCGCAGCTGCTCGGGCCGCACGCTGGCATTCCTGACCGCCGTGGCGGTCGTGCGCGAGTGCGACGATTACGCGATCGAATTCGTGGATACCACCCGCGTCACGTTCCGCGTGCTCGATGAGGTCACGATCGCACGTTATGTCGCGCGCGAGGCGCCCATCGACTGCGCCGGCGGCTTCAAGAGCGAGGGCCTTGGGATCAGCCTGTGCGAATCCATCGACAGCGCGGATCCGAGCGCGCTCATCGGGCTGCCGTTGATCCGCCTGTGCGCGGCGCTGCGCGGGGTCGGATTTCAACTTCCTTAATTTTCTTGGCCTTAATTTTCTTGGCCTTGATTTTTTTGGCCCTGATTCTTTGGCCTTAATGCTTTGGCGCTGATTTTGCGGCGCGGCGCACCCGCTTTAGCCGGCTTGCGCTTCGCGGGCGTGATCGCGTCGAGCACCGAGGCGAGGTCCGCCGGCAGCGGCGCGCTCACGTGGAAGGGTACGCCGGAACCCGGCCAGTCGAACGCAATGGATTGAGCGTGCAGGAAGGTGCGCTTAAGGCCGTGGCGCTTGAGTTCGGCATTGCGCTCGCGATCGCCATATTTGTCGTCGCCCAACAACGGATGAGTGGCGAATGCCGCGTGTACGCGTATCTGATGGGTGCGTCCCGTCGGAATATCCACCTCCATCAACGTGGCGATGTTCCCGAAAAACTGCACCGGCTTGAATATGCTGACCGAATCTTTGCCGGCCGCAGCCACCCGCACGTGCCGCTCACCGTGCTGGCGATTGTCCGTCGCCAGCGGAGCGTCAATGCGTTTAGTGCCGAGCTGCCAGCTGCCCGACACCAGAGCCAAGTAGGTCTTGTGCATGCCCGACTGTCGGATCAGCGCATGCAGTGCAATCAACGTAGCCCGGTCGCGCGCGACCGCCAGACAGCCGCTGGTATCGCGGTCGAGCCGGTGAACGAGTTCCAGCGTCTCGCGCGGCCGCGATGCACGCAGCGCCTCGATGACTCCGTAGCTCATGCCGCTGCCCCCATGAACCGCGACGCCCGCCGGCTTGTCGAGCACCAACAAGTGCTTGTCCTGGAAAATTACCGACCTCTCGATCAACTCCGTCAAACTGCTCGAAGGACGACCGGGTTCGTCGCCGCTGTCGATGCGCACCGGCGGCAGGCGCACTTCGTCGCCGGCCACGATGCGATACTCGGCATCCACCCGCTTGCGGTTGACACGCACCTCGCCCTTGCGCAGCAAGCGGTAGACGCGGCTGCGGGGCACGGCCTTGAAATGCCGCATGAGAAAATTGTCGATTCTCTGGCCGGCCTCTTCGGCGGTAATGGTGCGCAGAATGACCGGGCTCTTGATGCCGGGACGCCGCGTCGGATCTGCAAGTTCCGCTTTCATTTGGACTATCATACGTTAAGCGATCATCTAAGGTATTGATTACATTGACCCTGTCGGCCTGTTGTGCTAACCTTACAGAGCCGTGTCACCTACCGGACCTCGTTTCGACGGGCCGCAGGCTTTACTGGCCCTTAAGTTGGGTAGGGCAAGTTGGCACCGGTTTCGGTGGCGCGCCCATGTTTCGGGGGCGCCGCATATTAGTTGGTTCTGGATTTCCAGACCATCGCTCGGCCGATGAGACAAACGCAAGAGAGCCTTCGCTCAGGCTTTGGCGTTTGACAAGCGGTTAACCGAGAACAAGGCCCCGGGCTTGCCGTATACATATTGGCAGAATTGGGTTGAATTGATGCCGATCGCGTGGCTCGCGCTCGGTGTTTCCTCAATTCTTGCCGTAACTTGGGTCGCGGCTCCGGATTCTATTCTCAAGCTCTCCTCGGCCCCTACCACTCTAGTTGGGGCAAATGAAAAGAATGCTCATAAACGCAGTTCAAGAAGAAGAACTGCGAGTCGCGCTGGTCGACGGTCAGAAACTCTACGACTTATCGATTGAGATCCCATCCCGGGAACAGAAAAAATCCAACATCTATAAAGGCCGCATCACTCGCGTCGAGCCGAGCCTCGAGGCGGCGTTCGTCGAATACGGTGCGCAGCGGCACGGCTTCCTGCCGTTGAAGGAAGTTTCCAAGGAATACTTCCGTTCGCAACCCGCGAACGGAGGCCGCCTCAATATCAAAGATCTGCTGCTGGAAGGTCAAGAGCTGATCGTGCAGGTGGAAAAGGAGGAACGCGGCAACAAGGGCGCCGCGCTCACCACGTTCATCAGTCTCGCAGGCCGCTTTTTGGTCTTGATGCCGAACAACCCGCGCGCCGGCGGCGTATCGCGGCGCATCGAAGGCGAAGATCGCGATCAGATGCGCGAAGCGATGAGTGGCCTGCAGATTCCCGAAGGCATGGGCGCCATCGTGCGTACCGCCGGAGTCGGCCGCTCGACCGAAGAATTGCAATGGGATTTGAGCAATCTCAAAACGGCCTGGGATGCGATCGCTCAGGCGAATGAAAGCCGGCCCGCACCATTCCTGATATTTCAGGAAAGCGACGCGGTCACTCGCGGCCTGCGCGACTACTTCTCCGACGATGTCGGAGAATGCTTGATCGATCAGCCTGAAGCCTTCCAAAAGGCCCAGGAATACATGCAGCGGTTCATGCCGGCCGATGCGCAGCGAAAACTGAAGCTGTACCAAGACCCGGTCCCGCTGTTCACGCGCTACCAGATAGAAAGCCAAATCGAGTCGGCTTATTCCCATAAAGTGACGCTGCCGTCCGGCGGCAGCTTGGTCATCGATCACACCGAAGCGCTGGTCTCGATAGACATCAATTCGGCGCGCAGTACCCGCGGCGGCGATATCGAGGCGACCGCCCGCAATACCAACCTGGAAGCCGCCGAGGAAATCGCCCGGCAGTTGCGGCTCCGGGACATCGGCGGACTGATCGTGATCGATTTCATCGACATGGAGTCGCAGGCCAATCAGCGCGCGGTGGAGGACATGCTGCGCGACGCCGTCAAGATGGATCGCGCACGCATTCAGTTGGGAAGATTGTCGCGCTTCGGACTGCTCGAGCTGTCGCGTCAGCGCCTGCGGCCCGCCCTCTCCGAGACCACCCACATCAGCTGCCCGCGCTGCAGCGGCATGGGCACGATCCGCGGCGTGGAATCGATGTCTCTCGCCTTGTTGCGATTGATCGGAGAAGAGGCCCGCAAGGAGCGTACCGGAAGGGTGATTGCGCAAGTGCCGGTCGACGTCGCCACGTATCTGATCAACGAAAAGCGCGACTGGCTCAATCAGATCGAGTCGCGCGACAAAGTATCGCTGGTGATCGTCCCCAATCCGCATCTTCAGACTCCGGCCTACACTCTGCGGCGAATTCGCGACGACGAGAAGGAATTGCCGGAGAACAACACGGTCAGCTATCAAATCGCCGATCAGCCGGGCATCGATGATACGAACATCGGCAATCGCGACAAAAAGCCGCCGGGCGAGGCGCCGGTGGTGCCGAGCATTTTGCCGGCCTCCGCCTCGCCCATTGTGCCGATGCCTGTCGCTGAGCCGGCGGCGGCCACAGCGGCAGTGACGGCTCCGCAACAAGGCGCTCTGGTGCGCTTTTGGCGCTGGCTGTTCGGCACGCGCTCATCGGGCGACACGATTGCCGCCCCGGCGGCGAGCCCGCCGGCACGCGACCGGCCCCCGCATCGCGAGGCACGCCACGATCGCTACCGCAGCGGCGGCGATCGGGACCGAAACCGCGATCGAAATCGCGATGTGCGGCGCGACGGACCGCGCGACCCGCGGCGCGACGGCCGTCCGCGCGGCGAAGGCCGCCCCGATGCAGGCCCGCGCCGCACCGAAGGCGCCCGCAGCGAAGCGGCGCGTCCCGACCAAGGGCCACGAACGGAGGCGCCGCGCAACGATCAGGCGCCGCGCAGCGACCAGGCACCGCGCAGCGACCAGGCGCCGCGCAACGACCAGCCGCCGCGCAGCGACCAGGCATCGCGCAGCGACCAGGCACCGCGCAATGAACAGCCAAACCGCGGCGAGCAGCCAATTCGGGCCGATCGAGAAGCGGGCGGCGAGCGCCCGGAACGCAGTGGACGCAGCCGCCGGCGGCGCGGCCGCGGCCGACGCGACGGCGGTGAAGGCGCCGGGAACGGGCAGACCAGTGCCAGCAGCCAGCTTGCGCCGGCGCCCAATTCGCCCCCGGCCGCCGCGAACGCCGCTGGATTCACGCCGGCCGCCCCGGCGACGGCCGTGCCGCTTCCCGCCTCTTCGCCGCCGTTCGTCGAACCGCCCGCACCGAGACCGATCGAGTCGCCTCCACCGAGCGCCAGCGAGGAGAAGTACGTGGTGTGGTCGTCCGCCCCGAGCGATGTACCGCGCAGCGGCCCGGATGATCGCTAGCCTTTAACCAAAACGGCGGGCACTGGGGCTGGGCGCACGCCGACGCGAGGGCACGGTCACCGCGCGGCAGATCGCTCAGCGGCGGAGTCCGTTTTTCACGCGCTCCCATAAACTCGGCGGGCGAGCAGTCCACCGCGACCTTACCGCAGCGTAGGCCTCCGCGACTTGCTGCATCATGCCCTCACGCGCCAGAAGGCGTGCCAGGGAGGCGCGTCGATAGCGCCACTTACTCCAGGATTCGCCCGGCCAATCTTCGTATCGGGCACGTTCAGCCGCCGCCGCATAAAGCTTAAATGCCGCCAAAAGATGCTCATTCCGCTCCCGGGGATCCGCTTCGACGAGCGCATTCCTTTCGTCGCGCTCCGCAATTCGAGCAAGCGCATTCGGTTCGCCGGTATCCGCCGCGCGCTGATACCAGCGCCAGGCGTTAGCCGTGTCGGGATGAGCTCCGTATTCGTAGAAATAGCCCAGCTTGAACGCAGCGATCGGCACCCCTGCCTGCCACGCCTGCTCATAGAGCGACACCGCACGCTCCCGACCGAGCACGGCCGCAGAGTCGTTCATGAGCAGGTCAGCCAAATCGACTCGTGCAGCCCGATACGCGCGCGCCACGGCGATCTCGAGTTCCCGCCGGGCGCCGTCGTGATCTCCTTCGGCCATTAACGCTCGCCCCATCTGATAGTCGGCTCGCGCAGTATGGTTGGGCCCGCCGATCTCAGCGGCACAGACGAGATTTTCATTGCTTGAAGTAATCTTGGCTTTAAGCTTGCCCGGCGCCAGGCGGTCAGGATCGTAGATCGCGGCGGCGGCTTGATCGCAGGCGGAAATCCGTCCCGGCCAGGACCGCACCGGGTATTCCAGCGGAAGACCCAATTCCGCGCGATCGACCTCAGGCAAGGGATCGGTCTCGGCCGACGCCTGCCACAAAATCTGCGCCGAAAGAGGTGCCGGGATGCTGGCGTCCCAGATCCGCACGGTCTTGTCACGGGACGCGGTAACGATGCGCGCGCCATCCGGAGAGTAAACGGCGGTATAAAAGCCACCCTCATATCCAGCGAGCGCGGCCAACTGCACAGCTGTGCGCGCATCCCAAATACCGGCGGTCTTGTCGTACGAAGCGGTGACGATCCGGGTGCCGTCGGGCGAAAACGCGGCGAAATGCACGTAGCCGCCGTGCCCGAACAGGACCGCGAGTTGCCTGCCTGTGCGTGCATCCCAAATTCTGGCGGTCTTGTCGTATGAAGCGGTCACGATGCGCGTTCCGTCGGGCGAGTACTCAGCAGACCTGACCGAATCGCCGTGGCCGGCGAGGATGGTGACCGGCGCGCCGGTGCGGGCATCCCAGATGCGCGCGGTATTGTCACTTGAAGTGGTGACGATGCGTGTGCCGTCGGGGGAGTAGGCGGCGAAAGTAACCAGTTTTGCGTGCCCCGACAGCACCGTGAGCTGAACGCCCGAGCGTGCATCCCAGATGCGCGCCGTTTTGTCGGTGGAGGCGGTGACGATGCGACTGCCGTCCGGCGAGTAAGCGGCGGAAACGACCTGATCGTCATGGCCCGAGAGAACGACGAGCTGGGCAGCCGAACGCGCGTCCCAGACGCGTGCCGTCCTGTCATCAGACGCCGTGACGACGCGGCTGCCGTCGGGCGAAAAAGCCGCGAAATACAAGTAGCTGTCGTGGCCGGCAAGAACGCTGAGCGGCGCACCCGTAGCCACATCCCAGACTCGTGCGGTTTTGTCATTCGACGCGGTCACGATACGTGTTCCGTCCGGCGAGTACGCCGCGCTGTTGACCTTGGCTTCATGCCCGGAGAGCACCGTGAGCTGCAGGTCGGCCGCACGAATGTCCTGAAAAACACTGATGGCCGCAGGTGTGTGCGCGGCTGCGAACGCGGGATTGCCAACCACGTACAAAATAATGTCCTGCGCACCCGTCAAATCCCAATCCCGGAGGCGCTCCGCCGCCGCCTGGGTAAGCAGCCGCGCTTGGGTTTGCAACGCCTGCGCGGCGTGAAATTCCGCCTCGTGCTGCTTGCGTACTGCTATCAACCCGGCGCCTGATGCGGCGAGCCCGAGAATGCACAGCATTCCCGCCACGACCGCCGCGACACGATTGCGTCGGATGAATTTACGCAGCTGATAGCCGACACTTGCCGGGCGTGCCGCAACCGGCTCATGGTTCAAGTACCTGCGCAAATCAGCGGCCAGCTCGGAGGGCAGTCCATAGCGGCGCTCGCGCTCGCGCTCCAGCGCCTTCGATGCAATCCATTGCAGGTCTCCGCGCAATATTCTGATGAGCTGCTTGCGATCGGTGGCGCGCGCCTCCGCGGCCATGGAAGCACGCTGCGAATCGGCGGCGAGCTTCGCGCTCATCGTCGGCGGCTCTTCCTCCCGCAGCTGGCGCAGCCACACGTCGAGTGCGGGTTTATGCAGACGCTTGGCCTCGAACGGCAGCAGACCGGTCAGCAGCACGTACAGAATCACGCCCAGCGCGTAGACATCGGTGCGCGTGTCGAGGTCGCGGATGTTCGGATCCACCTGCTCCGGGCTCATATAGCCGGGAGTTCCAATGAACTGCCCGAAACGGGTGAACAACGTCTCATCGGTCTGCTTGGGTGTGATGGCTTTTGCCAACCCGAAATCGATGATCCGCGGTACTGCGATACCGTCGACCTCGACCACGAGAATGTTGGCCGGTTTCAGATCCCGATGGATGATCGCTTTCTGATGCGCGTGCTGCACGCCCTCGCACGCCTGGATGAATACCTCCAACCGATCGCGAATATTGAGTCGCTTCTGATCGCAATACTCGGTGATCGGCAGCCCCGGCACGAACTCCATGACGAAGTAAGGTTGTCCCTGGGGTGTCGTTCCCGCGTCGAACACCTTGGCGATATAGGGGTGCTCCATGATGGCGAGCGACTGACGCTCGGCTTGGAAGCGTTGCACGACCGCTTCGTCGTACATACCTGCGCCAATGAGTTTTAATGCCACCAGCCGCCGTACGGGCGCGACCTGCTCGGCGAGCCAGACCTGCCCCATGCCGCCCTCGCCGAGTTTGCGGATGAGTTGAAAACGCCGGGCAAAAAACTGTCCCTCCGCCAGGCGGGTAGCGCCGAACTCCTCGATATCGCCATCGCGATCGTCCACCAGCGGCGAGCGCAGGAATTCCTCGGAGAGTTGCCCATCCGCCAATAACAAGGAATCCAGTTCGGCACGCAGATCCGCGTCCGCCGCGCAAACCTCATCGAGGAATTTAGCGCGCGCCTGCGGCTGCAATGCGACGGCTTGGTGCAGCAATTCCTTGACTCGTTCCCACGAGGATACGGTCACGGCGCGGACGGTCTATTCATTTCACGGCGCAGCCAGATCCGAGCCGTGGACCAGTCGTTCACTCAAGAAAGGCTCACTCGCGCCCGCACCCGCTCCAGATCCTCCGGCGTATCGACGCCGCCAGGTGGGCTTTCGGGCAGCGTCATCAAGTAAATGCGCATTCCGTATTCCAGGGCGCGCAATTGCTCGAGCTTCTCCGTCGTCTCGAGCGGCGTCGGCGGCCGGGCGGCGAATTGCAGAAGGCTCTCGACCCGATAGGCGTAGATGCCGATATGGCGCCACGCCCCGGCGAACCGTGTGGGCCTCCCGGCCGCGACGCTGTCGCGGGGCCACGGCACCGGCGCACGGCTGAAATAAAGAGCTTGGCCCTCCCACCCGCGCAGCGCCTTGACGCAGCTGGGATCGAGAAATTCCGCCAGGCTCTGAACCGGGGCGACCGCGGTTGCGATGTCGGTGCCCGGACGCTCGCTCAATGCGGCGGCGACATCGCGTATGACGGCGGGCGGCATGAGGGGTTCATCCCCCTGTACATTCACGACGATGTCTGCGGGCGGCAGACGCCTTGCACGCACCACCTCGGCGATACGATCCGTACCCGAAACGTGGTTCGCCGCCGTCAGTGCAACGTCGGCGCCGAAACCCATCGCCACGCGTTCAATGCGCTCATCGTCGGTCGCCACGATGACCGAGGCGGCGCCGCTCGCGCGCGCGCATTCCCACACCCAACGAATCAACGGCCGACCGCCGATATCGACCAGCGGCTTTCCGGGCAAACGAGTTGCCGAGAAACGTGCCGGGATCACCACATGGAACACGGGGCGCAGGCCGATCTAGCGAGTCAGCAATGGATCGTCCGCGCCCAACACGCGCGCATCTTCCGGAAGCATCAACGGAATACCGTCACGCACGGCGTAAGCCAGCCGGTCGGTTCGGCAGATGAGTTCGAGCGTATCGCCGCTACCCGCGCTGTGCAGCGGACCCTTGCACACCGGGCACACCAACAGTTCCAACAGTCGTCTATCCATCAATGGTCCCTCGCGTCCTTAGCTTCGCGCTTTGCCAGGCTTTGCATCACGATGCCAAGCAGTGTAGTCGATTCGCCGCCGTCGAACTGCGCGCTCACGGGCACATACCAATGCCGCTGATCGGTCAAGCCAACGCATTTTACGGCATCTTTCTCGGTCATGAGCACCGGCCTATCGTCGGCGAATATGATGTCCTCGGACCTGATGCGCGCATGATCGGCCAAAGGACTGCCGATGACCTCGATTCCGTGCGCACGCAGCATGTTGAAAAACCGCTCCGGATTGCCGATACCGGCGACCGCATGCACGGTTTTGCCCGCAAAGTCCTGCAACGGAACCTCACGGCCGCCGTTCGCCGCCACGGCGCCTGTAGCCTCGAGCCGCATGCTGATCGCCCCCTCGAGCAGCGCCCGACCGCCGTTTACCACGACGACATCGGCCAGCGCCAGGCGTGCGCGCGATTCCCGCAGCGGCCCCGCCGGCAATAACCAGCCATTGCCGAAACGGCGGTCTCCGTCGACAACGGCCACTTCGCAATCGCGCGCCAGCGCGTAATGCTGCAATCCGTCGTCGCTCACAATCACGTCACAGCCGGCGCCGACCAAGAGCTGCGCCGCAGCCGGTCGATCGCGGCCGACGGCAACCGGCACGCCGGTGCGGCGCGCCAACAGAACAGGCTCGTCTCCGACCAGCAGCGGGTCGTCGGATGCTGCGATCATCCGCACTGCGCTCGACGTGCCGCCATAGCCACGCGTGACCACCCCGGGCTTGCGGCCGCGCTCGCCGAGGCGCGCCACCAGCCAGCATACGAGCGGCGTCTTGCCGGTTCCGCCGACGCTCAAATTTCCGACGATGACCACCGGCCGCGACAGGCGCGCCGGCCGGCGCAAGTGCTTGGCGTAAGCAAAGCGCCGCGCTGCGGAGACGGCGCCGTACGCGAGCGACAGCGGCAGCAGCCACCAGGGCGGTGCCGCGCGCTCGTACCAAATTCGATTGAGCCAGGATTGTACCGACATGGCGAGCGCGTCAATCGCTGAACTGCATCCCGTGCAATGCGGCGTACAGGCCGCCGCGCGCCAGCAATTCTTGATGGTTGCCGATTTCGGCGATGCGCCCATGATCGAGCACGATGATTCGGTCGGCGCCTTCCACGGTGGACAGGCGGTGCGCGATCACCAGGGTAGTGCGTCCCCGCATCAGCAGGGCCAGCTCTTGCTGCACACGCCGCTCGGACTCGTTATCGAGGGCTGCGGTCGCTTCGTCGAGCATCAGCACGGGCGCATCCTTGAGCAAGGCCCGCGCAATGGAGATGCGCTGCCGCTGGCCGCCGGACAGATTTTGCCCGCGATCGGACAGGACCGTATCGAAGCCGTTCGGTTGCTGTGCGACGAATTCCATGACGTTGGCGGCGCGCGCCGCCTCGGTAATTTGCGCATCGGTTTTATCGATCGCATTAAAGGCGATGTTGTTGCGGATGGTATCGTTGAACAACACCACGTCCTGACTGACCAGGCTCACCTGCGAGCGCAAATCGGTCAGCCGGTACTCGCGCACGTCGACGCCGTCCAGAAGTACCGACCCTTGCTGCACGTCGTAGAAACGCGGCACCAGACCGACCAGCGTCGTCTTGCCGCTGCCCGATCTGCCGACGATGGCCACCGTCTCACCGGGCCGCACCCGAAAACTCACATCATGCAGCACGTCGCCCTTATCCCCGCCGTACGTGAACGAGACGTTGCGAAATTCGACCTCGCCCCTCGCGCGTACCAGGGTGCGCGTGCCGCCGCTGCCCTCCGTCGGCTCATCAATGATCTCGAATACGCTCTGTCCGGCGGCGATCCCCTGCTGCAAGGGCCCGCTCATGTTGACCAGGCTGCGCAACGGCGACGGAATGAGCATCAGCGCGGTCAAGAACCCCAAGAACTCGTCCACCTGCATATTGTGGGAAAACACCTGCCGTATCGCCACGTAGAGCACGCTCGCCAGCGCGATCGACGCGATGCACTGCACTACCGGATTACTGATCGATTTTGCGCGCGCGAGCTTCATGTTCGAGGCGCGATTCAGTTCATTGACCCGTTCGAATCTCTCGATTTGATGATCCTCGGCGTTGAAGATCTTGATGAGGCGATGGGCATCGATCGCTTCCTTGGCGACGCGCGTGATGTCGCCCATCGAATTCTGAATGCGCTCGCTGTAGCGGCGGAAACTGCGGTTGGCAATTTGCATCAGCCATGCAATCACCGGCGCCACTGCGATGCAATACACCGCCAGCCGCCAGTTCATGTAAAACAGCGTAATCAGCAATCCGATGATCGTCAGGCTGTCGCCGATCAGCGAAATCGCCGCACTGGTCGCCGCCGCCGCCACCAGCTCGATGTTATTGGTCAATTTCGAAAGTAAATGGCCGGACTGCTGTCGGTCGAGATACGGCGTGGGCAGTCGAAGATAATGCGAAAACACGTCGCGCCGCAGACCCTTGACGACCTGACGGCCCACCCAGCTCGGGTAGAAGTTGGCCACGTAATCGCCGATGCCACGCAGCGTAAACAGCACCACGACCGCGATCGGCACCTGCCAAAGCACTTCGGGGTTCTTCTTCACGAACGCGCCGTTCAAGAATTCCTTGACCAGGTAGGCAAGCGCGGAATTCGTCGCCGCAAACAAGATCATGCCGAGTACGCCGATCAGGAAAACCCCGATGTACGGCCGTGCATAGCGCAGCAAGCGCCGGTAGATCGACCAGGCTGTGTTACCCGGCCTGGGACGGCCGGCGCCCGCGGCCAAATTCGCGCTCAAGGCGGCGGTTCCTGATGCACCGTCGCGATATTGAGCTGTGAGAAGCCGAGCCGTCCGGCCACATCCATCGCCGTCACCACCGCCTGATGCGTGGTGCGGGCATCGGCGCGTATCGTGATCGGGCCGCGGTCGGCGCCCGCCTCCTTCAGAAGCGCGGCCCGCAAGGTCTCGGGACTCGCGTTGATCAGCGTGCGCTCATTGACCCGGTAACCGCCGTCCGCGGTGACGGTGATCACCAGCGGTTCGCGCGTGCCGCGCGGCAGCGGAATCTCGCTCGCCTGCGGCAGCTGAACCTTGACACGCCCCTCCTGCTGGAAAGTGGTCGTAACCATGAAAAAAATCAGCAGCACCAGCAGCACGTCGATGAAGTTGATCAGATTGATCTCGGGGTCTTCCCGATTGCGCGGACGCAGGTTCATGGTCAAGTCTCTGCGGCGAGATCGCCGCGCGCATCCAGGGCATCGACCAACTTCATGGCTTCTTTTTCCATCTGAATGACCAGGCGCTCCACCTTGCCGCGCAAGTAGCGATAGGCGATCAGCGAGGGAATCGCCACCGTGAGCCCCGCCGCCGTGGTGATCAGCGCCTCGCCGATGCCGCCCGACAGAATCCGCGGGTCGCCGAGACCGCTGGCGGTGATGGCGCTGAACGCATGAATGATCCCCGCCACGGTTCCGAGAAGTCCGAGCAACGGCGCAATCGCGGCGATGGTGCCGAGCGTATTGAGAAACCGCTCGAGTTCGTGCACCACGTGCCGCCCGCCGTCCTCCAGCCGCTCCACCATCAGCGCGCGGGGCCTATTGCGGTTGGCAAGTCCGATCGCCAGCAGCTTGCCGAGCGGCGAGTTCTGTTCCAGGGCGATCACCAGTTTCTCGCTGAGCTGATCCGCTTCTATCCAATTCCACACTTTCTGGGACAGATCCCGTGGAATGACGTGACTGCTTTGCAGCGTCCACAGGCGCTCGAATATGATGGCCACGGATGCGATCGAGCACAAGATGATCGGCCACATGAAGCCGCCGCCCGCGCGGATGATCTCCCACATTGTGTCCTCATTGGGTAACTCTTGGATCTACCGGCATGATACTTGAGCGCCACCGGTTTAACATACCGTCATCGAGATGAGGCCTGCGTCACAATTTCGCGCGCACCGCGCTCGATCAGCACGCCATCGGTCAGGGTCAGCACCCGGTCGAGGCGCGCCGCCAAGCGCTCATCATGGGTCACGATGACGAGGCTGGTTCCGAGCTCGCGATTGAGCTCGAGCATCAGTTCGAACACGTGCGCGGCATTCACGCCGTCCAGATTGCCGGTCGGTTCATCTGCCAGCACCAGTTTGGGCCGCGTCACCAGCGCACGGGCGACGGCCGCGCGCTGACGCTCGCCGCCGGAAAGCTGCGACGGGCGGTGGTTCAAGCGCTCGGCCAATCCGACCCTCGATAATATGGCCGCCGCCTGCTGTTTTGCGGCCTTTGGAATCATGCGCCTCACCAGCAGGGGCATCGCCACGTTCTCGAGGGCGGTGAATTCGGGCAGCAAATGATGAAATTGATAGACGAATCCCACCGCGTAATTGCGCAGCCGGCCGCGCTCCGCGTCGTCCAATTGATTCATGGCCGCACCGTCGATTCCCACCGTACCCCGGGTCGGCAAATCCAGTCCGCCCAACAGCTGCAGCAACGTCGTCTTGCCGGAGCCCGATGCACCGACGATCGCGATGCGCTCGCCGGCGCGAACGCGGATCGAAGCCCCCCGCAATACCTGCAACCTCACCCCTCCTTGGATGAAATCCTTTGCGAGATCCACGCCCTCGAGCACGACATTGTTGGGGTTCGACATGTTTTAGGTCCAATTCCTAGTCATTTCGCAGCGATTCCGCCGGCAGCAGGCGCGCAGCCCGCCAGGCGGGATAGAGAGTCGAGGCACAAGCCAGAACAAAGGCAATGCCGCAAATCCGCACCACGTCCGAGAGCCGCACGTGCGCCGGCAAGTCGCTCATGAAATATACGCGGGCATCCAGGAATTTGAACCCGACGATGCTCTCCAACCCGTGCACCAGCTGCTGCAGGTTCACCGAGATGAGGACGCCGAGAACCAGGCCGCCCGCGATGCCGAGAGCGCCGATCAAACTGCCCTGCACGATGAACACCGACAATATGCTTCCCGGCGAGGAACCGAACGTCCTCAGGATGGCGATATCGCGGCGCTTGTCCTTCACCACCATCACCATGGTCGAAACGATGTTGAACGCCGCGACGGCCACGACCAACGACAGAATGACGAATAGCATGCCCTTGGTGATTTCGATGGAACGGAAGAAATTGACGTGCTGATTGGTCCAGTCGTCCACCGCATAGTCGCCACCGAGCGCGACCGCAGCGGCGCGCACGACGCGTGGCGCCGCATATAAATCCGCAACGTTCAGCCGCATTCCGGTGACGTCGTCGCCCATGCGCAGCAGCTTTGCCGCGTCCTGCATGGCGATCAGCGCGACGCGCCGATCGTACTCGTACATGCCGACCGACAGGATGCCAGCCACTTGGAAAGCCCGCATCCGCGGCAGCACGCCCACCGGCGTGACGTCGCCCTGCGCAACCATGATCACGACCCGGTCGCCGAGGCGTGCGCCCAGTTCGTCCGCCAACGCTTTGCCCAGGATCACCCGATACTCGCCGGGACGCAGGTCGCTCAGTTGACCGGACAGCAGGTGGCGGCTCAAGTCCGCGACCCGCCGCTCCTCCTCCGGCAACACCCCGCGCATCAACACCCCGGCGGACCGGTCGCCGCGAGTCATCATGGCCTGCTCTTCGATATAGGGCGCCGCGGCGAGCACGCCGGGAAAATGTTCGACCGTATCCAACTGCGGTCGCCAGTCGGCGATGCGCCCCTCGAGACCCGTGATGGTCGCATGCGCCGTGATGCTCAATATTCGCGTCCGCAGCTCCTCTTCGAAGCCGTTCATGACCGAGAGCACGACGATGAGCACCGCCACCCCGAGGGCCAGCCCGAGGATCGCGATGCCGGCGATCAGGGACACGAAACCGCGCTTGGGGGAGGCGCGCAGGTAACGGAGACCCAAAAAACCTTCATACCAATAGCGCATTATTCGTATCGCAGCGCTTCGGCGGGTTGAGTTTTCGAAGCTTGCCAGGCCGGATAGATCGTGGCGATGAAAGTCAGGAACATGGCGGCCAATGCGATTCGGATGACGTCGCCGGCATGCGGTTCGCTCGGCAGTCCTGAAATGTAATAGACGTCCGGATCGTCCATGATATGAAAGCCCAGGGTATGTTCTAGAAACGGCACGACCACGTCGACGTGCAATGCGAGTTCGAGGCCCAAAACCACACCTATGGCCGTTCCGATCCACCCGATCAGCAGCCCTTGGGTGATGAACACGGCGAGCACGCCGCGCGGGCTCATGCCAAGGGTTCGCAGGATCGCGATGTCGGTGCGCTTGTCGCTCACGACCATCACCAAGGTGGCAACGATGTTGAAAACGGCCACGGCCACGATCAGCATCAGGATCAGCCCCATCATGGTTTTTTCGATGCGAACCGCACGAAAGTACGCTTCATTCTCCTGCGTCCAGTCGCGCAGCGATAATCCCGGCGGGAGCCGCGATGCGGCATTTCGCGCCAATTCGGGCGCCTTGAGCACGTCGCTGAACTTGAGACGAATGCCGGTGGGGCCCGACAGCCCGCGAAACGCCTGCGCATCCTGCAAATTAACGAGCGCCAGCACGCTGTCGTGCTCCTGCAATCCGACCTCGAAAATGCCTACGACTTCGAATTGCTGCATTCGCGGCACGATGCCGCCCCCGGCAGCGCTGCCGCCGGGAGCCATCACGGTGATCGCATCGCCGACGCCCGCTTGCAATTGATAAGCGAGCATGCGGCCGAGAATGATGCGATTGGTTCCGGGTTCAAGGTCGCTGAGTTTGCCCTCGCGCATGGCGCCGGCAATCGTGGAGACCTTGGCCTCCAGCGCAGGATCGATGCCGCGCACGATCGCGCCGCTCATCGAGGGGGCACGGCTCAGCATCGCATCGGTATCGAGAAACGGCGCGGCTCCCGTAAGCCCCGGGGCGCCCTGCAGCGCGAGAATTTTCGGGCGCCAATCGGCGATTGCCGCGCCGGCCGCCGTCAACGTCGCATGCGCGGAAAGGCTGAGCAACCGGCTGCGCAATTCGGTCCCAAAGCCGTTCATGACCGACAGCACCGTGATCAGCGCGAGCACGCCCAACGCGACGCCGAGCAGCGATACCCAGGTGATGAAGGACACGAAAAAACTGTGCTCGCGCGCCAGCGAATAACGCAGGCCCACGTAGACTGGAACGGGCTGGAACATTCGCGGCGATTAAACCATAGCCGGTTCGCGCCCGGTACGCGTCTTAAGAGGGCCCAAGAAGTTCAATCCTAAAATTCAATATAATCATAATGTTAAATAGATCAAGTATGGCGGCTTCGAGGTAATGGTATAATTCTTATTACAAAAGTGCGTCCTTTGGGTAACGCTTGAGGTCTTCCATGGACTATCGAACCCTGCTGATTGCCGCCGCTTGCGCCTCCGGCCTCGTGGGCTTTGCGCAACCCAGCCGCGCCGATCTGATCGCAACCGACAACGGCATTGCCGTCAAGCAAGCCGACGTCGCCACCCCGACGCGCGGCATGACGATGAACCAAGTGGCGAGCAAATTCGGCGAGCCGGCGACCAAAGTCCCGGCGGTGGGCAAACCGCCGATCGCCCGCTGGGAATACCCCGGATTCGTGGTCTATTTCGAGCTAGATCACGTGATTCACAGCGTCGTCACGAGTTCCGAGACTTCTGCGCATCCCGCGCCCTAAAGTCGCGTAACATCTTAATTCCTTAGCCCGATGCCCACCGCGATTCATTCGCGGCGGGCGTCTTTTGTTGTATTCGCCAAACGATGATGCTGCTACTCGACCCTGCCCTGCCGTCCGCCGATTTGCCCGTCATCAAATGGGGAAAGCTCTACGGTGCCGCCGCCGCGCTCGCCATCGCCGAAGCGGCGGTCAAGGCCGCAGGGCCGCTCATCGTCATTACCCGCAATTCCCGCGACGCAGAGGCGCTCAGCGAGGAGATCGCGTTCTTTGCCGGCACGGCGGCATCGGCACGCGTATTTCCGGACCTGGAGACGCTGCCCTACGACAGCTTTTCGGCACATCCGGATATCACCTCGGCCCGGCTTGCAACCCTTGCCGAGCTGCCGCGGGCCGTCAGAGGGGTCTGGTTGGTCGCGGTCGACACCCTGTTGCAGCGCCTGGCGCCGCGCAGCTATATCGAAGCGTATTCACTGAAGGTGCATGTCGGGGAGACCCTCGACCTCAACGCGCTGCGTGCTCAATTGGCGATGGCCGGCTACGCGGCCGTGACCCAGGTGGTCGCCCACGGCGAGTTTGCGGTTCGCGGCTCCCTGCTCGACGTGTTCCCGATGGGCTCCGAATCGCCCTATCGCATCGACATGCTCGACCGCGAAGTCGACAGCATCCGGCGGTTCGATCCGGACAGCCAGCGATCCGCCGACAAGTTGCAGCGCATTCAGCTGCTGCCGGCACGCGAGACACCGCTCCATAGCGATGCCGTACGTGAATTCCGCCGCCGCTATCGCCTGCGGTTTCCCGGCGACCTCGCGGAGCATGCCGTGTACCGCGACGTGAGCTTGGGCCACGCTCCGGGCGGACTTGAATATTTCCTGCCGCTTTTCTTCGATCGGACCTCGCATCTGTTCGAGTATCTGCCGCCAAACAGCGTATTGGTCGACATTCAGGAAGCCAGCTCCCTGGTCGACGATCTATGGCATGGCATCGCGGAGAGACACGAACAGCTGCGCCACGACCGGCACCGGCCGATCCTCGACCCGGCGGAACTTTATTTGACGCCAGAGGAATTCCGCGGCGAGTTCGCCGCCCGCCTGAAGGTGCAATTGCGCTGCTTCGAGTGGCCGCCCGAAACGCCGGGGCCGGTGCACAACTTTGCGAGCGTTGCGCCGGCGGCGGTTCGCATCGACCCGCGCGCCGATGAGCCGGCGGCCGAGCTCGCGGCGCATCTGGCGGCAAGCCAAGCCCGCGTGCTGCTCGCCGCCGAATCGGCAGGCCGCCGCGAACTGCTGCTCGATCTGCTGCGCGGCCGCGGCATTCAAGCGCAGGTCTTCAAGGATCTCGCGAGCTTCGTTTCGAGCGATTTGAAATTCGGCGTCACCGTGTCGGCGGCCGTATCGGCGCTGCGCCTGGAATCCCCCGCGCTGGAGATACTCACCGAATCGCAATTGTTCGGAGATCGCGCCCGGCAGGAGCGCAGGCGGCGGCGCACCGAGCGCGATCCGGCGAAGATACTCAGGGAGCTATCGGATCTGCGTGCCGGCGCCCCGGTGGTGCACGAAAGCTACGGGGTCGGGCGCTATCAAGGTCTTAAGACCATGGACGTCGCCGGCTACACGGGCGAGTTTCTGGTGCTCGAATACGCCGATGGGGACAAGCTTTACGTACCGGTGCAGGCGCTGCACCTCGTTTCGCGCTACACGGGTGCGCCCGCCGAAACCGCGCCGCTGCACAAACTCGGCGGCGAGCAATGGCAGAAGGCGCGGCGCAAGGCGGCGCAACGCATACGCGACGTGGCGGTCGAGTTGCTGGATCTTTACTCGCGCCGGGCGGCTCGCGCGGGCACGCCGATGCAGGCGGGAGAGGCCGAGTATCGGGCCTTTCAAGCCGGATTTCCCTTCGAAGAGACCGCCGATCAGGCCGCCGCCATCGACCAGGTGCTGCTCGACTTGAAGTCGGCAAAACCGATGGATCGCCTCATATGCGGGGACGTGGGCTTCGGTAAAACCGAAGTGGCTCTGCGCGCCGCGTTCGTGGCGGTTCAGGCGGGCAAGCAGGTGGCCGTATTGGTGCCGACGACGCTGCTTGCCCAGCAGCACCACACGACGTTCAGCGACCGGTTCGCCGATTGGCCGGTGCGCGTCGAAAGCCTGTCGCGCTTTCGCACCAACAAGCAAGCCGCCGCGCTCATCGACGGCATCGCCTCCGGCTCCGTGGATATCGTCATCGCCACACAACGCCTGTTACAGGGCAAGGTTCGATTCAAGGATCTGGGACTGGTGGTCATCGACGAAGAGCACCGCTTCGGCGTGCGCGACAAGGAAAAACTCAAGGCGCTGCGCGCCGAAGTCGATGTCCTGACGCTGACCGCAACGCCGATACCGCGAACGCTCAACATGGCCATGGGAGGCCTGCGGGATTTGTCGCTGATTACGACGCCGCCGGCCGAACGTTTGGCCGTGAAGACCTTCGTCATGGAATGGAACGAAACGGTCGTGCGCGAAGCTCTGGCGCGCGAGATTCGCCGCGGCGGGCAGATCTATTACGTTCACAATACCATCGAGACCATCGAGAAGACCGCCCAGTCGCTTCGCGAGCTCGTGCCCGAGGCCACTGTCGCCGTCGGCCATGGCCAGATGCGCGAGCGCGATCTCGAGCAACTGATGCTCGATTTTTATCATCGCCGGTTCAATGTTCTCGTGTGCACCACGATCATCGAGAGCGGAATCGACGTGCCGACCGCGAACACGATCATCATCGACCGCGCCGATCGATTCGGTTTGGCGCAAATCCACCAATTGCGCGGGCGCGTAGGCCGCTCGCATCACCGCGCCTACGCGTATTTGATTACGCCGCCGCATAAGGCGATGACCGCCGATGCGCTCAAGCGGCTCGAGGCGTTGGAATCGCTGGAAGAGCTCGGCGCCGGATTCACCCTGGCGACCCATGATTTGGAAATTCGCGGCGCCGGCGAGCTGCTGGGCGACGAGCAGAGCGGCCAGATCCAGGAGATCGGCTATAACCTCTACATGGAGCTATTGGAGCGGGCGGTCGCCTCCCTGAAATCCGGAAAGCAGCCGGATCTGGACAAGCCGCTCGACGCCGGTCCCGAGGTCGAGTTGCATTTGCCGGCGCTGATTCCCGAAGACTACGTACCCGACGTGCACTTGCGTTTAGTGCTGTACAAGCGAATAGCCGGTACCGCATCGCGCGAGGAACTCGATGAATTGAAAGTCGAGTTGATCGATCGTTTCGGGCCGTTGCCGCCGTATACGCAATCGTTGTTTCGCGCCACCCAAATCAAGCTGCGTGCCGCCGAACTCGGCATGCGCAAGATCGACGCGGGAGCCGTCGGCGGCTACATCGTCTTCGAGGAGCACAACAAGATCGATGCGCAGCGCATTCTGAAGCTGATCCAAACCCGCCCCAAGGATTACCGGCTCGACGGTCCCCTCAAGCTGCGGTTCACTCACGACGCGCGCACCGAGGAGAACCTGTTCACGCGCATCGAAATGCTGGTCGAGCTCCTGGCCTAGCCGGAACTATTCATGAATTACAGGAAAGCGCGCAGAAGGTCGGATCGGGGGGGTATTTTCCGGAGCGTGAAAAACAGGATGTTTTTCCCACAGCCCCCAGGGGTGCGACGCATGCGTCGCACGGGTGGCCATGGAAGGCCACCCCGGGCTTGCGCGCAGCAGGGACTGCGTAGCGCAATGGGTTCACGGCGGTCCGGAAAATACCCCCCCCGATCCGGCCTTCATCCACGAGAATACTTATCGTTCATGAATAGTTCCGGCTAGGAGCTGTTACTGGATGGCTCCCAGGAAATCATCCTTGCCGATTTCGACGCCGTTGTTGCGAAGCAGCGCGTACACCATGCTTTCATGGAAATAAAAGTTGGGCAGCACAAAATCGGTAAGGTAGGTGCGCCCGGTGAAACGCAACGTGCGACTGGGAAATTTGAGCTCCACGGCGCGATTTTCCGACGCCCGCATTTGATCGGCGGTGACGGATTTGAGGAAATCCAAGGTCTTCGCCACTCGTTGCTTGAGGTCGGCCAGGGTGATCTCGGTGTCCTCATGTTTGGGATTTTCGATGCCGGCGAGGCGCGCCGCCGCGCCCTTGGCGGTATCGCAGGCGATCTGAACCTGGCGCGAGAGCGGAAACATGTCCGGATACAAGCGTGACTGCAGCAGCACGATCGAATCGAATTTCCGCGCCGCGGCATGCGCGGCGGCCTTGTCGAGAATCGCGGACAGATTGCTCAAGCCGCGGCACAGGGCGGGAATCGAAAAATCGTATAGAGACATCGACATGTTGAGAACTCCTCGATGGAATGGCTCGGCAGGGGCGACACTGTAGCGAAGGATCCGGCCGTTGAGTAGCAAATTCCATCGGGCAATAATTGCCTCCGGGCGGCGGCACGGTACGGCATGCGTCTTGAGGACGGCCGCGACTTGCCCGCGTATAATCGGTTTTAGCCGCCCCCCTTGGCCGACGCGCGTTAGCCGATCAACGATCTCAGCCGCTGCGTGCGCGTGCCGGCGGTGTTTTCGGCGGCGCGACGCAGCAAGCTGTGTGCATCGGCGGCTGGCAGCGCACGGCTGAACAAGAACCCCTGCGCCTCTTGGCATTCGTGCTCTTGCAAGAACAGCAGTTGCGGAAAATTCTCCACACCCTCCGCGGTCACATTGATCCGCAGGTTGCGCGACATCTCGATGATCGCCGCGGCAATCGCACGATCGTCGCTGCAATCGACCAGACTGGTCATGAACGAGCGATCGATTTTTAGTCGATCGACGGCAAAGTTCCGCAACCGGCCAAAGCTCGAATAGCCCGTGCCGAAGTCATCGATCGCCAGCTGGACACCGAGCCCCTTCAGCTGCGCAAGCGCCTGCTCCGCCCATTCCTCGTCCTTCATGACGACCGACTCGGTGATTTCCAGCTCGAGCATCGCGGGCGTTATTCCCGTTTCCTTGATGACCGCGGCCACCAAGAGCGGGAATTCCTTGAGCACGAACTGCTGCCCGGAGACGTTTACGGCCATGCGGGTCATCGGCAGACCTTCATCGCACCAGGCCTTGGCCTGCCGGCAGGCGGTGCGCAATACCCACTCGCCGATCGGCAGAATCAGACCGGTTTCCTCGGCGACCGGAATGAACTCGCCGGGCGTCACCGATCCCAGGTCCTCGTTATCCCAGCGCAGGAGCGCCTCCATCCCGGATATCGAACCGCTGCTGACGTCGAATTGCGGCTGGTAGTGTAGAGAGAACTCGCCCCGCTCCAACGCGCCGCGCAATTTCGCCTCCAGCGTGAATCGATGCAATGCCGCATCGTTCATTGCGCCGTTGTACAGGGCGTGCATTCCCGGACCCTTGCGCTTGGCGAAGTACATGGCCAGATCCGCGTTGCGCAACAAGGTATCGACGTCCATCCCGTCCGACGGATACAGTGCGAGGCCGATACTCGGAGTGATCACCAGGGTGTGCTGCGCCAAATGCATCGGCTGCTGCAACTCCCCGATGAGCCGCTCGGCGAGGGCGACGGCGTCCGCCGCCGATCCGATACCCGGCAGGATGACGATGAATTCATCGCCGCCCAATCGCGCGATGTGATTCGAACGCGGGCTCGGCTCGGCATCCGCGGCGGCACCCTCGTCCGCTCGCAAGGTCTGGCGCATTCGGGTGGCCACCAGACACAAAAGCTCATCGCCCACCGCGTGCCCGAGCGTATCGTTGACTCTCTTGAAATTATCGAGATCGAGATACAACACGGCGAGCATGCGCTTGTGCTGCTGCGCCGCGGCCAGGGCGCTCGATAAACGGCTGCGCGCCTGTTCGCGGTTCGGCAATCCGGTGAGCGCGTCGAAATACGCGAGTTTGACGATGCGATGCTCGGCGCGCCATTTGCTGGCGAGCGAAATGGTCATCTGGCGAATTTCGTGCGGATGAAACGGTTTCTGCAGGTAAGAGAGCTTTTCTTCGGGCGGCACCAAGGTGCCCATTTCCGCCGGGTCGACGTCCGAATAGGCCGTGCACACGACGATTTCGATGGCAGGATCCAGTTCGCGGATGCGCACCGCGGCCCACACGCCGTCGGGACCGGGCGGCATTCGCATGTCGAGAAACGCCACCGCGAACGGCTCGTCCGCCGCAATCGCCTCCCGTACCGCGGCAACCGCCGCCTCCGCCCCATCGCAAAACACCGGCGCGAAAATGGTGTTGTGCGAGGTCAGCTTTTTGATCGATTGATCCGCGATCGGCTTGGCGAAGAGCCGCTCGCGCAAATTGCGGAACACCGCCGTTTCGCCGTTCATATCGGCATCGACCAGGATCTGCCGATACGCTTCGCGCACCTCGCTCTCGTCGTCGGCGATGAGCACTCGAATCGCTACGCGCTTAATGTTCGTCACGGGGGTCTACCTCAATGGTTCTCATGTCTTCACTCAGGCTTCGCGAATCGCCAGCGGCAACAGCAAATGCATCGACGCGCCAAGGCCCGGGCCCTCGCTGGCCGCCCAGATTCGACCGCCCAGCGCCGCAATCGCGTTTGCGCACCAATGCAGCCCGATCCCGTAATTCGTGTCGTGGCATTTGGTGGAGAAGCCCTTCTCGAACACGCGTTCCAGGTTGTCCTTGGATATGCCGACGCCGTCATCCTTGCACTGCAGATGCAAATGTTCCCGGCCGGCATCGCTGACGATTTCGGCCGCGACTCGCATCACGCCCTTGGCCCGGCCCGCATCGCGCACCGCGTCGGCGGCGTTGATGATCAAATTTTGCAGCACCAAGCGCAGCACAGTACGCGCTATCGGCACCGCACCCAATTTGCGCAGCGATTCGTCACTCTCCACCGCCAGCCGATGCCGGGCGGCATCCGGCACGATTTCCAATGTCTGCGTCACCAGGTCCGGCAAGCAGACCGATTCGATCACGTGAGCGTTGCGAGTGGACCTCATCAGTTCGCTCAGCGCCGTTTGCACGAACACGCTCTGCCGCTGAATGACCGCGACGTCCTGCTTGGCGTCCTCGACGGTCGCTGCCATGCTTCGACAGCCCAATCGCAGGAATTCTTCGAGATCGGCGTGGCGTGCGGAGCTGGTTTCCGCGCCGGCCAGTTCCGCACTCGCCGCCGCCAGATCGCCTGCCGGCGCATCGCGCAGGCGCTCGCCGAGTTTGGACACGCGCACGCCCAGGGGGGTCATGGCGTTGCCCAAATTGTGCAGCACCCCTTTGGCGAGTTCCGCGAAGCCCGCCTGGAAGGACTGATCCACCAACTCTCTGCGCGTGTCCGCGACCCGCGCCACCATGCCGTCGAACTCGCGTGCAAGTCGCCCAATTTCGTCGTGGCGGTCCAGATTCAAGCGCGCCGACAGATCCGTTCCCTTGCCGATGGCCACCGCATGGCGCGTGACCCGCGCCAGCGGTCCGAGCACCATCCGGTTGAGCACGATCACCAACAAGGCCAGCGCCGCCGCGGCCGCACCGATCAGATACGCGGAGGCGTAGGTGATCGCATCGCGACCGCGCGCCGTGATTCTGCGGGGTGCCGAGACGCGAAGATTCAACACCGGCTCGCCGTAGATGTCCGTGAACGACCGATAGACCTGTGTCTGCGATTCGGTTTCGACGACCTGTTCGCCGTTGATGGATCCGCGGTCCTGCGTCACCGCCACCGCCACCTGCGCCTGCGCGCCGAGCAACTCGACTTGCGGCAACTCCAACAGCCGCCCCAAGATCACCATACCCGCCGGCTGCCCGCCGCCGGTGCCGTCGAGGATCGGCGCCGCGGCAAGCATCATCACGCCGAGATTGGTTTGAATCAAACCGCGCGCGGGCGCGCCGCCGGCGAGATTGCGCCGCCAAGGAAAATTCTCCGGCAGAACTTTTTGATTCGCGAGATCGAGATCCAGTTTCGCACCCGAATTGAAGTCCACCGCGTGCGACAACAACACGTCGCCGCGCATGTCGACAACCATCAAGACGTTCGATTGCAACTGCTTCATGGAGAGCTGGGTGATATTGGTTTTCACGAACCTGCTCTGGAACGTGGAATCCGCGGTTTGCATGAAACGAAAAATATCTTCCCAGTTGCCCCAATCCGCGGCGGTCAACTGCAACCCGTCGAGAGTCTGGCCAAGCGCAAACTCGATGCGCTTCATCGAGGTCTTGGCGTCGTCGCGCTCGAGCTCGGCGAAACTCGGCAGCAGAATCCGGTTTTGCACGGCGAGGTCGAGCACGATCAGCGCCACGAACAGCAGAGCGAGCAGCGAAACCATTTTCGTGCGGATATTCATGTCCTCTTGGTACCAGATTCCGCGCTCAAACACCGTATCCCGGTCATATTTCAAATGAGGTCCGGACGGTCAAATTGCCGGGTATTGAACGCCGTCACAAAAGAGGCCGGACGAATGCGCAGCCGTTCACGCTCCGCCGATGGCGTGCCTCGCATTAATTCGGCCTAATTCACCTCGCCGGTCGCCCGGTTGCCGCGTTGTCATGGATCGAGAACCGGCCAACGCAGCCGACTGAAGGAGCATCGCTTATGTCAATTTCAAATCGCAAACCCTCGAGCTTTGCAGCGGCGATCGTCGCCTGCGCCGCCGCTCAAGCCGCCCGGTTACGCCCGGACTTCTTCGCGAGTTTCAATTGTTGCTGCGAATTGTCGAGCAGCGCCGATGGATTATCGTCGGCGCCGGGTACGGTGGCGCTGACGCCGACGCTGATGCTGACGTAGCGCAAAACAGCGGAACGCGGATGATGAATGCGCAGCTCGCGCACCCTCTCGGCCATGAGTTCTCCGAGCTTGAAGGCCTGTTCTGTCGTCAATCCTGGAGCAAACGCCATCATGCTGCCGCCATCGATGCGTGCCGTGACATCGCTCGAACGGCGCAAACAGCCGGATACGCAGTGCGCCACGCGGCGAATCGCCGAGTCGCCCGCCCCCCGGCCAAAGGTTGCGTTGTACAGATCGAGCGCGTCGATATCGATGGCGAACGCGGCGATGTTGCGCTGCTCCCGCTGCGCGATGGCCCAGTCCCGTTTCAGCAGCTCTTGAAGGTACGGAAGCGTAAACAATCCGGTCAAACGGTCGTCGCGAATGGCGACTGCGGTCGGCTGATGCGCGCCGCTCAGCGAATCGCGCGAGAGACGCGGATCGATGCGCAGCCGATCGCCCGCGTCGCGATGGTGCCCCGCATAATGCGCCACTTGGCCTTCGCTGTCGCGCAGCGGCAATAGCGTCATCTCGTTCCAAAACAAAGTGCCGTCCTTGCGGTAATTTCGCAGCAGCACGCGGCAGGACTCGCCCCGCTCCATGGCGTCGCGCAAACGGTGGCGGGCATCCTGTTCGCGGTCGTCGGCCTGCAGCAGGCGCAGGTTTCGACCGAGTAGATCGGCGGCGGCGAATCCCGTCAAAGCTTCGAAGCCGGGATTGACGTAGATGACCGGCTGATCGGCTTGGCGCACATCGACCAGAACCACACCCTCCGGGGAGGTTTCGAGCAGTCGGCGATAGATATCGGAATCCAGGGTCGTCATCATCGCCCCTCGGTCAACACCAGCGGAGGCACAGCCGCCAGATCCGAGATCCTCGCCACCGTCTCGCGCCAATGGGCCGAGCCCGCAAGTGCTCCGGGGGCCTCGCCGCGCGCCCTCATGCGCACCAGCCGCGCCTGCGAGGCCGCGGTCGCTACATCCGGGTCAAGGGCCTGCAATACCGTCTTCACCGCTTGCCGGTCGTTGCAAATCGGCAGGACATCGCAACCCGCCGCGAACGCGAGTTGCGCGCGTTTCACTACGTCGCCGAAGGCCACGGCAGCGGCCATACTCAAATCGTCCGCGAATACGCATCCGTGAAAGCCCAATGTTCCGCGCAGAATATCCGTGATCCAGCGGTGCGAGAGACTTGCCGGCAATGCATCTACCGCCGGATACACCACATGTGCCGCCATGATCCCCGGCAGCTGGTTCTCGATGAGCAATCGATAGGGTTGCAAGTCCGGCTCCAGATCGAAGAACTCGCGCCGGTCCACCGGCTGGGCTACGTGCGAATCCGCCACCACCGCGCCGTGGCCGGGAAAGTGCTTGGCGATCGCCGCCATGCCCGCCTCCCGCATACCCGAGAGGTACGCGGCCGCAAGCGCCGCAACCGCCTCCGGATCGCGGTGAAAGGCGCGATCGCCGATGATCTCGCTCACTCCGTAATCCAGATCGACGCACGGCGCGAAGCTGAAATCGACGCCCACGGCGCGCAGTTCGCTCGCCATGAGCCATGCGATCGAGTGGGTCAGGCGCAACGCGTCGCTTCGGTCTTCGTCGAATCGCCGGCCGAGCAGATGCGATGCGGGCAGCCGCGTGAAGCCGTCGCGGAAGCGCTGTACGCGGCCTCCCTCGTGGTCAACCGCGATCAGCAATTGCGGCGTGCGCAGCGCCCGAATAGCCGCGGTAAGCTGCGCGAGCTGCCGCGGATTGCGGTAATTACGGCTGAACAACAGGACGCTGCCGACCAAGGGATGACGCAATACATCGGCGTCGTCGGGACTCAATTCCGCTCCCGCCACATCGATCATCAGCGGCCCCAGGCTCATGCGGATCGCTCGAATACCGCGATCGATTCGACGTGCGTCGTATGCGGAAACATATCCATTACCCCCGCGCCGATCAGCTGAAACCCGTGGACCCGCGTCATTATGCCGGCATCGCGCGCCAAGCTCGCCGGATGGCAGGAAATATACACGACTCGGCGCGGCCGCCATTGTGTCATGCGTTCCAAGATCGCAACGGCGCCCGCGCGCGGCGGATCGAGGAGCACCAAATCATAGGCGGCTGCGCTCCATGGCCCACAATTTGCCGGTTCGAAGAGATTATCCACGAAGAATTCCGCGTTTGCGACGCCGTTGCGCCCGGCGTTGGCCTGCGCCTTGGCGATGAGCGCGGGGTCTGCTTCGACGCCCACCACGCGCGCGGCGCGCCGGCTCAAGGGCAGGGTGAAATTGCCCAAACCGCAAAACAAGTCCAGCACCGAGTCGCTCGCCTTGGGCTGCAGCAACTCCACCGCCGCCGCCACCATGGAGATATTGATTTCCCGGTTGATTTGGATGAAATCGGCCGGCCCGAACTCGAGCGTTATGCTTCCGCCATCGACGCTATACGCGAGGCGCGCGGCGCTCTGCGACAGCGGCCGAATGGTCTCGAGACCTCCGCTTTGCAGGTAGATCTGCACATCATGGCGCAGGCCGAATTGCTCCAATTTGAGCACATCGTCGTTGCTCGGCGGCGCCATGACCCGGAATACGAGCGCCGCGGCGTCATCGCCGGCCGCCATCTCGACTTGCGGCACCTTTTCCCGCAGCGAGAGCGTCTCCACCAAGGCCGCCAGTTCCTGCGGCAGCGTCGCGAACCGATCGAGGAGTATTTCGCAGCGGCGTATGTCCGCCAGATAGGGCTTTTCACGTTCGCGAAAACCGCACAGTACCCGGCCCTTCTTGTGAACGAATTTGACGCCCAGCCTGGCGCGGCGCCGATACGCATAATCCAAGCCGCGCAACGGCGCGAACACCCGCTGCGGCCGCACGCCGCCGATGCGCTCGAGATTGTCGAGCAATTGCCGCTGCTTGGCCTCAAGCTGCGCGGCGGGCGCGAGGTGTTGCAAGGAACAGCCGCCGCAGACACCGAAATGCGCACATCGCGGGGCCGCTCGATCCGGCGATCGCGACAGCACCTCGACCAACCCCGCCTCATCCCACTGGCTGCGGCGCTTGAACACGCGGTAGCGGACGCGCTCGCCCGGCAATGCGCCTTCGATGAATACCGCCTTGCCCGCGGCCCGGGCAACTCCTCGGCCGTCGTGGGACAGATCCACGACGTCCGCCTCCTGAATCTCCCCCGGACTCAAGTCGCGGGCCACGCGGCCAAAAATTCTTTGCAGTGCGCGGCGGGCGAGTCCTCGAGCAATTGCCTGACTCTGGCGCACTCACGCGTATGCTCGGCCGCATTCAGCCGTCCGCGCAGCAGCTCAAAGCGCAGATAAATCAAATAGGTATTGAGGACGTCCGTTTCGCAATAATCGCGAATGCGCTTCAGCCCGCCCTGCAGATATACCTCCCAGACCTGCGAGCCGTGCATGCCGAGCTTTCCGGGCAGGCCGAGCAAGCACGCGATATCTTGCAAACTCGCCCGCCCCCGCCCTTGGAATCCCGACAAAATGTCCATCAGGTCCATGTGCCGCCAGTGAAATCGGCTCAAGTAATTGCTGTAGCGAAAACTCGAGTCGCTATCGCCGGTTTCCCAGTAGCGCGCGGCCGTTATCCGGTGCAGGAGGCTGCGATAGTGCAGCACCGGCAGATCGAAACCCGCGCCGTTCCACGACACCAAATCCGGAGTGTATTTATCCACGCCGTCGAAGAATCGCTCGATCAAATCCTTTTCCGGGGAGCCCTCGTCGCCGAGGCTCCATACCCTCAATGTATCCCGCGAGCGCATGACCACCGAGATCGCCACCACACGATGCTGCTCGTGCGACAAGAATTCGCCGCCGGTTTCCTGGCGGCGCTTGCTGAACATGATTTGCCCAACCTGTTCGTCCGACAGTGACTTCAACTCGTAAAGGCGCCGCCCTAGTTCGGTGTCGGGCACGGTCTCGATGTCGAAAACCAGCGTATTCACGGCGCCCCGGTCACGCCGCCGCGCCCGCGGGGCGGCGCATCAGCACCGCAACCGCCACCACCAAGCCCGCCTCATCGGTCAGCGTGACGTGCCCCTCGCCGATGCCGAGACCGTCGCGAACCTTGGCGCCGCGCGCCGAATACACCACTTCCGGCTTTCCCCAGGAGTTCTGCACGATGCCGACGTCGCGGATCCACACGCCATGCGAAAATCCGGTGCCCATCCCTTTGACTATGGCTTCTTTGGCGGCAAACCGCATCGCGAGAAAGCGCACGGGGCGCGCCGTGCGCTCGAGCTGTGCGCGCTCTTCCGGCATCAATAGATGGGAAACGAACCGTTCACCGTGCTTCATGAACACACGCTCGACGCGGTCCACCTTGAGCACGTCGATGCCGATGCCGTAAATCATCGCGCCGCGCGCATCAATTCTTTCATGTCGCGCACCGCCTTGGACAGGCCGTCGAAAACGGCGCGCGCCACGATCGAATGACCGATATTCAACTCCACGATTTCCCGAATCGCCGCGATGGGCTGAACGTTGTGATAGTTGAGGCCGTGACCCGCATTGACCCCCAGGCCCAGTGAGGCGGCATGCTGCGCGGCTGAACGCACTCTTTCGAACTCCATTGCCCGCCGAGAGCCGGCGGCGCCGGCATACGCGCCGGTGTGCAATTCGACGACCGGCGCGCCCGCGCGCTGCGCCGCCTCGACCTGGGAGGCATCCGGATCGATGAACAGGGACACGCGGATTCCCGACGCGCCGAGCGCTTTGCAGGCATCGCCGACCCGCGACAGTTGCGCGACGACGTCGAGACCGCCTTCGGTGGTCACCTCGTGGCGCGATTCCGGCACCAGGCAGCAATCCTGAGGTTTCACTTCACACGCAATCCGGATCATCTCCTCGGTCAGCGCCATTTCCAGATTCATACGGGTCTCGAGAACCTGGCGCATGAGGATTACGTCACGGTCCTGAATGTGGCGCCGATCTTCGCGCAGGTGCAGCGTGATGCTGTCCGCACCGGATTGTTCGGCGAGCAGCGCGGCATGTATGGGATCCGGGTAATGAACGCGCCGCGCTTGGCGCAGCGTCGCCACATGATCGATGTTCACGCCCAATGCAATGTCGGCGGATTGCGGCCGCCGAGAGATCACGGCCGCTCCCGTGAGCTCGCGGTTTCACGCCGCCGCATCGCCAGCATGACCTGCCGCGACTTCAACTCCCGACCGCCGAGGCAGGCATCGAGCGCCGCGCGCAATACGCGTTTGGCATCGCGCAGGGAACGCTCATCGCTGAACGTTTCAGCCTGCAGATCGGCCAAGGATCTGCCGTAAACGGCGCCGGGCTCCTCGGCCACACAAGGCTGCGGACCGCGCTCCGCGGCATATCGGTAGTATCGATCCGCCTCGACCGGCCGGCCCTCCTCGGTCCGCGACAGCTCCAAACCATAACCCAAATCACCCAACAAGCGCTTCTCGAAGCGGCGCAGGCTTGGCTCCTCGCTCTGCCCGCCGCACAACGCCCCCACGCACGACGCATACGAGTCGAAGATCTCCGGATGCGGATCGCAGCGCTCGGTCAGCTTGAGCAGCAGCTCGTTCAGGTAAAAGCCGCTCATCAACCGCTCATTATCCAAGCGCGTGAGGTCTCCATCGATCTCCGCCGTCACCAGCTGGCACGCCTCGGTTTTGCCGACCCAAGAGACGAGCAACCGTTGAAACGGCCGCAACACGCCCCGCAGGCCGGATTTCGGGCCATTTGCACCGCGTGCGAACAGGGTGAGCCGTCCGTGATCGGCGGTGAACACCTCGACGATACGGCTGGTGTCGCGGTAGGCGAATTGATGCAAGACATAGGCCGGCGCCAGCCAGACTCGCCGCCCGGATGGCTGGCCCGGGCCGTTCACAGGGTGTCGTACCCGAACTGGCGCAACGCCATTTCGCTGTCCGCCCAGTTTTCCTTGACCTTGACCCACAGCTCCAGATGCACCGAGCGCTGCCACAAATCATTGAGCTCGATTCGGGCCAATCGCCCGATTTCCTTGAGCCGTTCGCCGCCCTGGCCGATCACGATGGCTTTTTGTCCCGCGCGCTCCACCCAGATCACCGCGTTAATCACGATGCGCCCCTCTTCTTCCGCAAAACGCTCGATTTGCACGTTGATTCCATACGGCAACTCTTCGCGCAGTTTCAGCCACAGCTTCTCGCGGACGATTTCCGCCGCGTGAAATGGTTCGTCGCGATCGGTGAGCACGTCGGGGGCGAACAGCGGCGGCGCCACGGGCAGCCGGGATCCGACCAAATCGACCAATCGGTCCAGGTTGTGGCTGTCCAAGGCCGAAATCGGCACCACGCCCGAGGCGGGAATGCGCTGGGTCATCTCCTCGAGAAACGGCAGCAATTGGTCCTTCGGATAGACCCGATCCATTTTGTTCACCACCAGGAACAGCGGCTGCTTCAGGCCGCGCACCCGCTCCCACACCCAGACATCCTCTTCGGTGAAGCGCATGGCTTCGATCATGAATAAGATGACATCGGCGTCCTGGGAGGATGAAATCGCGACGCGATTCATGTATTGATTCATCACTCGGCGCGCGGACTCGTGCAGCCCCGGCGTATCGACCAACACCAACTGGGCTTCCGGCCGATTGACCACACCGAGGATCCGGTGCCTGGTGGTCTGCGGTTTGGAGCTGACGATGCTCACCTTGCGGCCGACCAGCGCGTTCACCAGCGTCGATTTGCCGACGTTGGGCCGGCCGACGATGGCCACCATACCCGCGCGAAATGCAGAGTTGTTCGCAGTCATTGGCCAATCCGGGAGCCGTGCATTTCCGACGGCAACAGATCCAACAGCTTGCGGGCGGCCAGTTGTTCCGCCCGGCGCCGGCTGGCCGCCTCGCCCACCGCGACCAGACCGAACGTGGGCACTTCGCACGTGACGCTGAAGGATTGTGCATGCGGTTCGCCCGCCACCGCGGTCAGCGTGTAGACCGGCAACGCCAGTCCGCGCGCCTGCAGCGATTCCTGCAAGCGGGTTTTCGCGTCCTTCAGGGTTTCGGCCGCCGGCAAATCCGACATGCGTGCGCCTATGACGCGTTTGACGGCCGCCGCCGCCGCATCGAATCCGGCATCCAGGAAAATTGCGCCCAATATCGCCTCCAATGCGTCCGCCAAGATCGAAGCTCGGCGAATTCCGCCGGATTTCAATTCACCCGCTCCAAGCCGCAGCTGCTCGCCGAGACCCAGCTCGGCGGCGATCTGCGCCAGCGTATCACCGCTCACCAATGTGGCCCGCAACCGCGACAAGGCGCCCTCGTCGGCTTGCGGATGTGCATCGTATAGCAACCGCGCCACGCAGCAATTGAGAATTGAATCGCCCAGAAATTCCAGCCGTTCATTGTGTTCATTGCCGGCGCTGCGGTGGGTCAGAGCGGCACGGCACAGGGCGGGCTGGCGGAAGGCATGACCAAACTGGCGCAGGGCCCAACTCAGAAGCTCGTCCGACTTCGTGAGCTCATCCGACTTGCCCTTATGATTCACTGCACCTTCACGGTCTTGTCGAAGTGCACCGAAAGCGACACATTGGCGATGTACGGCACCGCATCGTCGTAGGACACATGCAGCGTGACCACCCCCTCGTCCTTGACGATTTCGACCTCTTTGGACTCGACGCTCGATATGTCCTCGATCTGCCAGTGCTTATCCAAGGAGCTGCGCATAGCGGCCATATCCGGATTTTCGCTTTTGAATTCCGACGCCGTCGCCTCCATGCTGCGCGCCACCTTCATGTAATTGAGATACACCGGCGCCAGGCGAATGCCCGCATACGCGATCACCCCGACCAACCCCAGGATGCAGAGCAAGCCGATGAATGTCATGCCCGTTTGGTTCCGCCGCATAGATTCCTCCCAATTGAGCTTGTTATTGAATCGCATCGCCGATCCGTTTCCAGAGAGGTCCGTCACGAGTATCAAGATTAAGCCATATTCGCACCGCCTTACCGACCAGATTCTGCTCCGGGACGAAGCCCGGCGCATCCGGATCGTCCTGCCAGCGGCTGTCCTTGCTGTTGTTGCGATTATCCCCCATGAAAAAATAATGGCCGGCGGGCACCACCCATTCGCCGGTCGTGACGCCGCCCCTCGCAAACATGATGAGGTGGTTCTTGGCCCCGAGTTGCTCGTGGGCGGTGCGCGCCCCCGCGTAGTTCCACATGTTCTGTTTCGGTCCGGTGTAAATCGGGCCCTGCTCCTGCGGCATGAGCACCCCGTTCACGTACAGCAGGTTGTTCTCGTCGACCCTGATCCGGTCGCCCGGCAAGCCGACCAAGCGCTTGATGTAATTGATTTTCGGATTCGGCGGCAGCCGGAATACGATCACATCGCCGCGGTGCGGCGTTCCGGTCGGAACCAGCAGGGTGTTGAGCACCGGCAGGCGCAGCCCGTAAGAGTACTTGCTGACGAAGATGAAATCCCCGTCGAACAGGGTCGGCATCATCGAATCGGAAGGGATGCGAAACGGCTCGAAGAGAAAGGAGCGAATCACCAATACCAAGCAAATGACCGGGAAAAAGGAGCGCGCATATTCCACGGCGACCGGTTCGCGCACCCGCTCGGCCGGTGTCCCGGCCGCAGCGGCGGCTCGTTGCCGGCGGCCGGCAAAGAATGCCCGGTCCAGGCCCCATACGGCGCCGGCCAGGGCGCCCACCGCGACCAGCATGAAACTGAAGTCGACCGCCTCGTAGCGAAATAGGCGCCACAGCATCGCCAGTGCGAGCACCACCAGAGCGTAGCCCGCGAGCCGCGGCAACAGCGGCTCGTGCTCGCCGGTCGCGCCCGGATCGCGCTGCGGCCGCAGGAACCAGCCGTCGATCACAATAACCAGCACGCAGGCCAAGCTTGCGCACAAAAGGCCTACGAATAGGCTGTCGCCGTCAGTCACGAAGGACCCCCAATGTTTGAAATTCCCAAGGTTTTCGCGGCAACAGTCAAGTGGCTTTCTTGCCGACTTGCAGCACCGCGAGAAATGCCTCTTGCGGTATCTCGACCTGGCCGACTTGCTTCATGCGCTTCTTGCCGGCCTTCTGCTTTTCGAGGAGCTTGCGTTTGCGCGTGATGTCGCCGCCGTAGCATTTGGCGAGGACGTTCTTGCGCATCGCCTTGACGCTGGCGCGCGCGATGATGTGGCTGCCGATCGCCGCCTGCACCGCAACGTCGAACATCTGGCGCGGGATCAGCTGTTGCATCTTGTCGACCAATTCGCGCCCGCGATTGTAAGAATTATCCCGATGCACTATGAGCGACAGCGCGTCGACCGGGTCGCCGTTGATCAGCACATCGAGCTTGACCAGCGGCGCCGCCTGGAAATGGCTGAATTCGTAGTCGAAGGAGGCGTAACCGCGGCTCGCCGACTTGAGCCGGTCGAAGAAATCGAGCACCACCTCGGCGAGCGGCAATTCATATTGCAGCGACACCTGACTGCCCAGGAACAGCATCTTCTTTTGCACGCCGCGCTTTTCGCTGCACAGCGTGAGCACCGCACCGACGTGATCGGGAGGCACCAGGATATTGGCGGTGATGATCGGCTCGCGCAGTTCCGCGATCCTATCCTGAGGCGGCAATTTGCTCGGGTTGTCGACGTTGACCACCGAGCCGTCCGTCAGCAGGACCTCGTAGATGACCGTGGGAGCACTGGTGATCAAGTCAAGGTCGTATTCGCGCTCGAGCCGCTCCTGCACGATATCCATGTGCAACAATCCCAAGAAACCGCAGCGAAACCCGAAGCCGAGCGCGGTGGACACTTCGGGTTCGAAATGCAGCGCGGAATCGTTCAGTTTCAGCTTCTTGAGGGCGTCGCGGAACTGCTCATAGTCGTCCGAACTCACCGGAAACAGTCCCGCGAAAACCCGCGGCTGGACCTGTTTGAATCCGGCCAGCGGTTCCTTGGCCGGATTGGCCTCGAGGGTGATGGTGTCGCCCACCGGCGCGCCGTCGATTTCCCTGATGCCCGCGACGACGAAACCGACTTCGCCGGTGAGCAGGGCATCGCGGGTCACCGGTTTCGGCGCAAACCGCCCCAGCTTGTCGACCGAGTGACTGCGCCCGGTCGACATGACGCGGATCTTGGCGCCCGTCTGCAGTGCACCATTCATGACCCGCACCAACGAGACGACCCCGACATAATTGTCGAACCAGGAATCGATGATCAAGGCCTGCAACGGGCCGTCCGGATCACCCTTGGGAGGCGGAATCCGCTTGACCAGATGCTCCAACAACTCAGGGACGCCGAGCCCGGTCTTGGCGCTTACCAGGGCCGCGTCATCGGCCGGTATACCGATGATTTCTTCGATTTCATGCATCACCTTTGCCGGATCCGCCGACGGCAAATCGATCTTGTTGATGACCGGCAGCACCTCCAAACCTTGCTCGAGCGCCGTATAGCAGTTGGCGACGCTCTGCGCCTCGACTCCCTGGGCGGCATCTACCACCAATAGGGCTCCTTCGCAGGCCGCCAACGAACGCGAAACTTCGTACGAAAAATCCACGTGCCCGGGGGTATCGATGAAGTTGAGCTGATAGACCTCGCCGCTCTGCGACTTGAAGCCGAGGGTTACGCTCTGCGCCTTGATGGTGATGCCCCGCTCGCGTTCGAGGTCCATCGAGTCAAGGACCTGCGCCTGCATTTCCCGCGCATCGAGACCGCCGCATTGCTGAATGAAGCGATCGGCCAAAGTCGACTTGCCGTGATCAATGTGAGCAATGATTGAAAAGTTGCGGATATTCTTCATCAAGGGCTTGGGCTTGGGCAAACTCGCGATTATACCGGTCAACGGTCGTATGCGAGCGCCTTATGCACTGCTTCGACGTCCAAGCGCCCTGCGGAACGGCGCCTTGACTTAAGGGCGCGGCGGCTCGCCGCCCGACTTGACCGAATGCGCGATAAATTCGACGGTCCGGGCCGGAACCTCGCCGACGGCCGTCACTTGGTGGCCTTGCACCACGGTGGAGAATGCGAATCCGGATCCCACCCGCGCCAACCCCTGCATGGGGGCTTCGGGCTCGGCGTCCGCTCGCCCCTCGGCGCCGGATTTCCGATCGGGTTGGGCCTCGACAAACACCGATACGGTGGCCAGCCCGTCCGAATAGACCAGGTGCGCGGCCGGAACGGTCGCGGCACCGAGCGTTTGTGCGCCGGCCACGGTCAAATGAAATCCCGGCGGCAGTTCGCTGGCTCGAAACGCCAGAAGTGCGGGCGGCGCCGCCTCGTTCGCAAGTCCCTGTCGCACCCATCGCATGCCCTCAGTGGGCACCGCGGGCATCAACTCGCTGTCGGAAATGTTGTCGGGCATCGCGAGACGTGCGAATACAATCTGCTCGATCACCTGACCGCGCGAGTCGCACAACTGGGACTTGAGCGGCATCGCGGTTTTCTCATCGAGCCACAGGCGGTAGCCGAATCTGAATTGGTCCTTGGGATTGACCACGATCACCTTCGCCGCGCGGCCCAGCACGCGCACGGTCGGCAACAACTCCAAGCTGTAGAATTCGCCCACATCGGCGCCAAAATGCGCGAGCGAGCCCAAGAATGGGCCGTGATCCTGGCGCGGTTCCACCAGGATGGTGTGTTGGTCGGGCAGGTAACAGGTCAGCTCGTCGTTGTTGCGGATGAACTCGCGCCCCGAGCCGTCCAGCGACTGCAGCCGTTCGGTGACGCGCCCCGCCTTGACCCGGTGGACGATCCGCATGGTTTCGACGCGGCCGTCGCGCAAGTGGAAAAAGGTGCCGTCATAATTTCGCACGGCCAGCGCGTGATTCATTTTCTCCAGCCATGCGCGCGCATCATCGGCGGCGTGCGATCGCTGGGTCAGCGCAAATGCCATGGCGCCCGCGACGGCGCACGGAATCAACCAACGAGGACCACGGCGCAGCTGCAGGCTCATGGAGCGGTGTGAGAATCCGCGGGCGGCGCCGGCAAGCGCATGCCGTTCACCGCGGGGACATTCACCGCCCGCCCATTGCCGGGGACCGGCTGCTCATCGGCATCGGCCAACAGCCCCGACAACACATTGCGCTGTCCCAACACCGAGGAGTACTGGCTATGCGCGAATACGTAATTGGTCAGTCGGGCTGAAGGCAATACCGCCGGCGCCTCGGGCAATGCGGCTGGAACCGTGTAGGAAATCGCTTCCGTGGGCACCACCGTGCGATTCTGCGCCGTGGCCGGCAAGGCCGCACGCATCGCCGGCGCATCGGCCCGCTGCTGCAATGCAAGTACCGCCACGGCGGCCACGCTGGCGGCCACCGCCGCTCCGGCGACCGGTCGCCACCAACGCCGTCGGCTGCCATGTACCGCCGCAAGCGTAGCCGCCGCCGGTTCGCCATCGATGGCGCAATTCACGCGTCCGGCAAAGCCCCGAGTCAGCGGCACCCGGCTCGAGCCTCGCAGCGATTCGCCGATCAAGGCATAGCACCCGAAGCTTTCGCGCAGCTCCGCGTCGCGGGTCAGGCGCTTCAACAGCAGTTCGGTTTCCGAACTGGGCAATTCCCCGTCGAGAAATGCCGAAACTTGCTCACGAATTTGTTCGCTCATGTGTCCTCGGGCCGGCCCAGACCCCCTTCAAAAATCGGTCTCAGCTTCTTGTCGATCGCCTCGCGCGCGCGAAAGATTCGCGAGCGCACCGTGCCCACCGGGCAGTCCATCGTCTGCGCGATATCCTCGTAACTTAAGCCCTCGAGCTCACGCAGCACGATCGCGGTGCGCAAATCGTCCGGCAAATTCTCGATGGCGCGGTTGACGGTGTCGCGAATCTCGTCGGTAAGAAGCAATGCCTCCGGCGTTGCCGCTTCGGAGAGGCGCGACTGCAGGTCGTATTGTTCGGGGTCCTGCAGATCGAGGTCGTAATCCATGGGTCGCCGTTTGTTTGCAACCAGCGCATTCTTCGCTGTGTTGATCGCGATTCTATACAGCCAGGTATAAAACGCGCTATCGCCGCGGAATGACTGCAGGGCGCGGTAGGCTTTGACAAATGCCTCCTGTGCAATATCCTCGGCCTCGGTTGCATCGTGCACGTATCGCATGATCAGCTTCAGCACCTTGTGCTGGTATCGCAGGACCAATAAATCGAACGCCGCGCGCTCGCCGCGCTGGACCCGCTCGACCAGTTTGAGGTCACTCTCCTCAATCGTCATGAGTGAACCCAAACGGCCGACATATCAAGCCAGCCGTCGCGATAGACCTTGGGCTCGGTAAAAAGTTCGACAATTCCCGAATTGCGTTGACTGCCGGCGTGAAGTTGCGCACAAGTCCGATTCTAACAGCCGCATTCAGGTGCAATATCGATCGTCGAATGTCCTTCCGGTAATTCGTTCGATCAGGGACGACAGCAGGGCGGTCGGCGGGCGGCGCTGCCCAAGAAGATATCCATAAAGCTCCGTATCGGGGGCCTCCAGCAGCGTCCGGAAAGCCTCTTGGTGCGCCGCCGGAGCGTCGCAAAACTGCTCCTCGAGGTAGCGCGTCAGCAAGATGTCGAGCTCTTTCATGCCGCGGCGGCACCGCCAAAGCAGTTTCCCGAGTTCTCGTGATTCGAGCGGGGCCATCGGCCGGGCGTTCGATCAAAGCCCGCGAAGCGCCAAAATCTGCTTGAGCGCCCCGATGGCCTTGGCCGGATTCAGGTCCTTCGGGCAAGCCTCCGTGCAGTTCATGATGGTGTGACACCGATACAGTCTAAATGGATCCTCCAGTTGATCGAGACGCTCCCCGGCTGCCTCGTCGCGGCTGTCGACAATCCACCGGTAGGCCGCCAGCAGCGCCGCCGGACCCAGATAGCGGTCGCTGTTCCACCAATAGCTCGGGCAGCTGGTCGAGCAACAGGCGCACAATATGCAAGCGGAAGGCCGATCGACCTTTTCCTGATCCTCCTTGGATTGCAATCGCTCGCGGTCGGGCGGCGCGGGCGTGCGGGTCTGCAGCCAGGGCTTGATTGCGGCGTACTGAGCGTAGAAATTGGCGAGATCCGGCACCAGATCCTTGATTACCGGCATGTGCGGCAATGGGTAGATTTTGACTTCGCCCTTGACGTCGGCGCAGGCGCTGATGCAAGCCAAGCCGTTCTTGCCGTCGATATTCATGGCGCAGGATCCGCAGATGCCCTCTCGGCAGGAGCGGCGAAAGCTCAGACCGGTATCGATTTCATTCTTGATCTTGATCAGGACATCGAGAACCATCGGACCGCAATCGTCCATGTCGATTTGGTAGGTGTCGAGGCGCGGATTCTGCGCGGTATCCGGGTCAAAGCGGTAAATCTTGAACACACGGACGTTCTTGGCGCCGGCCGGCGCCTGGAAAACTTGCCCTGTTTTGCTCACCTTGGAATTGGCGGGCAGCGAAAACTTCGACATCGATCGCGCTCCTTAGGATCCGTGGCGGATCGCCTCAATACGTGCGTGCCTTCGGGGGAACCGACTCGACCTCATCGGTCAAGGTCTTAAGATGCACCGGGCGATAATCGAAGCTGGTGGCCCCGTTCGCATCCACCCAGCACAAGGTGTGCTTCAGCCAATGCTGATCGTCGCGATTGGGAAAATCCTCGCGCGCCTGGGCGCCGCGGCTTTCCTTGCGATTCTCGGCCGAATGCATGGTGGCCACGGCCTGCCCCAGCAAATTATCGAGTTCCAAGGTCTCGATGAGGTCGGTATTCCACGTCATCGACCGATCCGATATTTTGACGTCGCCGAACGAGGCGAATACCTGTCCGAGCTTGCGCTTGCCCTCATTCAGCGTCTCGCCGGTGCGGAATACCGCCGCGTCGCTCTGCATGATGCGCTGCATGTCCAATCGGATATCGGCGGTGCGGCGCGAGCCGCGCGCGTGGCGCAGCTTGTCCAACCGGGCGAGCGCGGCCTCGGCGCAATCCGGCTTTAAGGGCCGGTGGGGCGCGCCCGGCTTGACCACTCGCGAGCAATGTCGGGCGGCCTCCCGGCCGAAAACCACCAGGTCAAGGAGCGAATTCGAGCCCAATCGATTCGCGCCATGAACCGACACGCAGGCGGCTTCGCCGACGGCCATGAGCCCCGGCACCACGGCATCGGCGCCGTCGCGCCGCGACACCACCTCGCCGTGCACGCTGCAGGGAATCCCGCCCATGTTGTAGTGGACCGTCGGCAGCACCGGAATGGGCTCCCGGTTTACATCCACGTCGGCAAATATTCTCGCCGTCTCGGCGATCCCGGGCAGCCGCTCCTTGATGACCGCTGGGCCCAAGTGCTCGAGGTGCAGGTGGATGTGATCCTTGTTCTTCCCGACCCCCCGGCCCTCGCGAATTTCGATGGTCATGGAACGGCTGACCACGTCGCGCGAGGCCAAGTCCTTGGCATTCGGGGCATAGCGCTCCATGAAGCGCTCGCCTGCGGCGTTCGTCAGGTAACCGCCTTCGCCGCGCGAGCCCTCGGTGATCAGGCAACCGGCCCCGTAAATACCGGTCGGATGAAACTGCACGAATTCCATATCCTGCAGCGGCAAGCCGGCGCGCAACACCATGCCGCCGCCGTCTCCGGTGCAGGTATGGGCCGAAGTGCACGAAAACCAGGCCCGGCCGTAGCCGCCGGTCGCCAGAATGACTTGGTGGGCGCGGAACCGGTGCAGCGTGCCGTCGGACATGTCGAGGGCGATGACCCCGCGGCATTCGCCGTTTTCCATAATGAGGTCGAGCGCGAAGAATTCGATGAAGAAGCGCGCATCGTGCTTGAGCGATTGCTGATACAGAGTATGCAGCATGGCATGTCCGGTGCGGTCTGCCGCGGCGCAAGTCCGCTGCGCGATGCCCTTGCCGAAATGCGTGGTCATTCCGCCGAACGGACGCTGGTAAATACGTCCGTCGTCGGTGCGCGAAAACGGCACGCCGTAATGCTCGAGCTCGATGACCGCGGCAGGCGCTTCCTTGCACATGAATTCGATCGCGTCCTGGTCGCCCAACCAATCCGATCCTTTCACCGTGTCATACATGTGCCAACGCCAGTCGTCCTCTCCCATGTTGCCGAGCGCAGCCGAAATACCACCCTGCGCCGCCACGGTATGGCTGCGCGTCGGGAACACCTTGGTCAAACATGCGGTGGCGAGGCCGGCCTCCGCCAATCCGAACGTTGCGCGCAATCCCGCGCCGCCGGCTCCGACGACCACCACATCGTAGCTGTGGTCGATGAGTTGGTATGCGCTCATGACGCTTGAATCCCGAAAGCGACCCGCAGGATCGCGTATAGGCTCGCGCCACCGAGCAAAACGTAGCTGAATCGCAGCAACAGCAATAAGGACAGCTTCATGGCATTGCCGTGAACATAGTCCTCGACCACCTCGATGGTGCCGAGATAGGAATGATAGGTGAGCACGGCGACCATAAGCGCGGCGAGAAAGCCGTTCCGCGGCAGTGCGAGCCATGTTTGGACGGCGCCAAAATCCAGCGCCGGCAGGGCCAGCAACGAGCAAAAGAACCACAACGCGAGCGGGATCAGCGCAACCGCGCTGACCCTCTGAGCCCACCACTGCGCGCTGCCGTGTCCGGCGGACCCGGTGCCGAGAACCCTTCCCAAGGGGCTGCGCAAACTCATATGCGTCCGAAATGCCACAGCGCAAGCCAAACCCACAGGGTCAGACCGAGCGCACCGAGCACGGCTAACCATCCGCTCGTGTGTCGCTGCCCGCGCTCGTACCCGACGCCCAAATCCCAGAACAGATGTCGCACGCCGTTCAAAAGGTGGTACAGGAATGCGAAGCTCCAACCGATGAGCAGCAAATGCCCGACGGTGGAACCGAACAAGCGCGCCGCCGCTCGGTAGCTCGCGGCGCCGCCCGCCAATGAAATCAGCCAGAAGCTCAAAGCAGGTAGCCCAAGTGCCAGCGCAAGCCCCGTCAATCGATGCAATATCGACAGGCTATTGCCCATCTGCCATCGATAAATCTGCAAATGCGGCGAAAGCGGCCGGGTGCGTGCAGGCATAATTCCTTCCTGGCGACTCAAAATGACGAGAGGCGCGGCGGCAATCAAAAATCGATACAGCGGCCGCGCAATTCCCAGTCGCCGTAGCGCGTCGGCTCCGGCCCCGAAACGCCGCCCACCTCGCGCACGGCTTTTAGGGCCGGCAATCGTGTCTGCAAATCCTGAGACGGATCCTGCGACGCCTCCTGCATCGGGAGGGCAACCACAGGCTGTTCATTGCTATTCGGCATCACAGGTGAAAGTTTGCCAGAAAACAGAGGGGCATACCTATGTCGTGCACCGATAAACGCCCAAGACGCTGAATTCGCCGATTTCCGGCGCGCCGCCGGGGTTGACAGGGTTGCCCGAGAACCCCTCTCATAGCGGCATGCCCATCGTCCACGATTCAACCCTCGCCCGCCGATTGGCGTCCGGTCAGCTGCAGCATATCGGTTTGCTGCGCTTTTCCGGCCCGGATGCCGGCGCCTTCCTGCAGGGTCAGGTATCGAACGATACCCGTCGCCTCAGTGCGCATCAGGGGCTGTTGGCCGCCCATTGCAGCGTCCAGGGCCGCGTCATTTCGCTGCTGCATTTGCTGCCGCACTCGAGCGGAATCATCGCCCTGCTGCCGCGCGACGTGTTGTTGCCGACCATACACGGACTGCGCAAGTTCGTGTTGCGTGCCAAAGTCGATATTGCGGACTTGAGCGAGCAGTTCAGCGTGATCGGTCAGCACGGCGCGGAGGCGCTGCGAGCCTGCGGATTGCCGATTCCCGGCGACGCCGACGGCTATGTCGAGCAGGCCGGCTTGGGCGTCGGGCGCGTGCGCGCAGGATCCGGCCGGTATTGGCTGATCGGCCCATCGGCGTCGCTGGCGGAGCGCGGCTTCGCCGACGGGAGGCACGACGCCCTCACAGTCGAGCGCGACTGGCGCCTGGCGGATATTCGCGACGGCTTGCCTCAAGTGTATGCGGCATCGAGCGAGTTGTTCACCCCGCAAATGTTGAACCTCGATCTGATCGACGGCATCAGCTTCACCAAGGGCTGTTACACGGGCCAGGAAATCGTGGCGCGCACCCAACATTTGGGACGCATCAAGCGGCGGATGTTTCGCTTGGCGTTGCCGCGCGGAAATTGGGCGATAGGCCAAACGCTGCGTCTCGCCGATGGCCGCGCAGGCCGTTTGACGGAGCTTGCTGCCGATGACGGGGAATGCGAGGCACTGGCGGTGCTCACTATCGAGCCGGGCGCGGCCGATGCCGAGGTATCGCCGAGCACGGCGGTTGCGGCCCGCGAATTGCCGCTTCCCTATTCGCTGCCCGCCTCCCCCGGCCCGATTCGATGACGGCGATCGCGCCATTGTTCGCGGCCGGCTACCTGTTGTCCTTGTCGTTGTGCATGGATCTTGGAGTGGTCAATATTGCGATGGTGCGGGCCGGATTGACGCGCGGCATGCCTACCGCGTTGCTCCTCGGTTTGGGATCCTGTGTCGGGGACATGATTTACGCGGTCGGTTCGTTGTCTCTGGTCAGCTTGTTGCTCGCGCATCGCGGCGCGCGCATCGCTTTGTGGATCGGCGGCAGCGCGCTGCTGCTGTGGCTCGCCGTGAAGATGCTGCGCGAAACATGGCACCCCAGGCGGTTGGCGGCCGCGATCTTCGATGATGCCGGTGCAATCCGGCCGGCGCGCGAATTCGCGCGCGGAATGATGCTGGCGCTGAGTTCGCCCACCTCCATTCTTTGGTTCGCCGCGGTCGGCGGCAGTGTCATCGCCGCCCACGCCTCCGCCGCCGAATCATTGCTGGCGTTTTTAAGCGGCTTCTTCTTCGCCGGCGTATGCTGGACGATTATGATCGCGACGCTCACCGGTTACGCGCACCGCCGCCTCAGCACCCGGTTCATTCGCGGCCTGTCGCTTGCGTCGGCGATATTGTTCTGCTACTTCGCCGTGGTCGTGTTCGTCAACGGCTATCGGGAATTCATCTAGAGCTGGCGCCGCTTCGCCACGTCGTCGGGCCCCACCTCGCTGTGCTTGTTGCCGAAGTGCGCGATCACGTAATTGGTCAGCGCCGCCACCTCGGTATTCGAGTAGCCGGCGCCGAACGCCGGCATGAACACCTGGCGGTCGCCGATTTTGAAATCCGCGCCGTGCAGGATGGCCTCGGTGACGTTGACGCCGCTCAAATCGTTGACCGCCCGGACACCGAGCAGTGCGGCATACCTCGACTCCAACCCCGTACCGTTCCACAGGTGGCAGCTTGCGCACGCGCCTTCGAACAATTGCCGGCCCTGCGAATTGGCGGCAGCCGCATCGGGTCCGGGGCCGATGCCGGAGGATGCCGCGGCCGGGGCCGGTCGCGCGTCGATTTCCGTGGGGTGATCGCCCTTTTGTGCCGGCACGCCCCGCAGATAGGCGACCAGCGCAGCGGTATCTGCCGGATCGAGATATTGCAGGCTGTGCGCGACCGCTTCGCCCATGGGGCCGGACGCCGATCCGCGCCCGTCGGCATGCCCAAGGGTCAGGTACCGGGCGAGGTCGTCGTCGCTCCAGGATCCGATGCCATGCGCCGGATCCGGGGTGATGTTGTAGGCGCGCCAGCCGAGCAGCTCTTCACCCGCAAATTCCCTGCTGCGCTCCAGGCCGAATGCGAAATTGCGCGGGGTGTGGCATTCGCCGCAGTGGCCGAGAGCCGTGGCGAGGTAGGCACCGCTGTTCCATTGCGATGACCTGGAGGCGTCGGCGGCGAAGCGCTGATTCTTGAAGAAAGCGGTTTTCCAAAAGGCCACGGCCCAACGTTGATTGAACGGGAAGCGAAGCTCGTTGGCCCGGTTCGGCTGGCGTACGGCGGGCAGGCTGAACAGGTAAGCCTTGATGGCAAGCACGTCGCTGCGGCTGAGACCGGTGTAGGAGGTGTACGGGAACGCCGGATATAAATGCCGTCCGTCCTTGCCCATGCCCTCGCGCACCGCACGCACGAACTCATCGTCGCTCCATCCGCCGATACCGGTTTCGCTGTCGGCGGTGATATTGGTGGAGTAGAGGGTGCCGATCGTCAAACGAATTCCGACGCCGCCGGCAAAGGGCTGGTGCGAACCCGGCACGGTATGGCAGGCGGCGCAGTCCGCCGCCTTGGTCAGATATTCGCCGCGCGCCAGCGCAGCGGCCGCCGCGGGTGCTCCGGCGAGTTCGGGCGCGGCGCCGGCTGCCGGGTTTGCGCGGCTTGCCATCAGGTACACCGCCGCGCCGACGACGGCGACCAGCACCACGGCAATCAGCAATCGCTTCATGCTTCCACTCCCGCAACGGCGCGCGCGGCACCGATCGGCGCATCCGCGAGACTCACGCCAGTCAGCCGCAAAATCAATCTTCCGTCATAGTAGCGTGTCGGTCGGCGGCGTCAAAGATCGTCGCACGATCGATCATCGCGGCAGTTAGGATTCCGGCCGCATGTGGGGAAACAGCAGAACATCGCGTATCGACGGCGAATTGGTGAACAGCATCACCAAGCGGTCTACCCCCAATCCGAGACCGGCGGCGGGCGGCATGCCGTACTCGAGCGCGCGCACATAGTCGGCGTCGTAGTACATCGCTTCCTCGTCGCCCGCAGCTTTGCGCTCGACCTGTTCCTTGAAGCGCCGCGCCTGCTCCTCCGCGTCGTTCAACTCCGAGAATCCGTTGGCGAGCTCGCGGCCGCCTATGAAGAACTCCCAGCGATCGGTGACGAACGGATCGAGGTCGTTGCATCGCGACAGGGGCGAGACCTCGGCCGGGTATGCATAGGCGAAGGTGGGTTGCTGCAGCGTGTGTTCCCCGATCTTCTCGAATATCTGTATCTGCAGTTTTCCCGCGCCGTCGCCGGTCTTGTGGGGAATCTTCATCGCGTCGCACACCCGCCGCAGGTACGTCACATCGCGCAGCGACATCGGATCCAATTGTGGATTGTTCGCCAGGATGATCTCCTCGATGCTGAGGCGGGCGAATCTGCCGGATAAATCGAATTCGCTGCCCTGATAGCGCAGCGTGCGCGACCCGAGCAGGGTGTCCGCGAGACCCTGAAACATCGCCTCGATCATCTCCATGAGATCGTTGAAATCGGCATACGCCTGGTACAACTCGAGCATCGTGAACTCGGGGTTGTGCTGCGTCGAGACCCCTTCGTTGCGAAAGTTCCTGTTGATCTCGTACACGCGCTCGAATCCGCCGACGGTCAGGCGCTTCAGGTACAGCTCCGGCGCAATCCGCAGATACATGTCGAGGTCGAGCGCATTGTGGTGCGTCTTGAACGGTCGCGCGGCCGCGCCGCCCGGTATGGGGTGCAGCATCGGAGTTTCGACCTCGAGAAATTCCCGCGCATCGAGAAACGATCGCAGGTAGCGCACGATCGCCGAGCGTGTCACGAACACGCGGCGACTCTCTTCGTTTACGATCAGATCGAGGTAGCGGCGCCGATATCGCAACTCCGTATCGGCGATGCCATGCCATTTGTCGGGCAGCGGCCGCAGCGATTTGGTGAGCAGCACCAGGCGCTCGACCCGAACCGACAATTCGCCGGTCTTGGTCCGGAACAAGATTCCTTCGGCGCCGATCACATCGCCCACATCCCAACTCTTGAAGTCCTCATAAGCGGCGCCGAGCGCCTGCTGCTGCAGGAACACCTGGATCGCGCCGCTCGAATCCTCGAGCTTGGCGAAGCTCGCTTTGCCCATCACGCGCTTGGCGCGCATTCGGCCCGCCACACCGACCCGATTCGCTTCCGCTTCGAGCACTTCGGCGCTCTTGGCCGCGTTTGCGCTGAGCAGCCGCCCGGCCAGAGCGCTGCGCCGAAAGTCGTTCGGGAAGGCGATGCCGCGCTCGCGCAATTTGGCGAGCTTGGCGCGGCGCTCGGCGATCAAATGGTTCTCATCGGAGTCCGTCATAGTCCTTGCTTCAGGCTGGCTTGCATGAATTCATCGAGCGCGCCGTCGAGGACCGCGGTGGTGTTGCCTATTTCCACTCCGGTGCGCAGATCCTTGATGCGCGACTGATCCAACACGTAGCTGCGAATCTGATTGCCCCAACTCACGTCCGACTTCGAATCCTCGAGCACCTTCGCCGCCGCATTGCGTTTGTTGAACTCCAACTCGTACAGTTTCGCCTTCAACATCTTCATCGCGGTCGATCGGTTCTTGTGCTGACTGCGCTCGCTCTGGCAAGCGACCACGATGCCGCTCGGCATATGAGTGATGCGCACCGCCGATTCGGTCTTGTTCACGTGCTGGCCGCCGGCGCCGCTGGACCGGTAGACATCGGTGCGCAGATCCGCCGGATTGATCTCAATATCGATGTCGTCGTCGACTTCGGGCGACACGAACACGGATGCGAAGGACGTGTGCCGGCGATTTCCGGAATCGAAGGGCGACTTGCGCACCAACCGGTGGACTCCGGTCTCGGTGCGCAGCCACCCATAGGCATAATCCCCGGTCATGCTGACGGTCGCGCCCTTGATTCCGGCCACCTCGCCGCCGCTCTGATCGATGATCTCGGTCGCAATGCCATGCCGGTCGGCCCATTTCAGATACATTCGCAACAGCATGGCGGCCCAATCCTGGGCTTCGGTGCCGCCGGCGCCGGCCTGAATATCGAGAAACGCGTTGTGCGAGTCCATCTTGCCGGGAAACATGCGCTGGAATTCGAGCCGTTCGACTTCGGTGGCCAACGCCGTGGCGTCGGTCTCGATCTGGGCGGCGGCGCGTTCGTCGCCTTCCTGCACGGCCAGCTCCAAAATTTCTCCGGAATCCCGCAAACCGCTCGTCAGCCGGTCCAAACCGGCGACCACTTGCTCGAGTTTCGCGCGCTCCCTGCCCAAATCCTGCGCGCGCTCGGCGTTGCCCCAGATGCCGGGCTGCTCGAGTTCGCGGGTTACTTCCTGGAGGCGCTCGCGCTTGTTGTCGTAATCAAAGATACCTCCTCAAAGAGCCGGTGCGCTCCTCAAGATCTTTGATGAATCGTTTGATTTGATTGAGCTCCATGACGCGTTACTTTAGCACACATACCTAGCGGATCTTCAGGTGCTGACAATTGAGCTGAACCCGTTGCGCACCGTTCCACTCGTTCACCTCCAAACGGTACGCAAGCCCCAACTCGATACCGGCGCGCAGCGACGGATCCTCCATGGCGCCGCCGAGGTAGCCGAAGGCAATCGCGTCGAGCGGCGCGGCGCGACTCGCGGCGGAGCTCTCGCGCAGCTGCAGTTTGAGGTGCCGCCCGCCGACGATCCGTGCGTCGGTGACCGTGAAATTGCCGTCAAATACCGGCTCTGGGAATCCCTGACCCCAAGGACCCGCGGCGCGCAATATGCGGGCCGTCTCCACCGACAACTCCGCGGCCGACAGTTCACCGTCGCTGTGAATGATGCCGGTCAACGACTCCACGTCGGCGCGCGCCGCAATCTCGTGTGCAAAGGCGCCGCGAAACTTCTCGAGGTTCGATTCGTGCAAGGTCATTCCCGCGGCCATGGCATGGCCGCCGAACTTGTCGATCAATCCGGGGTGGCGGGTGGCGATGCCGTCGAGCACATCACGGATGTTGATCCCGGAAACCGAGCGTGCCGAACCGCGCAGCGATCCGTCCTCGGAGCGCGCGAAGGCGATGACCGGCCGGTGCAGGCGGTCTTTGATTCTTCCCGCGACCAGACCCACCACCCCTTGGTGCCAGCTGTCGTCGAACAGGCACAGACCGAGCGTCTCGCAGCCGGCAGGGCCGAAACGCACCGCGGCGGCGAGATCGATCGCCTCGAGCTGCATACGCTGCTCGATTTCGCGCCGCTCCTCGTTGAGCTTGCCGAGCTGCGCCGCGAGCACTGCCGCCTGCTGCGCGTCATCCGCGAGCAGGCACGCGATGCCCACGCTCATGTCGGTCAAGCGGCCGGCAGCGTTCAATCGAGGCGCGACCGCAAAACTCAGGTCGGCCGCCGTGAGTTCGGCCAGCCGGCGGCCGGCCGATTCGATCAGCGCGCGGATTCCGGGCACGCAGCGGCCGGCGCGAATCCGCCGCAACCCCTGCTCCACCAACACCCGGTTGTTGCGATCGAGAGGCACCATGTCGGCAACCGTCCCGAGCGCCACCAAGTCCAGCAGATCCGAGGCGCGAAAGTCGGGCCGCTCCAGCACTCTTGCGAGAGCCGCGACGACATAAAAGGCGACGCCGACGCCGGCCAGTGCGGGGCTCGCGAAGGTTGAACCGGCAAGATTGGGGTTTACGATGACTTGCGCCTGCGGCAGCACGGCACCCGGCAAATGGTGGTCCGTTACCAGCACCGCAATCCCGAGAGCCCGCGCAGCCTCGACGCCCTCGACGCTCGACACGCCGTTGTCCACGGTGACGATCAAGGAGGGGCGGCGGGTCGCGGCCAGCGCGACTATCTCGGGCGTCAATCCGTAGCCGAAACGAAATCGATTGGGAACCAGGAAATCGACGTGCGCAAACCCAAGGGCCCGCAGGGCGCGCACCATCAGGGCGCTGGCGGTCGCTCCATCGGCGTCGAAATCTCCGACCACGAGCACACGGCCGCAATGCTGGTGCGAAGCGAGCAGCCTTGCTCCCGCCTCGACGCTCTCGAGCGAGCTCACCGGCAGCAGCCGATCCAGGGAAAGATCGAGATCCGCGCGGCACGAAAGACCGCGCGCCGCATACACCCGGCGCAAGATCGGAGCCAGATCGGAACCAAAATCGGCCGCTGCAGCCTGCGGACGCCTGCGAATCTCGGGCGCGACCATTCACCCGCCTCCATCGGCGGCGCGCATGCCAAATGATTCCCACCACGGCCGCGGCCACCGCCAAAACCGCAGCATGCCGCGCGCGCTCACGCTGAAGCAACGCCGGCCCGCGGACAAATCGAGCCGCTTCAGCCGTCCCGACCGCAGCTCGCCGGCTGCCGGCGCAAGCCAATTCTGCTCCGCATCGCGCCAACCAGCCGAGCCCGGCCAGTCGGTAATCACCGCCACACCGGGCCCGGCCGTATCGGTGAAATTCGCCGGTCCCGCGAAGGCGGCGAACAGCGGATCGGCGCCGGCCGCCCAGCCGTGCACGACCGGCAGCGGATAATCGCTCGCGCCCCCGCCCCACAGCCAAAGTCCGCTGATCAACGTCGCTGCGCGCGCCCTGCGACGTTCATTCACCAGGTGCGCAAACAGCCACATCTCGATTTCAGTCATGAGCCGCCGCAGGCGCGGCGAATCGGCGCCGCGCGGCACAAACTCGCCGATGTCTTCGCCCAATACTTCCTCCGGATCGATTGTCGTCGCGCACAGCGGCGCATCGAACAGGCATAGCAAAGAAGCCGTACGACCTCGAGCCAAACGCGCGCCGGCGCCCTCGAAGACGCGATTGAAATCGGCAACCAACAGATCGGCCTCCGCCGGCTCGAGATCGAGAATGCCGTCGGCCGGCATGCTCACGCTGCGCATGCCGGCAACGAGGTGAACCGGGGAGGCAACCAGCGCCCACGCGTCGGTCGGATCTTGCGCGTGACCGCGCAAGGCAGCCGTCGCAACCGCCGGCATCGGCGCCTGCGGAGCGATGACCCGAAACGCGCGCGCACGCCAGTCCGCTTCATAGGCCTCGGCATCGGCACGCGCCAGCAACCGCTCGAGCAAGGGCGCGCGCACCAGGGTGGGCGGTGGGCGCGCGGCAAAACGAATATAGACGGTGGACAAAGGACAACCCGGTGCGAATGTGCTTATCTTAACGGGTGCGCTTCACCGAGGACTCAAGTTCCGGCATCAACGTCATCCGTGCCTATGGCGGGGGCGAGATCAAGGTCAACCAGGAGATCTATCGCGGTCCGCTGATCGTGAGCGCAGCGGTGGTCGTTCCGGGGCCCGCGATCGGCGGCGCGGGTGAACTCATGCCGGCGCATGCCGAGCCGATTCTCGATCTCGAACCCGAACTGGTGCTGCTCGGAACCGGTGCCCGGCAGTCGTTTCCGGCGGCAATTTTCGCTGCTCAATTTTTGGCGAAGAGGATCGGTCTGGAAGTCATGGACACCGGTGCGGCGTGCCGCACGTTCAACGTGCTGATTGCCGAACGCCGGCGGGTGGTGGCATTGCTGTTTCCCTAGCGGAACCGGCTGAGGTCCGGTGGGTTCGAATCGCGAAGAAAATGGCGAGGCGCTGACGACAAGAGTTAATTTGGTATGAGAAATATTCTATTTCTTATTGATCTTATTATCTTTTTTCCCTGACCGTGTCTGTTCGCAGCGCCTCGCGAATGGAGTTTCCCCAGAGGCTGCACAGTTAAACATACGTTAATGTAGCCTGCAAGCCTCGTGGATCACAAATTGAGTCTATTTTTATTGTATTAATTTCAATAGGTTACAATGTAAATCAATAAATCACTTTACAGAAGCTAAATACGCCAGAGGGTCCACCGGCTTACCGTTGAGACGAATTTCGAAATACAGCGCCGCGATCTGATGCGGGCCGGTTCCCATGCGCCCGATGGGTTGTCCGCCCGCGACATCCTGGCCCTCGCGCACCGAGAGATCGCTGTTGTGCGCATACGCGGAAAGCAAATTGTCGCCGTGTTTGATAATGGCCAGGTTGCCGTAACCACGAAGACCGCTGCCGACGTACACCACCCGGCCCGCACAAGCCGCGCGCACCACTTGCCCCAGCTGCCCGAGCAGCAATATGCCGCCGCCCGGTACCGGCCGCGGCGGGACCGAACGCTCCGTCGGCCAGAACCAGCGCATCGAGTCACCCGCGAGGCCGGCCGGTCTGCTCGCACTCGAAGGCGCCGATCCGCCACCGCTCGAGGTACTGCCGGCCGCTGCTTTGTTGGGCGGCTGCGGCACCGGACTCGTCGGCAAGCGCGCCGGGGACGGCCCGCGCGCAGCCGGCTTCAGCGCCAGCACCTGGCCGACCGAAATCCGATAGTCGGGTCCGATGTGGTTCCATCGCGCCAAATCGCGATAGTCGAGGTCGTTGCGCCAGGCAACGCTGTACAGGGTATCTTTCGCCTGGACCACATAGGTGGCGGGCTCGTAACGGCCGCTCGATGCACAGCCTGCGCCCAAGACGCAGCTGACACCGATGACACCGATCACCAGCGTGATGCGCACCTAGCAGCCTGTCTGGGTATTCCGCGTGAGCCGCGTTGGCTTGGCGAGGGAGCGGATGTTGGCTCCTATGTCTAACGCTGCAATCCCGACAGCAACGGGACGAAGCTCACCGCACCCAAGGATTCGCTCTGCACGCGCGCTTCGCTCTTGGTGTAGCGGATGAGTTCCTGACGCCCATCGGGCCCCACCGGTGCGATCAAACGGCCGCCGATCTGCAGTTGCTCGAACAGCGCCGGGGGTACCGCTTGCGCCGCGGCGGTCAGCAGAATTCCGTCGAAGGGAGCGCGCGCCGCCCACCCGACATTGCCGTCGTCGTGACGAAAATGCACATTGCGGATCTTGAGCTCGCGCAGCGAGCGGCGCGCCCGCGCCACCAGGCTGGCGATGCGTTCGATGGTGTAAATCTCGGCCACCAAGGGCGACAAAACGGCTGTTTGATAGCCGCACCCGGTGCCCACCTCGAGCACCTTGGGCGCCGGCCCCGCCGCGAGCAGCGCCTCCGTCATCCGCGCCACCACGTAGGGCTGTGAAATCGTCTGGCCAAAACCGATCGGCAACGCCGTGTCCTCGTAGGCGCGAGTGGCCAGTGCTTCGTCGACGAACAAATGCCGCGGCACATTGCGTATTCGATCGAGCACGCGCTGGTCGACGATGCCCTGTTCCCGCAGCCGCTGCACCAGCCGCTCCCGGGTCCGGGCCGACGTCATGCCAATGCCGCTGAGGCGCGGCCCTTCCGTGAAACTACTCAAGCTTGAGCCAGCGCTCGAGTTCGGGCAGAGCCGCGTGGCGCGTCAAATCGATTTGCAAGGGAGTGATGGACGCGAAGCCTTCGGCGATGGCGTGAAAATCGGTGCCCGGACCCGCATCCTGACCGGCGCCCGTGGATCCCACCCAGAACACATCTCGGCCGCGCGGATCCTTGGCGGGCACAATCGGTTTGCTGCGATGCCTGCTGCCGAGGCGCGTGACTTTGACGCCGCGCAATTCACCGGCCGGCAGATCCGGCACATTCACGTTGAGCATGACCGGCCCCTGCAGCGGCTCGATCAACATGCGTTCGATCAACTGCACGGCGACCTTCGCGGCGCTTTCGAAGTTGCGCGGGCTTGCCGGCTCGACGCACAACGACACCGCGATGGCGGGCAGCCCGAGAAAGCGCCCCTCGATGGCGGCGGCGACCGTGCCTGAATACAGCGTGTCGTCGCCGAGGTTCGCACCGTCGTTGACCCCCGAGACGACGATATCGTGCTCGAACTCGAACAGACCGGAAATGGCAAGGTGCACGCAATCGGTGGGCGTGCCGTTGACGTAGTAGCAATCTGCGTCATAGGGCGCGATGCGAACCGGCACATCGAGAGTGAGCGAATTGCTCGCGCCGCTGCGATTGCGGTCGGGAGCGACGACAGTGACGGCGCCCAGGGGCCTCAGCGCCTGCCTGAGAGCCTCCAAACCTTGAGCGCGGTAGCCGTCGTCGTTCGAAAGAAGAATTTTCACAAGATTTATTTATCGCCTGACATAAGACCGGCTTGCCCGGTGATGGCGGGCTGCGCCCTGCGGACTATACTGTAACGCCGGATACCCGGATAGCGGATCAACAACGCCATGGAAAAGAAGCGCTCCACGGACCCCGCCGCCGATCTCGGCGCTGACGATGATGCGATGACGTTTCGCGCCGCGGTACGCGATGTGAAGCCGTTGACGCAAACGCCGAAACCCGCGGGGCTCGAAAGGCCGCGCGCCCGCGTACCGCGGCGCGCGCCGGGCCGCGCTCATGCGCGCAACGAGTTGCACGAAACCATGCCGCTGCTCGCCGCCGTGCCGGTCGGCGCTGCCGGTTCGACGGCGCAGGACACCATCAGCGGCGCCGATGCCCTGGTGTTTCGGCGGCCCGGCGTGCGCACTCAAGTGCTGCGCCGCTTGCGCCGCGGTCTTTATCCCATCGAAGATGAACTGGATTTGCACGGCCTGAGCCAAGCCGCGGCCCGTGACCAACTCGCCGAGTTCCTCGCGTTCAATTGCGACGCCGGGCATCGATGCGTCAGGATCATTCACGGCAAGGGTTACCGGTCGGGCGCGCGCGGCCCCATCTTGAAGATCGCGGTCGATTCGTGGCTGCGTCGCCATGGCGACGTGATGGCGTTCAGCTCGGCACGGACGATCGACGGCGGCACCGGCGCGGTGTACGTATTGCTGCGCGCTTGAAGCAATTGTTCGCGGCCTTATCCTACGAATCCGTGCCTTCGAGCAGGACGGCAGCGGACGCGGCAAGACCCTCGCCCCGACCGACGAATCCCAAGCGCTCCGTGGTGGTGGCCTTGATGTTGATGCATCCCGCCGCGATCCCGAGATCGGCTGCGAGATTCTCGGCCATTGTGGCGCGATGCGCGGCAATACGCGGCGCCTCGGCCAATACCGTGACATCCGCATTGACGACCCGCAATCCCGCGGCGCGCATGATCGCGGCCACTTCGCGCAAGAATATCCGGCTGTCGGCTCCCCGGTAGCGCGGGTCGCTGTCGGGGAAATGCCGGCCGATATCTCCCTCGCCGAGGGCACCCAGCACGGCGTCGCACAAGGCATGGATCACCACATCCCCGTCGGAGTGCGCCACCACTCCCCGGTGGTAGGCGATCCGCACCCCGCCGAGCACCACGTGTTCCCCGTCGCCGAAGGCATGCACGTCGAAGCCCTGGCCGATTCTGATCTTGCGGGGCATCACATTGGCCTCCCCAAATTGTAGTATCCCCGCCGCGGCGGCCAAATCTTGCGCATGGGTCACCTTGATGTTGAACGGCGAACCCTTGACCAGCAATGGCCGATTGCCCATGCGTTCCATGGCTTGCGCCTCGTCGGTCACCCACTGCCCCGATCGGATCGCGTCCCCGAGCGCAGCTTTGAGCTGCGCGAAGCCGAACGCCTGCGGCGTCAAGGCGCGCCACAGCCCGATGCGATCCAGCGTTTCACTCACCACACCACCGCGCTCGCGCTTGACGGTGTCGAAGATCGGCGCTGCGAGCACCGCCCCGCAACCGCCGCCGCGCAAGGCATCGAGCAATGCCCGCACATCACCCGCGCTCAAACACGGGCGCGCGGCATCGTGCACCAGGATCCAATCGTCCGCCGCCGCCTGATCGCCAAGCGCTTCCAAGCCGTTCATGACGGATTCTTGGCGGCTGGCGCCGCCAATCGCGGTGCGTAAGCGCGGGTCCTTTAGCGATGCGATCAGTGCGATTCCGTGCGTGTCGCCGGCGCTGAGCACGACCACGATGCCCGCGATGCGAGGTTCGCCCAACAAAGAGCGCAGCGACCACTCGAGAACGCTCGCCCCCATGAGCGATGCGTATTGCTTGGGTAATGACCTGCCCGCCGCCACATTGCCCGCCGAGGCCGCTTCGAAACGTTCGCCGCGGCCGGCGGCCGGCACGACTGCGAACACGCGGCGAGCTGCGACGCTCTGTGTCACTTAAGTCACTACGGGCGCGCGCTGATATCGGTCGCTGGCGCGGCGGGCGCGGGTGTAGCCGGAGTCACGATTTGGTAGAAGGTCTCGCTGTTGCCCACCATGCCGAGTTCGCTGCGAGCGCGTTCCTCCAGCGCGGTGAGGCCCACTTTTAAATCAGTCACTTCCGCGAACAATTGGCGATTGCGCTCGCGCTGCTCCGAGTTGGCGGCGCGTTGCGCATCGATCGCGGCGCTCAAGCGCCAGACCTCGCGCAGCCCCCGGTCGGAGACCCATACGCGGTACTCCAGCAGGGCCAGGAAAAAGACCAGTACGAATGCGAAAACCCTCATGAGGACAGGAGCTTAGCACGAATTCTTAAGAAACTGGAACGGCCAAGGCGCTCATCCCGGCGAACCGGGCGCGGGCACCCAGCTGCGCTTCGATGCGCAGCAGCTGATTGTACTTGGCAATTCGATCGGAGCGCGACATCGACCCGGTCTTGATTTGAGTGGCGGCGGTCGCCACCGCAATATCGGCAATCGTCACATCTTCGGTCTCCCCGGAGCGGTGCGACACGATCGCCGCATAACGGGCCCCGGCCGCCATGTCGATCGCCGCGATGGTCTCGGTCAAGGTGCCGATCTGGTTTGGCTTGATGAGAATCGCGTTGGCGATCTTTCGGGAAATCCCCTCGGCGAATATCCTGGTGTTGGTCACGAAGACATCGTCCCCCACGAGCTGCACTTTGTGTCCGAGCTTGCGCGTCAGCACCGCCCAGCCGTCCCAGTCGCCCTCGCTCATGCCGTCTTCGATCGTGACGATCGGGTACTTGGCAACCAATCCCGCCAGGTAATCGGCAAACTCACTCGCGTTGAATTTGCGCCCCTCCGACTCGAGTTCGTACATCCCGTCCCGGTAGAGTTCGGTGCTGGCCACATCCAGCCCGAGGTAGATGTCCTTACCGGCCCGATATCCCGCCTTGTCGATGGCTTCCAGGATCGTGGTCAATGCGGCCTCGTTCGACGGCAGATCCGGGGCGAACCCGCCTTCATCGCCGACCGCGGTATTGAGGCCTTTGGAATGCAGCACCTTCCTCAGCGTGTGAAACACCTCCGCGCCGTAGCGCAGCGCTTCGGACAGCGACGGTGCGCCCAGGGGCAGGATCATGAATTCCTGAATGTCGACGCTGTTGTCGGCGTGCGCACCGCCGTTGATGATGTTCATCATCGGCACCGGCATGGTCAGATCGCCGTCGCCGCCCAAGTGGCGGTACAGCGGCAGCGCGCGATCGCTTGCCGCGGCATGCGCAGCGGCGAGCGACACGGCCAATATGGCATTGGCGCCGAGTTTCGACTTGTTGTCGGTGCCGTCCGCCGCGATCAGCTTCTGGTCGAGTGCGCGCTGATCCTGCGCATCCAGACCCAAGACCACGCCGCGAATCGCCTCGTTGATGTGCCCAACCGCCTTGCGCACCCCCTTGCCCAGGTAGCGCTTTGGGTCGCCATCGCGCAGTTCAACCGCCTCGCGCGAGCCGGTGGACGCGCCTGAGGGCACCGCCGCGCGCCCCACCGCGCCGGAATCGAGCACCACATCGGCCTCGACCGTGGGATTACCGCGCGAATCGATGATTTCTCGGCCTCGAACATCGGCGATGCGGCTCATAGCAGTGTTTCCTCAAAAGGCTTCTTTTTTACGGCCCGATCCAAATCCACCAGCGTGGCCAACAGCGAACTCATGCGCTCGAGCGGCCATGCATTGGGCCCGTCCGACAAAGCCTTGGCCGGATCGGGATGAGTCTCCATGAATATGCCGGAGACGCCCGCCGCCACCGCCGCGCGCGCCAGCACCGGCACGAATTCGCGCTGCCCGCCCGAGGCATCGCCCCTGCCGCCCGGCAGCTGCACCGAATGCGTGGCATCGAACACCACCGGACAGCCGGTGGCGCGCATCACCGCCAATGAGCGCATATCGGAGATCAGGTTGTTGTAGCCGAACGAAAAGCCTCTCTCGCACACCATGATTTGCGAATTTCCGGTGGAGCGGGCCTTGTCGACCACGTTCTGCATTTCCCACGGGCTCAGGAACTGCCCTTTCTTGATGTTCACGGGCTTTTGCAGGGAGGACACGCCGATGATGAAGTTGGTCTGGCGGCAAAGAAACGCCGGCGTCTGCAATACGTCGACGACCTCGGCCACCTCGGCGAGCGGCGTGTCCTCGTGCACGTCGGTGAGCACCGGGACGCCGATTTGCCGGCGAACGAGTGCCAGCGCCTTGAGACCCGCCTCGATCCCGGGACCGCGAAAGCTCCCGGCCGAGGAACGGTTGGCCTTGTCGAACGATGCCTTGAAGATGAATGGAATGCCGAGCGCCGCGGTCATCTCGCGCAGGCGGCCGGCCACCTCGATCACCAAGGACTCGCTCTCGATGACACAGGGTCCGGCAATCAAGAAGATCGGGCGGTCAAGCCCGACTTCGAAGGAACAGAGCTTCATGCCGTCGCCCACCCGGGCTGCAAAGCGGCGCGATATTCGCGCGCGGCTCGAATGAACCCGGCGAACAACGGATGCCCGTCGCGCGGCGTCGAGGTGAACTCCGGATGGAACTGGCTCGCCACGAACCAGGGATGGGACTTCAGTTCGATGAATTCCACCAACCCGTCGGCCGAAAACCCCGAGAAGATCAATCCGGCAGCCGCCAATTCATCGAGATAATGATTGTTGAATTCGTAGCGGTGGCGGTGCCGCTCATAAATCGCCTCCTTACCGTATAGCGTGTGCACCAGCGAACCCGGCACCAGGCGCGCCTCTTGCGCGCCCAAGCGCATGCTGCCGCCCAGCTCGGATTTCTCGTCCCTCACTTGTTGGCCGCGCGCCAAGTCTTGCCACTCCGTGATCAAGGCGATCACCGGATGGGTCGTGGCGCGGTCGAACTCGGTGCTGTTGGCGCCTTTCAGCGCCAGGACGCTACGCGCATATTCGATGATCGCGAGCTGCATCCCGAGGCATATGCCGAGAAACGGAATGCGGTTCTCGCGCGCGTGGCGAATGGCCTGGATCTTGCCCTCGATGCCCCGGTCGCCGAAGCCGCCGGGCACCAGTATGGCATCCATTTTCGAGAGCTCCGCCGGTCCGCGGCGCTCGATGTCCTGCGACTCGAAATAATGAATGTTGACGCGCGTGCGAGTCGCGATGCCGCCGTGCATCAGCGCCTCGTTCAAGGAGATGTACGAATCTCGGATCTGCACGTACTTGCCGACCATGCCGATGTCGACGACGGCCTCGGGATTCTGCTTGGCCGCGACCACCGCGCGCCACTCGGACAAATCCGTCGCCGGCGCCTCCAGGCGCAGCTTGTCGACCACGATGTCGTCGAGGTCTTGCTCGTGCAGCAGCATCGGAATCTTGTAGATATCGTCGGAGTCGACCGCCGATATCACCGCGCGCTCCTCGACGTTGGTGAACAGCGCGATTTTTTTCCGCTGCTCGTCGGGCAAGGAGTGCAGACATCGGCACAACAGGATATCCGGCTGAATTCCGATGCCGCGCAGCTCCTTGACCGAATGCTGCGTCGGCTTGGTCTTGATCTCGCCGGAGCCGCCGACGATCGGCACCAAGGTCAGATGCATGTACAAAACGTGGTTGCGCCCCAGCTCGACTCCCATTTGGCGAATGGCCTCGAGGAACGGCAGGGATTCTATATCGCCCACCGTGCCGCCGATTTCGACCATGCAAACATCGGCGTTGCCGGCACCCATGCGTATCCGGTACTTGATTTCATCGGTGATGTGCGGGATCACCTGCACCGTCGCACCGAGATAGTCGCCGCGCCGCTCCTTGGCGATGACTCTTTCGTAGATGCGGCCGGTGGTGAAATTGCTGTTGCGCCCCGTAGTGGTGCGCACGAAGCGCTCGTAGTGCCCGAGATCGAGATCCGCTTCGGTGCCGTCCGCGGTGACGAACACCTCCCCGTGCTGAAACGGACTCATGGTGCCGGGATCCACATTGATGTAGGGATCGAGCTTCACCATGCTGATCTTCAGGCCGCGCGCCTCGAGGATGGCCCCCAACGAAGCGGATGCGATGCCCTTGCCGAGCGATGAAACGACGCCGCCGGTGACAAAAACGAATCGAGTCATGATGGGTCACCGCCGCTCACGTCGCAGACCGCAAGGAAATCCAAGCGACTGCGATCGCAACCAATAGGGAATTGTTGGAATTCGACGGGAATTCAGGTTACCAGATCAAGCCGCTTGCCACAATCGGATTAGACCATGACCGGCGCTCCCTCCCAGCGGCATTCGAACCCGGGCGCGCCCCCGGCCACACACCAGCGCGCATCCTGCCACAGATCGCCGACGGCGATCAGCACATCGCCCGCGTAGATCAAGGGCAGCGCATCACGCATCCACGGCAGCACGCCCGCGGATTGACAAAGGTGCTGCACCGTTTGTGTCTTGGCGCACAGGCCGACTTTCAACGCCTCTCCGCCGCGGCGCTGGCGCACGCTTAACGTGTGCGGCAATCTGTTCGCATCCAAGCCGCCGATCCGCGGCGCCCAATGCAGTTGTCCGAGCCCCGGGCCCAAATTCAGCGACGATCCACCCATGACCGGCCATTCTCGCGGCGCGCCGAGCGAGGGCACCGGGTCCTCGGTGACGAACAGGCGCCCGCGATAGCGGCGCAGCGCGTACTGGCCCCACACGATCGCCGGCAAACGATCCGGGCCGGCGCAGAATACCTGCCTTAGGCCTTCGGTCAGGCGCGGCGTCGGCGGCGGGATGACTGCGGCGGCGCAAAGCCATTGGCGCACCGTGTTGATCTGCTCGAGCGGGGGCAGCGCGCGCAAGCCGGCGACGCACAGCGCGTCGCCGTCCCGCAGCCGCCCGACCTGCACGGCCGCCACCTGGTCCAACAATTGCCGCGCTTGCGCCAGGTGTCGCGCAGTTCTCGACAGCACTGCGGCGGCACCGGGCCACCGCGTCTCGAGCAACGGCCAGAGTTTCGAACGCAGATAGGCGCGATCGAATCGCGGATCGCGGTTCATGGGGTCATCGGCCCCCGCAATGGCGTGGGCTTCACCGAACTCGCGCAGATCCTGCCGTGCTACGCCGAGCAGAGGGCGCAGATGCCAACCGCCGCCGAAGGGTCGACATATTGGCATGGCCGACAGGCCGGCAAGTCCGGCGCCGCGCAGCAACTGCAACAGCAGCGTCTCGGCCTGATCCTGCGCATGATGCGCGGTCAACAAGCATTCGCCCGGCCGCAGGTTGCGTGCGAGACCGAGGTAACGCGCGTCGCGCGCCGCCGCCTCGATCGACACGCCGCCGCCGGTCTCAACCGCGACCGGAACGACGCACAGCGGGATGCGCAGTCGCGCACAGAGCGCGGCGCTGGCCTCGCGCAGAGCGACGGCCGCAGGCTGCAGCGCATGATCGACGTGCACCGCCCGAACGGCTAAGCCGCGCGCGGTGCGCGGCACGTCGCCGGGGGGTGCGTCGCCGCGCGGTGAGTCGCCAAGGGCCGGTTCAACCAATTGCGCAATTGCGGCCAACAAGCACGCGGAATCGGCGCCGCCGCTCACGGCCACCACCAGCCCGGTCGCGGCCGCGGGCACGTGCTCGTCCAGCACGGCTTGCAGCAACGCCGCGCCGAAACTCACCGCAGCTCAGCCGTCGCGGAATACACCGAATCCGCGCAAGCGGGCCTGGCGTGCATCCAGCAACGTCGTTACGGGTTGATTACAAAGTTCCGCCAAATGCTTGAGCATGCTCTGTTTCAAGGTTTCCGCCATGGCTTGCGGATCGCGGTGCGCTGCGCCATGCGGTTCCTTCAGAACTTCGTCGACCAGCCCCAATTTATAAAGCCGCTCCGCCGTCCCGCCCATGGCATCGGCGGACACCTCTTTCTTCTCGGTACTCTTCCACAATATCGAGGCGCAGCTTTCCGGAGAGATCACCGAGTACACGCTGAACTGCAGCATGAGCAGCCGGTCGCACACGCCGATGGCGAGCGCGCCGCCCGACCCCCCCTCGCCGATCACCACCGAGAGTATCGGAGCGGCCAGACTCGACATCTCGAACAGATTCCTCGCAATGGCTTCGCTTTGCCCGCGCTCTTCGGAACCGATGCCCGGATAGGCGCCGGGCGTGTCGATCAGCGTGATGAGCGGAATTCGAAAGCGTTCGGCCAAGCGCATCAGGCGCAGCGCCTTGCGGTAACCTTCGGGCTTCGGCATGCCGTAGTTGCGCCGCACGCGCTCCTTGGTGTCACGGCCTTTTTGATGACCGATCACCATCACCGGCATTCCCTCGAGACGCGCCAATCCGCCCACTATGGCCAAATCGTCGCTGTACATGCGATCGCCATGCAGTTCCTGCCAATCCGTGAAAATCATCGACAGATAATCGAGCGTATAGGGTCGCTGCGGGTGACGCGCCAGCTGCGTGATCTGCCAGGGCGACAGGTTCGAAAATATGCTGGTGGTCAAGGCCCGGCTTTTTTGCTGCAACCGTTTGACCTCCTCGGTGATGTTCACGTTGGCATCCGAGCTCAAGAATTTCAATTCCTCGATTTTCGCCTCCAGTTCGGCGATCGGCTGCTCGAATTCCAGAAAATTCATCGCCATGAAGAAGTTTCCTCGTCTCGGATATCGTTTCGCGGACCATACACCAAATACCAGCCGTCGCGGCCGACAAGCGCCGTTAGTTTATCCAGAAGTTCGCGCGACGCACGAATCGACCAAGCATCGGCCAAATTCAGCCGCCCGGAATATCCTTCCCGAGTGACCACCACGCTCACCCCGCAAGGACCCTTCAAGTAAGGCTTGAGGATTTCTTCGAAGCGGCTCATGCCCTGCGGGCCATCGAATTCCTGCGGCCAGCGAAACCAAAGCCGCCGCGCGAAGCGCTCGCGCGCGCGATCGATGTCCATCAGGGTCTTGGCCTGCAGACGCCAGGCTTCGATGAAATCATCGAACCGCAGGGTGCCGTCCACGATGAGTATGGCGTCTTTGACGATGATGTCGCGATATTGCTGGAATGTTTCCTCGTACAGGCTCACCTCGAGACGCGCGGTGCGATCGTCCAGGATCAGCGTGACTCGATTCGGACGGCGGCGAATTTCGAGCACCAGACCGGCGACGGTGGCCGGCTTGCCTTGCGTCCAGCCGCGTTCGCCGCTCGGTGCCGCAGGTTTCGGACCGCCGACGTCCACCAGCCGCGCGCTCGCCAAGAACTTCAGATCCGGCTCATACGGGGTAATCGGATGACCGCTCAGGAAAAGGCCCAGCGTCTCGCGCTCACCGGCGAGGCGCTGCGCTTCGCTCCACTCGGCGACCACACGGTCTTGCGCAGCGCTCAATCCGAACAAATCCACTTGTCCGACGCTCATCGCGCGCGAGTTCTGTTCGCCCAAGTGCATCGCTCGATCGAGCTCGGCGGTGAGCGTCGCCCGATTCGGACCGAACCCATCGAGACTCCCCGATCGGATCAGGGCCTCCAAGACGCGCCGATTCACGCGCTGCAGGTCGATGCGCCGACACAAATCAGGCAGGCTGAGATAGCGGCCATTGGCGCTGCGCTCCTCGATGAGCGCCTGCACCGCCGATTCGCCCACGCCCTTGATGGCGCCCAATCCATAACGAATGCCGGCGGGCCCGGCGACCCGGAACGCATAGACCGATTCGTTCACATCCGGCGGGTCCACGCTAAGGCCCATGCTTGCGCATTCGTCGATCAGCGTCACGACCTTGTCGGTCTTGTCCATGTCGGAGGACAGTACCGCCGCCATGAACGCCGCCGGATAGTGCGCCTTGAGCCAGGCCGTCTGATAGGAGAGCAACGCGTAAGCGGCCGAGTGCGATTTGTTGAAGCCGTAGCCGGCAAACTTCTCCATCAAATCGAATATGTGGGTGGCCTGCCCTTCGCGTACGCCGCGCGCCACCGCCCCACTCACGAACACCGAGCGCTGCTTCGCCATTTCCTCGGGCTTTTTCTTACCCATGGCACGGCGCAACAGGTCCGCGCCGCCCAGGGTGTAGCCGGCCAATATTTGCGCGATTTGCATGACTTGCTCTTGATAGAGAATCACGCCGTAAGTCGCCTCCAGCGCACCCTTCAAATCGGGGTGCAGGTAGTCGATGGTCGCGCCGCTGGTATCGTGCTTGCGCGCGATGAAATCGTCGACCATTCCAGACTGCAGCGGACCCGGCCGGAACAATGCGACCAAGGCCACGATGTCGCCGAAGCGGTCCGGTTGCAGCCGGCGGATGAGATCCTTCATGCCGCGCGACTCGAGCTGAAAGACCGCCGTCGTCTTGCAGCTCTTCAACAGCCCATAAGTGGCGGCATCGTCCATGGGCAACGCGCTCATCACCAACGGCGGTTCCGCGGAACTCTCGCGATCCCCGTTGATGTCGCGCACCGCCCAATCAATGATGGTGAGCGTGCGCAGACCCAGGAAGTCGAATTTGACGAGTCCGGCCGCCTCGACATCGTCCTTGTCGAACTGCGTAACCGGCGTGCTGCCGCCCTCCTCGCAGTACAAGGGAGTAAAATCGGTGAGTACCGACGGTGCGATGACGACACCGCCCGCGTGAGTGCCGGCGTTACGCGCCAATCCCTCGAGCTTGCGCGCCAAGTCGATCAGTTCGCGGACTTCGGTATCGGCCGCGTACAAACGCCGCAATTCGTCTTCTTGTTCGAGAGCCTTGTCGAGCGTGATGCCGATCTCGAAGGGAATCAGCTTGGCGATCTTATCGACGTAACCGTAATTGTGGCCGAGCACCCGTCCGACGTCGCGGACCACGGCCTTGGCCGCCAGCGTGCCGTAGGTGATGATCTGCGATACCCGCTCCCGGCCATACTTATTGGCCACATAGTCGATGACTCTGTCGCGGCCTTCCATGCAGAAATCGACATCGATATCCGGCATCGAGACGCGTTCCGGATTCAAGAATCTCTCGAACAACAAGTCATGTTCGATCGGGTCCAAATCGGTAATACCGAGAACGAAGGCAACCAATGATCCCGCTCCGGAGCCGCGGCCGGGCCCGACCGGGATGCCGTTGGCGCGGGCCCAGCGGATGAAGTCGGCCACGATCAAGAAATAGCCGGCAAAGCCCATGCTGCATATGACGTCCAATTCGAGATCGAGGCGCGCCGCATAAGCCCCGGCGTCCCGCTCCACGCCCCGCAGCGACCTCGCTTCCTCGAGCCTCGACGCGATGCCGCGATGCGCCTCCCGGCGCAAAAATTCCTCGGTGGTGGCGCCGGGCGGCACCGGGTACGCCGGCAGCATCGAGGAACCCAAATTGATTTCGAGCGAACAGCGCTTGGCGATCTCGATCGTGTTGACCAGCAATTCCGGAACATCGGCAAACAGCTCGGCCATCTCAGCCGGGGTCTTTAGATACTGTTCCTCCGAGTACCGGCGCGCACGGCTCGGATCGGCGATCAATGCGCCGTCGTGAATGCACACCCGGGCTTCGTGAGCTTCGAACTCCGCGCGCGTCAAAAACCGCACGTCGTTGGTCGCGACGGCCGGCACGCCGTGTTCGCGAGCCATATCGAGCACCGCCTCGCCGTAAGCCTGTTCGCCGCCGCGCCCGGTGCGCTGCACTTCGAGATAAAAGCGCTCGCCGCACAGCCCCTGCCAGCGCGCCAGGCAGCGGGCGGCCTCGTGCGCCTTGCCGCGCGCCAGCGCTTGGCCGATATCGCCCTGCGGCCCGCCGGACAAGACGATCAGACCCCGCATCACGGCAGGCTCGAGCCAGTCGCGATCGAGCATCGGTACGCCGCGCTGCTGTCCCTCGAGAAACGAACGGCTCACGAGCTGGGTGAGCTGCCGGTAGCCGAGGAGGTTTTGACAGAGAAAGACCAGGCGCGACGGCGGCGTGCGCTCGCCGTTCTCGCGCACCCAGACATCCACGCCGATCAACGGCTTGATGCCCGCCGACTGCGCCTCCTTGTAGAACTTGACCATCGCGAACAGGTTGCTTTGGTCCGTGAGCGCGACCGCCGGCATCCCCGCGCCGGCGACCGCGGTCATCAGTTCCGGCACGCGCACGATCCCATCGAGCAACGAGTACTCGGTGTGCAGCCGCAAATGCACGAATTGAACCAAGGCGCTCAAGGCTCCGGTCCGCGCTCGAACAGGAGCACCTTGACCGGCGCGAAACTGCGTCGATGCAAGGGGCAAGGACCATGCAAGGCAAGAAGCCGGCAATGCTCTTCGGTACCGTACCCCTTGTGATTGGCGAATGCGTACTGCGGATACAGCGTCGCAATCCGATCCATATAGTGATCGCGCGCGGTTTTCGCCAGAATCGAGGCGGCGCTGATGGCCGGCTCCGTGGCATCCCCGCCGACGATCGCGCTCGCGGTCATCCCGATCCCCAAGCCAGCGAGGCTGGGCAACCGGTCGCCGTCTACGAGCAATCGATGCGGGACATGGGTCATCGACAGCACCGCGCGCCGCATCGCCAGAAACGTGGCGTGCAGAATATTGAGGACGTCGATTTCGGCCGGGTCCGCCCACCCCACTCCGAAACACAGAGCGCGGCGGCGAATCGCCGCACCTATCCGAGCGCGCGCCGCAGGGCTCAGCTGTTTCGAATCGGCGATGCCGGCGATGGCGCGGCCCGGGCGCAAGATCACCGCGGCAGCGACCACCGGCCCCGCCAAAGGCCCGCGACCCGCCTCATCGACGCCCGCGATCCAGGTCCTCATGGCGACTCCGCCGCCGGCGCGCGCCCTCGATGCAACAGCGCCATGATCGCCTGCGCGGCGCGCGCGCTCGCATCACGCTTCAGTTCGAGGTGCATTCTCTCGAATTCTTGCTCCAACATAGCCCGTCGCCCGCTGTCGTCCAGCCACATCAAAAGCTCCGCTCCGATCAACTCCGGAACGATTTGTTCCTGAAAATACTCGCCGACCACGCGCCGATCCGCAAGTAGATTTGGCTGCGAAAAGAACTTGGATTTCACCAGCTTCAGACGCCTTATGATCCAGGCGCTGATCGCGCCCAAACGGTACACCACGACCATGGGCCGCTTGCACAATGCCGCCTCCAGACTCGCCGTCCCCGAGGCAACCAACGCGGCGTTGCAGGCGATCAGTACGGTTTGCGCCTGGCCGTCGATGAGCTGCACCGGAACCTGCGGGACGACGCGCCGCAGCACTCGCGCGAAAATCTCGCGGGTCGCGGTACTTGCCATGGGCGCTATAAACCGCAACCGAGGACGCTGTGCCGCGAGCCAGGCGACCGTAGCGGCGAAATCCTCCGCCAAGCGCCCTACCTCGCCGCGCCGGCTGCCGGGCAGCAAGGCGATCACCTCGGCGTCGACCGGCAGGCTCAATTGCGCCCGTGCCCGCGGCCGGTCGACGCTGAGCGGAATCGCATCGGCCAGCGGATGGCCGACGAATTCGGCCCGCACCCCCCGATTTTCGTAAAACCGCTTCTCAAACGGCAATAGGCACAGCACCAGATCGACCGCTCGATGAATGCTGTCCACGCGACTCTGCCGCCACGCCCATACTTGTGGACTGACGTACTGCACCGTCGGTATGGCGGCCGCCCGCAGGTCGCGGGCCAGGCGCAAATTGAATTCCGGGGCGTCAATGCCGACGAATACATCGGGTCTGGCACGCAGCAATTGCCCTCTGATGCGCGCCCGCAGACGCAGCAAACGCGGCAAATCGCGCAAGATTTCAACCAGACCCATGACCGCGAGCGACTCGGCCGGCTCCCAGCATGCGCAGCCCGCCGCCAGCATCTTAGGCCCGGCCACGCCAAAGAACTGCGCATCCGGAGCGATCTGTCGCAATGCCTTGATCAAGGCGGCACCGAGGGTATCGCCGGAGGCTTCGCCAGCCACTAGCGCGACCCGCAGCGGCACCTGCATGCCCGGCTGCCTGTCTGAGTATTCCGCGTGAGCCGCGGCGGCCGGGATACTCAGACTAGACTCCTAGCGAACGATGCTGCGCGAGCTGTGCTTGATGAATTCGACGAAGGGCCGGATCTCTGCTTGGGTTTCGGCCGCCCGCTCGAGCTCCTCCAAAGCCGCGTGCAATTTCAGGCCGGATCGATACAGCACGCGGTAGGCGCGCCGGATGTTCTGAATCTGTTCGGCCGTGAAGCCGCGACGCTTCAGGCCTTCCGAATTGACGCTGTGCGGCACGGCCGGTCTTCCGACCGCCATGAGGTAGGGCGGCACATCGCGGGTGACGGCGGCGTTGTGCGCAAGGAAACAATGCGCGCCGACCTTGGTGAATTGATGCACGGCCGACAAACCGCCCATGATCACCCAATCGCCGAGCTCCACGTGGCCGCCGAGCGTGGCGCAGTTCGCCATCACGATCTGGTCTCCCAGGCGGCAGTCGTGCGCGACATGCGAATAGGCCATGAATAGATTGTCGTTGCCGATGCGCGTCACGCCCAACCCATGGGTCGTGCCGCGATTCACCGTGACGGATTCGCGAAACACGTTGCGGTCGCCGACCTCGAGCCGCGTCGGCTCGCCCCTGTATTTTTTGTCCTGCGGCGCATCGCCCAGCGAGGCGAATTGATAAATCTTGTTGTTGGCGCCGATGCGGGTCGGGCCGTTGATCACGACATGCGGCCCAATCCAGGTACCCGCGCCGATCCACACCTCTCGACCGATGATGCTGAAGGGCCCGATCGCGACATCCGACGCAATTTGCGCCTGCGGTGCGATCACCGCGCGTGGGTCGATCACCGCATCGGTCATCCGCCCGCTCCCTTGGGGTTGCGCGGCTTCGCCGCCGCCGCCTTGGTCTCCGGAGCGACCATGATTTCCGCGGATGCCACCTCGGCCCCGTCGACCTCCGCCACGCCGTGAAATTTCCAAATCCCCTTGAAGGCGCGCTTCAGCGACACCTTGAGCATGAGCTGATCGCCGGGTTCGACCGGCTTGCGGAATCTCGCGTTGTCGATCGCGACGAAATAAAAACGCGTATCCGAGTCGGGCACCACATCGGCGGTAATAAACGCCAGGATGCCCGAGGTCTGAGCCAGCGCCTCGATGATCATGACGCCGGGCATTACCGGCCGGTGCGGGAAATGCCCGGGAAAGAACGGTTCGTTGACGGTGACATTCTTCAGGGCATGAATGTACCGACCCGCCTCGCAGGCGAGCACCCGATCGACCAGCAAGAACGGATACCGGTGCGGCAGTTGCCGCATGATCGCTTCAATATCCATCTTGAGTGGTTCCGACATTATCGCTCCTTTTTACCAAATTTCCGCAGGTGGGCCACCATACGCCGCCATGCGCGGGTCGGCACGGCGGGCATGCCGCTCGAATAGCTGCCCGCCTCCCGGATCGAGGCGCTGATCAACGTATAGCCCGTAATTACCACATCGTCGGCGATGGTCAAATGACCCGCCATGCCGACCATGCCGCCGATCATGCAGCGCCGGCCCACCGTGGTGCTGCCCGAGATTCCAGTGCAGCCGGCGATGGCGGTGTGCTCACCGATGGTCGCGTTGTGGCCGATCTGGATCAGATTATCCAGCTTGACGCCCTGTTCGATCACGGTATCCGCGATGGCTCCCCGATCGATGGCGGTGTTCGCACCGATCTCCACATCGTCGCCGATACGCACGCTGCCGACCTGCGGCACCTTCACCCAGGTGCCCCGATCGGCGGCAAAGCCGAAGCCGTCGGCTCCGATCACCGCGCCGGCATGCACGATGCAACGCCGCCCGATACTCACGCCGGCGTACAGATTGACCCGCGCGATCAGTCGGGTGTCGGCGCCGACCCGGGCGCCGCGCTGCACGACGCAGCCTGGGCCGACTTCAACGCGTTCGCCGAGTTCGACCTCCTCCTCTATGACCGCCAGCGGCCCGACGGCCGCCGATGAGTCGATGCGTGCGCTCTTGGCGACCACGGCGCTCGGGTGAATTCCCGGCGTGGCGCGCATTTGCGGGTGCAACAGCGATGCGATGCGCGCATAAGCCAGGTAGGGATTCGGTGTAATGAGCGCCACTACCGGGCAGCCTTCGGCCTCGGCCTCAGATACCACCACCGCGCTCGCGCGCGTGTCCTTGAGGCCCTTGCGGTAGCGCGAATTCGCCAGAAAGCTCACGCTCCCCGGCGTCGCCTGCGAGAGCGTCGCAACGTGTGAAACCTTAAGGTCGGGCGACCCGCGCAGCGTCAAGCCGAAGCGTACCGCCAATTCGCCCAGGCTGATTTCCTCTTGCACTTGCGCACATCCCCGTGCGAAAGCCTCGAGAAGCTATTTAATGCCGCCGGCGGGCTTGGCCGGCGCTGCGCTCGCCGGAGGCGAGGGCGGCAAGGTTGCCGGCTTGGTAATGAGCACCGCCAATACGTTCGCCGTGATGTCGAGCGGCCCTTTGGCAAAAAACACGCCGTCGCCCAGCACCAGATCGAAGCCCTGCGCATTCGCATAGCCTTGGATCTCCTGTACCAGGTAACGCTGCACTTTACCGATTTCCTCGTTGCGCCGGGTCGAGGCGTCGTCCTGGAACTCCCCGGCCTTGCGCGAGAACTCGCGCTGCTGATCGCGCAGGGTCTTTTCCGCCTTGGCTCGATCGGCCTCCGCCATGACCGCGCCCTCTTTCTGCAATTTCTCGTCCTTGGCCTTGAGGTCGTTCTGCAGGGTCAATAACTCGCGGCGGCGCGGCGCGAATTCATTCTCGAGGGCCTGCATGGCGGTCTTGGTCTGCGGCGCTTCTTCCAACAGCTTCTGGAAATTGACCACGCCCATCTTCATTTCCGCGCTCGCCGTGCCGGCCATCACGAGCCCGCACAGACCGACAGCCAGGAATGCAATACTGCGATTGAAAGTCGACATGTTGATTTCTAGGACCTCGAAAAATAATGGGTCAAAACGCTTGACCGATAGAAAACTGAAACCGCTCCGTTTGATCGCCGAAAGTCACCGTGTTCCCGACATACGTGTTCAACGGTATGGCGTATGAGAAGCGGAACAGACCCAGCGGCGCGAGCCACTGAACCGCAAGGCCGGTGGATCTCTTTAGATTAGCATAACTGAAGTGGTAGTTGACCGGCGTAATGTCGTCCACTCCCAGGAACTGAACCTTGCTCCCGGTATAGAAGACATTTCCGGTGTCATAGAACCAGCTGACCCGGGCGGCGCTTTTCCACTTGTCAGGCACCGGAAATAGCAGTTCCAGCCGGCTCACGACGCGCATGTTGCCGCCGAACGGGTTGCCGTTGCCGATGTTGTCCCGGGGCCCCAACGTGCTCTCGCGATAACCGCGCACGCTGTCCGGGCCGCCCGCAAAATAATTCAAATAGGGCGGCAAGAACGTGGTTTTTCCCAGCGAAGAGGCGTAATCGATGCCCGCGTTGTACGCGAACAACCATTTGCGCCAGATCGGGATGTACTTGAGGAACTGCGTATTAAGAGCGTAGTAGTGAACTGAGCTGACCGGCAGGGAGTACCGGGCCGATACCGCCAGATGCATCCCGCGGTCGGCAAACAAGGCTCTGTTTCGCGTGTCCAAGTTCCATCCGCCACTGGCTTCGAAGGTGTAGAAATCCGTGCCGTAGACCGTGTAGGGGTTGTCCAGCGAATTGATCTGCCCGTCGCCGTTGGTGTCGTTGAGATAGCTGGTGAAGGGGCTGCCGTTATTCCTCACCCAATTGATGGATTGCTGCGAGCTGTAGCCCTGCGAAACCACCAGCTCGTTCTTGTTCACCGACGTGCCGATCTGCACGTACTGGTATTCCGTGATGGGATAGGACCAGTTGACCGCGCCGGTCAACTGCTTGGTCGAGAATTTCGAGGCCGCCGCGACGAATTGGATGACGTCGCGGTAGGTCAATGACACGGTGCGGGCCACACCGTCGATCGTCGTGTACGGGTCGGTACGCGCCATGGTGTAGGTCTTGCTGTACTTGCCGGCGTTGACCTCGAGCGCAATGCGATCGCCAGTGCCCATGAAATTGCTGTGGACGAAATTGGCGTTGAGACTCAATCCCTGAGCCTGCGAATAGCCGATGCCGCCGCCGAATTGTCCCGGCAGGCCTTCCTTGACGTTGAAGTCCACGTCCACCAAATCCGCGCTGCCCGGGACCGGTTTGGTCTCGAATTCAACCTTCTCTATGTAGGGCAAACGCTGCAGACGCTCCTTCGAGCGCTCGAGCGCCGAATTCGACAGCCAGCCGCCTTCGAGCTGGCGCATTTCACGACGCAGCGTTTCGTCGTTGATTGCCGTGGTATTGTTGAAATTGATGTGCCTCACATAGACCCGGTTACCCGGCTCGATGAAGAAGGTCAGCGATACGGTCTTCTTCTCGTTGTCGGTGGTCGGCACCGGATCTATCTTGGAGAAGGCGTAACCGTCCGCGCCGAGGCGATAGCTCATCAGTTCCTGCGAACTGGTGACCTGCTTGCGCGAATAGATATCGCCGGGCTTTATCAGCAGCAGGCTGCGCAGCTGCGCCTCGGGGACCACCATGGTGCCGGCGAGCTTGATCTCCGACACCTTGAAAACGTCTCCCGGATTGACGTTGATGGCGATGTACATGTCGTCTTTTTCGGGAGTGATGGTGACCTGGGTCGACTCGATCTGGAAGTTGGCGTAACCGCGGTCCATGAAGTAGGAACGGAGTTTTTCCAGATCGCCGGTCAACGACTCGCGCGAGTAGCGGTCGTCTTGCTTGTACCATGACAGCCAATTCGGCGTTTTCAACTCGAACGTATCGAGTACGTCCTTGTCCTTGAACTTGGTATTGCCGATCAGGTTGATCATCTCGATCTTGGCGCGCTTACCTTCCTTGATGTCGACCACGACGTCGACCTTGTTGCCCGGCAAATCGGTTACCTTGGTATCCACGCGCACCGCGTATTTGCCGCGGCTGAAATATTGGTCGGTGAGGTATTGCTTGACTTCATCGAGCACCGACCGGTCGAATGTCTTGCCTTGGGCGAGACCGACGTTGCGCAAGCTCTTCTGCAAATCCTCCGTCTTGATGTCCTTGTTGCCCTTGATCTCGAACTTGGCGATCGACGGCCGCTCGATCACCACCACCAGCAGGGTGTTGCCGTCGCGCCGCACCTCGACGTCGCGGAAAAAGCCCGTGGCGTAAAGCGCGCGCATGGCCTCGCCGATGCGCTGCTGATCGAGGTGATCGCCGATATTGACCGGCAAATAATTGAATACCGTGCCCTCGGATATGCGCTGCAATCCTTCGATGCGAATATCCCCGACGGTGAACGAATCCTGCACGGCCTGCGCATGCAGAGGCATCCCGAGCGGCTGGATGGCTAACGCCATCAAGCAAATCAACCGAAATTTAAGCCGCACGCCACATCGACCGCATGCAATCTCGATGGGCGGCGCGCGCGACGCAGCACCGCTCCGGCGGCTCAAACTTGAGGTAAATCATGATTTCCCATTAGTTCAAATGTCTGGAGATATCGTTATAGAATGCCAGACTCATCAGCAGGACCAGCAAGGCTATCCCCACCTGCTGTCCGAGATTCTGGGCGCGTTCCGACAGCGGGCTCCCTTTGGCGGCCTCCACCAACTGATACACCACCTGACCGCCGTCGAGCAGCGGCACCGGCAGCAAATTGAGCACGCCCAAGCTCACGCTGATGATTGCCAGGAAGGAAATGAACGCGGTCGGTCCCAAATAGGCGCTGATGCCCGCGAACTCGGCAATGCTGATCGGGCCCGAAATGTTCTTGGCCGACACCTGCCCGGTCACGATGCGCGAGAACATCTGCACCGTCAGTGACGACATGTCCCAAGTCTTGCGCACGCCGGCCGCGAGAGCGGCAAGCGGTCCTGATCGGCGCATCTCGACCAATCCCGGCGGCCATGTCCTGGGGCCTTCCGCGAGCGTGATTCCGAGCCGGCCTATCGTGCTGCCCTGCTCCGTGACCTGCGGCACCACGCTAACGATCCGCACGCGCGTACCGGCGCGCTCAACGTCGATCGATATCTCTCGGCCGGGCGAGCCGGTCACGACCGAAATGAAGTCCGTGCTGTTGCCGATGGGCTGACCGTCGACCGCCAACAGCCGATCGCCGGCGCGCAAGCCCGCGCGCGCTCCCGCGCTGCCCTCGGGTGCAGACTGCACCACCGATTCGGCGTGCCATGCGGCCAAATCGAAACCCAGGCCCTGCAATAGCCTGCCCGGCTCCGTCAACGGACGCCTGTCCGACGTGACGCGCAGGGTGAGCGCACGTTCGCTGCCGTCACGGCGCACGCGTATGGGTATCGCACCGTCATCCGCCACCTGACGCAGCAGGTCCATCTGCAGCTGTTCGGTATCCTCGACGTCGCGATCGCCGACTCTTACGATTTGATCGCCTCGCCGCAAGCCGGCATCGGCGGCGGGACTATCGAGCCGTACCTGCCCGACCACCGGCTTGACGACTTCGGTGCCGACCATCGCCAAGATCGCATAGAGCAGCGACGCAAATATGAGATTCATGGCCGGCCCGGCCAGCAACACCGCAATGCGATGCAAGATGGGTTTGCGCGTGAACGAGCGATGCAGTTCGGCAGGCAGAACGTTGCCCTCGCGCTCGTCGAGCAGCTTCACATATCCGCCCAACGGTATGGCCGCCAGACAATATTCGGTGCGGTCGGCGTCGCGGCCGACCCGCATCAACAGCGGTTTGCCGAAGCCGATGCTGAAGCGCAATACCTTGAAGCCGAGTTTCTTCGCGACCCAATAATGTCCGAACTCGTGAACCGCGACCAATATTCCGATCGCAACCAAGAAGGCGACGACAAAGATCAGCATCTTCATGCGAGGGCTCCATTCGCAGGCTCGATCAACGCGAGCGCCAAGCGTCGCGCTTGGGCATCGGCGTCCAATACATCCCCCAAAACACTCACCGGACGCGAATCGAGGCGCTGCAGCACACTGTCAATGACCGCGGCAATGCCGGTAAAGTTCAAGCGCCGGTCAAGAAACGCCTGCACCGCGACCTCATTGGCCGCATTCAATAGCGCCGGCGCCGTACCGCCGGCGCGCGCCGCCGCCCTGGCAAGTCCGAGACTGGGGAAACGCGCGTGATCCGGGGGTTCGAAATCCAACCGGCCGATCTGACCTAGGTCGAGGGATTGTACACCGGAATCCACCCGCTCCGGCCACGCCAGCGCTTGCGCGATGGGGGTGCGCATATCGGGTGCGCCGAGCTGCGCCAGCGTCGAGCCGTCGACGTATTCGACCAACGAATGCACCAGGCTTTGCGGATGGACCACCACTTCGACCCGCGACTCGGGCAATGCAAACAGCAATGTCGCCTCGATGACTTCGAGGCCCTTGTTCATGAGAGTGGCGGAGTCGACGGAAATTTTTCGGCCCATTTTCCACTTCGGGTGATCGCAAGCCTCGGCCGGCGTCACACTGCCGAGCCGCGCGAGCTCCGTCAAGCGAAACGGGCCGCCCGATGCGGTCAAGATCACGCGCACGACCCCGCGCGCGGCTTCTCCGGGAAGGTAGCCGGCCGGCATGCACTGAAAGATCGCATTGTGCTCGCTGTCTATGGGGATCAGCTCGGTTCTCGAGCGGCGCACTTCGTCCATCAACAAGCGCCCCGACATCACCAGGGCTTCCTTGTTGGCCAACAACACGCGCTTGCCGGCGCGCACCGCGGCGAGCGTCGGGAGCAATCCGGCCGCACCGACGATAGCCGCCATCACCGCCTGAACGTTGCCGCCGGTCACCGCCGCCGCAAGCGCGTCGACCCCGCTTTCCACCTGGGTCGACGACCCGGAAGCCTTCAAGGCCGCGCGAGCCTGCGTCGCGGCCTCATCATCGACCATGACCACGGTGTCGGGCCGGAATTTGAGCGCCTGCTCGACGACGGTTTGCCAGCTTCCGTAGGCCCCCAACATGGCGACCCGAAATCGCTGCGGATGCAGTTCGATTACCCGCAGGGTGCTGCGGCCGATGCTGCCGGTGGACCCCAGGATCGCAATGCCGCACGGCGCACTCATGCGATGACGCCGGAGCCGAACAATCCCAAAGCGTACAACGGCGCCGCGGCCGTCACGCTGTCGATGCGATCCATGATGCCGCCGTGCCCCGGCAGCAACCCGCCGCTGTCCTTGAGCCCGGCAGAGCGTTTGAACATGCTCTCGGTCAAATCCCCCACCACGGAGAAAATACCCACGGCGCAGCCGAATGCGACGCACGGCAGCGCCGGCAAACCGAAATACAGCGCCCCGCCGAAGGCGACCAAAACCACGGCGCAGAGTCCGCCGATCGCGCCTTCCCAGGTCTTGCCGGGACTCACGCGCGGTGCCAGCTTGCGCCGGCCGAAATTGCGGCCGGCGAAGAACGCGCCGATGTCCGCGCCGATCACCAACAGGAGCAGCCACAATACGATTTGCGGGCCGCGAGCAAATCCGTTGCCGGCGATCGCAAGCCTCGAGAGCGCGACGAAGGCGGGCACCAGCACCGGCACGCCGCACAGCAGCGCGAGGAGCGGCTGATGCCGCTCGGGCGCCAGCACCAGCCACAGGAAGGCGATCGCCCACCACACGCAGGCGCCGCTCAGCAAAATCAACAGATGTTTCGGATCGCCGGTCCACAGCCAACTCAACAGCAACAACAGGGCGATCGCGCATGCATACGCCAATCGCGCCGCCCCGCCATGCAAGCCGCCGAAGCCGGCCCATTCCCACGCTCCGACGGTCGCCAAGGTCGCGAATACAAACACCGTCCGCTGCGGCGCCAGCACGAACAGGCCCAGCAGCAGCAAGCCGGCCAACACCACCGCGGTCAAGATTCGCAGCTTAAGCATCCGCTTTCACCGCCAGCTGCGCGGATGTCTTGCCGAAGCGGCGTTCGCGTTGGGCGAAGAACGCGAAGGCCGCATCGAGATGCGACGTTGCGAATTCCGGCCACAACACGTCGGTGAAGTACAGCTCGGTATAGGCGAGATTCCACAGCAGGAAATTGCTGATGCGCTGTTCGCCGCCCGTGCGAATGAAAAGATCGGGATCCGCTATGCCACCGAGCGCGAGGCGCGCCGTGACCTGCGCTTCGCCGATTTCCGACGGCGATAGAATTCCGGCGCTGACGTCGGCCGCGAGCGAGCGGCAGGCCTGAGTAATGTCCCAGCGGCCGCCATAAGCCATCGCCACCGACAGTCCGAGTCCCGCATTGCCTTCGGTCAAGGACTCCGCGTCCTCCATGCGCCGCTTTAGCGCACCGCCCAACATTTCCCGGTCGCCGATGAAGCGTATGCGCACCTGGTTGCGATGCAGATTCGCCGCCTCGCGCGACAAGGAGTCGAGGAACAGATTCATGAGCGTGCCGACCTCGTCCGGCGGCCTGCGCCAATTCTCGCTGCTGAAGGCGAACAGCGTCAGGTAGCGAACTTTGCGCCGTGCACACTCCTCGACCACCCGGCGAACCACCTTGACGCCGGCGCGGTGACCAGCCGGCCGCGGCAGGCCGCGCGAACGGGCCCATCGACCGTTGCCGTCCATGATGATCGCGACATGCTGAGGCGTGTCGGCCATTGTATTTAAAGGTTATGCGGGTCTCGCCGAGGTCAGACCTGCATCAATTCCTTTTCCTTGTCGGCCATCGCGTGGTCAATCTCCGAGACGTGCTTGTCGGTCAGCTTCTGGATGTCGTCCTGGGCGCGCCGATCGTCGTCTTGTGCGATCTGCTTCTCCTTGAGCATTTCCTTAAGCTGGTTCATGACCTCGCGCCGCACGTTGCGTACCGACACGCGGGCGCTCTCGGCTTCCGATCGCACCACTTTGGTGATGTCGCGGCGCCGTTCTTCGGTCAAGGCAGGCATCGATATTCGGATCAGCTGCCCGGCCGTATTCGGCGTAAGTCCGAGGTCCGATTTGAATATCGCCTTCTCGATGATCGGCACCATCGCCTTCTCCCAAGGCGTCACGGTCAGCGTACGCGCATCCTCGGCCGCGATGTTGGCCACCTGGTTCAACGGCATTTCCGAACCGTAGTAATCGACCTTGATGTGTTCGATCAGGCTGGTGTGCGCACGGCCGGTGCGCAGCTTCTTCAGCTGATCCCTGAATGTCGACACGCATTTCTGCATGCGTTGGGCCGCATCCTTCTTGACTTCCTCGAGCATAGGTTCTCCCCCTTTAAGGCCCGGTGCAAACGACGGTGCCCACGTCCTCGCCTTGAACAATTCGCACCAGATCCCCTGCGTTAAACAGGTTGAAGACCTGCAGCGGCAAGTTATTTTCCCGGCACATCACGATCGCGGTGGCGTCCATGACGTTGAGTCGGTCGTTCAGGACCTGATCGAAAGTCAAACGCCTATAGCGCTTGGCGTCGCTGTTCTTCAGCGGATCCGAATCGTAAATGCCATTTACCTTGGTCGCCTTCAGCAAGATTTCCGCATTGATTTCAATGGCGCGAAGACTCGCCGCGGTATCCGTGGTGAAGAAAGGATTGCCGGTGCCGGCCCCGAAAATGACCACACGGCCCTTTTCCAGATGGCGCACCGCACGGCGGCGAATGTAGTCTTCGCAAACCTCGTTGATGCGCAGCGCCGACATGACACGGGCATAAGTGCCGAGACTTTCGAGCGCGTCCTGCATCGCGAGCGCATTGATCACCGTGGCCAGCATGCCCATATGGTCGGCGGTGACTCGATCCATACCGGCACGGGCGAGCCCTGCACCGCGAAAAATGTTGCCGCCGCCGAGCACCACCGCGACCTGCACGCCCATTTGCGTCAGGTCCCTGATTTCACCCGCGATACGTTTGAGGATCTCTGGATCGATTCCATAATCCTCGCTGCCCAACAATGCTTCGCCGGACAATTTGACCAAGATTCTGCGGTAGCGTGCCGTCGGCGTTGTGTCCGTCATGATTCCGTACCCTACTACAAAAGACCCCGCCGGCGCGGGGTCCCTCGATCAATTTTATCGGGTCCTTTGCAATGGGGACTAGTGTTTCTTCAGCCCGTCGCCGCCCTGCGCGGCCTTGTCCTGCGCCTTCACCTGCGCCATCACCTCGCCGACGAAATCGTCCTGCTTCTTTTCGATGCCGGCGCCGACTTCGTAGCGCACGAATTGCACCACTTTGGCTCCCGACTTCTTGACCAGTTTATCGACCGTGGTCTGCGGATCCTTGACGAACGGCTGGCCGAGCAGGGTGATCTCCGCCAGGAACTTGCGCAGCCGCCCTTCCACCATTTTGGCGATGATATCCGGCGGCTTTTTCTCGCCCTTGGTCTGATCGGTCAGGATCTCGCGCTCCTTGTCGAGCACGGCGGCCGGCACATCGGGCGCATCCACATAGGCGGGGTTTGCGGCCGCCACGTGCATGGCCAGGTCGCGCGCGAGAGCTTCGTCTCCGCCCTCGAGCGCCACCAGGCTTCCTATCCGCGATCCGTGGACGTAGCAACCGAGCGCCTTGGGCGCGGTTATGCGCACGAAGCGGCGCACGGCGATATTCTCACCGATTTTCGCTATCAATGCACGGCGCCTGTCTTCCAACGTGCCGGAGCCCTGCTTGAGCTGCAGCAGCCCCTGCACGTCGGCGGGCGAATGCGCCAACGCCGCCTTCGCCAGGTCGCGCGCGAATTCCTGGAACTCGGGGCTGCGCGCCACGAAATCGGTTTCGCAATTGACTTCGATCAGAACCGCGCTGTTGCCGGCGCGCTCCGCGACCACGGTGCCTTCCGCCGCGATCCGGGCGGCCTTCTTATCGGCCTTGGCCAGGCCGCTCTTGCGCATGAGTTCGGCCGCCGCGTCCAAATCGCCCTTGGTCTCGACCAAAGCCTTCTTGCACTCCATCATGCCGGCGCCGGTGCGTTCACGCAGCTGTTTGACCGTATCTGCCGTAATATTCATGGTCCTTCAAATCCGCCCTTGGGCGGTTTTCCTTTCAGTATCATTTGGACAATCATTTAGAGAGGTCGGATCTCGATCCCGCCCTCCCGTTAGGATCGAATCTTAAGCGCCGCGCGCCGGTGCACGCCGTCCCACAGGCCGGCGCCGCGGCGCGCTCGCGGGCCGTGTTTCGGCCGGCGCAGCGTCCGGTGCGTCGACCTCGTCGGCTTCCACTTCGACTTCGTCGAGCTGGGCGGCGACCGACGCCGCTCCTGGAATGACCGTCACCGGCACCTTGCGGCGCGGCGCGGGTTTCTTGCCGCGTGCGGTGGATGGCGGCGCACGGCGACCGGCCGCTGCGCGCTTCTTCGGATTGCCCTCTTCGTCGAGCTCCACGAATTCGTCTTCACCGACCGGCACTTCCGGCAGCGAAGCCTTGCCTTCCAGCACCGATTCGGCGACACCGCCGGCATAGAGCAATATCGCACGCATGGCGTCGTCATTGCCCGGAATGACATAGTCGATGCCGTCCGGAGAGCAATTGGTGTCGACCACGGCGACCACCGGGATTCCGAGCTTACGTGCCTCGTTGACCGCAATTTCCTCGTGGCCGACGTCGATCACGAACAACGCATCGGGCAGCGCGGTCATGTGCCGAATGCCGCCGAGACTGCGCAGCAACTTGTCCATTTCCCGACGCAGCATCTGCGCCTCTTTCTTTCCGCGGCGATCGAGCGAGCCGTTTTGCGCCATGTCATCGAGCTCATTGAGCCGCTTGACGGACAGTCGAATGGTTTTGAAATTGGTCAACATCCCGCCCAGCCAGCGCTGGTTGACATAGGGCATATTGCAGCGCGTGGCTTCCTTCTCGACCGCATCGCGGGCAGAACGCTTGGTGCCGACGAACAGCACCTTGCCGCCTTCGGACGCCACGCCCTTGATGAATGCGGCCGCCCGCGCATACAAAGGCTGAGTCTTCTCGAGGTTGATGATGTGAATCTTGTTGCGCTCGCCAAAAATGAACGGCGCCATCTTCGGGTTCCAGAAGCGAGTTTGATGCCCAAAATGGACGCCCGCTTCCAGCATCTGTCGCATTGACACGCTGGTCATGAATAGTTCTCCTGTCGGGTTGAGCCTCCGCGTATCCCAATCGGCAACCCGGGAAGCCTTGAAATCGCAAGCTGAGCCTGCAAATCCCAGAGGCGGCGCCGGGCACCCGGCCGATTGTGACGACACGCGTGCGGGGTTGTTAAAAATAGCCGCGCTTTATACCATGAACCCTTATCAGAAACAAAGCCCAAGCCTTTTATGAATGTGACCATCAAGACCGCCGCCGAACAGGACATGATGCGTGCGGCCGGGCGCCTGGCGGCGAGCGTGCTCGATATGATCGAACCGTTCGTCCAACCCGGGGTCACCACCCAGGAACTCGACCAGCGCTGCCATGATTTTATCGTGGATGAGCTCAAATCGATTCCGGCCAACCTCAATTATCGCGGCTTCCCGAAAACCATTTGCACGTCCGTCAACCATGTCGTGTGCCACGGAATCCCCGGGGACAAGCGCTTGAAGAACGGCGACATCATCAATATCGACGTCACCGTGATCCGCGACGGTTTCCATGGCGACACCAGCCGCATGTACTTCGCCGGCACCGCCCCGGTGCTCGCCCGCCGCCTCACCGCGGCTTGCTACGAATCCATGTGGCACGGCATTCGCGCGGTAAAGCCCGGCGCGCAGCTGGGCGACATTGGCCATGCAATCCAGACATTCGCCGAAAGCAACGGTTTTTCGGTGGTACGAGAGTATTGCGGGCACGGCATCGGCCGGGTCTATCACGAAGATCCGCAGGTGCTGCACTACGGCAAACCGGGAACCGGCCTGGAACTTAAGCCCGGCATGACATTTACCATCGAACCGATGATCAATGCCGGGCGCCGCGACGTGCGGCTGCTGCCCGATGGCTGGACGGTGGTGACCAAGGACCAGTCGCTCTCGGCGCAGTGGGAACATACGATCTTGGTCGTCGAGGACGGGTATGAAGTGCTCACCCTTGGCGCGGCCGCGGCGCTGCCCGCCGCCGCGGCAGCCTCTTGAACGCCGACACCAGTTATCACGAGACCGCGGCTGACTGGGCCTACTTGAGGACGGTGCCCGAGGCGCTGCTAGGCGGTCAATTCTCTCCCTTCGCGTTTCGTCAGGTGCTCGATCACGGCGGCGAATTGCTGCGGGAGCGCTTCCAGGCCGACGACGCGATCGAGGATCTGGTCCGCGACCGCGCGCGTCTGGTCGACATCGCGTTGCGCACCGCGTGGGTGCGCCACGCCGGCAAGTTCGCCGAGGACTTGGCTTTGGTGGCGGTGGGCGGCTATGGGCGCGGTGAACTGCATCCGAGCTCCGATATCGACATCATGGTTTTGCTGCCAAAGAGCGATTCGGCCGACTGGCAACCCGATATCGAGAAATTCCTGACTTTTCTCTGGGACATCGGCCTGGAGGTCGGTCACAGCGTACGCTCCATCGATGACTGCCAGCGCGAAAGCCTCGCGGACATCAGCGTCGCGACCACCCTGTTCGAGGCGCGTCTGCTGGCCGGGCCCGAGGCGCTGTTCGCCGGCATGCGCCGCGCGCTCGCGCCCGATCGGCTCTGGTCGTCGCAGGATTTCTTCGAAGCCAAGGTGAAGGAACAAACCGAACGCCATCACCGCTATTTCGACACCGCGTACAACCTCGAGCCGAACGTCAAATCGAGTCCCGGCGGTCTGCGCGACATTCAGACCATCGGCTGGGTCGCGAAGCGCCATTTTGGAACCGACACACTCGACGAACTGGTGGCGCACGGCTTTTTGACGCGCGACGAGTTGCGCAATCTCAAGGCCGGACAATCGTTTCTTTGGAAAGTGCGATTCGGCCTGCACGTGCTCACCGGCAGGCGCGAAGACCGCCTGTTGTTCGATTATCAGATCAAACTCGCGAAGCTTTTCGGCTACGAGGATGCCAGTTTCACCCTCGCGGTCGAACAGCTCATGCAGAAGTACTACCGCACGGTCATGGATATCAGCTTGCTCAACGAAATGCTGCTGCAGCTGTTTCGCGAGGCGATCCTCACGCAAAGCGGGCCGCCGGTACCGATCAATCCGCGCTTCCAAATCCGCAATGATTACCTGGAAGTGACCAACCCCGAGGTCTTCGCCCGCTATCCGTCGGCGCTCCTGGAGCTGTTCGTACTGCTGCAGCAGCACCCGACGCTGCGCGGCGTGCGCGCCGAGACGATCCGTTTGATCGGCGCCCATGTGTGGCTGATCGACGAGGAGTTCCGGCAAAACCCGCGCCACCACCGGATTTTCATGGAGATCTTATGCGCACCCGTCGGGGTCACGCACGAGCTGCGGCGCATGAATTTGTACGGGGTTCTCGGCCGCTATATCCCCTCCTTCGGCCGGGTGGTCGGACGCATGCAGTACGACCTGTTCCATGCGTACACGGTGGATGCGCACACGCTGTTCGTGGTGAGCAATTTGCGGCGCTTGGCCATCCCGAAATTCAACGAGGAATTGCCGGCGTTGAGCCAAATCATGCAATCCCTTCCGCGTCAGGAACTCGCTTACCTGGCGGCGCTGTTCCACGACATCGCCAAGGGCCGCGGCGGCGATCACTCCGAGCTCGGTGCCGTCGATGCGGAAGCGTTCTGCCTGGAGCAGGGGCTCGGCCGCTACGAGGCGCGCCTTGTCGCTTGGCTGGTCCGCCATCATTTGATTTTGTCCATCACGGCTCAGAAAAAAGACATCAGCGATCCGGACATCATTCATGATTTCGCCCGGCGCGTCGGCGATCAAACTCATTTGGACTATTTGTACGTATTGACCGCCGCCGACGTCCGCGGCACCAATCCGAAACTGTGGAATGCCTGGAAATCCCGCCTGTTCGAGGAGTTCTACGAGCGCACCAAGCGCGCGCTGCGCCGCGGGCTGGAAACCCCGGTCGATCAGGATGAACTGATCCGCGAAACTCAGGAGCATGCGCGGGCGAAAATGCCGACGATCCCGCAGGAGCAGATAGCGCAGGTGTGGTCCCAATGGACCGAGGCGTACTTCCTGCGCTACACGCCGGAAGAGATCGCCTGGCAGACCGGCGTATTGGCGAGCCGCGACCCCGGCGATGACGCCCCCCTGGTTGCCGTACGGCAACTGACGGACCGCGGGGGCACCACCGTGCTCACCTATACGCCGCATCGTCTACACAGCTTCGCGCGCACCACCGCGGTCCTCGATCAGATGGGGCTCAATGTCGTCGATGCGCGTTTGATCACCAGCGCCAATGGATTCAGCCTGGAAACCTACGTGGTGCTCGAAGACAACGGCGCGGTGATCGACGATCCGGCGCGCATCAGCGAAATCGAGCACGAACTGTGGCGCAATCTGCAGCAACCGGAGGATTCGCCGTTGCACGTGACGCGCCGCGCTCCGCGCCAAGTGCGCATGTTCTCCACCCCGACCCAGGTCAATTTCACGTTGGATAGCCGCAATAATCGCACCATCCTCGAATTGATAGCCGCCGATCGTCCCGGACTGCTGTCCGAAGTGGGCAAGGTATTCAAGACCGGGGGTGTAGCGATCAACGGGGCCAAAATCATGACCGTCGGCGAACGCGCCGAGGATGTTTTCTATATCACCGACTTGGATGGCGGCCTGCTGCAAGAGGAGGCCTGCAACCGGGTGCAGGATTCCTTGGTGCGCGCCCTCGATCGGCGCGACGCGGCGGCGCGGATATGAACCCAGAGATGCGGGAACTGCGCAGCCTCATCGAGAGCGCCTACGAATCGCGCGCCGAGATCACGCCCGAAACGGCCTCGGCGGCAGTCCGCGCCGCGGTCGAAGCCTCCATCGGACTGCTCGATGCGGGAAGCGCCCGGGTGGCGGAGAAGCACAGCGGCGGATGGCGGGTCAACGAGTGGTTGAAGAAGGCCGTGCTGCTGTCGTTTCGCATCGCCCGAAACGCGCCGATGAGCACGGCCGGCCTGAGCTTCTACGACAAGGTGCCCTTGAAATACAGCGGTTGGACGCAGGCGCAATTCGCGGCGGCGGGGGTACGCGTGGTGCCGCCGGCGACGGTGCGCCGAGGTGCGTTCATCGCGCCCAACGTGGTGTTGATGCCGAGTTACGTCAACATCGGCGCCTATGTCGATTCCGGCACCATGGTCGATACCTGGGCCACGGTGGGATCCTGCGCACAGATCGGCAAGAACGTACATTTGTCGGGCGGCGTCGGCATAGGAGGCGTGCTCGAGCCGCTGCAGTCGAGCCCGACCATCATCGAGGACGATTGCTTCATCGGCGCCCGATCGGAAATCGTCGAAGGCGTCATCGTCGAAGCCGGCGCGGTGATCTCCATGGGCGTATTCATCGGGCAGAGCACCCGTATCTACGATCGCGAACGCGACCAGATCCTCTACGGACGGGTTCCGGCGGGTGCCGTCGTGGTACCGGGCACGCTGCCGTCCGCCAACGGCAAGTACGGACTTGCGTGCGCGGTCATCGTGAAGCGGGTGGACTCGCAGACTCGCGCCAAAACCGCGCTGAACGAACTATTGCGCAACATCGATGATTGACGGGGCCGGCGCCGAACGCCGGCTCAGCCGAAACGGCCTGTAATGTAATCTTCGGTGAGCTTCTGCTGCGGATTGGTGAAAACGAGATCCGTCGGTCCAACTTCGACCAAATGACCCAGATAAAAGTACGCGGTACGCTGCGATACGCGCGCCGCCTGGTGCATGTTGTGGGTCACGATCACAATCGCGTAATTCGCCCGCAGCTCGTCGATCAGATCCTCGATTTTTGCGCCCGCGATCGGATCGAGCGCGGAGGTCGGCTCGTCCATTAGAATCACTTCGGGATTTATGGCAATGGTGCGCGCAATGCACAGGCGCTGCTGCTGACCGCCGGACAGGCTCGTACCCGGCTGCGACAAGCGGTCCTTGACCTCGTCCCACAACCCGGCGCGTTGCAAACTGACGTTGACGAGTTCATCCAGGTCGCTGCGATGCTTCGCGAAACCATGTATACGCGGCCCATAGGCGACATTCGCGTAGATCGAGTGCGAGAAAGGCGTCGGCTTCTGAAATACGATCCCGACCCGCGCGCGCAGCTGCGCCACGTCTTGAGTGGGATCGTAGATGTCCTGACCGTCCAAGGTTATCGTTCCATCCACGCGTGCGCTGATAATCGTGTCGTTCATACGATTGAGGCAGCGCAGAAACGTCGATTTCCCGCAGCCCGAAGGGCCGATCATGGCAAGCACCTGATTTCGCCCGATGTCGAGACTGACATTTTTCACGGCGTGCTTGTCGCCGTAATGCACATTGACGCGCCGAGCCGTCATGACCGGGTCCTGGACCTTGTCGCGCGCAGCCGCATCACGCTCGCCCGACGGCGGCGCGGCGGGATCGACCGGCAATGGCTGTTCCTCGTCTATCACAATATTCCGGCTCTCCTATCCGAAGCGCCCGGTGATGTAATCGTCCGTCCTGCGATCCTTCGGCGTGGTGAAGATCTCGCTGGACGGCCCGATTTCCACCAGCTCGCCCAAGTACATGAAGCCGGTGACATTGGACACGCGTGCCGCCTGTTTCAAATGGTGGGTCACCATCACGATGCAATATTTTTCGCGCAGCGCCTGCAAGGTTTCCTCCAATTTCAGCGTCGAGATCGGATCGAGCGCGGCCGTGGGCTCGTCGAGCAGCAGCACCTCGGGTTGTACGGCAATAGTTCGCGCGACGCAAAGCCGCTGCTGCTGGCCGCCCGACAAACTACGCCCGTCGGCATGCAATTTATCCTTCACCTCATCCCAGATCGCCGCATCCCTGAGCGCGGACTCCACGCGCAATCGCAGATCGGCGCCGCGCATTCCGCCCGCGAGCCGCAGGCCGAAGGCCACGTTATCGAACACCGACATCGGAAATGGCGTGGCCTTTTGAAATACCATGCCGACCCGGTAGCGCAATTCCGCCACATCGACCGCCGGTCCCAGAATGTCCCGGCCGCCGATCAATACCTCGCCTTCCGCCCGTTGGTTCGGGTAGAGCGCGTACATTCGATTCAGCACGCGCAGCAGCGTCGATTTTCCGCAGCCCGAGGGGCCGATGAACGCGGTGATCGATCGATCGGGCAAGGTCATATTGATGTCGTTGAGCGCCCGCAACGCTCCATAGAAGAAATTGAGTTTGCGAATTTCGATCTTCGGAGGCCGCGCATCGACCGGTTCTTGCACCGCGGCGGCCGGCCGCGGCCCGCGGGTCTTCAAGTGTTTCGGCAGCTTTGGCGAAGGTATCATCATCTCGTGGACCCGCCATTCGATTGCAGCAGAGCCAGCAATGCCCGGGCGGAAACGCTCAATAGCAATATGCTCAGGGTGATGATCAGGGCGCCGGCCCAGGCCAAATCCTGCCAGTCCTTGTAGGGGCTCAGGGCGAACTGGAAGATGACCACGGGCAGGTTCGCCATCGGCGCATTGAGATTGGTGCTCCAGAATTGATTGTTGAGCGCCGTAAAGAGCAGCGGCGCGGTCTCGCCGCTGATACGGGCAATCGCCAGCAGCAAGCCGGTCATCATGCCGCTGCGCGCAGCCGGGTACAATACGCTGATGATGGTTCGCCACGGATAGGCGCCGAGCGCCGCCGACGAATCCTTCATCCCGATCGGCACCAGATTGAGCATGTCCTCCGTGGTTCTCAAGGTCACCGGGATGGCAAGCACCGCCAGTGAAAGGGCTCCGGCAATCGCCGAGAAATGACCCATGCGCACCACGACGATTTCATAAATGAAAAGACCGACGATGATCGACGGCGCGCTCAACAGCACATCGTTGATGAAGCGCACTACCACGCTCAAGCGCGAATTCTGGCCGTATTCCGCCAGATACGTCCCCGCGAGCACGCCGATCGGCGAACCGATCAAAATACCGAGCAGCGTCATGATGGCGCTGCCGTACAGCGCATTGAGCAATCCGCCCCGGCTGCCGGGAGGCGGCGTCATTTGCGTAAAAAGATTCCAGGACATGCCGGCGATGCCATGGGATATCAAAGTCCACAGGATCGCCGCCAGGCAAGCGAGCCCCGCAAGGGTCGCAATCAGCGACAGAGCCAGGAAGGCGCCGTTTTTAACCTTGCGGAAACTGCGCCGGTTCATAGTGTAAGCGACGCGCGCCGCTCCATCCTGCGCAGCATCGCCTGGGCGGCGGCGATGACCGAAAATGTGATCAGAAACAGCAACAGCCCCAAGGCGATCAGCGACGAAGTGTAAAGATCGCCGACCGCCTCGGTGAATTCGTTGGCGATCGACGATGAAATCGTGGTGCCCGGCGCGAGCAGCGATGAACTGATGCGGTGCGCGTTGCCGATCACGAAAGTCACCGCCATGGTTTCGCCGAGCGCACGCCCCAACCCCAGCATGACGCCGCCGACGATTCCGACTCGCGAATGCGGCACCACGACGTGCCAGATCACTTCCCAGGTCGTCGCCCCCAACCCATAACCCGATTCCTTGAGCATGGGCGGAACCGTATCGAACACGTCGCGCATGGTTGCCGCGATGAACGGCAATACCATGATGGCCAGCACGAACCCGGCGGTCAGCACGCCGATACCGTATGGCGGGCCCATGAATAGTTTGCCGATGCCGGGCACTGCGCCCGCATATTCGATCAACCAAGGCTGCACATGACGCTGCAGCAACGGCGCGAGCACGAACAAACCCCAAATGCCGAAGATGATGCTCGGAACGGCGGCAAGCAGCTCCACCGCGACCCCGATCGGTCTTTTTAGCAAGGCAGGGCACAGCTCGGTCAAGAACAGCGCAATGCCGAATCCCGCCGGCACCGCGATCAGCATGGCGATTACGGAAGTGACCACCGTGCCGTAAATCGGCGCCAGCGCTCCGAATTCGTCGGTGACGGGATTCCAAATTTCGCGGGTCACGAACGAAAATCCGAAATGCTTCAGCGCCGGCCAGGATCCGTGCACCAACGAGACCCCCACACCGCCGAGAATCACCAATACCAGAATCGCCGCCATCAGCGTCGCTGCGCGGAAGACTCTTTCGTAAATCAACTGCTTTGCGGCGTGCCTCGGATCGATGATCGCCACGGTGTCGGTGTCGCTCCCGCTAAACGCGAATCATTTGCCAGTCCACACCGGATGACCACCCGCGGTGATCGCCGTGGCCCAGGTCTTCTTCACCTGCTCGATCAACGCTGCGGGCAGCGGTACATAGTCGAGTTCGGACGCCATGGAAGCGCCATCCTTATAGGCCCAGGCGAAGAATTTCAATGCCTCGTTGACCGGCGCCGGCTCGGCCGGCTCCTTGTACACAAGAATAAAGCTGGCGCCGGTGATCGGCCAGCTCTTGGCGCCCGCCTGGTCGGTCAAAATCACATAGTACGAATCGGCGCCGGCCCAATCGGCATTACCGGCAGCCGCTTGAAAGGACTCGGCACTGGGAGCCACCGCCGCACCGGCCTTATTGGTAAGCAGCGTGTACGCCATCTTATTCTGCTTGGCATAGGCATATTCGACATAGCCGATGGCGCCGTCGGTTTGAGTGGTCATATTGGCCACTCCCTCGTTGCCCTTCGCACCGATACCGATCGGCCATTGCACCGAGGTGTTGGCGCCGATGGTCGATTTGAACTTGGGACTTTCCTTGGACAGATAATCCGAGAACAGAAAATTGGTGCCCGAGCCGTCGGAGCGGTACACGGGGGCTATCGCGGTGGCCGGCAGCGCCAATTTGGGATTCAAGCGCTTGATCTGCGGGTCATCCCACTTGGTGATGTCACCCAAATAGATGCTTGCCACCGTGGCTCCGTCCAAATGCAGTTGCCCGGGTCCGACACCCTTGATATTGACCACGGGAACGACCCCGCCAATGATCATCGGGAATTGCAGCAGCCCAGCGGCCTTCAAATCATCCGGCTTCAGCGGCATGTCGGAGGCGCCGAAGGTCACGGTCTTCGCCTTGATCTGCTTGATGCCTCCACCGGAGCCGATGGACTGATAGTTGAGACCGATTCCGGTGAGCCGCTTGTACGCGTCCGCCCATTTGGCATAAATGGGGTAAGGAAACGTGGCGCCGGCGCCCGAGATATCCGCCGCCGCGGCGAGCACGGCCGCGAAACCCAAAACCGCCGCGGCCCCCGCGATGGCGAAACGTTTGCGAGTATTTGATGACATGATCACTCCCGAATTAAATTAACCGCCGGCGCGATCGATCTTGGCCGACCGCGCAGTAACCCTCAATTCATCGATCAACCGCTGATTATCGCTTCCGCATGTGTCTCTTTCATGAAACACGCATTCATGGGCGCCACGGTTTGAATGGCTCGAAATTCGGCCACGCCGAACGCCGCGGCCCGGCTCGGATCCGCGCGACGACAAGGCGCGACCACAAATATTATAGGGATACTGGCGCGGGGATAGTAGCTAAAGCTGGACATCACAATGTTTTCCCTGTTGTTGTGCCGGCGAACTCAAGGGTGGTAATCGGCCGCGACGGTCTCATCCAGGGGTACTCGCCGCGCGAGCATCGCCTTGAACACCGGCGTGAGCGCGATCGCCACCGCCAGATTCAGAAGAATCGTAAAGAAGGCCGTGTAGCCCGGGAACGTGTAGCCGGCCAAAGCGAGCGGAAACGTCGGCGTCAGTTTGGTCGCGACGGCCATGGCGGTCCCCGTGACCGTTCCGGCCGCCCACCCGGCCAGCAGTGCCCAATCATTGAACCAGCGGGTATAGACGCCCAGCATGACCGCGGGCAGCGTCTGGACAATCCAAATACCCCCGAGCAATTGCAGCTGGATGGCGTATTGGGTGGGCACGAACAGAATGAATATGAGCGCGCCGAACTTGACGACCAGCGACGCCCATTTCGCCATCTGCGCTTCCTGCTTGTCGGTCGGATTGTTGTTGATGAATTCACGGTGAATATTGCGCGAATATAGATTCGCCGCGGCGATCGACATGATGGCGGCCGGCACCAGCGCACCGATGCCGATCGCCGCGAAGGCGATACCGACGAACCACGAAGGGAAGCTGTGCAGCAACAGCGCCGGTACCGCGAAGTTGTTGCCGAATTGCTTGAAGCCATGAGCGTATTCGGGAAGATCGGCGATGCCCGCGGCGATCACGAAGAAGCCCACCAGCGCGAGCAGACCGAGCATCAGCGAGTAGCCCGGCAACATGGCTGCATTGCGACGGATCGCCCGGCCGCTGCTGGCGCTCAATATCGCCGTGAGCGAGTGCGGATAAAGAAAAAGCGCCAGCGCCGAGCCGAGCGCCAACGTCGCGTAGGCGCTGTAGGCGCCGGTGGTGTGCGGCCCGGGAACCGCCAGGAGAAGCTTTTGCGCCGGCACCGAGGCGAAAATCTTGCCGAAACCGCCGAGCTGCATGGGAATGACGATGATGACGGCGAAGGCGGTTATATAGATCAGGACGTCTTTGACGATTGCGATCGACGCGGGCGCACGCAAGCCGCTCGAATAAGTGAAGGCGGCCAGCACCATGAAGGCAATGACCAGCGGCAGATCGGCGGCGAATCCGCCCCCCGAGACGCCGAGCGCGCCGAGCACCACCTGAATGCCGACGAGCTGCAAGGCGATGTAGGGCATGGTGGCCACGATTCCGGTCACGGTCACCGCCAGAGCCAGCCAGCGATTGCCGAAGCGGCCGCGCACGAAATCGGCCGCCGTGATGTACCCATGCTTGTGGCAGACGTGCCACAGGCGACGAAAGACGAGGAACAGCAAGGGGTAGATGACGATCGTGTAGGGCACGGCGAAAAACGCGATCGCGCCGGCGCCAAACGCGAGCGCAGGAACCGCGATGAACGTGTACGCGGTATACAGGTCGCCGCCGACCAAGAACCACGTCACCATGGTGCCGAAGCGCCGGCCGCCGAGGCCCCATTCGTGGAGCAGATCGAGATCGCCCTTGCGCCAGCGGGCTGCGGCAAAGCCCAGCCAGGTGATGAAGCCGAACAGCAGCACGAAGACGCAGAGCGCAACCCAATTCACGTTCGGCAAGTCACTCCCCCGCGGCGATACCGCGCTACTCGTCGGTGGCGAAGTAGACCAGCGCCGTGAAGGCGGCTCCGACAATAACCCACAGGAGCTGAAACCAATAGAAAAACGGGATGCCCATCCAGGTGGGTTCTATTCGATTGTACAAAGGCGGCCATAAGATGACGGCGCTCTCGACTATGAAGAGCAGGTACCACCAGCTCCACCGGCGGCCAACGGATCTCATGGCTTATCCTGAACCATGAGATCCGCCTGTGCGCAACGCTTTCTTAGAACGAATACCGAACGCCGATCGTCGGGTCGATGTTGGAGGTGTTGAGATAGCCGTTGGCGAGGCCATTCTTCACACCGGAGTACATCGCGCCGGCGTACGCATCGAAGCGCTTGGTGAGTCGATAGACCGCCGCGAACGAATAGGCCCAAAGATTTCCGCTGCAGGCCCCGCTCACGTTGTTGCTGCAACCGGCGAGCTTGCCGGTGGCATAGCTGTCCTGCTTGTAGCCGTAAAAAGCGGCCGTCAGATCGAGATTCTGGCTGACCGGGTATTTCACGCCGGCCCAATACACCTGCAGCACCTTATCCGCCTTCGCGTACGCCGTATTGTTGACGAACGCCAGGACGTAGCCGCCGATGTCGTTGTAACCGACCGGCAGGGGGATCGACGGATTCGAATAGGTGACATGCTCGTAGCCGACATACGCCTTGGGGCCGCCGAAATCGTACAACCCCAAGATGCTCCAAGACTCAGTGTCCGCGACCGTGCCGGACACTGAATTGGCCAGCGAGAAGCCCGCGGGCAGCGTCAGCAGCTGTGTGGTGCTGATCGCGGAGGCCGAGACGGCATCCTTGGTCTTTAGGTAGTACCCATCGACCGACGCGCCCGCGTAATTGAAGCCGAGTTGCGCTTGAAAAGCGGTATAGGCCTCGCCGCTGCCGCCGCCGCTTCGAAACGCCTCGGCGTTGCCGTTGCTGAATTTGTACATGAGGCCCAGGTGGGCGCCCATGTAATTCACGTTGTATTTCAACGAGTCATCGAGCCTGCGATCCTGCGTGGCGCCCCCACCGGCGGGGGTTCCCGACAATCCGATCACCGAGAAGGCCTGCGAAGCGCCCATCGGGTCATACTTGGAGATGCCGTCCGCGTACAGCGTGTTTTGACGGCCGAAGGTGAACGTGCCGAAGGTCGGAGAGCTGAACCCGGCGAATGACTGCTCAAACGCCTGACCCGCGACACTCGAGTCAATATTGGTGCTTTGGGATGCCAGCGGCTTGCCGTTGTTCTGGACCAGGGATTTCAAACCATCGCTGATTTCTCCGGACTGCGGATTGAAGAAGGTCTCGAGCTTGAATACCCCCGACCAATCCATGAAGGGCAGCGCCTCTTTGCCTTGCAGGCCGACCCGCGACTGGCTCAAGTTGCTGGGCGTAATGCCGGTCACCGAGCCATTGCTGTTCTTCTGCACGACTGCTCCGCTGCCCGCGGGATAATAATCGTTGATCGGAGCCATATGACTGTCGTATTGCAAGCCGACGTCGACAATGCCGTACAAGGTGATGCCGTGCCAGGTCAGGCTGTCGTCGCTGGCGGAAGCACCCGCCGGGGCGGTGCCCGAACTCTGCGCCTGTGCGACGCCCGCTGCGCCTAGGGCCAACAAAATCGCCGGCAAAAAGCCAAATCCGCGCGCAGCAAAGCCGCGGCGGTCGCGGTCAATCGATGCCCTGCTATGAGAGGCAATTTTCAGGTCAAAATTACGCACAAGCTTTACTCCGTGAGTGATTATTGGTTGTTGCAATGAGCATACAGGAAACTAAATATTATGGTGGCCAAGGATAATTCAATGTGTCTTTTTCGCAACAAATGCTGTGTCAGCCAGCATGGTCCGAGAGCGGTCAGGTCAGGGTCCGTTGCCGTCCATCGGCGCTCTATTCATGAGATATTTTCTGAGTCGTCTCAATTCGTGGCGCGTCCGCCACGATGGCGGACGCTGGCTTGGGCAGCGGCTATGGTCAACAATGAATGTTTCATTTCCATGACATGGAACTAACGTTAAAGTAAATAAATGAACAGGTTCAACGGAGCTTGCGCTTGCGGCGTGGCGCTGATTCTGACGGGCGCCCTTAACGGCTGTGCCGCCTACAGAAAATGCGGACTCGAAGGTTGCCGCGGCGATGCGCACATCACCGTCGAAGTGAGCACCCTGCTCAATCAACATTCGGACCTTGAGGGCGCGAATTCAGTCCATGTGCAAACTTTGGATCACGTGGTGTATCTCGACGGCCTGGTCGATACGCCTTTGCAGCGTCAAATGGCCGAATCGATCGCCCTGCAAGCACCGGGCGTGGCGCAGGTCGTGAACATGATCGCCATAAACAACACGAGGTGAGCCTGCCCGGCAGACGTTGGTACCTGCATTGATGCAGTGCTCAAGGGGCCGAGCCGCTCAAAAGACGGCGAAAAGCCGCAACGATCGCCGGTTGAGGCTGCCGGATGTCGGGGACTTGTTGGTAATTTTGCCAGCCGCCCCCAAGGCTCTTGTAAAGCTGAACGAACTGCTCCGCTTGAGCGATTTGGGCTGACGCATATTGCTCCTCGATGCCATAGAACTGACGCTGGGCATCGACCACATTGAGGAAATCCGTCAGCCCCCGGTTGTAACGTTCGGTCGCCAAATCGACGGCACGCTGACCCGCAAGCATCGCCAAACCCAGAGCCCGCAGGCGCGCTTGCTGAGCCGCGTAGGCGTCGAGCGCGCTATCCACCTCCTGCACGGCGTTCAAGATGCTCCTGCGATAATTTAGGAGACTCGCCTGCGCCTCCAGATCGGCGATATCGACCTCCGCGTCGAGCGCGCCGAAGTCCAACAGCGGCCAAATCGTCCCCGGTCCGAACGACCAGATGTGTTTACCCACGGTACTACCGGATTGCGATGCCTGTCCTTGTTGGCTTCCGATCGCACCGACGAGCGCCACCTGGGGAAACAGATCCGCGGTGGCCACCCCGATGCGCGCGGTGGCCGCGGCGAGTTCGCGCTCAGCCTGCTGAATGTCGGGGCGCCGCTTCAAAAGATCCAGCGGTGTTCCGGCTGCCGCCGGACCCGGCATCGAGGGTATCAGATCGGGGGTCCGGAGCTCTTGAACGATGCTTTCCGGATACTCGCCCAGCAGCACCGCAAGCGCATACTGCGCGGCGCGCACTTGCGCCTCGGCCGGCGCGATTTGCGCCTCGAGCGTGTCAAGTTCCCGGGTCGCAAGAGCCACGTCCAGCTCGTTGGTGATGCCGCGTTGAAAGCGAATATCCACGATGCGCAGCGACTCACGCAACACATCGGCCGCCCGCCTCAGAATGTCCACCTGCACCTGAAATCCGCGCAAATCCACATAGGCGCGCACGACGTCGGCGATGAGCGAAGTGATCACGCTATAGCGGGCTTCGGCCGCAGCTTGTGTGTCGAAGCGCGCCGCCTGGATTTCCCTGCGGTATTTGCCGAAGAGGTCGATTTCCCATACTGCGTCGAATCCGGCGATGCTGTTGATGTGCTGCAGCCCGGCGGAGTTGTCGGCCGATACCAGCGATTGTGTCGCGCGTCCGCGCGCGAGATCCGATCCCGTGCCGTGTGCATCCGCGGCGCTTGCGTCCACCCGAGGTAAGGCGTGGCCGACGACAACGGCCTCGTAGGTGCGGGCTTGTTGAAGCCGGGTCAGCGCGATGGCCACATCCAGGTTGGACTTAATGGCCCGCTCCACCAGGGAATTCAATTCCTCGTCATCGAGGGCGCGCCACCAAGCCGCCAAATCCACGTTCGAAGTTGCCGAAGTCGCCGCCGAGGTCGATTGCGTTGCGTCGGCCGTCGCGGCGAACTTCGCCGGCAGGTCGGGCCGTGGAGCGCGATAGGTCGGGCCTACCGTGCAAGCGGTCAAGCCGGCGATCATTCCCAAGGCAATTACTCGAAGGACGTTCACCGTGAGGTCCTTTCAGCGCTTGCCGGTAAAGGCTTTTTCCGCCGACGCCGCGTGTGCGGCAACGACTTGGCCGGCGGCAATCTGGCTGCTGATGTTCAATACCAAACGGTCGCCCGGCCTAGCCCCGGAACCGAGCTCCAGCATGCTGCCGTTGTCGCGAGCGATGGTGACCTCGACAAATTCCACTTTGCCGCTGCTGTTCACCCGTGCAACCCGCGGGCCGCCCGCACGAAAACTCAATGCCGCTGCGGGAACTTCCACCAGCCCCTTGGGTTGGAGCCGGAACGCTACGGTCACGTACATTCCGGGGACCAGGGCATTATTGACATTCGGCAGATCCACCTCCACGCGCATGGTGCGCGCCTGCGGATTGATCGCCTGCGAGGAGCGCGCAATCTTTCCAAGGAAGATTTGTGCCGCAGAGCCCATTGACCTTATCTCAGCGGGAACGCCCTGCCTCATCAATTCGTCCGCGGAGCTCTGCGGCACATCGACGAATACCCGGAGCGGGTCGTTCTGCGTCATCCGATAAAGGGGAGTCGTCGTCGAGCTGCTGCCGGCCGTCACGAGATTGCCGACATCGATCTTGCGTTCAGTGATGGTGCCGTCGAACGGCGCGGTGACTCTCTTGAATTGAGTCAGCGCGCTATATTGCTCAACGCGCGATTTATCCAGCGCGACCTGCGCCTTGGCCGCGTACAGGCGAGCGGTCGCGGCGTCGTAGTCCGACCTTTTTTCCTCACGTTCCTGTTCGGAGACGACGCCCTTGGGCGAATCCCGCCAGCGCTCATTAGTCGTTTTGGCAAGCTCGGTCTCGGCCTCGCGGGCGGAAACTTGCGCCTGCGACACCTGCAATTGCGATCGCGCCGCGCCCAGCTCGGCATCGAGCTCCGGCGTATCGATGGTCGCGAGCAATTGGTCCTTCTTAACGTGGTCGCCGATATCGGCCAGCCATTTCGCAACGTAACCGTTGACGCGCGCGTAAATGGTGCTTTCAAACCATGCAGCTGTTTGTCCGGGCAGCACCAAGTCTTGTCCCACGGTCACCGGCTGCACGATCACCACGTCGACCGGAACGGGCGCGGCGTAAGCGGCCTCGCTGATTCTTGCCAGACCGCGCTCATCAAAGAATCGCACCAAGCGAACCGCCACGAAAACGAGCAACAACACGGCCGCTGCGATGACCATACCCTTCTTCAAGCGACGGCCGGTTTCGGGATCAAAGTCCGTGGAGACCGTGCCCTGTTCCGTTCTAGAAACATCATCAGGCGCGCTTTCGGCCGCCGGGCCCTCGGCCGTATGGGCCGGTGTGAGGGGGCGCTGAGGGTCAGACGGTTGCATTGGCGTTACCTATTGCGGTCGATTCAGCGGCCGCGGTTGATCGACCGTGCAGCAGGCGATACATTGTCGGCACGAAGAGCAGCGTCGCAAAAGTCGCAAACAGCAAGCCGCCGATCACCGCCCGCCCCAGCGGCGCATTTTGTTCGCCGCCTTCGCCGATGCCCAACGCCATCGGCACCATTCCGAAGATCATCGCACCGGCGGTCATCAATACCGGCCTGAGGCGGGTGTGCCCGGCGGAGGCCGCCGCCCGCAGCGGACTATCGCCCGCCGCCACGCGCTGGTTGGCAAAGGTGACGACCAGGATACTGTTGGCCGTGGTCAAACCGATACACATTAACGTGCCCATGAGCGCCGGCACGCTCATCGGCGTCTGGGACAGGAACAGCATCCACAGCACGCCGCCGAGCGCAAAGGGAACCGCCATCAATACGATCAGCGGATCGATCCAGCTCTGGAAATTCATGACCAGAAACAAATACACAAGAACAATCGCCAGCGCGATGCCGGTGAAGAGTCCGGTGTAGCTCTCCCGCATCGTCTCGACCTGGCCGCTCAGTTCCACCGACAGCGCCTTAGACGCCTCGGGCCGATGCGCCGCCAGCACCCGGTCTATGTCGCGCGCCGCCGAATAGAGGTCGCGCCCTTGAACATCCGCATGCACATCGAACACCGGCCTGATATTCAGCTGCGATGCGATCATCGGAACGGTGTCGCGGCCAAACGCCGCCAGGTTCGCGAGCAGTTGACTTTCGCCTGCGGATGCGCCCGACGTCACCGGCATGGTTTGCAGATCTTGGGACGAGTTGATGCGGTACGCGGGAACCTGGACGACCAAGGGATAGCTCACGCTGTTGCGGGGGTCCACCCAAAAGTTAGGCGCGGTCTGCGCGCTCGAATTGGTGGCCACCAGCACGTTGTTCGCAGCCTCCTGTTGAGTGATCCCGGTCAACGTCGACAGCGCACGATCCATATCGACAGTCAAAGCCGGAGCATTGGGTACTTGGAAAACGTGCGAGTCGACGACGCCGGGAACACGCACCAAGGCACGGCCGATTTCCGCGGCCAGAGCGAATGCGGCGTCCTGATCCGGCCCGGATACTCGTACGTCGATCGGCGCCGGCTGACCGAAGTTCAGCACCTGGTCGACGATATCCGCCGGTTGAAAGAAAAACTGCAACCCGGCAAACCGCTTCGGCAGTTCTCGACGCAACATGGCGATGATTCTTGCCGTCGGCCTATGCCGCTCGTTCAACGATATCAGGATCTCGCCGTCCATCGGACCCACCGTCGCGGAATCGCTCAGCGCAATATTGATGCCGCTGTAGGGAAGTCCGATGTTGTCGAGCATGATGCTGATCTGATCATTGCCGACCAGTCTGCGAATCTGCGCTTCCACCTCGGCAAAGTATTGCTGCGTCTTCTCGATTCTGGTTCCGGGAGGCGCGCGTACGTGCAAGCGCATTTGCCCGGCGTCCACCTGCGGAAAGAAATCACGCCCGAGCTGCGGAAATAACAGAGCCGAGAACACCATCAGCACGACGAACGCGGTCACGGTCATAGCGGGCTGCGAGAGCGTGAATGCGAGCACATCGCGGTATTTTTCGCGGAAAGACTCGAACCAAAGCTCGAATGCCCGCTGCACCCGAACGAACGGATTCTTGGACGGGCGATGCTCGCCAATCCGCCTGTGCGCCGGTTCCTCCTCGAAGCGGCTAACCGACCCGGCCATCAGATAATCGAACAACACCGGCACCATCGTGAAGGCCAGCACCAGACTTGCCACCAGCGAGGCGATGACGGAGAGCGACAGCGGCGAGAATAGGTACTTTGCAGTGCCCTGCAGCAGAAACACCGGAACGAATACGATGCAAATGCAGAGTGTGGATAGGAACGTCGGAACCGCGACCTCGTTCGCGCCGCCCACGATCGAGTGACGCAGCGGCTCGCCCATTGCGACATGGCGCTCGATGTTTTCGATTACGACCGTACCGTTGTCGACCAATATCCCGATTGCGAGCGCGAAACCGCCGAGGGTCATGGTATTCAAGGTTTGTCCGGCAACATCGATGACCAATACGGCAGTGACGATCGATAAGGGAATTGCCACCAGGATGATCAACGACAGGCGAACATTGCCGAGAAATAACATGATGACGAGCGCGGTCAAACCGGCCGCCATGCACGCGCTCAACAGAACACTGTCCAGGGCTGCTTTGACGAATACGGACTGATCGAACAGCGCAGCGACCACAACGCCCTTGGGCAGCACGTTCGCGATTTCCCGCATCGCCGCCCGCACCCCGTCGATTACCGCCAGCGTAGAAACGCCGCCGGTCTTGCGGATCACCATGAGCGCGCCGGGAGTTCCGTTGACCGAGACCGAATTGGTCTGCACCTGGAAACCATCGTGAACGTGCGCCACGTCGCGCATGAATACCATGCGCCCGTCGACTTGCTTGATGGGAAATGAATTGATGGTCTCGATGACGTCCGGCGTATTGTTCATCGTCAAGGTGTAGTCTTTGTCGCCGATCTTGACGTCGCCGGCCGGGAGAATCACGTTCTGATGCTGCAATGCCGTGCTCACGTCCGAAGGCGAAAGTCTGCGCGCTTCCAGCGCCCGCGAATCCAGATCGGCCATGATCACGCGCGGCTTACCGCCGTAGGGATAGGGCACTTCGGCGCCGTGAACGACCGCGAGCGCCGGACGAATGATGTTCTGACCCAAGTCGTTGAGCTTGGTGTCCGGCAGGGACTTGCTCGACAGGCTGAGCTGTATGATCGGCACATCCGTGGCCCCGTAGCGCAGCACCAAGGGCGGCGTGATGTTGGGCGGCATGTACTTGAGCACCACCAAGGCGCTGCTTGCGAGTTGTGCGATCGCGCGAGTGACGTCCGCGCCTTCGTGCAGATAGACCTTCTCGACGCCGACGCCCTGGTAACTCTCGGCCTCGATGCGCGAAATGTCATCCACCAGCGACGCGAGCTGCCGTTCGTGCAGCGTCAATATGCGGTTCTGCATATCGCGCGCACTCATGCCGTTATAGGTCCATACCACCGCGACCACAGGGATGTTGATTTCCGGAAAGATATCGATCGGCATTCGCAAACCGGCGCCGATACCCATCAAGGCGATCAAGATCAGCGAGGCGGCCACCGTGTACGGCCGCTTCAGCGCAATTTCTACGACGGACATCTATATCGTGACCAATTTATTCTTGGCGCCGCTGCTTGGTCGACATGACCGCAAGCTCGGTCCGGGTGCTGGCGTGCAACTTCTCCATGATGCGGCTGACGTAGTTCTTAACGGTTCCTTCCGCCAGGTAAAGCGCAGCGGCGATCTGGCGGTTGCTCCTGCTTTCGGTGATGAGGTTTAGGATCTTTTCCTCCTTCTCGCTCAACGTCTCGATGACGGACGCGAGGCCCCGCGATGCCGGCGCATCGGACGATGTGTCGCCCGCTGCATCTTGCGCAACACGCGGGTAGTCGGAGGAACGAGCGAGGCGACGGAACTGGTCCATCACTTTGCGCGCGATCTGCGGCGTCAGGCGCGACTCGCCGCGCCGCAGCGCCCGTATCGTCTCGAGCAATTCCTCTTCGCTGGCGTCCTTGAGCAAATACCCGTGAGCGCCCGCACGCACCGCTTCGAACACCGTCTCGTCGTCGTTCAACGTGGTCAATACCAGCACCTGCGCACCCGGAACCGTCAGCGAGATTTCGCGCGTAGCCGCCACACCTCCCTTTCGCGGCATGTGCAGATCCATCAAGATGATGTCCGGATGCAGCGATTGCGCGAGTGCGACCGCTTCGACTCCGTCGCTCGCCAGTCCCACCACCTCCATGTCCGGCTCCAAGGAAAGCAACAGCGCCGTACCTCGCCTCACCAGCGCTTGATCCTCGGCGATGACAATGCGGATTCTCGCTTCCGTCTCGCTCGTCATCCGTAACCGGCTCCTGTCATGCACCCCTGTGCGATTCGATCATCCCCCCGGAAGCGCTCACTTGTAAGTGACTTTGGTCATCTGTTTGGCTGCGCGCCAGCAGCGCACAGCGGGTTTTTAGGCCAGTGGCGGTCAGGCCGGCGACGTTTTGAAGTGACCTTCGTCACCTGCTAACTTACGCTGATGAGTTCCACCGTCGTTTCCCAGCGCCTGAATTCCCTGCTGACAGCCATGGATCCCAGGCGCAGCCTCATGGCCGGCATAGTCTGGCTGATCATCGGACTGACGGCGGCCTTCTCGGTCGCCGCCTCGCTGTGGGTCGGCAGCATCGCTCGGGACAACGTATTGCAGCAACATGTGCGTCGACTTTCCCTCGAGACCGACCAGCGAGCCTCGGATCTGAGTCAGGCGGTGGCAGCGCGGCTCGATGCGGTGCGCGCGGCCGAGGATAATTTGGGTGCCGGCGAGACTTCCGAGGTGCGGCGCGCATTGCGTAACGTGTTCGAGCGGCTGCAATCCGCCTACCCCGATCTCGATTGGATCGGCTTGGCGGATGCGGCCGGCATCCTGATTGCCGCACGCGCTGACCTTCACGACGGGGACAGCGTTTCCGGACAAGATTGGTTCACGCAAGGTCTGCAGAGTCCCTGGATCGGCATCATCGATGCGCCGGTGGCGCCTGTGCTCGATCCGCGCAGCTTCGGCGATCTCGCCATGCCGATACGCGACTCCCGCGGCAGGGTCCTCGGCGTCATCGCTGCGCACCTCAGATGGCGATGGGCGGATGCCGCCTACCGCATTCCGCAAGCGGGCGAGGTGCCCGACCCTCGCGATATCGCGCGGGCCCTGGTGTTGGATCGACAGGACGTCGTTCTGGTCGGGCCAAGCGGGCTCCGCAATCGCAAATGGCCGGGGATCAAGCTCGCCGTCGCCGTTCCAGGCGGCGCGGTGGCTTCAGGACCTTCAAGCCTCGACCCAACCGCGACTCCACGATTCGAACGGCTGCCGAACGGCTGGGCCGGACTGATCGCCCGCGCGCCGGTGACCATCGCGAACGGGCTGCCGCCTTTGGGCTGGCAAGTCCAGATCAACGAACCCAACGAGCAGGTTTATCGGCGCGCAAATGCCCTGGGCGTGAGAATCGTATGGATCTCGATTTGCTTGGGAGCCGCCACCGCCTTCTTCGGCGCCTTGGGGGCGCGTCGCCTGACCGAACGGCTGAAGCGGCTGACGCGCTCTGCCGGGGCCGTCGGCCGCAACGAATCGGCACGAATCGAAGTGCCCCAAGGCTTGGACGAAGTCGCGCAGCTGGCGGCGGCTTTCGCCAAGACTCTGGACGATCTGCAGCGCGAACGCAGCGACCTGCGCGCCCTGAGCAGCGACCTCGAGCGTCGCGTCGCGGTGCGAACCCAGGAAGTCGAGCGTCTAGCCGAGGAGTCGCGCTACGCCTCGATAGTCCGCGAACGCTTGAACATCGCCCGCGATTTGCACGACACGCTGGCTCATTCCATGATGGCGATGCTCAGCGAGATCCGGCTGCTGCGCAAACTTCAGGCGCACGATCCCGCCGCGGTGCCCGAGGAACTGGCGCGTGCCGAACAAGTGGCTCACGACGGATTGAACGAAGCGCGCAGCGCAATCGCCCAAATGCGCGTCAATGCGGTCCGCGATACCGGGCTGGGCGCCGCATTGTCTAAGGCGATTGAACGCTTCGCCGACCGCACGGCAATCGACGTGACATTCAATGCCGATCCCGCCGCCGCGCGTTTCGGCGATGAACGCGCGGAGAGCATTTTTCGCATGGCCGAAGAGGGGCTGCGAAATGTCGAGCGGCACGCCATGGCGAGGCGCGTCAGCGTCACGCTGCGCGCTGTCGGCGATACTCACTTGGAATTGCGAATCGCGGATGACGGTGTCGGATTCGACGTGACGGCCAAGCATCCGGGCCACTTCGGGCTGGTGGGGCTTCGCGAGCTGGCGCAGTTGATCGGCGCCGAGCTCGAGATACTGAGCACGCCCGGCGAGGGCACCGTGCTGCGGCTGGCTCTGCGCATGACCCCGGAAATGCTCTGGCCCCCATACCGGCCCAGGCTGCGCTATATTTGATTTTTTCCGGCGAAGCATGCAGGCGCCGTCGACATCGGACGAACCATGAGCTTGTGCAAGAAACCGGCTTTGACGATATATTTTTGTGCGTTCTATTTCTGCGCGCTTCTGGTCGCGGAAGCTGCGCCGGCCCCGGCGAAGGATCCGTGCGCGGGCTTCAAGTGGGACGTGAGCCAAGAGCGCGCCCTGTTTGGTTCACCGGCGCAGGAGCAGCCCGCGGGCAAGGACAGCGCTTCGGCGCCCGCAGTGGTTCCCAACCATCTATACCGGTTGCGCCTGCTGCCCCTCGGCCAGGTGGCGTTTGCGGTGCCCCCGGGCAAAAGCACGCCTGCCGCGGATACCTACGCCGGTTTGGCCGCATTGCAAATCCCGGCGTCCGGCAGCTATCGCGTTGCGATCGACTTAGCCGTTTGGATCGACGTCGCGGCGAACGGCGCGCTGGTGCCGGCCAGGGACTACGAAGCGGAGCATGGCTGCGAAGCGCCGCGAAAGATTGTGGTATTCGACCTCGACGCCAAGCGGCACCTGATGCTGCAATTCAGCGCGGCGAGCCAGGCGGTCATCCGATTAACGGTTACTCGGGTGTTGGTGGAATAATGAGGCCGTATAAGGACATTCATCCAACCCCGCTAAGGCGCAGAACACCGGCCAATTGAACAGATGCCGATTGAACCGATGGGGCAACTTGCGGTCGAAAACAGTGACAAGGGTCCAGGCGCGGGGATAGCCGTTATCTTAAGATTCGCTCAAAATGGTGACGTCATGAAAAGTCGAACCTCGGTCCAT